>WNGL01000116.1_pt1 | contig 170535 bp, 124 predicted proteins | sample 5400591 | NCBI WGS metagenome assembly WNGL01 (sample SAMN13153377, study PRJNA577476) | soil metagenome | isolation source: 80 cm soil or saprolite under Garry oak tree replicate 1 | place: USA:California | collected 2016-06-15 | reverse complement strand
AGCGCATCAAGCTTTGGGTTTTGTTCGGCAAGGAGTTGTTGAGCTCGGACGATGCGAGCTTCGTATTCGTCGGAGGGTACCGGCTTTACGCGGGTGCCGAGGGGCTTTAGACCGTCGAATGGCGAGGGCAGGGAATCGGTTTGGTTTTCGAGGTCGAGCCGTGGGATAGGAGCAATCGTGGCGATGGCTGCGGTGGACTGAAGGAGCCGTCGGCGACTGAGCCGGGTTGGAGGAGCGGTTGGTTGGTCATTCATAGTCCGGAGAGCTTGAGTTACAAGGGACGGTGGTGTCAAGGAGTTCAAGGTCATGGCATCCGCTGGAGGCCAAAAATAAAGAAGGCGCCTACTGCGGCGCCTTCTGGCGAATCTAGCGAAATTGATGCGCTGATCAATTCATGGGCGGATGGTTCGCTGATGCGTCGGGCGCCGAGTTCGGAGTTGTCTGGTCGTTGCCTGAAGTCGCGGGCGCAGTCTGATGCGAACGTTTCTGCGGGATGTACGTGATATCGAATGGCTGCTCGAGTGTGAAATCGAGTCGCGTCTCGGATGGAATTTTTATTTGCTGGCCCTTGGTAAAGACCTGGACGCCGGTTCCTGCACCCGCTCCGACCCCTGCGCCGATTGCGGCGCCTTTGCCGCCGCCCGCGAGTCCGCCAATCAGTGCGCCGAGCACTGCGCCGCCACCGATTGTTGCGGCGCTGCGTTTTCCGCGCGAGGCACCCGCCTGCTTCACGTCAGAAGTACTGACGTTGTAGGTTCTGCCTTGGAAGATGATGCTCTGAATGTCCAGCGTGAGTTCGCTGCGGCCTTTGATCTTTCCCGCCGAACTAGCATTGACGAGCTTGACGTACACGTCGGCGCCTTTCGGTACGATCACGCGATCGTCAACGACAATTGGTGCGTCGAGTGATGCTTTGAAGACCTGCCCCGTCGTATTCACCTTAGAGTCCACGCCGTCAATCATGCGGACCGTAATGGTTGAGCCCGCCGGGACAGAAACTGTTCTGGGCTGAGGCGGCGGAGGAGGAAGAGGGGCGGCTGGTTTTTCCTGTGGAGCATTAGCCGCGCTGACAGCAGCGGCCTCCGAAGGAGCAGGAGCCACAGTTTCTGGCGCGGACGACGGAGATTTGCTCGGCTTGGGAGACGCAGGCTTCCGTTTGGGCTGAACTTTTTCAGGTGGGCCTGTTGTGGCTGCGGGTTCTGGAACCGGGTTGGTGACTGACTGCGCAGCGGCTGACTGTGCTGACTGGACGCTCATCTGATCGTTCACTTTCGAAACGCCCTTTGATTCGCTGGCAATTTTGTATGCTGCGAGCCGTGCAGAGTCATCCGGAACCTGTCCGGAGAGCGTGACCTCGCCACCGTGCGCGGAAACCTCGACATTTGCCGCTTTCAGCGATGGGTCGGAAAACATTTTTGCTTTGATGTCGGTAGTGATCTCCGCATCGTTCGGCTTTCCTAACTTGTTGCAGGAAACTGCGAAGAGCAGAGCAAATGTCAGCAGCAAGACTGGAAGTCGGTTGGTGCGCATAACTCCTCCGGAGCCGCGTGGCTGGGAATTCGAATGGATATTTTGAGAGAAGTCGGACTTCAATGCAAATCAATCGAGGCCGCCTACTCGAAAAAGACGGGAGCTGGACCAAGCCGCTGAGAATAATCCATATTTTCATATCTACTACGGTCGGTGGTAGTGTGGCATCGACGGCAGTTTGCAAGGGTCTGAGGTGGGTGATGTTAAGCTACAGATAAATTAGGAGTTAGTATGATGAAGCAACTCTCTCCTGCGTATAATTTTGTATAATTTTGGCTAATCAATTGCTTAATAAGCATCCAGCGGGGTTTGCTCTCAGGTTCCTTCAGCAAATATTGTCAACGATTCGCACGGAAACTCAGGAGGGGTATTGTGAGAAAGCAGTATCGAAATGTGTTCAATCGGATTGGTTTGGTGGTATTGCTAGCCGTTCTTGCTGTTAGTGTCCGTGCGGGCGCGCAGGCCATTAGCGGTGATGTGGTCGGCACAGTCTTTGATAAGTCAGGGGCTGTTGTGCCGAACGCTTTGATTGAGGCAGTCAGTACCGACAAGGGCACGCGGTACACGGCGCAGGCGAATGACAACGGGGAATATCGATTTACAAATCTGCCTGTGGGTAGCTATAAAGTCTCAGCGTCGGCGGCAAATTTCGCGACGACGACATTTAACAATTTCAACGTCGAGCTAAACAAGACCGTCACCCTTCCCATTACGCTGGAAGTCAAAGGCGCGGTCACGTCAATTGAAGTTTCTGGTGCGGCGCAGGCTCTGGATACCACGACATCGACCATCTCGAATACCTTCGAACAGAAGCAACTGGCGGATCTGCCGAGCGCTAGCCTCGGGGTGAGTGGAATCTTGAATCTGTCTTTGCTTAGTTCTGGCGTGACGAACGCCGGCGCGCTTGGCGCGGGTTCCGGGCCTAGTGTCGGAGGTCAGCGGCCTCGCAACAATAATTTCACTGTAGAAGGCATCGACAACAACAGCAAGAGCGTGACGGGCCCCCTTGTCCCCATTCCGAACGACTCAGTGGCTGAATTTACCGTTTTACAGAACCAGTACTCTCCTGAATTTGGCCACTCTTCCGGGGGCCAGTTTAATTTTGTCCTGAAGAGCGGGTCCAACTCCTTCCACGGATTGGGATACATATATTCGCAGAATCGCAACTTGAATGCGATTGACCAAGTGACAAAGAATAATGGCTTTACTTCCAACCAGCGCTACGATAACAACCGCTTCGGTGGTAACATCGGCGGCCCGATACTGAAGAACAAGTTATTTTTCTTTGGTAGCGCCCAGTATAACCCGGTTGGTCAGGCAAGCCTCCCGGGGGCACCTGTCTGTACGCCCACTGCTGCGGGTTATGCTACGCTCGCCAGCATCCCAGGACTCTCCGCCACAAACTTGGGAGTTTTTCAGCAATACGCGACAGCAGCGCCAAGCCCGAGCGCCTCAGATCCATCGTCGTTTTGCGCGACCGCAACAGCTGTAACGGATGCAAGCGGAAATCAAATCGACTCCGTCGTTAAGGTTGCTGGACAGAACGTTCAGGTAGCAACTTTGCCTGTCGCCGCGCCGAACTACAACAATACTCTGACATGGTTGGCCAAGATCGACTACAACATCTCGTCTCGCGATCAACTTCGCGCAGCCTTCATTAAGAGCGATTATACGGCCATCGACAACACGCCAACGCTCCCGGCGTTCTACCTGCTCAATCCGGCAAATAATAATCGTTTAATTACTCTAAACGAATATCATACTTTTAGTCCCACACTAAGCAATGAGGTACGGTTCGGTTTTAACCGCACGTACAATTTGGTATCGTCAGGCAATTTCAACTTTCCAGGACTCGAAAACCCAGGTGGTTCGCCGAACTTTCCGAACCTCACGTTTGATGACCTCAATTTCCTGCAACTCGGACCTGACCCGAACGGCCCTCAGTTTACATTCCAAAATGTGTATCAGTTAGGTGATAACCTGACTTGGACAAAGGGGCACCACACCTTGAAGTTTGGAGTTGAAGGTCGCAAGTACATCTCACCGCAGTCGTTCACACAGCGCTCTCGTGGCGACTACGAATACGGGTCAGTGGACCGTTTCTTGAGGGACGTGAACCCCGATGTGCTCGCAGAACGCAGTCTGGGCAACCCGGTCTATTATGGTGATCAGTCTGCCGTTTACTGGTATGCAAATGACGAATGGCGTGTGCACCCGAATTTCACACTGAATCTCGGCGTCCGCTATGAGTACACGACAATTCCATTTGGGGAGCGTTCGCAGGCCCTTAACCAAGCGGCCAGCGTTCCGGGTCTAATTGATTTCAGCAAACCTCGTGCGGCCAAGAACAACTGGGGACCGCGTATTGGCCTTGCCTATTCGCCAGGATCCAGCGGCAGGACTTCAATCCGCGCGGGATTTGCGGTTGCCTATGACGTTCTGTACGACAACATCGGTATCCTGTCCTTGCCGCCACAATTGAGCGGCACGGTGGACACTCCATTCACGCCTGACATATCCAATTATTTGGCAAGCGGTGGTATTCCACCGACTTCCGGGGGTATCGTTACATTCCCCGATGTGGCGTCTCAACGAGCGGCGACGGCTAACTATATCGTCGTAAATCAGCTGGATCCTAAATCCATTACCTGGACACTAGGCGTGCAGCGCCAGCTTTTGAGGGATTACACGCTTGAGGTTCGTTATGTGGGCACCCGGGGCGTGCACCTCAATACGCAGGAACGGCTCAACCGCCAACCATTAACAACAAGTTCCGTTTTCCTGCCGACCTATACGACTGCGCCTGACCAGGCAACGCTCGACGCCTTGCCCTATACTCAAGCCGGAATCGCTGCTGGTGCGTATGGGAACGGCGACAGTTTTGTTCCCGCTTATGAATCTGCAGGATTCACGACTAACTTGGTGTCCTTCCAACCGAACGGCGACTCGACATACCATGGCCTCGCAACTCAGATAACAAAGCGTATGAGCCATGGATTGCAGTTCATCGGCGCGTACACCTGGAGCCACACGATTGATAACAGCACGGCGGATTTCTTCACCTCCGTGCTGACTCCACGCCGTACGCAGGACTTTCAGGACCTGGCCAACGACCGTTCCAACTCGGCAATTGACCGGCGACACCGCGTCACGATTTCAGCGATCTACGACGTTCCGTTCTTTAGGAACGGAAACTGGATGAAAAGGAACGTCATGGGCAACTGGGAAGTAGGACCTATCTATACCTACCAGTCGCCGCAGTGGATGACTGTTCAGTCGGGTAGCGACGCGAATGGGAACGGGGATACCGCAGGAGACCGTGCTGTCTTCAATCCGAAGGGTACTTCGGGTGTGGGCAGTGGTGTGACCTCTCTGACTAACAGCAGCGGGGACGTGGTGGCATATCTGGCGAACAACCCGAACGCGCAGTACATTCGGGCTGGCAGATTTGCACAGCTTAATGCCGGTCGGAATACGCTGCCCTCTCGGCACATCAACGACCTAGACTTAACAGCCATGAAGCGCTTGTCGTTTACCGAGCACTACAGGGTCGAACTTTCGCTTCAGGCACTAAATGTACTAAACCACCCACAGTTCGTGCCGGGTTACTTGAACGATGTGGCTTCCATCTCGTTCACCGGGAGCCGCGCATTCCTGAATCCAGGCAGTAGCGCGTGGGGAGATATTGAGGGCGTCTTCCCCAGCAACGCGAGGTCACTGCAACTCGGGTTGAAGTTCATTTTCTAGTGATACTCTAATGCCTGCGTCTGCCTGTGTAGGCGCAGCTTTCCGGAAGGCGCTCCGTAATACCGGGGCGCCTTTCATTTTTCCCTTCCTTTTGGTGCCCCGCAGCGAACCCTTCCAATTTTTTCGATTTTTGCCAACTAGCTTCCCAAAGGGGTAAGGCGATCACGGTCGAACACCCGTCTTGGTCATGTCGTCGCTCACTTACGTGGTAGCGGTGCTGTTGAGTCGGGAAAGAGTGAAGTACAGCTGACTGGTTTCAGGTAAGCGCACCTTTCAATACGGAAGATGAGGCTGTACGAATTTGAAGTCGTCGCGACAGCCGCTACTCCATGCGGGTGGCTAGGATTTGTTTGCCTTTCAGCTGAATTTCGATGCTGAGGGGTGGGCGGAGGTCGGAGCCTTGTACGATTGCGCCGCGGGCCAGGACGTTACCAGGCAGGGGCGCGTACTTTAATGGGTCGTAGAGAGAGCGGCTGCAGGGGTTGCCGACCATGGGGTGCGTGGCTTGGCGATAGCCGTAATCGCTCTTAAGAGTTTGCAGGTCGTCTATGTAGTCCAGTTGGCAGGTTCCATAGGCCGGTCTCATTGCAAATGACCAATAGCCCCCGGCTTGTACAGGCGACCCCATGGGAAGCCGCACAATCAGGGCGGGGACATTTTCTCCCGTCACTCGATTGTGGAATGTGAACTGTTTGGATTGCCAGGGCTTGAATTCTGAGACCGTTGCGATTACTGGCGACTGGTCGGTTGCGACCGGAATTGCGGCTGTCAGGTCGGGCATCGGTACCGGCACGTCAATTTGAGGTGCTGGAGGAGGCACTTCCGTTCGCTTGGGCTTGGACAGAATTCTTCCCGCAACAAACACCGCAATCAGCACTGCCACCAGGCCCATCATTACCAGCCAGGGACCACCAGAACCGGCTGGCTTGGCGGCAGGGGTAGAAACGCCGGGAATCTGCGGCATTTCCGCCTTGAAGCGATCATTAGGTGGTGGGCTAGGCTGTTCCGGCATACGACTGCCTCCGAGCCGAAGCTTCCGCTGAACTATTTTCGGAAGCTCAGGCGAAAAATCTGATGTTCAATGTCACTGCGTAAGCTGCCTGATGTCTTTCGAAGGCCATTGTATGCTCCGCAAAGAATGCCAGCAACGGGCAAGCCCTGCTCGCGTATCTGGCTGGTACTCACTCACGATTTCGCTCCATTTTTCTATTAGTTAGAAGGCTACAGGTGGCTGCGGAAGCCTTGTCACGCGCTTTGGCGCATCTTAATGTAGTAAGTAACCAGCATTGACCGGATTTTGGACCGGTCCGCAGAAACTAATGAGCGCTGATCCCAGAGCGGCTGCGCGGCAATTCGTGCGCAGTCTTAACATTCTGCTGAAATTCGCGCGGCTGTATGAATTCGGCCACGTGCGCACTGCTGCGCAGTTTGAGACGACCTGGAAGGAATTGCGTTCCGCCTTAGACGAGAGTGGAGAATCCGGACTGCTGCTAGGAGCGTCCGGCGCACAGATCTTGCTTGACGGAGTTCCACTTGGCGCAGCCGCGGCCGAACGGAGTTTCGCTCAGCTGTTGTCCACATCCGGAATTGCCAGCATCCATTTTGGACAAAACCTTTCGCAAGGGCATTTCGCGCGCTTTGTCCGAGCGTTTCCGAGCGGAAACAGCAAGTCGGCGGCGTTGGCAGAGCAGTTGAAAGCTGCGCTTGCCGGCGAGACAACTATCAAAGTAAATGAAATCCGCTACATCGCAGAGGATTCTTCGATCGCAGGCGCCAAGATTGCGGCGAATTTAACAGCAAAGGTGTTGGGCGCGCAAGGCGATAAGTTCAGGGATTTTCTGGAGGATCCAAATCGCTTGCTGCAGCTGATTCTTGCGGCGGAAGGTTCTCGCGGCGGATCGGGAGGGACCGGAGGCGGCGGGAGCGGCCCGGGATTTGGCGGCGGTGGCGGAGTCCCTGGCGGCGGAGGAAGTGGATCTGGGGGCGCGGTGCTGCCGGGGGGAAATCTGTGGGATCCGGCATCAGGATCAAGTCCTGCGCAAATCCCGACGCGCGGCTCCGGAGCAGGAGTGATGGAAACTCCGGCGCATCCTTTTCCAACACTATCGAGTGCGGCGCGCGCCTTCGGAACGGGACCGGTGACTGCGCCTGGAAAATGGCTGACCGCGTCGGCGATGCTGCATTCCGCAGGCGAAGTCGCAGGACCGGAATTTGCCGTGGCAGAAGAAGAAGTTCGGTCGATGCTTACGCTTTTTGCGCAGCTCGGGCGTTCCAGAAAAGATCCTTCTGTGGGGATGGACGCTGGAACATTTCAATCGCGACTTTCCGCTATGCCGGTGCGCAGCCAGGTCACATTGCAACAAGCGCTTGCGGGGCTTGCCGCTCAAGCGCCGAATGAAAAGCCAGATCGGCCGATGTTGCTGAAGCTTGCGGAGCATGTGGCGATCCGCTTCGCTCTGGATAGCTACGAACGTGGAGAATTGCGCGTAAACGCGGTGAAGCAGCTACTGGACCGGATGAACACAGAAATCGAAGCGCTTCGGAAAATCCTGACATCGCAAGAAGAGCAGATGGCCAATGCCGGAATTCAAGTGCAGTCGTATACCGAACTGCTGGATCAGGAATTCTGGGAGCAAGTACCCGACGAAAACAAGAAAGAGGTGTTGGCATCCGACGAATCCTGGTGCGTGCCGCCGCGGAAGGTACGGTCTTTCTTAGAGGAGATGTTGCGTCGGGGCGAGCTGAAAACCGTAAACGAGATTTTGATGAAGTATGCCTCATGCATTGGACTGGAATCAGATGAAGCGCGACGCACGACGGCGATCGGGCTCGGTGAATTGGCGGAACTTTATGGCAGCGGCGATGGCAGCGCGTTGATTGAGTCGATACGCCGGGTGGGGAATCAGCTCGCGGCCGAACGCGATCCGGAGTTGCAGACGCTAGTGAGCGCGGCTTTTGTCCGGCTGAGCCAGGAAGCTGCATCGAAGCGATGCTATCCCGCGATGCAGCAGGCTTTGGCGTCGCTCGACAGCGTGGAAGCGCAGCGGCCTGGCTCTTCACAGAGCTTGAGGCCCCGCATCGGAGCAGAAGATCGCATCCCGGAATTTGTCGAAGAAAGTTTGCGATCCGGGGAAATTGCGGACGGCCTTTCCGACATTCTGGCATTGATGCCGAAGGCGACGCTGCAATACGTCACGCATCGGTTCGGGCACTCGGGCTTCCGTGAGGATTGTGAATTGCTGGCCGACGTGGTTCGCGGGTTGGGCGAGGAGGCGGTCCATCACCTTACCGAAATTTTGCAAATTGCTCCGGCGAACGAAGCAGTAGAAGTGCTGGGTCTGCTTGGCCAACTTGCTCCGGAGGCGGTTGCGAGAGTTTTGCCGGTGCGTCTTGCACAATGGCCGCGGTCGGTGCACGACCGTTGCGTACGGCAGTTATCGCCGGTGCCTCCGCAATCGCGCGCGTTGCTGCTGCTGGCGATTCTTGATTCGCTGGATGTGCTGATTCGGCCGCTGGCGCTGGACGAAATCAGCATGACAGGTTCGCCGGACTCGATTCCGAAACTGCTGGACTTTGCATCGAGCGACGGAATATCCGGATACATCCGGTTGAAAGCGATCGAGGCGCTGGGGCGTTTGCGTGCGTCGGCGGCGAATCCAGTGTTGCAAACCATTCTTGAGGCGCGCCAGGTCTGGCGATGGCAGTATCCGTCGGAACTTCGCGTCGCCGCAGGGCAGGCGCTGCTGCGTATAGATCCAGTGGTGGCAATGGAGAAAATTACGGCCGCGGGCTTCGAGAAAAGAGATCTGGTGCTGGAGCCGATTGATCCAGAAACAAACAGCTCCGTGATCCGGCAACGCCGCTACGCGCGGCTGAAACTTAGCCGAAATCTGACACTGATGACGACAAACTTACGCGAGAATTTCCGGCTGACGGTGCCGGAGTTGAACCTGGGCGGCGGCATTGGCGCCGGCGAGCGACACCTTGCTCCAGGGACGTTGATCGGGCTGAAACTAACGCAGGGCGTTCGAACTATCAAGGCGCAAGCGATTGTTCGCGGCGCGCGTCCGCAGGCCATGGCGTTTGAATTTGTGGACATGGAGCTGGAAGACCGGGCACGGCTGCGGAAGATTCTTCTAGAACTTGGCGGCCTGCCGCAGGCTTCAAACGTAGCCAGCCGCACACGGCGGCGCGGCCGGATCGCAGTCCTGAAGTAAACCAGACGAGGCATTCTTTCCTGAATCACTGTGAGTTTCGGCGCTAGTGCGCGCAGCCGTGGCGCGAGGATTGGCGCCTCTACGGCGAAACCGTTACAATTGGAGTTTATGCGGTCTGCGCCAGGCGTCGCTGTATGACTGGAAGCGGCCATCTTAGTTCGCGGGGAAACGGCAAAAACATTTCATGGACGCAGCTAAAATACTTGACCGCGTAGTCGCCACGTTCATCGGCACCAAGCACGAGCGCGACATCAAGAAACTTCAGCCGATTGTCGCAGCCATCAACGAGAAAGAGGCTGAGACGCAAGGGCTCTCAGATGAAGCGCTGAAAGGCCAGTTCGCGAAGCTGAAGGATGAAGTCCAGGAGCGGCTGAAGGATGCGGACCCTGCAGACGCCGCTTACAAAGAGCGATTACGGGCAGCGCTTGATCCGGCAATTGTGCCTGCGTTTGCACTGGTGCGTGAAGCGGGCCGCCGTTTTCTGAACATGCGGCATTTTGACGTGCAGCTGATTGGCGGATTGGTTCTTCACGACGGCAAAATCGCGGAAATGAAAACAGGAGAAGGGAAGACGCTGGTTGCGACTCTTCCTGCTGTGTTGAATTCGCTGGCCGGGCGAGGCGTGCACATCGTCACGGTAAACGATTATCTAGCTCGGCGTGACGCGGAGTGGATGAGCCCACTTTACCGCGGCCTGGGAATGAGTGTGGGAGTTATTGTCAACGACCTGGATGACGCGCAACGCCGTGCGGCGTACGGCGCGGATATTACCTACGGCACGAACAACGAATACGGATTCGACTACCTGCGCGACAACATGAAGTACGACATCACGCATTGCGTGCAGCGCGGCCATCAATTCGCGATTGTGGACGAAGTGGACTCGATTTTGATTGACGAGGCGCGGACGCCGCTGATCATTTCCGGTCCCGCAGAGGAATCGACGGACAAGTACTATCGTATCGACAAAATCATTCCGAAACTGATTCAAGAAATCGACTACACGCTGGATGAAAAGCATCGCACGGCAACCCTTACCGAAGAAGGGGTCAGCAAGTGCGAGCGTATGCTGGGCCTCGGAAATCTCTACGATCCGGCGCACATGGAGCTGATCCACCATGTTTATCAGGGTCTGCGCGCGCATACACTCTATAAACGAGACGTGGACTATGTGGTTAAAGACGGCGAAGTGATCATCGTCGACGAATTTACAGGCCGTCAGATGCCCGGCCGGCGATGGTCCGACGGATTGCACCAAGCGGTTGAAGCAAAAGAGGGCGTGAAGATCGAGCGCGAGAATCAGACCCTTGCCACCATCACATTCCAGAATTATTTCCGCATGTACAAAAAACTTTCCGGCATGACGGGAACTGCGGAAACAGAAGCCGCCGAATTCGACAAAATCTATAAGTTGGATGTTGTGGTCATTCCGACAAATCGAACATTGATTCGCATCGAAAATCCCGACGTTGTCTACCGCACTGAGAAAGAAAAATTCGAAGCGGTGGTCAATGGGATTCTGCAGGAAGACAACTCATTCGCGCATGGGATTCGGCACTATCACGAGCGCGGACAGCCCGTGCTTGTCGGAACGATTTCCATCGAAAAATCGGAAGCCATTGCGGACATTCTGAAAAAGGCGGGAGTTCCGCACGAAGTGCTGAATGCCAAGCAGCACGAGCGCGAGTCGCGGATCGTGGCACAGGCCGGGCGAAAAGGCGCGGTCACTGTGGCAACGAACATGGCTGGCCGCGGAACAGACATCTTGTTGGGCGGAAATCCTGAGTCCATGACGCGCGAGCATTTCCTGAAGAATCGTTTGGCGATGCCGTATGCGCAGGCGCCCGCGGTGATTGGAGCGGATGCGCAAAGTCCTAACGGCGAAGCGGCTCCGTCGGCCGTTCCGATGGTTCTGTTCCAGCACGAGGGTAAAATTTTTCAGGTTCCCATCGATCAATGGAAGCCGGTTTACGGGCAGTTCGCCCAGCAGTGTAAGGCGGAGCACGATGAAGTTGTTGCGCTTGGCGGACTGCACATTCTGGGCACGGAACGTCATGAAGCGCGCCGTATCGACAACCAGCTTCGCGGAAGAGCCGGCCGCCAGGGCGATCCTGGATCATCACGGTTTTTCCTTTCGCTTGAAGACGATTTGATGCGGATCTTCGGCGGAGAACGCGTGAAGGCTTTGATGTTCCGCCTGGGCATGACCGAAGGCGTGCCAATCGAGTCGAAGCTGATTTCACGACGCATTGAGAACGCGCAAAAGTCGGTTGAAGCGCAGAATTTCGATGCGCGCAAGCACCTGCTTGAGTACGACGACGTGATGAACAAGCAGCGCGAGACGATTTATGCCATCCGGCGTTCCGCGTTGGAAGGCAAAGATCAGCGGGATTATGTGATTGGAATCGCTGAAGATATTGCACGGGAACTTGTAGACACGTATTGCGGCCGCGAATTGCACCCAGGCCAGTGGAATGTCACGCAATTTCTCGCCGAAGTGAACAGCCAGTTCGGCGTTGACGCGAAGGCCGCTGGCGCTGATCCGGCTGCGCTGAATCACGATCAGCTTTCGGACGCGATTGCCGAAGCGGTTGCAAAGAAATACGAGGACAAAGAAAAGCAGCTCACGCCGGATCTGATGCGCTGGCTGGAGCGCCGAATCATTCTGGACGTGGTGGACGGCCAGTGGAAAGACCATTTGCTGTCGCTCGATCACCTGAAGGAAGGCATCGGGCTTCGCGGCTACGGGCAAAAGGATCCGCTAGTTGAATTCAAGAAAGAAGCGTTCATTCTTTTTGAAGACATGATGGCGCGTATCGACAACGAGACAGTGCGCTATCTTTATAACGTGCAGGTACAGATGGAGGGCAATGCGCCACCGCAGGGAGCGCCCCCGTCGACACCACCTACGGCTCCTCGTCCTCTTGCCGCCGCTGCCAGCGCGGCTGCGCGTGTCAATGATGACGGTGCTGCACCACTTCCGGCGTTTGCGCGTGAAATGGAACGCAAGCAACAGCGCCAGGAAAAAGAGATGCGGTTTCAGGCTGGCGCAACTCAATCTGAAGCGCCAAAGCCTGTTCGCGCAGGAGCGAAAGTTGGGCGTAACGATCCTTGTCCCTGCGGGTCTGGGAAGAAATATAAGAAATGTCATGGCCTGAATGCCTGATTGCATCGGGCGACCAGTACATAGTGTGAAGCGCAGCGGGATAAACTCGCTGGCAAATTGAGGACAAATGCCTCCAGGACCAGCAGCTCAGCAACAAATGCCGGAACGCCAGCCGATTCCCGGCGTGAAAAATCTAGTTGCGGTGGCCAGTGGCAAGGGCGGCGTCGGCAAGACGACTGTCGCCGTCAACCTGGCGCTGGCGCTTTCGAAACTCGGACACAAAGTCGGATTGATTGATGCGGACGTTTACGGGCCGAACGTGCCGATTATGCTCGGCACGAATCAGGAGCCGTTGGCAACGGCCGATCGGCACATTATTCCCGTCGAGGTGTCTGGCCTGAAGATGATTTCGATGGGTTTGCTGAATCCCGGCGACAAGCCGATGATTTGGCGAGGCCCGATGCTTCATGGAGTGATCACGCAATTTTTGCGGAGCGTGGAATGGGGCGAGCTGGATTATTTGATTATTGATCTTCCGCCCGGCACCGGCGATGTGCAGCTCACTCTGATTCAAACCGTCGCGATCTCGGGTGCGGTCGTTGTGACCACGCCTTCCACTGTTGCGCTTGCCGATGTACGCAAGGCTATTGAAATGTTTCGTCAAGTGAATGTGGAAGTGCTGGGTGTCGTCGAAAATATGAGCACGTTTGCTTGCCCGCACTGCGGCAAGCCCGTAGACATCTTCGGTCATGGAGAAGGCGCAAAGACGGCGCGTGCCTACGGTGTGCCGATTCTGGGCGAAATTGAAATTGATCCGCGGATCCGCATTGGCGGCGATACCGGAAAGCCCGTGGCTACGCTTGGCGAAGAAGCCGCGGCCGCCAAGAGTCTTTACGGTGTCACGCGGGCCATTGTTGCGCGGCTTGATGAGCTTGGATCTTCGACGCTTGGACCATCCGTCCAGATTGATTAGCGCGGCGGAAGCGGCGCTGATCTGTGGCCTTTCCTTGTCACTCCATCGTGCAGATGCTATCTTTCCAAGCTTCGCAGTGTGAGACTGGTTTCGTTTCAATGCAAATCGCGTCACGCTGGCTGACGACTCTATATCTCACATTTTAAACGACTTAAGTCGCGTTTGCAGTCGCGGCGGGGAAGGAATCAGCATCGTCGTGCGACGCCAGCCGGATATTCGACCGTACAAAGGCAAGCGGCCCGTCATTGCTAGTTCTGCTTACATCGACGTCGCGTCGGTGATCATCGGCGACGTGGTGATCGGTGAGGACGCGAGCATCTGGCCGTTGGTTGTGGTACGTGGTGACGTCAATTACATTCGCATCGGCGCACGCACGAATATCCAAGACGGCTCAATTCTGCACGTGATGAAAGACGAGTACCCGCTGATTCTTGGCGACGACATCACGGTCGGCCATTCCGTCACGCTGCATGGCTGCACAATTGAATCGCGCTGCCTGATAGGAATGCGCGCGACGATTTTGAACGGAGTCGTCGTGGGGGAAGGAAGTATCGTGGCCGCGGGGACGCTGCTCACAGAGCGCACTGTTATACCACCGCGTAGCCTTGTCGTGGGTGCGCCGGGAAAAGTGAAACGCGCGCTGACCGCAATCGATCAGGCGACGATTGATCGTTATGCGCAGCGATATGTCGAGTATAAGGAGACTTATCGCAACGAGTCTTCGTAGCTGCGGCTCACCGAAGCGGTTCGAAAAAAAACAGCATGGCGAACAAATCCAAATTCCAAGCGATCAAAGGCACGCGCGACCTTCTGCCGCCGGAAACGGCGCTTTGGAACTATGTTGAAGACACTGCCCGGAATGTGTTCGAGACGTTTGGTCTCGACGAAATTCGTCCGCCAATTTTTGAACCGACGGAACTTTTTGCTCGCTCCATTGGTGCTGAAACCGACGTTGTCTCGAAGGAGATGTATTCGTTCGAGGATCGCGATGAAACTCCAGTCAGCTTGCGTCCAGAAGCGACGGCGAGTGTTTGTCGCGCGTATATTGAGCACGGGATGCAGCAACTTCCGCAGCCAGTGAAGTTGTACTACATGGGGCCGATGTTTCGGCGCGAGCGGCCCCAAAAGGGAAGATACCGGCAGTTTTATCAGATTGGCGCGGAAGTGCTTGGTGGCGGCGATGCTCCCGCCATCGACGCTGAAGTCATTGAGATGGTGATGACTTTTTTGGACAAGCTTGGCCTGACCGGCGTTGAGCTTGACATCAACTCGATCGGACACCATGCGCCCAACTGTCGCCCTGCATACGTGGAGAAGCTAAAAGCGGCACTTGAAAAAGTGAAGGACCAGCTTGGCGCCGACAGCCAGCGCCGCATCGAAACCAATCCGCTTCGCGTGCTCGATTCGAAGCTCGAGCACGAACAAGCTATTATCGCAACGCTGCCGCGCATTGCCGATCACCTTTGCCCGGACTGCGCGTCGCACTACGCGGCAGTGAAACGCCAGCTCGAAATGCGTGGAGTATTTTTTAAGGAAAATTGGCGTCTGGTTCGCGGGCTCGACTACTACATGCGGACAACTTTTGAAATTACCGCAAAAGGGCTCGGTTCGCAGAATGCGGTCTGCGGCGGCGGACGCTATGACGGGCTCATGGAACTTCTCGGCGGGCCGCCTACCAAAGGAATCGGTTTCGCGATCGGCGAAGACCGGCTGATTCTTTCGCTGCAGGACAGTGGAAAGGGCGCCACGCCGCAGGGCCGCGATGTTTACGTTGCGTGGATGGGCGAACGCGCTTACGCCACAGCGGTCCGCGCTGCAAAGGATCTACGGAACGCGGGATTTAGCGTCGAACTGCCTCCCACAGAGCTGAAATTCGGCAAAGCGCTTGAGCGCGCAGACAAGCTCGGCTCGCGCTACGCGCTGATCCTCGGTGATAATGAAGTCTCTGAAGGCTCGTGGACGCTAAAGACCCTGGCAGACGGTACGCAGCAAAAATTCACGGAGCCGGAGTTGCTCGAATTCCTTAAACAGGGGAAATCCGGCGGCTAGTGGACGATTTTTAAGTTGGAAGCCGAAGCGCATGCTTGGGTTGCGCTCTAGATCGAGAAAAGAAAGAGCACAGAGCGAATTCTGTGCCATTGAGGGAGAGAGCTCTTGTTGGATTTTCTTGGCAATTTGAAACGCACACATTATTGCGGAGCGCTTCGCGTTTCGGACGCGGGCAAGCCCGCCGTGGTGCTCGGGTGGGTAGCTCGGCGCCGCGATCTCGGCAATCTGTTGTTTCTCGATGTGCGTGACCGCACTGGTATCGTGCAGGTAGTGTTTAACAAAGAGACGCAGCCCGAAGCGCATGCGAAAGCCGAACAGGCACGCAGCGAATTCGTCGTCGCGGTCGAAGGGAATGTCGTTCAGCGGCAAAAGGCAAATCCAGAGTTGGCCACTGGCGAAGTCGAGATGAACGCGACCAAATTGCACATTCTGAACAATTCAAAGACGCCGCCGTTTCCCATTGAGGATCAGATCCATGCCGCGGAGGAGACGCGATTGCGCTTTCGGTATCTCGATCTGCGCCGCCCGAAACCGCACGCGAACCTGGCGCTGCGCCACAAAATCATTCTTGAAATCCGCAAGACCATGGACGAAATGGGCTTTATCGAAGTCGAAACGCCGATGCTTACGCGGTCCACCCCCGAAGGGGCACGCGATTACCTGGTTCCAAGCCGCGTGCATCACGGGCAGTTTTACGCGCTGCCACAGTCTCCGCAAATCTTTAAACAGATTCTGATGATTGGCGGGCTCGACCGGTACTTCCAGATCGTCAAATGCTTTCGCGATGAGGATTTGCGTGCTGACCGCCAACCGGAATTCACGCAGCTTGACCTGGAGATGTCTTTTCCGCGCCAGGAAGATATTTTTCGCGTGATCGAGCAAGTGATGGTGCGCGCGTGCGCCGTTGCCGCAATTAAAGCCGAAGCGCCGTTTCCGCACATGCTGTATAAGGACGTGGTTCGCAAGTATGGCAGCGACAAGCCCGATCTACGATTTGGTATGGAGCTGCACGAGGTGACGTCATGCTTTCCGCCGGAGGCGAAAGAAAAACTTCAGATCGAAGCAAACGTCTTTGCTCTCGCTGCTCCCGGCGCAGCCGGTTACTCTCGCAAACAGCTTGATGAACTTACGGAAAAAGCCAAATCGCTCGGCGCGCGAGGTGCCTATTTCGTTAAAGTTGCTGCCGAAGGATTGAGTTCCACGGTTGAGAAACTGATCGGCGCGGATCATGTTAAGAAATTGGTCGAGGCTTGTGGGGCTAAGACTGGCGATTTGGTCGTCGCAGTTTCCGCGAAGGAACAGATTAAGGGCACCGAGGCTGCCGCGCTCATTGCCGGACAGTTGCGTTTGCAATTGGGTGAAGCTCTCGGAGTAATCGATAAATCGCAATGGAAATTTTTGTGGATCACCGGATTTCCGCTGTTTGAGTGGAGCGAATCGGACAAGACTTGGGTCAGCGCGCAGCATCCGTTCACGGGAATCGTCGACGATGATCTTGAGAAGCTCGAAACAGCGCCGTGGGAAGTACGTTCAAAGGGCTACGACCTGGTTTTGAATGGCTACGAGCTTGGATCGGGCAGCATTCGAATTCATCGTCAGGATATTCAAGAGCGCCTTTTCAAGGCGCTGGGCCTGAGTGAAGAGCAGTTGCGCAAGCGCTTCGGCTTTTTCCTGGACGCGCTAACCTACGGGACGCCGCCACACGGCGGGATTGCGCTTGGCATTGATCGCGTCGTGATGCTGCTTGCCGGAGAAAAATCGATCCGCGAGGTTATTGCTTTCGGAAAAACCACTGCCGCGCAGGACCTTATGGCTGAATCGCCGTCCGAGGTGGACAAGCTCCAGCTGGACCAGCTCGGGATTGCCCTCAAGGAACATAGCAAGGAACAGTAGAGAGCTCGATGAGCCGCATACGCATACTGCCGGAAGCTGTCGCCAACAAAATCGCCGCTGGCGAAGTGGTGGAGCGGCCCGCTTCGGTGGTGAAAGAACTGCTCGAGAACGCGCTGGATGCCGGCGCGAAGACGATTCGCATCGAGATTGAAGCCGGCGGCAAGCGCATCATTCGCGTCATTGACGATGGTCATGGAATGACGCACGACGATGCGTTACTTGCTTTCGAGCGCCACGCAACCAGCAAGCTCAAGACAGCCGACGATTTGCTATCGATCTCAACACTCGGATTTCGTGGAGAGGCGCTGCCTACGATCGCGGCGGTCTCGCGGCTTTTGCTTGAAACCCGAGACGCCGCCGAGGCTGAAGGCACGCGCATAGAATTCGCAAACGGCAAGCTGCTCGGCGTGAAGCCTGCAGGTCTTCCCGCTGGAACCACGCTCAGTGTCGCCGATCTTTTTTACTCCGTTCCGGCCCGGCGCAAGTTTCTGAAATCGGATACCACCGAGCTTGGGCATATCGCCTCGCTCGTGACGCACTACGCGCTCGCAAATCCGGATAAACAATTTGTTCTCTCAACGCCCACGCAGACCATCATCGATTGTCCTCCTTGTGAAAAACTGGCGGACCGCGTGTATCAACTTTTTGGCCGGCAGGCGCTTGATGAACTGGTGGAAATTCCAGCTATCATAGCTCCCTTTCGCTCAGCCATCACGGAACCAGCGCTTGATCCGGAAGAAGAAAAGGCAACGCTGACGATTTCCGGATTCACGTCGCGGCCGGAAGTTCAGCGGCCAAATCGCAATGGCATCTATATTTTTGTGAACAAGCGGCTCGTTCGCGACCGGTTGATTCTGCACGCGATTCACGAGGCGTACCGCAATATCCATCCGCACGCCATCTTTCCCGCTACGCTGCTGTTTCTTGAAATGCCGTACGACGAAGTGGATGTAAACGTACACCCCGCGAAAATCGAGGTGCGGTTCCGGCGGTCGCAGTTTGTACACGACGCCGCGCGAGACGCCATTCGGCAGGCGCTGATGAATGCCCGGCCGATCGCTAGTTTTGCAGTTGCCGCGGGCACCGCTGTACCGGAACACGCCCGGGCCAATTTTTCGAGGTGGACAGGGCAGGCTTCCTCGCTTGCTCCCATCACACCGGCTCCGGTTGGCGTCGGCATCCCCCGCGCAGTCATTCCCGGGATGGAAGAGATTGGCCTCGGAAGCGGCGTTGGCTCCGACGCTGGCTTCGATCTTTCTTCTGCACCGGTGCAACCTGTTGAACAGCGTTTTGCCTTCGAACCAGGCTCATCGTTGAGTGGCGGCGCGCCGTCTATCAACCTTCGAGTTCCCGCCGCACCGAACTGGGCTGGGAATCTCGCCGGCGCAAACGGCGACGCACCTGCTTCGCTTCCACATCCTGACCAGATCGCCGACCTGAAGCCGCTCGGCCAGGTCAGCTCCAGTTTTATTATCGCGGTAAATGGTCAGGGACTTTGGATTGTGGATCAGCACGTGGCGCACGAGCGAGTCCTGTTCGAACAGCATCTTGAAGCGCGCCGCGCCGGGAAAGTGGAATCACAGCGGATGCTGATGCCGATAGTGGTGGAGCTTTCGCCGCGTCAGATTGTCACCTACGAAAAAATTGCCGAGGAACTCTCCGCGAACGGGTTTGAAGTCGAGCCGATGGGGCCCCGCAGTTTTGCAATTCAGTCTATGCCCGCCGGAATCATTTCCGGTGACGCTGAAAAACTGCTGACCGAAATTCTGGATGGAATCGAGCGCGAAAATGCAGCCATCTCCATCGAGACACTTCAGGCAAAGATTGCCGCATCTACCGCATGTCACGCCGCGATCAAAGTGAACATGCCCCTCGACCAAACCAAGATGGAATGGCTGCTCGGCGCATTGGCCAAGACAGATTGCCCGATGAGCTGTCCTCATGGGCGCCCCGTCGTTCTGCGCTATTCCGTCAAAGAAATCGAGCGCGCTTTTCATCGCATCTGAAGTCTCGCGATCAGTGTGGCAAACGAGTAGCGAGCGCCGCGAAAAGGCTGATAAACTCTTCGAGGCTTTTTTGAAGTTGGTTGGAACGGATCACTGACAACAACTTTCTCTTTCGAGGATTTCGTGAGCGAATCGCAAAAAACGGCCGTTGTCTTTGGGCTGGCCAATAAGAGAAGCATTGCGTGGGCCATCGCGCAGAAATTGCAGGAGTCTGGCTGGCGGCTCGCAATTTGTTACCAGAATGAACGGCTCGAACAGGAGGCGAAGGATTTGATTGCCGACCTGCCGGGTGCGGAAGGTTACATGTGCGACGTTGCTTTTGATGAGCAGATTGCGAAACTCTTCGACGAATTGAAATCCCAGTACGGTACGCTGCAGGGTATCGTTCACAGTGTGGCCTTTGCTCCAGCTGACGCAATGAAAGGCGAGTTCATCAATACCTCACGTGAAGGGTTCCGGATCGCGCACGACGTCAGCGTCTATTCCTTGATCGCAGTTTCACGTGCGGCGGCGCCGCTCATGACCGAAGGCGGGGGCGTTGTGACGCTCTCTTATTACGGCGCGGAAAAGGTGGTGCCGGGATACAACGTCATGGGAGTAGCTAAAGCCGCGCTGGAAGCGACTGTGCGCTATCTGGCGAGCGATCTCGGCCCAAAGGGCATTCGCGTGAATGCCATTTCGGCCGGGCCTATCAAGACGTTGGCCGCACGTGGAGTCTCGAACTTGGGGGAAATGCTCAAGGCTCATGCGGACCGCGCTCCGCTCAAGCGCAACGTCGACCCGGCTGAAGTCGGCGGGACTGCTACATTTTTGCTTTCCAGCGCAGGTTCGGGCATCACCGGCGAAACGATTTACGTCGATTGCGGCTATAACATTATGGGTTTTTAGCGAGGCTGCCTTGTCGCGGGAAATAAAAACCCGATCGCTGCTTCGCCAATGAAGCTCAGAAAAAAACTTACGATTGCCATTGACGGGCCGGCTGGGTCTGGTAAGAGCAGTGTGGCTCGCCTGGTGGCGCAGAAGCTCGGCTACACTTATCTGGATAGCGGAGCAATGTATCGCGCGTTGGCGTTAAACGCGCTGCAGGGCGGCGGCATGGCGCTTTCGTCAGAGCACGAGCTTGAAGCTCTCGCTCGCGACACACAGATTGAACTTCGTCCGGTACCGCCCACTCTGCAGGACCCATGCATCCACAATCAAGTCTTCCTCGACGGTGTGGACGTTACACAGTCAATTCGCACCAATGAAGTTGCACAGGCGGCATCGCGCGTGGCTACTGTCGCGGGCGTGCGCAAAATACTTGTGGCCCAGCAACAGCGCGCGGGCGCCGGCGGTGGAGTAGTAATGGAAGGTCGCGACATCGGAACCGTGGTGTTTCCAAACGCCGAGCTGAAAATCTTTCTGGAAGCCACGCCTGAAGCGCGCGCCGAACGTCGCTCCAAAGAACACATCGAGAAAGGCGAGAATGTAAACGCCGAGAAAGCGCTGGAGGAAATTCGCGAGCGCGATAGGCGCGACACCGAGAGGAAAGTGTCTCCGCTCCTTCGCGCGGCCGACGCGGTTCTTGTGGACAACACCGCCATGGACGTGGAAGAGACGGCGCGACTGATCGTGCTGCTTGCTCGCGAACGGGAAGCCAAGTTAAGCAAAGACAGCGGAGTCGTCGCCTGACGCGCACAGCCGCACATGAAAACGTGGCTCGCGCACCAACTGCATCGCTAGCTCTCACTAAGTGCTTCAAAATAAAGATGTAAACTCCGGAACTGGAATTATTTTTGGGTCATCGCAATTTTCGCTTGACAGATTTTCTATTCTCGTTTACTTTGTCGTTACCTCAGTTGCAAGCTGCTGTTTCTCTGCAGTCCTTACTGAGCGTGGAGAGCAATGGATGTCGTCGCATACACAATCTGACCCAATGAATAGGTTGGGATGGCTTGGCGGCGATCTATGCTCTTTCGCGCGAGTCTAAGCTAATCCCGCTAAGTCATTTAAATAGAGTGAAATAGCCCGACGCCAATCTCCCGGGATGGTGAAGTTTACGGTTACTTCGTCTGGTAGGACCGCGAGGCCTGCGGTTTGAATCGGCTAAGCCCGTAAGCGCCAATTCCTCCCGGCTTTGTTTATGACTTGGTCAACAACCGAGCGTTTCTGTGAAGACGCTACGTGTGTGGGTGTTCGAAGGAGAGAAACAAGGACATGGAGATGTAACGAAGAATCGAAGAAAAGTTTGTGGCGTGGTGATGGCGCGGGCTACTTCGGAACCAACTGTCGTGGGTTCGATTCCCACCAACTGCGAAAGCAGTTGTAGCTCAGTGGCAGAGCATTGGAGATGTCTTGTGCCGATTATTCCCGCCACAAAAAGAACCGGTGTGGCGAAGGTACGCGTTACTTCGACAAAAGAGAGCGCTCTGGGCAACCGGAGAGATGCGGCATCGAAAAGCCGCCTGTTTCGCAAGAGGTAAGCAGCTCAAATAATAAACGCGAACCGATCGTTCCCATTGGACCAGCCGGGATGGTGCGGAGAAGAGTTACTTCGTCTGTGAAACGACGCGGGACTGTGGTCCCGCTACTCTGCTCGATTTTCCTCCCGGCACGAATTTGCCGAAAGGCGACGAAGTTGGACGTGGTGAAGGACAGGGTTACTTCGCCTACTACGCGGGAGGACGTGGGTTCGAATCCCACCTGATCCATCGAAACTCTCAAGCAATTGCTTTAGAAACGGCGGGTCAGTAGCTCAGAGGCAGAGCACCTAATGTTCCCTGACCGTTTGTTCCCGTCCAGCAGTTTTCGAAAGGAGATGTTGCAGTGAAAAATACAGGTCGCGTTATTGTTTTCAACTGGAAGTTGATCAGGGGTCGAACTTCCTAAACTTAGGCACATTCCGACTGCATTGACAGTCTTAGAAAGGAAAAAGCAGTGGGCAGCAATCTGGAAAGGTTTTTTTCCCAAATGGGCGCTCGCGTCAAGATGGTGGAAGTTGCGCCGCTCGCGAGGGGCTGGCGGCGAGTGGACTCTCGTGGCGAGGATCTTGGCCTTGTTCTGGATATTCGGCGGGACAAACGAGGATTCTTCTTCGAAATTCGCACTTTGACCGGCACGAATCACGAGCTTTTGGTACTCAATGCTCAGCCCAAGAAAAAGCATTTGTTATTACTTAGCCGGCAGTTCGATGAGGCTGGTCATGTGCAGGCCAAGCAAAAGTTCCTGTGTGGCCAGGACGAAGGCCACTGGTTCGTCGCGGCCATCCCCGAGGATGAGCCAGTGAGTACTGTGGCGGGAGCGCAGATCGCACTTAAGCCGGCCGAGGTGCGGCTTCGTGAGAAAGCGTTGGGACTCAGGCGAAAGCATGGTTTCCGGCGCCGAAACGCGGCGTTTGTTCGCCAGGGCGAATGGTTCTTTGTCCCGGCGAAAAATATCGAAGCCGATCCCTTGCGTGTCTTGCGTTACGAACCGCTGTCTCGCGGTAACGGAAGCAAGCCACATTGGGCCGAATTTTGCTACCGCAGCGGCGGCGAAACGGTGTACGTGTCCGGTAAATATCCGCGAGGTTTGACCTCGATGGCGTACAACGCGTTGCCGGAAAGCGAACGCAAACTTGGCTTCCGAATGATGAAGCGGGATGCGTTGGTTTACGTTCAGGGTGAGATTACCCACCCTGACCACAAGACCATTTGTCTTGAGGGTTGGCATCGCGTTTTGATGAACACCGAGAATCGCTCGATGGCCATGCGCTTTCTGGCGTTTCTCGATTAAACCCAGAGTGAATTGCTCCGGAACAAGGTTCCGGAGCGAAAAGCTCCGAGAGAAAGGAGCAACGGTGAAAATGACGAAGATGAATGTGTGGAAGCGCATGTTTGCGGCGAAAACGCATGAAGGGGCGGTGGCGCAGCGGGTCGATCCGCGGCGCGAACTGCGGCGCACGGTGCTGACTTGCCTACTCTGGGAAGACACTTTCTACGAGAAGGGCAACGACATCGCGAAGCGCATTGCGGAACTCGTGGCATGCAACAAGCCCGAGGACGTGGCCGCGCTCGCGCGCGAAGCCCGCGACACCGTGCAACTTCGTCATGTGCCGCTGTTCCTTGTCCGCGAACTGGCGCGGCGCAAAGGCGCAGGCCGTCTCGTGGCGGAAACGCTTGAGCACGTGATCCAGCGCGCGGACGAACTCGGCGAGTTCGTTGCGCTCTATTGGAAAGCGCGCAAGGAGCCGCTCTCCGCCGGTGTGAAGCGTGGTCTCGCCGCGGCGTTCACGAAGTTCGACGCCTACCAGCTAGCGAAGTACAACCGCGAAAGCACAGTGAAGCTGCGTGACGTTCTGTTCCTCTGCCACGCCAAGCCGAAAAACGCGGAGCAGGCCGCACTCTGGAAAAAGCTCGTCGAGAACACGCTCGAATCTCCCGACACGTGGGAGGTTGCTCTGTCCGCAGGGAAGGACAAGCGCGAGACCTGGGAGCGGCTGCTGCGCGAAGGAAAGCTTGGTGGGATGGCGGTGCTGCGCAACCTGCGGTTGATGCTGGCTGCGGGCGTTGCGCCGAAACTGGTTGCGGATCGACTGGAGAAGGGCATCGCCCGCGCTCAGCCGTTCCGCTTCGTCACCGCGGCGCGGCACGCTCCGAAACTCGAGGAAGCAATCGAAAAAGCGATGCTGAAGGGCATCGCGGGACTCGATGTGCTGCCGGGAGTTACGGGGCTGCTCGTGGACGTTTCCGGTTCGATGAACTACCGGCTTGCGAAGAAAGGCGAGATCACGCGGATGGATGCTGCCGCTGGTCTGGCGATTCTTCTTCGGGAAAAGGCGGAGGACTTCAACGTGGCGACGTTCTCCGACAAGTGCGTCGCAATTCCGCCGCGGCGCGGGTTCGCGCTGCGCGACGGAATTGTGAACTCGCAAGCTCACTCCGCAACATACCTGAAGCGTGCACTAACGACGCTAAGGGCAGCGACGGCTTGGAAGGACGTCGAGCGACTGATCGTTGTTACTGACGAGCAGTCGCACGACGGAATTCTTTCGGCGTGGACGCGGAAGGCTTACGTGATCAACGTGGCGCCATACAAGAGCGGCATCAGCTATGGGAATGGCTGGATGCACATTGACGGCTGGAGCGAGCGAGTACTCGACTACTTCGCCGCAATCGAAGGCGAGAATGCCCGATAAAAACGCGCAAGTACTGCGCTCAATAGCAGGCAGCGCGGGAGGCGAGCTGCTCCCGCGCTGCCATTTGAATCTGCGCCAGACCCAGAGGGTCTTCGAGAATCGTGCGCAGAAGACGCATCGAACTGCGCCGTGTCCCGGCGACTTCTTGTCTTCGAAAAAGCTGCGGCTTCAGGAAGAAATCTCCCTGGAAATAGCGGATGCCTAGCTCTCTCGCTTTGCGGTGGTCTTCCCAGAGTGTATGCCGCCCGCGATCGAGCTGTTTTGTCCTCTTGTTGGCCTGCCAGCGGAGCCGCGAGATCGGATTCCTTGAAACTTCCCAGATTCACCCGGAGATAGTCCACGACAGTTACCAATGGACGAAGTTCTTCCTGACCACCCATTCACTCAGCGCCAAGCGGTAGCCGGCTGTTTTTAAGGCCTGACATGCCAAGACCACTTCAGCACGGCACGGCAGAAGGAATCTCGACTACGGTTTTAGAGCGTGGGAGGATCAGTGCCGCGCCGCTCAGGTAGTTCTTGCAGGCCGAGAGAAATAAAGGCCAGCCCGTTCCCTGTCAACGATTCCCAATGGAAGACCATCGTGGAGGAATCGATCAGATATGCGGAGGACGAACCTCTAGCCCCGCCGTCGTCTGCATCATCCGAGCGGAACCGCATAACCAAGCAAAGTCAGGTTGTCCTTTAGAATCGCTTGCCGTGCAATAAACCGTCGGAACACACTGCCTCTCTTCTATTGGCAGTGAAGCGCGGACCGTGCGAGTTGCGCAGCTCGAGAGGAGAGCGAACGGGAGGGGGCTAAAATTCAATACTGCGCGCTCAGGCCGGCGTTGACATTGACGCCAGAAATTCTCCGTTGGACTTTGTTTTTGTCAGACGGCTGAGCAAAAGCTCCATCGCTTCCACGGTGGAAAGCGGGCTCAAGACCTTACGAAGCACCCAAACGCGGCTGAGCTCGTCCGGTGGCAGAAGCAATTCATCTTTTCGGGTGCCGGAGCGCTGAATATCGATGGCCGGGAAGACGCGCTTATCGGCGAGCCGACGATCGAGATAGATTTCCATGTTGCCGGTGCCCTTAAACTCCTCGAAGATCACGTCATCCATGCGACTGCCGGTGTCAATCAACGCCGTGGCGATGATGGTAAGCGAGCCGCCTTCTTCCACGTTGCGGGCTGCGGCAAAAAAACGCCGGGGACGCTGGAGGGCGTTCGCGTCAATACCGCCAGAGAGAACTTTGCCGGATGGCGGTGTGACCGCGTTGTAGGCGCGAGCGAGGCGGGTGATCGAGTCGAGGAGCACAACGACGTCGCGTTTGTGTTCAACGAGCCGCTTGGCTTTTTCAAGCACCATTTCCGCGACTTGGATGTGGCGCTGAGGAGCTTCGTCAAAGGTGGAACTGATGACTTCGCCCTTTACAGTCCGCTGCATATCCGTTACTTCTTCCGGGCGCTCGTCAATGAGAAGCACAATGAGCGCGACCTCGGGGTGGTTCGTGGTGACGGAGTTGGCGATCGATTGCAGCATCATGGTCTTACCGGTGCGCGGTGGTGCATTGATCAGCCCGCGCTGGCCCTTGCCGATAGGATTCAGTAGATCGAGGACGCGCCCGGTCATGTTTTCCTTGGATGTTTCCATCTTCAGGCGGCCCTGGGGATAAAGCGGCGTCAGGTTGTCGAAGAAAATCTTGTTACGCGCAACTTCTGGATCCTCAAAGTTCACCGCTTCGACTTTAATCAGGGCGAAATAACGCTCCCCATCTTTCGGCGGGCGCACCTGGCCTGAAACGGTGTCGCCGGTGCGCAGATCGAACTTGCGAATCTGCGACGGTGAGACGTATATGTCGTCTGGTCCCGGCAAATAGTTGTATTCGGGCGCACGGAGGAACCCGAACCCATCCGGCAGGCATTCGAGTACACCTTCGGAAAAGATCAAGCCGCTCTTTTCGGTTTGCGCGCGGAGGATCTGAAAGATCAACTCCTGCTTGCGCATCCCGCTGGCGCCGGGAACGTTGAGTTCTTTGGCGATCTTTGCCAGATCCGTGATGTTTTTTTCCTTGAGTTCCGCAAGGCTGATGCTGATTTGATTATTGCTTTCTGCAGTTTCTTTAGCCATATGTCCTTAACTTCGTAGTTTTTGAGTGTTGAAGAGTTCCTGTACAGAGATTTGGTTCTCGGGATGGATTACCGCTCTGGCGGCACAGCGACTTATCTCAGGGTTTGCGAGTACAACTTGCTTCTCTAAGGGTTTGTAAAACAAACCCTTAAACCCTGCCCGCCAAAATGGGCAAACCGTGCGATTGGCAACTTTCGCGACCCGCGAGGAATTCCTTGAAGCACCCGCGGTGGGAACCGCGGGCAGTGCGGGAAACGTCAGTTGGTCAAACTCGAGTCTTTCTCAGCGCCGCTCACAAACCCTTCGGCAACCGGCGCAACGGCGGCATGCTCAATGGGCACAATCGGCCGCTCAAGAGCAATCTGCAGCACTTCGTCCATCGTCTCAACCGGGTGCACTGTCAGGCTTGCGAGGATCTCCTGCGGGATGTCCGGCAGGTCCTTCTCATTGTCCTTCGGAAGCAGTATCGTACGCAAGCCCATTCGGTGGGCGGCCAACAGTTTTTCCTTAACCCCGCCGATGGGCAAAACCTTGCCCCGGAGAGTGATTTCCCCGGTCATGGCCACGTCGCAGCGGACGGGAATTCGCGTAAGAGCGCTTACGATGGAAGTGCAAATGGTGATGCCCGCCGACGGGCCATCTTTAGGTATGGCGCCCTCCGGCACATGCAAGTGAATATCGAGGCTCCGGTAGAAATCCTTGGGCAGTCCCATCTGCGCTGAGCGCGAACGAACGTAGCTCATTGCTGCTTGCGCCGACTCCTGCATGACTTCGCCAAGTTTTCCGGTAAGTGTGAGACGCCCTTTGCCTTCCATTAGTGTCGCTTCAGTCGCGAGCACCGAGCCGCCGACTTCAGTCCAGGCAAGGCCCGTCGTAAGTCCGATTTCGTTGTGCTTCTCCAGCCAGAATTCCCGGTACTTCAGAATACCGAGATACTCGCCCACGTTTGCGGCCGTGATTTCTAGCTTAACGGCTTCAGCGCCGTCAGTGACAACCTTGCGAGCGACCTTTCGAGCGATGTTCTGGATTTCGCGTTCGAGGTTACGAACACCCGCCTCGTGCGTGTAGTGGCGGATGATATGCAGCAGGCCGTCATCCTGGAAGCTAAGATTTTCATCGGTCAGGCCAGTGGCCTCGCGGCCGCGCTTTACGAGAAAACGTTTCGCGATTTCCAGCTTTTCCTGTTCGGTGTAGCCCGCCAGACGCAGAATTTCCATGCGATCCTGCAGAGGCTGCGGAATCGTGTGTAGGACGTTAGCGGTGCAGACGAACATCACCTTGGACAGATCATATTCGACGTCCAGGTAATGGTCGGTAAACGCGTGGTTCAGCTCCGGATCGAGGACTTCCATCAGCGCCGCCGAAGGATCCCCGCGAAAATCGGTCGACATTTTGTCTACTTCGTCGAGAACGAAAATCGGATTCACCGTGCCGGCCTTCTTCATCATTTGAATAATCTGGCCCGGCAGCGCGCCGATATAAGTGCGACGATGTCCCCGAATTTCGGCTTCATCGCGCACTCCGCCGAGCGATACGCGCACAAACTTGCGCCCGGTCGCGTGACCAATCGACATGGCGAGCGAAGTCTTGCCAACGCCCGGAGGGCCGACAAAGCAGAGAATCGATCCTTTGGGATTTTTCACCAACTGCCGCACGGCCAGGAATTCGAGGATGCGATCCTTGATTTTCTCAAGGCCAAAATGCTCTTTGTTCAGGATTTCTTCCGCAGCTTTGATATCGCGAATTTCCTTCGACCGCTTCTTCCAGGGCACTGCCAGCAGCCAATCAAGATAATTCCGGCTCACGGTAGATTCCGCCGACATCGGCGGCATCAATTCCAGCCGCTTCAGTTCGGTCAGCGCCTTTTCCTGGACTTCCAGAGACATGCCAGCGCTTTCAATTTTTTTCTTCAGCTCGTCGAGTTCGCTCTTTTCGCCTCGCCCAAGTTCTTTCTGAATGGCCTTAAGCTTCTCGTTGAGGTAATACTCTTTCTGCGCCCGCTCCATCTGACGCTTTACGCGGGTATTGATGTTGCGATCGACGTTCAGTTTTTCAAGTTCGATCTCGAGAATGTCACAAATTCGCGTGAGGCGCTCGAGCGGGTCAGTCGTTTCGAGCAGGTCCTGTTTTTCATCCACGGGGAGTTGCAGGTTTGCGGCGATTGTGTCAGAGAGTCGAGCCGGATCATCGACCCGCGCCGCGGCGATCATCGTATCGTAGTTCAGGCTCTGCGAAAGCTTGATGAACTGCTCGTACAATCCAGTGACTTTCTGCACCAACTGCTCCACCTGAGGGGAAGGCTCTACACGCGCGCCGAGCAGGCGAACCGTGGCGCGGAAAAATCCTTCATCGCCGGTAATGGATAGCGCGCGGGCCCGTTCAACGCCCTCTACCAAAACCTTTATGTTGCCGTCGGGTAGTTTCACGCTCTGGACGATGTTGGCAAGCGTTCCTACTGCGTAGATTTCTTCGGGCTTGGGGTCATCTACCGAAGCGTCGTGCTGCGTCGACAGAAAGATCTTCTTATCGCCCGCGAGCGCTTCCTCGAGCGCGCGGACACTGGCTTCTCGTCCCACAATAAACGGTGTCATCTGCTGTGGAAAGATAACCATATCCCGTACCGGCATCATGGGTACGCGTTTCATTTCTTGTTTTTCGCGGTTGAACATTCGGGCCCTTCGGATCCCCCTGGAACCGGCTCAGAGCGAGCCGGAAAACTGAGTGATACTTCTATCCTCGTCACTACAATAATCGGCAGGAATCATCCCGCCTTTTCGAGTAGACTCCAATTAATCTCGTGTCCGCGAACCATTTCAGCGGTTACCACGAAATCGCGAACCTTTCGCTGCATGGGCAGGTGATACATCAACTCCAGCATGAGGTCTTCCAGGATCATGCGCAAGCCTCGCGCACCCACCTTGCGCTGAAGAGCTAACTCCGCCACGGTTTCAAGTGCATCGTCTGTGAACCTGAGGCGCACATTTTCAAATTCAAAAAGCCGCTGGTACTGCTTCAGAAGCGCATTCTTCGGCTCCGTCAAAATCTTCATTAGCGCGCCCTTGTCGAGATCGTTCATCACGCCGGCGACCGGTAAGCGACCGACAAACTCCGGGATCAGACCGTAACGGATCAAATCGCCGGGTTGAACTTGCTCCAGCAGTTCCATATTGCGCCGCTGCGCCGTGGAGGGAGTCGTGTCGGTATGGAACCCGAGTGCCCGCGTTCCCGCGCGTTTCTCGATAATCTTCTCAAGGCCCACGAACGCCCCGCCACAAATGAACAGAATGTTTGTGGTATCCACCGGCGTGAATTCCTGGTGTGGGTGCTTGCGTCCGCCCTGCGGCGGGACATTCGCTACCGTACCTTCCAGAATCTTCAACAATGCCTGCTGAACGCCTTCGCCGGAGACATCGCGCGTAATCGACGGATTCTCATCCTTCTTCGCGATCTTATCGATCTCGTCGATGTAGATGATGCCTTGCTGCGCTTTCTGTACATCTCCATCAGCGGCTTGCAGCAGCTTCAATATGATATTTTCGACGTCCTCGCCAACATATCCGGCTTCCGTCAACGTCGTTGCGTCAACGATAGCGAACGGTACCTCCAGCATCCGCGAGAGAGTTTGAGCGAGCAGAGTCTTGCCCGTACCGGTCGGGCCGATCAGCAAAATATTCGATTTACTCAGTTCGACGTCGCCTGGCTGCTTGTTCAGGAAAATCCGCTTGTAGTGGTTGTAAACCGCAACCGCCAGTTTCTTCTTAGAGCGATCCTGTCCGATTACGTATCCGTCCAAAAACTGCTTGATCTCGGGAGGGCGGGGAAGCCGCTTCGCCGGGGCAGTGGACTGTTCGCGCTTTTCGTCTTCCAGAATGGTTTCGCAAACACTGACGCACTCATTACATATATAGGCGCGCGGGTAGTCCGAAGGCGAGCTGATCAGCTTCTCGACCTGCTCCTGCGTTTTATGGCAGAAGGAACACCGCAACGGTTCGTCGGGGTTGTACTTTTGTTTCACGGTGTGAAGGCCTCCGCTCCGCCATCGTTGCGGTGGAGCACTTCTAGTTCATTCTAGGCCGAAATTGTCTCCATGCCAAAAACAATCCGCAACCGATACTAACTTTTTGGAACGTCCTTCGGAAGGCTTTCGGCGCCTTCAAAAGCTTAAAATTCATCAGGCGAAAAAATATCACTTCGCGACGACTGGTTACCGGTGCTTAAAGATAATCTCATCGATCATCCCGTATTCTTTGGCCTGATCGGGATTCATAATGTAGTCGCGTTCGACGTCCTTTTCGATTTTTTCGACTGGCTGACCGCTGTGCTTCGACAAAATCTGATTGATTGTCATGCGCATCCGCAAAATCTCTTTTGCGTGCAGATCAATGTCTGTTGCCTGTCCGCCCAGACCCGACATCCAGGGCTGGTGAATCAGCACCCGCGCGTTTGGCAGCGCAAATCGTTTCTTGGGCGCACCGCCGGCCAGCAGAACAGCAGCGATTGAAGCAGCTTGGCCCACGCAAGTCGTTACTACGTCCGGTTTCACAAACTGCATCGTGTCATAAATTGCAAATCCTGCCGTAATCGAGCCGCCTGGGGAATTGATGTAAAGCTGAATATCTCTTTCTGGATCTTCCGCTTGCAAAAACAGCATCTGTGCGGTCGCGAGGTTGGCCACATGGTCGTCAATTGGCGTTCCGATAAAAATAATATGTTCCTTGAGGAGCCGCGAATAGATGTCATAGGCGCGTTCGCCACGGCTGGTCTGCTCTACAACCATCGGTATAAGCGTCGTGCCGCGATATACGGGTTCGTCGTGATTTCTCATTTTTCTCGAGTATCCGTGATTTCTGGAAGTGGATTGGTAAGGCGGCCACAGGCCAGTTGACCGCTTCGCGGTCACCCTTCAAATGACCGGTTTCCGGTCACTCTTCAATTGCCTGCTGCTGCAGCCGCAGTACGAACATTGGCATTTTGCGCTAGCCAATCGAGAGTTTTATCGCTCCGCAGCTTAGCTCTCATCCTATCCAGCGCTCCCTGCTTTGTCAAACGCGCGCGAATTGCCTCTACCGATTCGCCACTATGGCTCGCGAGATGCTCCAGTTCGCGCTGGACTTCCTCTTCGGTCACGTCGATCTTTTCCACGGAAGCGATGCGGTCGATGATCAATTCAGCTTTCACGTCATCCTTTGCGCGATCGGCTTGCCGGCCGCGCAAGGCTGCCCAATCCAGATTCACGGCGCGCGGATCCACTCCTTGCTGTGCGAGTGATCTAACGACTCGCTCCAGCCGCACGTCCATTTGCTGCTGGACGAGCGAATCGGGAACAGGAAAGTCGTGCAGCTTCAACAGCTCACCGATAACTCGTTCTCGCTGCAGTTCCTTTTGCCGGTGATCCCGCTGATGCTCCAGACTCTCGCGAATCTTGGTTTTCAGTTCGTCGAGGGTTGTAGCGTCGCTTACGTCTTTCGCAAAGTCGTCGTTCAGCTCGGGGAGTTTCTTTGTTTTGATGCCGGTTACGTCCGCGGAGTAATGGAATTTCTTTCCCGCGAGCTTCTCATCCGGATAGTCGGCCGGATAGTCAACGTCAAATTCCTTGTGATCGCCGATATTCGCACCACGCAAGTTCTCGTTGAACGGCTCCATGGTCTCTTCGGCGCCGACGTGGCAGAGCACGCTGTCTGCCTGTAACGGCTCGCCGCCATCCTGCGGGGTTCCGATCAGTTTCAATTGCGCAAAGTCTCCGTTTTCAACGGGTCGCCCTTCCACGGGAGCAAAGGCCGCGGCGCGTTCCCGAGTCTCCTCAAGCGCTTTGTCGACGTCTTCATCCGTAATGTCCATCGGAGGCATTTCGATCTCAAGACCCTTGTACGCACCCAACTCAAAGTCCGGCAAAACGTCAAACACGGCGCGGAACTTCAGCGGCTGGCCCTCACTAAAGTCCAGTTTGTCAACCTGTGGCTGCGACACGGGATTCAGCTTCTGCTCTGCCACAGCTTTTTCGACATGTTCTGGAACCAGCGACTGCAACACTTCTCCCTTGATGTCCTCTGCGAACCGTCGCTTGATCAGTGCCACTGGCGCCTTCCCCGGACGGAACCCAGGAACCCGGGCAACGCGCGCAATCTCTTTCGCCACGCGTTCTGTTGCCTTCGTTACGTCTTCGGCGGGAATCTCCAGTTCCAGCTCACGCCGGCAAGTTGCTTCAGCCATGCCACGTTCCTCATTTCTATCGGATGGTTCTGTTCAGGGCAAATCAGGTAAGACGGGCGAGAAGTTACCCTGCAAATCGAAATACAAGTATAAGTTACGCTGCAGAAACGGTCAATTCAGAGCTGTCCATTCGCTACGTTCACCGCCGAATTTGCAAATCGTACCTTAAGAAGGCGGCATTTTTAGTTACACTGACTCGTTCCTTCGGAGAGCGCGTCTTGAAGAATTCTGCGGTCCTGCTCGTTCAGTGTCCCGATCAAAAAGGTCTCGACGCCGCGATTGCCGATTTCATCTTTCAGCACGACGGCAACATTCTGCATTTTGAACAGCATCAGGCTGGCGAAGAGCGCTTTTATCTTGCTCGCGTGGAATGGGACCTGAGCGGATTCCGGTTGCCACTGGACCAATTCGCGGAGAAATTCGCACCGGTAGCAAAAAAATTTGGAATGCAATGGAGCGTGGCCCTGAGCAGTTATCGTCCCCGCGTCGCGCTTTTCGTCTCCAAGTACGATCATTGCCTTGTGGACCTGCTCTACCGGCAACGTAACGGCGAGCTGGCTTGCGAAATTCCGCTCATTATCAGCAACCATGAGGACGTGCGACGCCACGCCGACTTTCACGGCGTTCCTTACCACGTCATTCCGGTCTCAAAAGGCACGAAAAGAGAAGCGGAAGTCGCTCAACAGCGGCTGCTTAGTGAACACAAGATCGATTTGATCGTCCTTGCCCGGTACATGCAAATCCTCTCACCAGAGTTCATCGAAAATTTTCCGCAGCGCATCATCAACATTCACCACTCGTTCTTGCCCGCGTTCCTTGGCGCCAAGCCGCACCAGCAAGCCTATGACCGTGGCGTAAAAATTCTCGGCGCGACTGCCCACTACGTCACGGAAGTTCTCGACGACGGACCGATCATCGAGCAGGGCGTGGTACGCATCTCGCACAAAGACGACTTGGATGACCTGGTAGAAAAGGGCAGGGACCTCGAAAAGGTCGTGCTATCTCGTGCCGTTCGCTGGCATATCGAGAATCGTATCTTGCTCTACGCAAACAAAACCGTGATTTTTGAGTAGTTTTTTTTCTTCGAAAACGCAGCTTTGTCTAATCTGCCGCAGCGTTTTCGGTTTGGTACGTTCCTCGCGTAAGATCCGCGTGCAGCAACCTGTGAAAGAGGTGTTCACCTGCTTCGCGACGCACAGATAGGCGCCCCGCCAGGTACGCGCGTGATGCCAAACCCTTCTGCACGGCATCGCAAATTGCCATGTCTTCATCCTGCACGACTTCACTCACACGAATGCTTTGGCGATTCCGCTCTTCCGCCGCCGCGCTGGTGTCACCAAAGTAGTAGTCAAACACTACGGCACACTTGTCTACTGCCAGCGGCAGAACCAGATTTGTGTCCATCACTCCTTCATACGCATTGATCATGAAATTTGGGTACAGCCAGAGATAGAACGCTCGACCGAGCCGCGTATTCGCCACGCTCGCTTCACTGCCTGAATCGGAGGACAGCGGGCTCGACTGCAAACAGGCCCGATCGAAATTTTCAATTGTGTAGCTGGTGTATTCGATCACGCTGCTCAGGCCTTTATGTGCGTGCGGCACGTGGTACCCGCCGTCCAGATAGTTGTCCACATACACTTTCCAGTTGCAGTTGAGTGTGTATATGCGGCGATCGAGGAAGTTCAACTTTTCGGTTAGCCGAAGCGGCGCGACGAGGTCCGGTACGTTGGCCAAAAAATCCTTCAACGATCCGGCCGAGCCATCGAGATTCACAAAAACAAAATTTTCCCAGGTGTCCACTGCGATCGCTACCAACCCATTTTTCGTGCGGTCGAAATCGCAAACGCCCTCAAATTCCACCATTCCTTTTAGCGTGCCATCATTTCCGTATGTCCAGCCGTGGTACGGACAACGAAATTGTTTCGCGCAACCCTGCACCTCGGTCACAACCGCAGCAGCGTGATGCCGGCACACGTTGTAAAATGCGCGCAATACGCCATCTTCTCCTCGCACAACAACGATTGGTTCATCGCCAAGTTCGACAGTGAAGTATTGGCCCTTCTCGCGAACCTGATCCACGCGTCCGGCAACCTGCCAGGTGTGCGCAAACACCCTCTCATTTTCCAGGCGCGCGATCCGCGGATCGAAATACCAGGGCGACGGAATCGTCGATGCCTTCTCGAGTGGATTCTCGGGCCGGTAAAGGCTTAGGAGTGAGTCGACACTGCGCTCCATGCTGGCTCCTTTGAATTGTTGCAAGCCGCGTCTGTCGCCAACCGCAACAAGTCAGAAGTTTCTGCGGCAATTTAATCGTGAATAAGGGGAATTGAAAAGAGGAAAGACTCCAGGCCCGCGCGAGGCAGTCCGATGAGCACGGTCTCGCCAGCAAGGGTCAAGAGATGGTGCGGGAGAGAGGACTTGAACCTCCACGGTTTTTAGGCCACAAGATCCTAAGTCTTGCGCGTCTGCCAGTTCCGCCACTCCCGCACTGTTGAGTACAAATGATTTATCGGTTTGTTTGAATTCAACAACCTGACAGTTGTCTCCAAATTGCGCTTCTTTCGATTTTGCATGACCTTCGCGGTTGCCGCAAGCTCGGTTTCGCTTCGCTTTGTTTTTCTATCTCTTGCGAAGGACTCCGATCACCTCGTCGAGAACCGTGTTGACCGCGGAAGTCTTGGGTTTCGCGTACAGGCGTACCGCGAGCGCTTGAAGCATGTAGTTGTTGTTCTGAAACGTCCTTAGTAAATCGTCCTTGGGAGGAGACTCATTCCACACCTTGCGATCGTTTTCATCAAGACTGGCAAGCCAGCGCTGAAAGCCCGGCGAGTCAAAATCCTTGCGGGCCACAGTTGCGACGATCGCGGCAGCGAGACGGTCCTGTTCTCCATATGAAAAAATTTGCTTTGCCGACGAGAGACGCTCCGAAATCGCCTGCAGCACGCGCGCTTGGTCTTCCACTTTGAAAAGCGGGTTGGCAGCCAAGGCGGCGAGCAGATCGGCGGTATGGGCAGTCGAGTGAATCCAGCCCTTGACGGGGTCGAAGCCGCGAAGATCGCGTTCTTGTCTCAAGTAAATGAGTGAGTCATCGAGCAGCTTGCGATAGCCCGTCTCTCCGAGAAAAGGCGACTTGAGATCGCGCTCGGCCAGAGCTGCAAGACACAGCACGGAAAACGAGCGCCGAAATACGCTGTCTGTGCCGGTTTCGCCGATACCGGCGCGTAGATTGTTCTCCCACTCGGACTCCAGCGAATTGAGCTCAGTTGCAGAGAGCTGATTTCGGTAGACGATCCAGACATCAAGAATGGAATACGCGAGATCGTCGCGAAGTTCCGGATCTGGAGAGCCAAGATATCCACTGAGTTCACGGACCAAGGAGAAAACCTGCTGTCCTTTCGGGATCGCGTAGTGATTCTTGGCGATGTCGCGCCAAAACTGGCGATCGTGGACAGGTTCGCTCTGTAAGTGGCGATCGGGAGCAGTTGCCAAGCTGACGGTGGCTGCAAGTAAGAGTGTGAGAGCGGCTGCAAGAAAGTGGCAGGTCCACTTCATGTGTGGAGGCTCCGGATGTGTGAACGTCGAGTGGGACGGCTGATTTCACGTTAGACGCGACATTACCGGAAAAGGGAGCCACGCTGGCGTCGCGTTCGGAAAGCAGCTCAGCGGGTGGAACAGAGAGCCGAAGTCCATTGGGTGACCGCGTGGAGGTGCGTTCGTGCTTCTTCAAGGGCGGCGCGGCGGGCGAGCAGTGCGATACTCGCTTTTTCGAGTTCGGAGCGAAGATCCGTAGGGAGACGCAAGTAGTGGCCCCGAATTGAAACAATTTCCGCTTTGTGATCGCATATCTTTTGAACAATTCGTCAGTCTTACTTAATTCTGTTATTGATACGGTGGTTTCCTAGCGGGACGCGTAGGCTGATTTCACCTTCAGCACGCGAATTTCCGTACAGACGCAAAAAAAAAGCGCCCCAGAACGTCGGGGCGCTTTTTCTGCTTTTGACAGAAATGATGTTACCGGGGCTTTTGCATCCCATTCGAATCGGGCGCCAGGGATGACATACCCATAGCCTCAGTCGCTGAATGAGCGCTGCCATCGAGGGTGAAAAGTCCCTCGGTTGCAGAAACGGCAAGCAGCGAACTGCTGCGGCCTGCACGTACGAGAGGGAAGTAACCTTCGGCAACAGGATCGTTCACCTTTTGCCAGGTTTTTCCGGAGTCGAATGAGGCAACCAGTCCGCGCTTTTGTAGCGACGCCAGCCGGGCATTGCCGGCCCCGGCCACATCCTGGAATTGCAAGTCGTGAATATCGGCACGGCTCCAGGTACGCCCTGCGTCGTGCGAAGTATAAAGGCCCATGTTCGAAGTGACGAAGAGATTTTGGTCATCCATACGGCGCAGGTGAAGATTTCCAGCTGAGGCAAAGGAGAGTTCCTTCGCATCCCAGTGCGCTCCGCCATCGGCTGAGTACATAAGGTTCTTCTGAGAGACGGCCCATACTTGCGAGCCGTCGGCGGAAACCTCGAGCGATTGCGCCGGCTGTTTTACCAAAGCTTCGTTGGACACCTGCTTCCAGGTTGCACCTTTGTCCCTTGAAACCAGCACTCCACCCGTGGTCGCCGCAAACCATTGATTGGCGCCGAATGTGAGTTCGTTTACCTGAAACGCCAGGAGTTGCGGCACGACTTTTTTTGCCAGCGGTTTCTTGGCAACGGGCGCGGTTTTCTTTCCCTTTGCGGTTTTCGCGGAGGTCTGCGCAACCGGCGTAGCAATGGCTTCGGGAACGAATAGCCCCGCTTTCACCCATTTACCAGCGGTCTCTTCGTATTTCATGAAGCCGCCGTTAGCGAGCGAGGCCCACCAGCCATTCGGCATGGCATAAACGTGGCGAACGTCGGAGCGCTTCAGTCCTGGTCCAAGCGTGGTCCAGCTGGCGCCGCCGTCCTTGGTAACAAGGAACGCATTGGTGTCGAAAGTCAGCACAACCAACGAGCGGTCGGGATGTTCGCGATCAATCGCGACATCCAGGATGTGTTGATGATGGAACCCGTTGTTCGACGCAACGAAGCTTGCGCCGCCGTTTTCGCTGATCTGCACGCCTTCGCGTTCCGTGCCCAGAATCACCCGTTGCGGATTTTTCGGATTGATCAGAATTGCGTTGACAACCCAATCGCCCGGCGTAGTGCGCTTCCACTCTCCACCTTCATTGGTCGTCTTCCACAGTCCGCTCGTGGTGCCGGCATAGAGAGTATCGGGATGCTGCGGATCCTGCTTAATCAGTTGCGTGCGCCGAAAAACAAACGGAATGCCGCTATAACGCTTCCAGTTCTGTCCCGCGTCAACGCTGTGGTAAATGCCGGAACAAGCCGTGGCGTGCACGTTCGAAGGATTCGATGGATCGACGACGATGCTCATCACGTCTGAATCGTCGATCATGCCTTTGACCACTGGCGACCAGTTTTTCCCGCCGTCCGTAGTCTTCCAGGGCAGGTGATAGGTTCCCGCGTAAATAATATTTGCGTCTCTAGGATCGAATGCCACGGAATCAAAGTTTCGCAGGTCATCGTGATTTGCTGGCGTGATTCGCTCCCACGTGGTTCCGTCGTCAGTCGAACGGTAGACCCCGGTAAGCGAGCCGGCAACAAACAATTTGGGATTCGTCGGGGCTTGCGCAAGCGCGCGCACTGTCTCCTTCCCTAGACCGACTAGTTTCCAGCTGCGGCCCGAATCATCGCTGCGATATACGCCGCCCCCACCCGAGTACAAACTCCATGTGCTTGCATAAAGCCGCTTGGAATCGCGCGGATCAACGATAATGTGCGTGATGACGTCATCCTGACCGGCGCCAATTCTGCTCAAAAGATTCCAGTGTTGCCCCTCATCGTTCGAAACGAAAACGTGGCCGTCCGACGTTCCCAGATAAACCTTGTTTGCATCGTGCGGGTCAGCTTCAAGAGAAATGACCGTACCGCCCGCCGGGCCGACCTGCCGCCACTGTTGCGCAGATGTGGAAACCGTTGCAGCCAGGCTCAACGCTAAAATGCCCATCCACTTTGCATTCATATGAGTTTTGATTCTCCCAGAGCGCAGCTGCGCCCACAAGACAGGAGTCTAGGCTAGGACTCGCTTCAGTAGCGACTGTCCTAACGGTCAGATTTGGGGCATGTTAGTTACAGTCCTAGTACTTTCGGAAGCCAGCGAGTTTTGCTGGGCAACTTAATTTCCACTTCTGTGTTTTACTCCGCTAGAGGGCGGTTTATCCTCCATCGGAGCAGCTTCATCAAATTAGGGAAGCGGGTCCGATCGTTAGGGGATTAGGCTTATGAATATTAAACGGATTTGGTCTCAAACCAGGTTTTACCCGCTGCTGCTGGCAGGAGCTCTCGCGTTTGGCGCGACTGCCGTTCTAGCTCAAGACGCCCCATCCAACGACCAGAGCGGAATTTACAACGAGCAAGGCAATGAAAATTACGACGCCCCAGAGAACGGTCAGGATCCACCGAGTCGCGTCGCGCGCTTGAGCTATGTCGATGGCTCGGTTTCGTTTCAACCTGGCGGACAAGGGGATTGGGGTCAGGCAACTCGCAATCGTCCTGTGACGATCGGCGACAAGATCTGGGCGGACAATAATTCTCGAGCGGAACTTCAGGCGGGTCAGGCTTCCATCCATGTTTCAAGCAATACCGCGTTGTCATTTTTGAATCTGGATGATCAGACCACACAAATGCGCTTAGCCGAGGGCTCCATCAATTTCCGGATTCGTGAGCTGCGCGAAGGCGATGTCTATGAAGTCGACACACCGAATCTTTCGTTTAACGTGACTCAAGCGGGCGCATTCCGCATTGACGTAAATGAAAATGGCGATGGCACTCGCGTCACGGCAATTCGCGGCGAAGGCGAAGTTACCGCAAACGGTCAGACGTATACCGTTCACGCGGGCGAGCGCGGAGAATTCAATGGCACAGACCATGTCACCTATTTCATCTCGGGCGCGCCACAACCCGATGAATTCGATCGTTGGTCGAACGATCGAGATCTGAAAGAAGATAATTCCGTTTCTGCGCGTTACGTCTCGCGCGACGTTCCGGGCTACAGCGACCTCGACGACAACGGCTCATGGAATGAAGAACCGGACTACGGCCCGGTTTGGTATCCGTCGACTGTGGACGTCGGCTGGGCGCCTTACAGCTACGGTTATTGGAACTACGTTGGCCCGTGGGGATGGACGTGGGTTGATTATTCGCCTTGGGGTTTCGCTCCATTCCACTATGGCCGTTGGGCCTACATTGGTAGCCGATGGGGCTGGTGCCCCGGTCCGTATTACGCGCGTCCGATTTATGGACCGGCGTTCGTCGGTTTCATCGGTGGCTCGCATTGGGGTGTCGGTTTTGGCGGGGGATTTGGCGGCGGAATCGGTTGGTTTCCACTTGGCCCACGCGAACCATTTCATCCTTGGTACCACGCCAGCGGCCGCTACTACCGTAACGTGAATTTCAACAATACGTTCATTCGCAACACGACAATCATCAACAACCGCAGCAGTAACTTTAACTACGCGTACGCGCACAACACGCGCGCTGTGACGGTCGCCTCGCACAACAACTTCGTGAACGGCCAGGCCATCAATCGTGGCGCATTTCACGTGACCGAAGCCTCATTGCGCGGCGCGCAGGTAAGCAATCGCGCGAATTTTTCGCCTAACCGCCAGAGCTACTTCGGCGCCGCGGGCATGCATGGCAATATTGCTCGTCCTTCGGCCGCCATTCAAAACCGTCCGGTGATGGCGCGCACGTCGCCTGCAGCAGCGGCTCATATGCCAGTTCGCACGTTTAGCGGAAATTCTCAAGGGGGCCGTGGCGCGTTTAGTAATGGTAATTTTGGCGGCGCGCGCGCACCAGTGATGGGCCGCACCGCGGAAACGGGTGCTGCGGCCAACCGTAACCGACCCTCTTTCGCGCAAGGCGGACAGCCTAACGCGGCTGGATCTTCCCGCCAGCGTGAGCTGTCAAACGACAAGCCTCAATCGCATATGCGTAATGCTCCTGCCGACTCCGGATTTAACGGAGGCACTCGTGGCCAAGCCAATGCCGGTAACAGCCGCAACTGGTCCGCGCAAGGGACTACTACAGATCGCGGCCGTGCGCCTTCGGGTTTCGGCTCGAACTCTCCGCGCGGTACATCGATGAACCATTCCGATCGGCCATCGTGGGCCTCCGGCTCAGGTGGCAATGATCGCTCCGGTTACTCGGTGAGCCCGCGCCCGAGCAATTCGGGCAACCGGCCTGACCGCACGAACTCTAACCGTGGCAGCTCCCGTTCGTTCGAGGCTCCGCAACGGAGTTCCGGACCTTCGAATAACCGCCCCTCATATAACCCGAATTCGAATCGCGGATTCTCTCAGCCGCGTTCCTACAGTCCACCGCAGCGAACTTACAGTCCGCCGCAACGCTCTTACTCTTCGCCGTCGCAACCGCGAACCTACTCGGCCCCGTCGGGCCCGTTACGTACTTACTCCCCTCCGAGCCGCGGATATTCAGCGCCGAGTCATAGTTCCGGCGGCGGGGGCACGTATCACGGCGGTGGTGGTGGCGGTTCCCAAGGCGGCGGAGGCGGACCACGTGGCGGCGGGAGTAGCTCGCGCAGCGGTGGAGGCGGCAATGGCAATAGCCACGGAGGCGGTTCGCCTCGCGCTCGTTAAGTTTCCCATTCAGCAGCTACAGTTACCGGGGCCTGCTCCAAAGAGCAGGCCTTTTTTTCAGTGTTTCGTTTTAATGTGTCCCTGAGACGTCCTCTTGGGTACACCCGCCTGGCCGCAACTCCTTCCTATGTTTCGGGTTAGATCAAGTATAGGCACCCTACCCATCAGGTGATTCCGGCTTGGAAACTCAAGCAATCTCCGGATGGCACAAGTGCAGGAGGCGGGTGGTATTGTGAAAGAAACTCGCGAGACCCAAACCCATTTTACAAGTTGCGAGGTAGCTGACCTGGAAATTTATTGTGCTTCAGGAGAGATCGAATATGAGAAATAACGCCGCAAGATGGTTAACGCTTTTCACGGCCATGTTGGCACTTTCTTTTCTGGCAAATCCAAGGATCGCTGCCGCCGCGGACGATGATGATCCTCCCGCCCGTGCGGCACGTTTGAGCTTCGCAGGAGGAGCGGTCTCCTTCGAACCAGCTGGCACGGACGAATGGGTCGATGCTGTCGTAAACCGCCCGATGACAACTGGAGACAAGCTCTGGACCGACCGCGATGGGCGCGCCGAAGTTCGCATCGATTCCTACGGCCTTCGCCTTGGCCCGCAGACAGGATTTTCCTTTCTCAATCTTGATGATAATACGGTGCAGATTCGTCTGACCGAAGGCTCGCTCAACATCCGCGTCCGGCGCCTTGAGGACAACGACACACTAGAGATCGACACGCCCAATTTGGCGTTCAACGTTCTGCGTTCCGGTTCTTATCGCATTGACGTAAACGAAAATGGCGACACAACTGTCGTCTCTGTTCGTGACGGCCAGGGTGAAGTTACCGGCGGAGGCTCGGCATATCCAATACACGCCGGAGATTCCGTGACCTTCAGCGGTACAGATCAACTCAGCGCCGATGTGCAAAACTACGAAGGCAATGACGATTTTGACCGTTGGTGCAGTGACCGCGACCGGCGCTGGGATCGTTCGACGGCGCCAAAGTATGTTTCCGACGATGTTGTTGGCTATGAAGATTTGGACGAATATGGCGGTTGGAACTCCGTGCCGGAGTACGGCACAGTTTGGTTTCCTCGCACCACGGTTGCCGGTTGGGCACCTTATCGTTACGGCCACTGGGTCTGGGTTTCGCCTTGGGGCTGGACTTGGGTGGATGACGCACCTTGGGGCTTCGCCCCGTTCCACTACGGTAGATGGGTTACGGTAGGCGGTGTGTGGGGTTGGGTACCATCTCCCCCGCGTCCAGCGGTCGTAACCGTGGCGTATGTACGCCCCGTTTATGCTCCTGCCCTTGTCGCCTGGGTTGGAGGCTCTCATTTTGGAGTTGGCGTAGCGGTTGGCGGTGCTCCTTCCGGTGTGGCATGGTTCCCGCTCGGCCCTCGTGACGTCTATTGCCCGTCCTATCACGTCAGCCCGCGTTACGTGGAACGCGTGAACGTTTCGAACACCGTGATCGTAAACCGCACCCAGGTCACCAACGTCTACAACAACGTTTACGTGAACAAAACAACGAACGTGACAAACATCACCTATCAAAATCAACGCGAGAACAACGCCGTGACCGCTACATCGCAGGCGTCGTTCACCTCCGCTCAGCCCGTGGGCCGGAATATGGTCCGTGTGAATGCGCGTGAAGTCGCCTCGGCACCTGTCGCCCCGATGACAAACGTTGCTCCACAGCAGCGTAGCTTTGCTGGCGCTACTGGGCCGGCGAGAGCCCGCCCGCCCGCCAACGTGGTTGCGCGCCCGGTCGTGGCCAAAGCCACGCCCCCGCCGCCTCCAGCTTCCGCTGCAAAGCAGGTGCAGGCGGTGCAGGCGAATGGCGGGCGTCCTCCGGCTGTGTCCCGGATTCGTGAAGCTCAGCCGGAAGCAGCGAACCCTAACGTGAAAATTGCGGCGGCCGCGAAACCAGCACCGCTTCCTGCCCGCGGGAATCGGCCGGCTCCGAATACAAATCAACCTCCGGCGCAGCCCAATGCGAATCAACCTGCGGCGCGGCCGAATGCAAATCAACCTCCGGCGCAGCCCAATGCGAATCAACCTGCGGCGCGGCCGAACGCAAATCAGCCTCCAGCGCAGCCTAACGCGAATCAACCTGCGGCGCGGCCGAACTCGAATCGGCCTGAAGAAAGACCGAATCCGAATCGTCCGCCCAGCGCGAACAATCCGAACCAGCCAAATGCGAATCGCGCGAATCCAAGTCAACCAACGCCAAATGAGCCAGCCCCAAATCAGCCGGCGGCTCGACCGAACCCGAATCAGCCTGCCGAAAGACCGAACTCGAATCGGCCTGAAGAAAGACCGAATCCGAATCGTCCGCCCAGCGCGAACAATCCGAACCAGCCAAACGTGAATCGTACGAATCCAAGTCAACCAACGCCAAATCAGCCGGCTCCAAATCAACCAGCGGCTAGACCGAACCCGAACCAGCCTGCTGAAAAACCAAAACCGAATCGGCCTGAAGAAAGACCTACCCCGAATCGTCCACCGGCTGCCAATACTCCGAATGAGCCCAATCCAAATGCGAATCGTCCAGCCAATCGTCCGCCGAACGACCGCCCGTCGGCAGCGCCACCTACGGTCGATCGGCAAGCAGAGCAGCGGCAACAACAGCAGCAGCTAGAAAAGCAGCGCCAGCAGGAGCAACAGCAGCAAAGGATGGAGCAACAAAGAGCGAACGAGCAACGCCAGCAGCAAATGCAAAAGCAACAGCAACAGCAACAGCAAAAACCGCAGCAGAACGAACGAAAGGAAGTTCAAAAGCAACAACCGCCGCCGAAGCAGCAAGAGAATGCCAAGCCGCAGCCGCCAAAGAAGGAAAATAAGGAAAATAAGGAAAATAAGGACCGTCCACCTTCACGCTAACGTGAAAACTGTCCGTCCATAAAAAGGAGCGGCTCTTATCGCCGCTCCTTTTTACTTTCAGCGTCCGCCCACATTCGAACCGTGCTTCACCCGTCTGTTCCTCACCTGTGATATCTTCTGAAAATCCCATGTCTTCCGCGCCGCTTACTTCACTTGATTTTCGCCGAGCCCTCGGCCAATTCGCCACGGGAGTGACCGTCGTTACTGTTGAGAGCGCTCCAGGGCGGGTGCACGGCATGACCGCCAACTCCTTCACATCAGTGTCACTCGATCCGCCGCTCATTTCCGTGTGCGTGGACCAGCGCGCTCAATTGCTCCCTTTGATTCAAGAGAAGCGCGTCTTTGGCATTAACGTTTTGAAGGAGGACCAGCAGAAACTTTCAGAATTTTTTTCTTGCGCCGAACAGCCGGAGACCGAAGAGGCGAGTCTGAATGTCCACTTCCGGTGGACGCCGGAAAATATTCCGCTGATGGAAAATGTTCTCTGCCAAGTGGCCTGCCGCCTGCACGCTACACACGTCGCTGGCGATCACACCATTGTCGTCGGTGAAGTCCTCCACGCCCAACTCCATTCCGGCCAGCCGTTGCTTTTTTTTCGTGGCAGATATACACGGCTCGCGCCCTGATTCCTGTCGCGGAGCTGCCTTAGTGATGCCCGCCGATCGGATCTCTTTTGACTCCGTACTCCGCGCCCCATTGATCCGTCATCTCATTGCGAATCTCCCAAAGCTGCGGGAAAAATTTGTGGCGCATCCCGTCCTCGAGAATTTCCACGGGCCGCCCTTTTAGCGACTTCGATCCGAATCCGATCGTCCGATGAATCAGCTGCATGTGCTCGAATCGGAATTTCTGGAACAGCTCGTCGAATTCCGCCAATGCCTCGGCAACCACATAGGAGTCGCCGTGGTCGTACTGCGAATTGTAAATTTTATCGATGGTCAGTCCGTGCTTATGCAAATAGGTCTCTTCAAACGAATTCCATATCGGCTGGTACATCTTTAGAAGTGTTCGGAATCCCGGTGACTCCTGGCCGCTGCCATTTCCCAGGCGCTGGCGAATGGCCTGGTATTCCTTCGGCGACATCGTCTCGAGCAACGCGATCTGTTCAATCATCAGCCGTTGAATTGCGTGAATTCGGCGGAAAAGCGTCAACACGCGATTGGTATTTTCCTGCTGCAAGTACTCGTCAATATCCAGCAGCGTGTACGCGATCAGTTTCATCCAGAGCTCTTCCACTTGATGCACCAGCTGGAATTGCAGTTCATCCTTGTTGCAGAGCTCCGCGTAATCTGTCTGGCAGCTGAGCAGCGCCTTCGTCTGCAGGTAAACTTCATAGTCCAGCGTGCCCTCTCCGTTCATGATGGCGTAAAACTGCTCTCTGTTCACGGTCGTCCTCCAGCCTGGCGATTACGTTGAATTTCTTTTGTGGGAGAAGAAATGTAAGGAACGCTCTGTCTGCCGTTTGCGGTGGCCGCGCCTCAACGTTCGGAATTTCCCGATGGCCGCGCCGGTTCAGCCGAGTCGCCAGTCTCTTTACGGTGGCTTTTCACTTCGCGAAGCGTGTAAATCGGTTTGTTCTGCGATTCGTAATACGTGCGTGCCATGATTTCACCGAGCAGTCCCATCGAAATAAATTGTATGCCGCTGACCAGAAGTGCGATGGAGAGCAGCATCAGCGGCCCGTGCTCTTGCATCACGGAAATGTGATAGAAAAGTTTTTTAAACACCACGTACGCACCAATGAGTGTCCCAGTGCCCGCGCCAAACAGCCCCAGCAATCCGAAAAATTGCAACGGCCGCGTTGAATAATCCAGCAGAAATTTGACGATCAGCAAATCCAGAAATACGCGAATTGTCCGCCCGATGCCATAGTTCGACTTGCCGCTTTTTCGCTCCAGGTTTTCAATCGGCACTTCCACAATCTTTGCGCCGGTAGTGCTTGCCAATGCTGGAATAAACCGGTGTAACTCGCCGTACAATTGAATTTCCTGAATGATTTCGCGCCGGTACGCTTTGAACGTCGTTCCGAAATCGTGCAAATCCACGCCAGACAACTTGGCCATCATCCAGTTCGCGGTGCGACTCGGAATCTGCCGCATCAGCCAGTGATCCTTGCGCGCATACCGCCAACCGCTTACCAGGTCGTAGCCTTCTTCAATTTTCTCCAGAAAACGCGGAATCTCTTCCGGGTCGTGCTGCAGGTCGCCATCCATCGAGATGATGATGTTGCCGCGCGCAAAGTCGAATCCTGCTTTCAATGCTGGCGTCTGCCCAAAATTCCGCCGCAAACGAATCAGGTTTACTCGCCGGTCGTGCTCGTAAATTTCCGAAAGTACGCGAAAAGAATTGTCCCGGCTGCCGTCGTCCACGAACACCAGTTCGTAGGGCTCGCCAATCGAGTCCATCACTTCCGTCAGCTTCATGTACAGAGGAGGAATATTCTCCTGTTCGTTGAAGAACGGAACGACGATCGAATATCGAATTTCGGGTTCGCTGCTCATGTTCCTAATGCGCCAATCTCCTGATAGTTTATCAGGCGAATCCCCAGCGCCGCGATACTTTTTCGGATCTCTTTGTCCGTCAGTATCTCCAGCTCCGTTTGCCGCGATTTCTGCAGCCGCGTTGCCGTGTTTTGCAGTTCTGCATCGGCGTAACCGGGATGGCACATCAGTTCCGTCGTTCCGTCTGGGAGACTCGCCAGCAACTGCAGCACGCCTTCCCTGGTAAGAACTCCGGTCTGTGCGATCCCGCAAAAATAGTCGGCGGTCGCGATGCCAGACCGCTCCGCCATTTCCCGCGCATCCCGTGCCAACAGCTTCAATCCGCGTGCCTGTACTCCTTGCTTCAGCATTATGCTCTTCGATTCGCTGCCGCCGGTCAGCGCGGCTCGAAGGCTCGACGCTTCATGCGAAACTCTTACCGCTTCGATGCCATGCTTTCTTGCAAGGCGTAACGCAATTGCAAACAGTCCCGGTAACATCTGAACGTGTTTGTGGCCGTCGAGATGCGTCGGGCGAATCCCTGCGGCGCAAACCTTTTCGATTTGCGCGCCCCATTCGATCTCTACGTCTTTGGCATCGAGACTTTTAGCAGTCAATCGAAACAGTAGTGTCTCCGGTCCGCCGGTAAATTCGCCGGATTCGCTCACCAGGGTTTTTACTTTTGCCGGGGGCGCGACGGGTTTTCCATCGCTCAAATTCAAGTGTACGCCCACACCGAGTCTCGGTAATTCGCGCGATAATCGAACGCCGTCATCAAATGCGCATCCGTTCGCCAGCAGGGAAGTGCTGGTTACGATGCCGTTCCGGTGCGCTTCCGAAATTCCGCGGTTCACTCCCGGCGTCCAACCCAGATCATCTGCATTAACGATCAAATTCTTCATCCGAGTGCGTCCAGCCTGACCTTTCGTACAGCTACCTGATTGCAGCCGCGTCTACTTCCGTACCATTGACCGCGTTTCCGCTCAACTCTAGCATGCCCTTAAGAGGCAAGAATGCAGGTTAAAACTAACGAGCAAAAACGCACATTTCTGAAGGACGTTGGCAACCGTTACAGCGAGAAGCGCCGCGGCAACCGCATGAATTCGCGCGTCCGCGTTCGCGCAGAGTGGGAAGCTGAGGGCAAAAGCGCCAGCGCCGAAGCGTTCACCCGTGTAGTGAATCCGTACGGCTGCATGGTGATCCTGAAGAATTCTCTTGAGCTTAACCAACGCCTGTCTCTAACTAACCTGGCGACGGGTACGAGCAACGCTTCCGTAATCGTTTGGAAAGGGAATCCTCGTCCCGAGGGCTGGGAATACGGAATTGAGCTCGTTGCTCCGGATATGGATTTTTGGGGATTAGAACTGTGAAGCCGCCAGTCACTACGAGACAATACGCGCCAAGTTCGCCAAAACCTGGACTCACGCGTCCGCTAACCTCTGAAGAGCGTCGCCGCGCGCAGCGCGTTTTGCTTCGCGTGTCGGTTCGCATCAGACTCGCCGGTAAAACTCAGGCCATCGAAGGTGCCACTCACACGGTGAGTGCCACCGGCGGACTCATCGCGCTTTCCGAAGCGCTTCCACAGGGAACCAAACTCACCATCGAAAACATCACCACGCAGAAAATGGTCGAAGCTCACGTGGCTCGTCCGCCGCAATACAGTTCAGAGGGTTCATTGGTGCCGATCGAATTTTCCGCGCCGGCTCCCAACTTCTGGAATGTTTTTTTTCCACCCGTCATCAACTGAGCCCGTTTAACCCTGGCTCGATTCTTCTTGCCTCGTAAAGGCACAGCACTGCTGTGCCCCTCTTGCTTTATTGATCGAAGTTCTACGACAGGCTAATGGACAGTGATGGTAGTCGAGCCGGTTGATCCTGCGTAGTTGGTGTCGCCACTGTATTTTGCAGAAATGCTGCGGCTCGATCCCCCGCCACTTGAGCTTCCGGTCCCACTGCAACCAGCCAGCGCCACTGCCGCCATCAGGAAGAATGCCAGACCGGCGTATGCGTATTGTTTCCGCCGAGCGGCTAGCTTCACGGCCATCAAGAAGCTAAAGATCGCAAGCACCGCCGCCAGCCATGCCAGCAGAACAAATGGCGTGCTGCGCGGACGCAAGTCAATGAATCCCGGCGGCAGGGAAGAGAGCGTCGTAGTCAACGTTGCCGTGCACGAAGCACCCACAAACGTTCCCGAACTGTTCGTAGTTGCACCCGCTGGTGTGCATGTTGCTGCCGCTCCCAGATTGCTGCTTCCGTTCAAAAACTGCACCGTGCCCGTCGGTCCTTGCGCAGAGTTACTGTTTGAACTTACCGTGGCCGTCAGCGTCACGCTCCCACCGGACGTAATGCTGGTCACGCTTGGCGTCACGCCAGTCGACGTCGTCGCCTGCGTAATCGTGACAGACAACGAGTTACTGCTCGTCTGCGAGTTGTAACTGCTCGTCGCGTCTGCTGTGTAGGTCGCCTTAATTGCGTGCGCTCCCACGTTTAACTGGATCGGTTGATCTTCCGTGAATCCCCGATCGTTCAACCGCGAGGTGCTGGAGGCATGTGAATTCTGCGCGTTCGGGAAGTCGTTCAATGCGCTAGTGCCATCGAACAGGTTCACCGTGCCAGTTGGGCAGGTTCTCACCCGATTGCCGCTGCTATCCGTGCATAATCCTGAGCTCGAGCCGGCAACATCCACTCTCAAGGTGTAATCCGAACCGTACTGGACATTCTGCGCAGCCGTGCTGATCCCCGCCACGGCGCCCGAGCTCGTGAACGTGACAAAGCTAACCGTCACCGCGCTGTTCTGTTTCAACAAAGTTATGGTAATAGCCGAAGATTCACTCGGTGCGAACGTCCCATCTCCGCTGTAGTGCGCTTTTACTGTATAGGTTCCTTGCGGCAGCAAAGCTGCGGCGAGCGAATACGACCCGCCGCTGAGGACGCCCGAAGTCAAAGGCGCACTCGTTGTGGCATTTTCCAGAATCACTACTCCCGTGGGAGTTCCGCCGCTGCCCGTGACCGTGCCCGTCAGGTTGCCGGAAACCGAGCCCGCGGTGCCCGTAACCGAAGCTGGACTCAGGGTCGTGCTTGTGGAGGTGCCCGATGCTGTTGCTGTGGTCCATTTGCTAATCAGGTTGGCCACATTGACCGAACCAAGTCCCGTCGCAAGGTCATAACCTATTCCCGTTGCGAACGCTGGATTTCCGCCCGAGACGATGACTCCGAATCCGCCACTGCTGGTTTTGCTGCAATTTGTTGAACCACCTGTGCACGGAACGGAAATATTGCCTTTTGTGATGTCATTGAAGACGCAAGTCGTATTGCTCGAACCGCCGCTCGTACCGCCGCTTGAATTGCAGCTCGAAAATGTCTCGCTCTTTGCCAGCGAGTACAGAGTTATGTTCGCGTTGCCTTGCCGCTGTCCGGTCTTCTGATTGACCAAAGCAATAATTCCCGCGAAGGTCGGTGCCGCGGCCGAAGTTCCTCCTACCGCTTGAAAATCATGGAACGGCGAAGTCGTGGTAAACGTCGTCAGATTGCAGCCAGTGTCTCCTGTGATATCTGCATCCGATTCGCATACGATGTAGAAACTCTTGTTCTGCCCATCGCTAGAAAATAACGACACGTCCGGCAAGTCTCGCGCAGTGGTATCACCGAATCCTGTCTGCCACGGCGCCTGCGTTTTCGTGTATATGCTGCTCGGTCCGCCGCTTCCGGCAACAATGTTCAGCGGGGAAGTTGTGCTCGTCGCCGAGGCGTTGGCACAAACAGTTAGGTTGCCGGCAGTAGCGGCATTCGCGCAGGAATCGTTCCAGGCTGTCTCCGGGATATATCCTTTCGCGGATACCTGTGTTGAGCTCCCGTTTGTAGAGTTCCAGAACGTCGTTTGAAGATTGGCCTGATCGAAATCCGTGCCGCCCATCGCCACGTTGTACGGTGTGGACGCGATGCCGCTCACTGCAATTCCTTGTGTGGCCGACGACTGGGAATTAGGGTCGTCGCAGCCCGCCGAGCCATTGTCGCCAGCGGAAACCACTACCGTGATGCCTTGCGCTGCCGCTTGCTGCCAAAGCGCATTGTAAAATGCATTCCCGGCTGTTCCGAGACCGGATTCGCACGCCCCATAGCTTTCGCTCAGCACCGGCGCCACGTTGTTGTCGACGATATATTCGGCCGAAGAATCTACTCCGCCAATACCGTCCGTATCCGTGAACGGTGTTGTGACAAGAATGATTTGTGCTTTTGGCGCGACCGCACCTGCCCACTCCACGTCCAAATCCGACTCACCCTCATCACCCGACACTAAACCGGGATCGGCGCCATTGAGGATGATTTGCGGATCATTCGTGGGTAATCCAAAAATGGAGCGGAAATCGCGAACATCCTGAAGATTGATGTTTGACTGTCCCACGACAGCGATGCTCTGACCTGTCCCGTCGAAGGTTGATGGGACGTTGTAAATCTTGGCAAAGTCCGCTGGCCCCACGCCATAAAAAGTTCCGTTCACATCAGTAAATGTAAACAAAGGCGTAATTTGCCCCGTCGAAGCGTCGCGCCGGAATTTCCCCAACCTGTGGAGCATCGGTTTCGGCCGAAAATTATTTAGCCCAACGACCCCGCCCACCACAGGCGCCAGCGCCGACGGAATCTGCGGCTCCTGCATATTCGCAAAATGCTCCTCGGCGTTTACCGATAGCCGGTGCATTTCCGTATGAAACGCGTTCCGGACCTGCGACGCAGTGCCATTGAATTCGATCAGCGTTCTTCCGTTGTTTACTCTCAGCGACGTGAATCCCTGCGAATTCAGCCAATCCTTCACAGCCTGCAAATCGGATTCGGCCGGACCAAACTGTTGTCCAAATTCCTGTGGTGTCAGCCAGGAATGAAATTTCGACGAATTGAGATCCTGTTGATCGGCGAGCAGCCGCTGCAGCGCGGCCTCCTGGTCCGCGCTCCGCTGCAGCAACACATGCATTCTGGTCACTGGTTGCTGCTCGGGCAGGGAGCCGCGGTCGTTCGCGGGCCGCGCCATCGGATGCACGTTGCCACGCAGCGTCACCACTTTATCGTTCTGGACGGCCTCGACAATTCGCGCCTGTGAAGCTACATTCTGTGCCCGCGCGATTCCACCAAGGCACAAGCTCGCGCTTAACAAAGTCACACACGCCGCACACAAATCTTTACGCTGGAAAACTTTCATCGTTGGACCCACCCGACTTGGGATCTGTAGCTTTTGCGCAGGCGTTCGCCAGAATCAGCCGCTGCCTTCATTCGAACACCGTTTGGTGCCAGAGGTTGCTCTGGCGACCAAAAAAAAACGGCGGCAACTCGCAATCATCGTAATACAAACTTCGGTGGGCAAGTCTCTAGGTTGTCTCTCTTTGTACTGGGACCTGACGATTTCTTGTCTTCGCAGTCGCGCTCGTCGCTAGCCTACTGCACGCCTACATTCGCTTGAATGGTGTGAACATCGCCGCCCGTGGCGCCCTGGATGGTAACAGGGAAAGTTCCTGTAAGAATTTGCATGAGTGGGGCAGATGTCGAAGCGAGATTATTCGAGTCACCGCTGTAAGACGCCGTGATCTGGTAGATTCCCGGATTGTTGATATATCCCTGGCCTGTTTGCGCCTGACCGTTGACGGGCGGGAAACCGCCTGCGATCGGATTGCCGAAATTGTAGAACGAGACTGTGCCGGTCAGAGGCTTGTTCGACGTAACGGTCGCGGTAATCAGGAACGGCGCACCTGCCGCGACCCTCGCATTTGATGTTGTCAACGTGATGGTGGTGGGACCTGGAGGCTGGCCGCTTCCACCTGGAGGTGTTGAAGTTCCTCCTCCCCCGCCGCAACCGAGCAAAAAGCTCACCAAGCAAAGCGCGCAGAAACCAAACGCTAGACGGTACCGCTTCACCTTGCCTTGCATTCGCGAGAAAAAAAGTGCGCATAGTCCGGTCGCGAAGCTCAGCCACCACCAACTGGGCCGCGGAGCCAGAAAAACGATTGCCCGGCGTCCCTGGTTTCTGATTACGTTTGCAGGAAGAGTTACTGATGGCGTCAGCGTCAGATTTGCGACGGCAGCCGAGCCGTTAAGACTGACCTGCAGCGGGCTCAACGCGATCGTGTAACCGGAAATAACAATTGGTGACAAGGAAAGTGTGACGGCACTCGGAGTCTGGCTTGCTGGCGTTATCGTGATTTGTGCTGAGCCCGCTTGTCCTGCTACCGGCACAACGCTTAACCCGTTCGCCGGTGCCAAGCTGAAATCCGGGATATTCACGTTTACGAAGACGCCGTTTCCGTAGGAATTTGCATAGTTGGCATCTCCCGAATACGATGCATAAATCCACTCACTGCTCTGCGGCGTAGTTGTTGCTGCCGCTTGCAGAATCGTATTCCCGCTCGCATCGGTGCCCTGCGTCGTAGGACCTGCCGTGATTGCGCCAGATCCGATTGAAGACGAAAACGAAATCTGGCCGGTGATCGCCGGATTCTTCTGGCCGCCACTCATCGTTGCGGAGATTGTGACGCTTTGCGGAAAGTTCACGTCTGCGGAACTGACAGTGACAGTCGGCGTCGCCGGGTACAAGGGATGAACAGTTTGCACCGAACTTGTCGCGGCGCCGTAATTCGCGTCCCCGCTGTATTTCGCGGTCAAAGAGTGATCGCCGCCGGTGGCAAGCGTGATCGGTACCTGGTTGAAAAATCCCGGCGAACCGAGATTCCCGCCGGCATAGCCGCTAACTGCGGTGGGCCCGCTTAGAAGGGAACTTCCGTCGTATATGGAAATCGTTCCCCCAGGAGCGACTCCACCAATGAAACTAAAGCTAGACTGGACTTGCGCGTAGTTCGTCTGACCAACTAGTGGATTTGGGGAAACGTAAAAATTTAGCAGTGTCGCAGCAGGCGTAATGGTCAGCGAACCTGTGGTGGAGACACTGGCCGTATAACTGCTATCTCCAGAATAATTGCCTACGAGTGGGTACGTGCCACCCGTTAGTGTCGGCGCGATATCTCTTGTGTACCCTGCGTTGTTCAACGTGAAGGTTCCCCCATCAATCGCCGCGCCGTTCGCGCTCAACGTCACGCCTCCCGTCGGGCAAGTTATCTCGTTGACCGAGTAGCACGCGGGCGCCGGCGGCCCCGTTGCACTAGCGGTTGCCGAGGCATTCGTCACATACATTCGAATAATGTAGTTCGAGCCATACGGTATGGATGTCGCGTTGCCACTCAGTTGACTGCCCTGCGAATCAAACGTGGGCACCACGATAAATGTCTGGCTCGCTTCTTTGCCTACCGTTACTTGTACCGAAGTTGAATCACTCGGCGCATTCATCCCGTCGCCGGTGTAGTGCGCGTAAATCTTGTACGTTCCGCCCGGCAGATTCTGCGTTTTTGCCGAAGTGATCGCGCCATTGGCCAGCGTGAATTTGTCCAGGCCCAGTGTCGAGCCGTCCGCAAGTGTCGCCAGAAGCGCTACGTCACCCGCCGGAATGCCCGTCCCGGTGCTCGGCTTTACACTCACTGTCACCGAAACATTTTCATTCTGCCCGTGTGTGATTCCCGTCGTCGGCGACACCGACAACGTGGTTGTCGTGGCGATTGTCGAAGCGCTCGCCCACGTCGTCACCAAATTATTTGCGTTCAGCGAACCGAGTCCCGTTGCCAGATCGTAACCAGGGCCCGCCGTCCACGCTTCTGTCGTCGGGTGCGCGGGATCAACCAACACCCCGGTCGACGTTGCCACTGTGGTGCTGCAGTTCAACGTTCCGCCTTTGCACGCCACGCTGTTGCTCGCAGCTCCTGTCGGATAATGAACGTTGGGTGCGGAAACGTCATGGAACACGCAGCCCGCCGCCTCCGTCACGCTCGACGTGCAGCTCGCACCTGATTTTTTTGCCAGCGCATACAAACTAATATTTGCATTTCCCTGACGCGAACTTCCGCCGTGTGCCGCCGCATACTGGTTCACCAGTGCCATCATCCCCGCGAACGCCGGCGCCGACGCAGAGGTGCCCCCAATTATGTGAAACGTATACGCCGGACTGCTCAAGTCGCAGGACTGCACTCCAGTCAAATCCGCCTGGCAATACAAATACCCGCTTCCTTCAAAGCCGGGACTCGCGAATAACGAAATATCCGGCTGGTCTCGATGGTTATCGTTCGGCACGCCGGTCACGCCCATTTGCCACTTTGGCTTCGCATAAACAGCGCTCGCTCCGCCGCTTCCAGCGACGATGTTCACCGATCCCGCCGGCGCCGATGGCCCGCAGCCAGTCAGCCCCAGCTGTGAACAATTTTCATTCCACGGAAACTCTGGGATGTATCCCTTCGCTGATGTGCCCGTCACCGAGTCGTTCGTCGCGTTCCAATAAGTGGTCTGCCGGTTGTATTGATTGAAGTCCGTCCCGCCTACTGAAATATTGAATGGCGTGCCCGCTAGTCCGCTCACCGCCAGACCGTGTGCGGCGGTCGCCTGATTGTTGAAATCGTCACAGCCCGCTGATCCTCCATCACCAGAGGAGACCACTACCGTGATGCCCTGCGCTGCGGCTTGTTCCCACAACCCGTTGTAGAATGCGTTTCCCGCCGTGCCCAAATTCTTTTCGCACTCCCCATAGCTCACGCTCATCACGTCCGCAAGGTTGTGCTCGATGATATAAAGCGAAGACAGATCAATTCCGGCCGACGCTGGAGTCGACGCTGACACCACAAACTTTACGGTCGCTCCTGGCGCAACGGAGCCAGACCACTGCACGTCCAGATCCGACTCCGATTCCTCAGCCTGCGAAGTGATCCCCGGGTCCATTCCGTTCAAGATAATGTTCGTCGCCGAAAAATTATTGGGCAATCCGAAAATTGTTCGAAAATCAGCGACGTCTTTGGGATTGATCTGTGTCTCGCCTACGATCGCAATCGTTTGCCCGGTGCCGTCATTTCCACTCGCAAGAAGCGGCTTCGTGTTGTAGATCGTCGCGAAATCTCCCGGCCCTACTCCATAGAAATTTCCGCCGTAGTAGGGATTCGGAAACGTAAACAGTGGCTGCAGCGTGTGGCCGTCCGCGCCTCGTTGCACATCTCCCCGGTACCGCGCATGAGACTTCTTAGGAAAATTGTGCAGCGACACGACGCCAGCCACCACGGGCGCCAGCGCCGCCGGAATTTGCGGTTCGCTCGCATTGGCGACGTAAACCGCTCCGTCCGCCTGAAAATTCTCAATCTGCGTCGCAAACGCCTGCCGCACCTGGCCCGCACTCGCGCTGAACTCAATCACAGTTCGCCCTGCGGACACACGCACCTTCTCGAATCCTTGCGCACTCAGCCAGTCCGTCACCGCCTGAAGGTCCGCGTCCGAAGGCCCAAATTGCTTGCCAAACTCATCCGGCGTTAACCACCCGTGATAATTCGGAGACGATTTGTCTTGCTGCGCCTCCACCAAAGCCTGCAGCGCCGTTTGCTGATCCTCGCTCCGTTTCAGCAGCAGCAAAATGCGGTCCATCCGCAGTGAATCCGCAACCGCCCCGCGGCTGTTTTCCGCGCGCGCAAGCGGATGCACGTTGCTCGCAAGCGTCACTCGCACATTTTCATCCGGCGTGCGCGTCACTCGATTCGGAACCGCGCCTGAACTCTGACCCGCCTCGCTCTTAACCGTGAACAAACACACCATCGCCAATGCACACCCAAAAGGGAGCAGCCGCTGGGAAAGTTTCATTTGTGGTACCTGGTTGTCCTGACTCTGCGGTTTGCCTTCTTGCCGCTGCGTGAAAACCGCGCCTGCCCTCATTACCTTGAGGAGACAGCCGCGGAATCCGCCAGAATGCCAAGAGACGGCAAGGATTTAAAACGCGTGGAGAGTACCACAAAAGGAAGGGTAAGACGAGGTACTTACCGAAAGGGAAGACACCGCAGATCCACATTGCCGCCGGAAAGAATAATCCCAATCTTCAGCTTTCGCATGCGTGAAGGATCTCGAGAAATCAGCTGAATTGTCTCAGGCTTCAACAGCGGGGCGAGTGCAATCGCCGACGACGGCTCGGTAACCACTTTCAGCCGTTCCCAAATCAGTGCCATGGCATTAACAATCTCTTCCTCGCTGACAAGAAAAATTCCCGCAAGCTCCTTCTGCAGAATCGCGAACGTTCGCGGAGCCAGCGAAGCGCGTAATCCGTCGGCAATCGTGTCGCTCGAGTCCAGCGATTGCAGCGTACCTGTTTCGATCGACCGGTAAGCATCATCGGCTTTCGCCGGTTCGCAACCATACACGCGAATTTCAGGCTGCATGTGTTTCGCGCTCAGCGCGGATCCACTCAACAATCCGCCACCGCTCACGGGAGCAAGCAACGCGTCCAACTCGCCCGTTTCTTCCAGCAGTTCTTTTGCGGCCGTCGCCTGCCCGGCGATGATTCTGTCGTCGTCATAAGGATGAATCATCACCGCGCCGGTTTCTGCTTGTATGCGCGCTGCGGCTTCATTTCTTGCCGATACTTTCGGTTCGCAAAAAGTAATTTTCCCGCCATACGCTTCGACAGCCTTGCATTTCACCGCAGGCGCATTCTTCGGCATCACAATCCATGCCGGAATTCCGCGCCACGCCGCCGCACAGGAAACCGCTGCCGCATGATTGCCGCTCGAATGCGTCACGATTCCGCGCGAAGCTTCCTCGTCACTCAACGAAAATATCGCGTTGGTCGCGCCACGAATTTTGAACGATCCGGTCTTCTGCAGGTTCTCGCATTTGAAAAACAGTTCCGCACCGCACCTCGCATCGAGTGTCGTCGACCGCAGCACCGGCGTGCGGTGTATCCTTGGCACAATTCGCGCATGTGCCGCCTCAATGGCATCCCACGTCGGCTTTTGCGGTTGTGAGCTGGGTCTGCTCGGCATTTCTTGTGCTCCGTGGCTCTCTTTATTTCATTCCGGATGCTGGAGATGATACGAATCTCGCGATTGAATCACTATAACTTTGTGGGGAAGATTTGCTGCCGTCGATCCTTCCGGACGCGTCACTACCGTCGAGTTGCTGCTGACTGGCTAGCGAACAATGGGCGAAGGACGCCCCTCGACCTAGTTACCGTTTGTTTCCAAACGTTTTGCGGCATTTTGTCTTGACGGAAGGGGCCTGTCTGTTAAGCTTCGCTTACCCTTCCGCAACAATAGCGAGCAGCACTCTGCCTCCCTGCGCGAAGGAGCTTTGTATGGACATGTCTGAACGACGCCAACTAACCCGTTATCCTATGCGGACGCCAATTCGCTTCAAGGCCATGGGTCTTGCTGCTGATAAAAGCGAACATTTCACTGAAGCGCTCAACGTTTCGCAAGGCGGATTCTATTTCGCAACGTCCGCGCCGCTGCAGATTGGCATGCCCATTGAAGCGACGCTGCGCATGCCCGCTGAAATCACTGGCGACAAACCCAAAGAGACGCATTGCCGTGCGCGCGTTGTTCATGTCCGTCACGAACCCTACGGCGACGGTCGCATCGGTTTCGGCGCCGAAATCGAAACGTTTGTTTCCATGCCGCGGCCGGATCGTTGGACCAACTCGCCGACTACGGCTTGACGTTCACAACCGCTTTCCCGCTACCCACATTCTCAAACCGGTCAAATGCCCTCACTGCAACTGTGTGTTCGCCGGGCTTTAATCCGTTCACCACAAATTCGTAAGCTTGCTGCTTCCCATCGCTGATTCCTGTTTTTGGCGCAATCATCAACCATTCGCCGCCGTCCATGCTGTACTGTGCCCGCTCGATACTGGATCCCGTGTCCGTCACTTCGAATTCAACCAGAAGCCCGTGAAATGGCGGGATCGTTCCGTCCCGCGTAGCAACAGAAGTTGTTTTGAGATTCGAAACGACCGGTGGCGTGTTGCCCACTTCAAATCGTTCGCTCTCTCGCTCCGTTTTCAGCGCCTTGTCTGGCGGATTCGAAGCCATGTCACTCGCCACAATTTTCAAGTAGTACGCTCCGTCAGCCAGCGTGGTTGCGTCAAACGAGTAGAATCGCTGCTCGAGATTGTCCTTCAGCAGCTTCCATTCCTTCTCGCCTTCTCCACGAAAATACACTGCGTACTTCAACTCGTCTTCATTGTCGTCGTGCGCCGTCCACACAACTGATTGATATCCCTTCTGGATCGTTCCTTGCGGCGGCATCTCGAATTTTGCGGCAGGATTTTGCGTTTGACTCACAATCACTGTGCCGCCAGCACCGCCAGGCGTCGGAGCCGGAGGAAATTTCAGCACTGCTGTTGGCGCGGCGCCTGTCGCCAGATTCGGCTGACCCTGAGCGCGCACACCAGGATCTTGCAGCGCGATCCCATCAATCACTGGCGCAACATTTTTCGGTTCATATGCCAGACTCACCCACTCGATGCCATCGCCCGGACGTCCATCATGGATCATTGCCTTCCACTGCACAAAACGCGCGGCCGGCGCGTCCATCTGCGTGCCGCTCGTCGAATACGGTCCATGCCACTTTGACCATTCCTTGCCTGGGTCTTCTGTATTCCCGCTACGCACAAAAATTTCCAGCCTCGGCTCCTTGTTGTTCGAGCCGTTCTTCGCGGGCCCCGCCGGCGGACTCCACCACTCCACGCGTCCCCATTGTGAAAACAGTTGCGTGTCGAACGAACGCGATTCGTAAGTTCCTTCTGGTTCGTACTCGGGCCCCAGCGCAATCAACTTTCCGGGGTTCGCGGTGCACAAAAAGATTTTGCCCGCGCTATTGCGGACGATGCCCGTAATTTGTGCCGAGCCCGCCTTTGCCAGTTGTGCAAATACCCCTCTGCCGTCGATCGCCAGCAGCGCCCCCGAATTTCCAAGTCCCGCCAGCAATCGTCCGTCGCCTCCGAGTCCAAGTGAATAAACGACATCATCACGCGAGGTCCACAGCTCTTCCGGCGCGCCATCCGCCGCAATCTTGTAAATCCCGCTCGAAATCAGTGGTGGGAACGCAACAAACGGAGTTTGCGGTTGTCCCGTTCCTTGTGCCGGACTTACCACCGTCACATTTCCGCTCGAGGTGATCGTTGTCGTAGTTACGGACGGGACAGCGCCGGGACTCACCGCGGCATTGTGCTGGCGCTCGCCGATCGCAGCGGCGAAAATCGATCCATCCTGCCCAACCGCCAAAGCCGTAACTTCGCGCTTCGGAGTTTCATACAAGACAAATCCTTCCGCGGTTCCGGCGCCTTTTGCTTTCGTTAACCGTAGCACTCGCCCACTCGGCTCTGTGCCCACGATCAGATTTCCTTTTCCATCGAAAGTCAGCACCCGGATATGCGCCTCATCACTTGCGTAGAAAACTTCGCTCTTTCCGTCTGGCGCGACGCTGAAAATTTGTCCCTTGTCACCCGTCGCAACGTACAGAACGCCGTCCGGCCCGAATGCGATGTCCCAGACGTATTTTGTTTTTGGATCGAAAAATACCGTCTTCTCGCCCGATGCTGACACCCGATAGACTTTTCCGTCGGGCGATGTGGCTACGTACAGCGTCCCCTTCGCATCGAACGCAATGGCTTGCGCCGAAAGTTCGTTCGATTCAAAAACCGTCAAGGTTTTTCCGCTTGCGTCCAGCCTGAACACCTTGGCCGGCGATCCGCCCGAAGCATACAGTGTGCCCTTGGAGTCGAGCTTCAGTGCCCACAGGTAGGAAGCATCGGCGTCGGCGAGTTGCGTGAATTTTGGTGCAAGTTCCAGCCGCCCGTCACTCCGCACGGCAATTCCGCGCGTTGTGCCTTTCAGGAATTCGTCATACGTCGATTGCCGCCACCGCCTTGTGTGTTCCGCTGTCGCCAATCCCGCGCAAGTTGCGAAGAAACACACTGCAACCAACGCCAACTTTCCCTGCTTCGCTATTCTTCCGCTCACGCGAATCCCTCTCTCGCTCATCGCACCGGCAGATTCAATGAAATAATTCCGCTCACCGGTCCCGACATCGGTATTGAAGCCTCACTCGCCAGCGATTCACGCAGAATCTGCACCGTTCCAGGATTGGGCCGTCCGTCTATCGCATTGATCTGCGACAGCGGCACATTTGGCAATTCCTTGTCGTCCCACAACATCGTTGGTGAAGGCGCAAAAAGACCGACGTAAACGCGGTCGTTTCTTCGCTCACGATTGATCAATGCAATCAGAGGATCGAGTCCCACAGGACTTCCTTGTCCCGTGCCGCCCGAAAATCCCCGCGACGCGCGATTCATCCAGTCCGCGTCGCTCACCATCACGCGCAGCGTTGTTCCCCGCGTCACCTGGTCGGGAACTTTTACTGTGGTCTGTTCAATGCGAGCCGCGCCGCGATAAGGACGCACCAAAACGCGCAGCCGCAAAGTTTCTCCGGGCGCTGCGTCACCCTTTTCGAGCCATGCGCTGTCAATCGAATACGATTGCCTGCCCGGCACACTCTCCACGCGAACTGAAACGTCTTCCACTTGCACGCGCTCAAACTGATTGTTGAAAAGCCGCATGAATACGTTCATCACGCTCAGCGCCACGGGCATTCCGTCCGGATTCAACGTATCTCCCGGAGCGAAAGTATTTTCGATTTCTACCGGCGCATGACCTTTCAGCCGGATCTCCGCATTCAGTTTCAGAGTCGTGCCTTCGCCATACACCACGTTCTGCGTGAGTCCGTTGAATGCGGTCAACGCTACAAGCAGTGGCGTCAACTTTGGATGGTTCACAATCTGCGCGTGAATCGTTTTTTCTCCCAAAGCGGACTTCGTCGTCAGCTCCATCGGAATCATTGCCGGTGCCGCTCCAAGTTTTCCCGTCACCGCCGTCAAATGATCGCCGGTAATGGTTCCGATCGGCCCGCCCACATTCACGATTTTCGTCGACGCCATATCCGACGAAAGAGTCGTCAGCACGCGGCTGCGTGCCATTGGCATTTGCACGTCGCCCAAATTCAGAAATGGATGCCCGCACAAGAACACGCGGTCCGCCTGGATTGCCGTCACTGTGCACGCGGAGTTGATGGATACATCGCCCTGCACCAGCACCATTCCCGCCATGTCGCCAGGAGAAAGCTTTGCATCATCAGGCCGCGCGGGAGTTGTGCCGCCTTGCGCCGCGACAAATCCAAATCCATCCAATTGGCTTGAAAATTTCTGGATCGCCGAAGGCTGAAATCCAGAAAATACCAGCGGTGTTTCAATTGAACGTAGTTCCGCGCCACCTTGCACGCCGGCGCGGCTCGCAAATTCACTCGAGACTGCCCCCTGCATCGAGTTGCCCGCGCTTGAACTACCGGAAATTGGGCCAGCAATTCCGCCGCCCGCCAGGACGTCAGCGATCGGCGTCACCCCAGCAATCGGTTCTTTCGTGAAAATTCCCAGCTTCAGCGAAAGCGCGCCCGCAAGTTTTCCTTCGAGGTACACCGGGCTTCCGCTCATGCCCGCAACCACGCCGGTGTGCTCTACTTTCGGCCCTTTCAACTGCACCAGAATGATGGATTGTTTGGGCCCGAGGAAATTCGGCATCACTCCGATCACTTCCAGGTCGAATTTTTCCACCTGGTCGCCCGCAAAAATCGTGTACGCATACCCCTGCATTCCCGGCCGTACCTGGTCTACGGAAATAGTCTGGCTTGTCGATGGAACTTGCTCTTGCGCGGCACAGTTACGAACGGTGCACAGAACAACAGCCCCTAGCAGTAGTGCGAGCAGCGCGATTCGGTGGATTCGAGCGAAAGAATGGGACGAGCGGTTGGCCGGAAACATGAAAATTGATGATACGCGTCAGAGTACGGGGGCGCAATCCAACCCCAGGCACCATCCAAACTAGCCCGTTTGCCCTAGACGTCCTAGAACTCGCGGACACCTTCTTCCGAACAAATCTGCGGCTTTCCATGGTCGCCGGATGCCAGGAAAGCTGTGGGTCGCACGCGGTCACGATGAATCGGACCTGGTGCTTCTCCGCGACACCTCGCAATAACACCAGCGTAAATAACCGGCTTTCGTTTTTGCCTTTGTAGCGGCCACCATCCAGGTGGCCATCTTGCTTGTGGCCTTGTAGCAGCGGCTGTCTGCGGCGGGCGGGTTTCGCTTCTGTGCGATACCTCGAAATGGCGTCTAATCGTGATGGTGCATGGCGAAGATTTTGTCGAGCGAATCCTCATACGGATAGACGTGAACCATCCATCCAAAGACGGACGGATGAAAATTCCCGCCGGCTAAGTCACAGGCTTCCTGCGTGGAAATTGAACCTTGCAGTCCGAACTTCGTCCAGTCGGCTGTGGCTTTTTCCGATTTCGGAGGCATGCACAGGTTTGTGTGCAGGTGCCACATCGCTACGCTCAGCGGCACTCGTTCGTTCAGTTGTTCCTCCGTGGCGCGCTTGGGCATCGTGTACATCGCGCCGACGAGTTCGTAGCCGTTCGAGGTCTTGCGATAGAGCAGGGAAGTCGGCTGCCTCGGATCAAAATGCCCGACTGCAGAGAGTCCATTCCTGAAACTCGTGAAGTGATATTCGGGTTGCGGAAAATCGGGAAGGAAAATCCGAAAGCCTTCATCCAGCGCGACGTGATAGTCCTTGTACTTTTCCATGCTGGAGCGAAGTTGTTCGACAATCTGATTGGCCCGCTTTACATCTTCGTTTGTCTGCTGCCGCATCTCGGTCATGTGCATGTGCGTGCCGCCATGCATGTGGCTCATGTCGGTGACCGCGGCTTTTTCACTGGCTTTTTCGGCGCTCGCGTCGGTATTCATATGGCTGTGGTCCATGCCAGGCACCTCTCGCGATGTCTCTTGAGACGTCGAGCTTTGCTGCTTAGCCGTGCTAATGGTCTTGATCGATGGCGCGTTGTGGCCGGGCATTGCGGCCAGCAAAATCGTGACGGCAAAAACCGCTCCCACGACCATTGCGGCTCGAACCAGTACTCGAATTGCGGAACTACGAGCGGACATGAAAACTTTCTCCTTTAGCCTTCTTGCCGAAGGCTCTCCTGTGGCCTTCTTGCTGAAGGTGCTTCTTTAGCGTTCCTACCTATCTAATGATACGTAGAAGAGCACGCTGCGATTTCAGCGCGTTTGTAAAGAAGTGCATTTTTCTAAACTGTCCCGCGGTACAGTTCCCGCAAGGAAACTCACACGCGCGCGTGCTAAAATTTGCACGAAGACAAAGCTTCCTGGAAAACACGACTGAAAATCTCCGAGCGAGCATCCTTGAGCAAAAAAACAATTTATCCGGCAAAAGCAGTTGCGGGGGGCGTGGCGCCTCCCGGAGACAAATCCATTTCGCATCGCTACGCCATGCTCGCAGGAATCGCCGAAGGCACCAGCGAACTCAGCAACTTTGCGCTCGCCGCGGACTGTCACAGCACACTCGCCTGCATGAAAGCGCTTGGCGCGGAAGTGAAAGCCGACAAGAGTTTGGTGCGCGTGGCCGGCCATGGGTTGCATGGATTGAAAAGCAGCCGTCGCGCGCTGGATGCTGGAAATTCCGGAACTACCATCCGGCTGCTTTCTGGAATTCTTGCGGGGCAGAATTTCACCACGAAAATTGCCGGCGACGACTCGCTGAACAAGCGTCCGATGAAACGCATTTTGACTCCGCTACGCGAAATGGGCGCGCAAATTCTGGCGCGCGATGAAAATTTTGCGCCGCTCGAAATTCATGGCGGAAAATTGCGCGGCATTCACTACGAAATGCCGATGGCTAGCGCGCAGGTAAAGTCCGCTGTGCTGCTTGCCGGATTGTTCGCGGAGGGAGATACGAGCGTCCTCGAACCAGCGCGTACACGCGACCATACGGAGCTGGCGCTTGAGGAATTCGGCGTTCCGATCGAACGGCACGGACTTACGACGCGGATTCGTGGCGATGGCAAAATAAAATTGACCGGACGGAAAATCGAAGTGCCCGGCGATTTATCTTCCGCCGTTTTTTTCATTGCGGCGGCTTCGCTGTTTCCTGAATCGAGTTTGCACGTTCAGGGAGTGGGATTGAATCCCACGCGCACAGCGGTCCTCGATGTCTTTGCGCGAATGGGCGCCTCGATCGAGATGCTTTCGCTTCGCAGCGCGCAGGGCGAGGTAATCGGCGACCTGGCTGTGAAAGGTACGCGTTTGAAAGGCGGTGTGATTGAAGGCGCAGAAATACCCTTGGTGATTGACGAGTTGCCAATGCTTGCGGCGCTTGGCCCATTCACAGAAGAGGGAATTGAGATTCGCGACGCAGCGGAACTCCGCGTGAAAGAAAGTGACCGCATCGCCGCGCTTGCGGAGAATTTGCGGCGCATGGGCGCGAAAGTCGAGGAGCGCCCCGATGGATTGAAGGTGGAGGGCCGCGGAGCGGGAAAATTGCACGGTGCTGAAATTCAACCGCACGGCGATCACCGAATTGCGATGGCGTTTGCGGTGGCAGCGCTCGGAGCTGAAGGAGCAACGACGATTCGCGATGCGGAGTGCGCGGGCGTTTCGTATCCTACGTTTTACGATGACTTGGCTCGCGTGACCGAAGCGTGATGCGAAAAGCGAAAGACGAAATTCGAAAACCGAATTCGACCCCTGTGTTGAGCCAAAGGTCCAGTCATTGCTGGTCTTTCAAACAGCTGGTGGGCCGTGTGGTGGCCGTTTGTTGTTCTGCGAAAAGTTCAAGTGACTCCTTACTATTGGGTACTTCCCAAGTAGCGGTAGTGGCCGATGATTTTCCAGTTGAACAGAACGTCCTCCATCTGAGGGCCCTGGCCGATGTTGTGAACGATGAGGTAGCGGCCGGACTGCGGCGATTTCTGGTCCACGACAATTCCGATGTGCGTGATCCCGCCGCCTAAATTCCAAGTTACGAGATCACCTGGACGGTATTCCCGTGCGTCCGCTGAAAGTGAAAGTGTCTGCCCGTGGCGGCTGAAAAAGACCATGAGATTTGGCACGCGGCGGTGGTCGATGTTGGGGTCGGTGGTTGTGATCGCAGCGTGGGATGCACGGCTCCACTTCCGCGGATACGCAGAGAGGTGATTGGCCATGTCCTCGTGGACTTCTTTCTGGAGGTCGATGCCGACCGCCCGGTAGGCGCGGATGATTTCGTCGGTACAGACGCCCGTGGAGGCAGGAACATCTCCTCCCGGGTAGGGGATGCGGACGTAAGCGGGATCATAGTGGACGGTGTGATGCGTGCGTTCGACGGCCGCGGCAACGAATTGGTCGAGGGAAGGTTGTTGGGGCGGCTCGAGTTGGAGAACGGACAGTGGATTTGCGTGAAGACTTGTGAAGCCCAGGGGAAGTAGCAGAGTCAGGGCGAAGGCGGCGCGGCAGCGCCATAGGCTAAGAGATTGCGAAGCGTCCGAAGTCATGTGAATTGGGTGCTCCTGTAGCCATTGGACGTGTCGCCGGCCGAAATGAGGTGAAGAGTCCCTCCACGCCTCTGTGTGCGAAAGCGGCTGAAAACAAAGGGCCAGAAAATATGGAACGTGAAGCGTATCAAAGGCAAGCAGTTGTGAGCGCTCTTCGCGGAAGACTATGAAAGGAGAGGATTTAGGAGGTCAAGGCGAGCATGTCGTTTGCTTCGAGTGGCAAGCCATGTAGGGTAATATCATGTAAGGTACGAATCCAGCGAATGGCGAAAAAAAGAACCGTGAATGGTAGGTACGCGAGTTGGATCTCGTCGCGCCTCGCAGCCTTAGCCGGCGGTGACGAGTGCGAGGGCGAAGCCGTCGTGGCCCTTTGTGCCGACGGTTTGGAGAGCGGTGGCGGAGAGGCTGGGCAAGGCAGTGAGTTGTTTGAAGAGGAGACGCGCTCCCTGCACGTCTGGATTGGAGCTGGCCGCATCGACCACGGCGCCATCGCGGACGACGTTATCCACAATGATGAGAGTGCCGCGACGAGAAAGCTTCAGCGCCCAGCGAAGGTATTCGGCGTTATTCGGTTTGTCCGCGTCGATGAAAATCAAGTCGAAGGGCTCCGTGATCTCGGTTTGAAGTTTTGGAAGGGTATCAAGCGCTGGGCCGACACGAATGTCGACGATGTCCGCGAGACCTGCGCGCGCGATGTTGGCACGCGCGACTTCGGCATGTTTGGAATTGAATTCGAGAGTGATGAGGCGGCCGCCAGCGGGTAAGGCGCGAGCGAGCCAGATGGAGCTGTAACCGCCGAGCGTGCCGATTTCCAAAATGTTTCGCGCGCCTACCAGTAGCGCCAGCAATTGCAAAAATTTGCCCTGATTGGGAGCGACGTCAATCGCTGGCAGATTCGCCGCTGCGTTCGCAGCGAGCGCAGCATCAAGAGCCGGGTCAGAGAGCGAAAGTTGCTCCGAGAAATAGCGGTCCACTGCCGTCCACTTGTCTTGGGACGTTTCGTCCGGTGTCCATTTGTCGTGATCCATAGTTCTCTTCCCAGAATTGAATATGCCACGAATCGGGAGGTTTGTGACGGAGAGCTCCGGTGGTTGTGAGAAGTTAGAGGAAAAGTCCAGACCGAAAGAGTGCCCAAGCTTGCCAAGTGGGCATGAGTAAGCCATCCCAGAATTGCTGCCCGGTGACGTCTCGGCATATCGTCCCGTGGTATCGTCGACAACGAAAAACAGTGTGGCACGCGCGCGAATGATCTCAAAATACATACCTAGCACTAGGGATCGGTGCAGCGGCACTAGTGGGTGGTCGAATGTCCCTCTCTGCAAGGCGCCACTCACCGGCTGAGCGAAATGCCTAGGAAAACGGGGGAAACTGAACGATCAAATTGGTCTGAGTGTGACTAGAAGAATAGAAAGCGCCGGGATTCGCATAGCGCTATTTCTTTTTTTTCGGAGGCTGCGGAGCAAAATAACCTCGGCGGGCCTGGAGGCTCAGGCCATTGCGATTTACTTTGACCTTCAAGGGATGATACGTGCCATCCATTTTGACGTTGGCAAGCGACAGTTCGAGGATGTACACGTATTCGGGCGCAGCTGTCAGCCTCTGTAGTCCGCTCTGCAGGTCATTGCTGTTGTGAAAGTAAGTGCCGCCGGTGCCGTCGGCGAGTTCAGCCATGACGTTTTCGGCAAAGGTCATGGTGTTGCGATGGTAGTCGGATTCGTGTCCTGTCGCCAATGCTTGCATCGTGTGTGCACCATTCTCACTAGCATCTATTTCCGTAGTGTATAGCCCGCGCGCGTCGAGAGCGCTAATGGTCACGTTGGAGCGTGCGGCAAGGTCCAGAACCTGAGATTTCTCCGACAAGGCCTCCGAAGTGACGGTCAGGAATCCCGGAGAGATTAGAATCAGCGTACGTTCGCCTTGCAGAGCTTCCATTTTACGAACAACTTCGGCGACGAAACCGAGCGTTACGTGAACATCCTGATCTCCAATGAGCACGGCGCGCCTGGCGGCGGATTGCGCCATGCCTTCGGCGACGCTGCGCAGGTCGGTGTGCCCGCAGGTTAATGCTTCCTGAACGGCCTGCTCGAAGGCTGCATTGCTGTGCTTATTTTCGATGAGATCTCCCTGGTAGTAATCGATGTCCGGGCACTCGCGCGCGATGTGACGGTAAAGTTCCTGCGTTTTCAGTTTGGAGATCGTTTCTTGCAGCTTTGCGCGGTCGCGCGTCATGCCGCTGTAGGTTCCGGAAAAAGAAACGGCCGCAGCCATGTCTGAATCGGCGAGTGCGCCCGCGACGATCTTCGTGGCGACTTTCTGGACATGAACCAGGTCGCTTGCGCTGAGGTGCAAATCGTCAAATAGGAGCACAATAAAACGTTGCGCAGCCGTTGCGGATGGTGGGGCGGCAGCGGGACTGACTGGGTAAGGGACAGTAGGCACCGGAGGGGTTGGGACGGGCCTAGTTTCGAGTGCAGCACGTTTCTGAATGCTGAATCCGGAAATGACTTGAGGTTTGTTCCTGTCGAGAACCTGGAAGTCTTCTTTGGTCAGGCTGCCCACGGCGTGGCCTTGCGAATCGCGGACCACCACGGGTACGAGCACAGCATTCACCGCAACCTGAATTTTCGGTGCCGGAGTTCGAGCTTCCTGATTCTGCCGTGCCGTTGCCCGGGTGCACAAAATAAGGGAAAGGCCGCAAAGGATCTTGACGGTGAGATGTGTCGCGCTGGCATTCATGGTGATAAGGCGATTTTACGCCAGGAGAGCTGCGCGCAATCAAGCGCCGGCAGAGGCGCTTCGTACAGCGTGGCCGCGCCAGGCGGAGAAACCTTCGCGGAGAAGAGCGAAAATGGTGCGCCGATTTTGGTAAATCAATTTCAGCCACGCCAGCGGCCCCATCTGGGGAAAATAGATTCCGCGAAAACACATGCGAGCGATGAAAATGTTTATGCGATAGCCGAGGGGTTTGTCCTTGATTGACGCGACTGCGTGAGACAGTGCTTCCGGGCTGTAGGACAAGGCCCAGCCTCTTTTCACTTCTGCGTGGGCCTCGGCGATCGTCATCTTTAGCGGAGTATGAGCCATTTCAAAGGGAATGAACTTTTGCCAGTGTTTCGGGCGGGTCAGGCGCCCTGCGGCTTCGAGCCGTTTGTAAAGCGGCGTTGCGGGCAGAGGAGTGAGCAATCCAAAAATCGGCAGGCCCGGAGGCCAAGTGCGAATTTCCTGAAGCGTGCGATCGGCGACACCAGTAGTGTCATTGTCCATGCCGAAAATGAAAGAAGTGATTGCGTAGACGTTGCGCTGTGCGAGTCTCTGGAGTACGGCAGCATATTCACCGGGTTTGTTGAAGCCTTTGTTGACGTCGGCAAGATTTGCGGGATCGATCGATTCCATGCCGATGAAGACCCATTTGCCGCCGGACGCGGCGATAAGGTCGACGAGTTCTTCGTCGCGCAAAAGATTGGCGCTGATTTGCGCGACCCAGTGGACTTGTGCATTGGCGGCGATGATGTCTCGCAGCAGAGATTTTGTGCGTTTGATGTTAATCGCGAAATTATCGTCGATGAAAAAGACGGCAATCTGGCCAAGTTCGTTTTTGGCGCGGGCCTTCAAGAGAAGTAATTCGTTGACCACGCTTTCATTGGTCCGGAAACGGATGGAATCGCCGAAAAAGCCGGTTACCGTGCAGAACTCGCAACCGTACGGGCAGCCGCGCCCGGACTCCATCGGGATTATGCGAAAAGTGCCCCAGCCTTCGCCGAGGCGCTGGAGAGTGCGCATGGCCATTTTGGGAACGAGATTAAATTGACCCAGATTTATTTTGTCCCACGGGATCGCAGGATAGTCTTTCAGAGACGGTTTGCGTTCCTGGCCAAAATCGTCGACTGGCGCGTAGGTTTCTTTCAGCGTGCCACGTGCGGCGTCCTGGACAATTTTTGGCCAAGTTTCATCGGCTTCGCCGAGGGCGACGGCGTCGGCGTGGCGAGGCCCGCCGTTGCGGCCGAGGGCTTCGTCGAATTCCTCGGTGACATGAGGTCCACCCATCACAACGGGCACGCCAACGGCGCGAATCGCATCGGCCATACGATAGGCCTTCGCAATCATTCGTGTCATCGCGCCGATGCCGACCAGGCCGATATTGTGTTCACGTACGTATCGCGCGATGCCGTCCTCATCCATGGGCTGAGCGTTGCCGTCGATCAAAAGAACTTCGTGGCCCTGGGGAGTAAGCGCCTGAAGGAGAAACATCCACAAATGCGGCATGAAGTTGCGCGTGACCCCATTGTCGGGGTTATAAAGCAGAATCCGCATCGATTTTTTCTCCATGTCCAGCGTGCTGCTTTGTTGCGCAATCAGGCGGGTAAAGGATCGCAAATCGCGATGCCGGGAACGGCCAGAGGAGAGCCCAGTGGGTGAGACGATAGCACGTATGTTCGATAGCGCACAAATAGAGGCAAGGGAGGAGAGGCGCTTAAGACAACAATGTGCTCACGACCTGACGGGCTTTTCTGCGGTAGTTGCCCGACCAACAGCATGGCGTTATAGTCTGGGCGCTGGTTTTAACCCCGCATTCCAATATTCCGATCGTGTCTGATAGTTTGTGCCACCCGGATCAAATGGCAATCTACGATGACCCAAAACCAAACTTCTCGACGAAACTTTCTTGCTGCCAGCTCGTTGGCCGCTGTGGGATTCGCGGCGCCCCGACTATGGCCGCCGCTGTTCAACGCGTCAGGCGAGCACCCGTTTTTGCAGGAATTCAAGTACAGCGACGTCGCGTTTGACAGCGGTTTGCATGATGAACAGCTGCAGGAAAATGTTTCTGTGTTGATGGGATTGAGCGATGACAGTTTGCTCAAGCCGTTGCGTGCGATGAGTGGGCAACCGGCTCCGGGCGAAGAGTTGGGCGGCTGGTATCTCTATGATCCGAATTTCGACGGGAGCGCGCCAGGAGGGGCCGGCTTCGCACCCGCCTGTACTTTCGGACAATGGGTTTCCGCCCTGGCGCGTGCGTATGCGATCCACCGAGACGAAAAAGTTCGCGAGAAAGTGCTACGGCTTAATCAGTTGTATGCAAAGACGATTTCGGGAAATTTCTACGAGAACAACCGTTTCCCGGCATACTGCTACGACAAGTTGGTCTGTGGGCTGATGGATTCGCACCGGCTGGCCGGCGATCCGGATGCGTACCGCATTCTCGAGCACACAACCGATATCGCGCTGCCACATTTGCCTGGGAAAGCGATCGAGCACGGCCGGAACTGGCGACCGGGAAAAGACGGATCGTACTCGCTGGACGAGTCGTACACCATTTCAGAAAATTTGTTTCTGGCGTACCAACGCGGGGCGGGCAAACGCTACAAAAGATTGGGAACGCAATACCTGGATGACGAATATTTCAATCCGCTCGCCGAAGGGCGGAACAATTTCGCTGGAAGGCACGCGTACAGTCATGTGAATGCGTTGTGTTCCGCCATGCAAGCATACATGACGATCGGAAGTGCGAAACATTTGAACGCCGCGACGAACGCGTTTGATTTCTTGACGGCGCAAAGTTTCGCGACCGGCGGTTGGGGGCCGGACGAGGCATTGCGCGCGCCAGACAGTAACGATGTGTATACGAGTCTTACCAACAGTCACAGCAGTTTCGAAACACCGTGCGGATCTTACGCACATTTCAAATTGACGCGCTACCTGCTGCGCGTGACACGGGATCCTCGCTATGGCGACAGCATGGAACGAGTGATGTACAACACCGTGTTGGGGGCCAAGCCGTTGCGGGCGGACGGCAGCACGTTTTATTACTCCGATTACCATTTCAAAGGACGAAAGGTGTATTCGGACCGCCGGTGGGCCTGCTGCTCGGGCACATTGCCGCAGGTGGCTGCGGATTACCGGATCAATGCGTATTTCCATGAGCCGCAGGGCGTGTATGTGAATCTTTATATTCCCTCTAGGGTGCGATGGATTCAGGACGGCGCCCACGTTTCGCTGCGCCAAAGAACTTCGTATCCTTTCGAAAGCCACGTCGAGTTTGACGTGACTGCTTCTCGTGCAAGAAACTTTGCAATGAATCTTCGGATCCCGGGATGGGCCGAGGGTGCGGCTATTTCTGTAAATGGAAAGCGCGTGGAAAGTGACATTAGGCCGGGAAGTTTTAAGGCTATTCGACGCGAATGGAAAACCGGCGATCGTCTTGGATTGGAGTTGCCGTTGACGAAGCGGCTTGAAGCGATCGACGCTCGGCATGCCAATACAGTCGCGCTACTTTGCGGTCCGCTTGCGCTGTTTGCGATTACAGACTCGAAGCCGGTGGTAACGCGCGAGCAATTATTGTCGGCAACGAAAGTAGGGGAGCGGAGTTGGCGGGCTGCGACGTCGGGGGCGCCGCTGAAGTTGATGCCTTTCACTTCGGTCGCAGACGAGGAGTATTCCACTTATCTTGTCGCCAGCTGACATTTTGTCGTTAGGTGGGGGTTGTCGGTCCGAGAGCATGGGAGTATAGTGCGTCGGCTGGTCTTATCCCCCCAAATTCCGGCCACTTGGTTCCCAGCGCCGAGAGCTTAATCCTGAGAGGGTTTGCAAATGAATTCCACAGAAATGATGAGGCGGGAGATCCTTCGATTGGCGGGAGCGACGAGTCGCTCTGCGTTTATCAGCGTGAGAAGGATTTCAGCATTTTATAATGTGCCGGAAAAGGCCGTTAGGAGCGAGCTGACGAAACTGGCGGACGAGAATCGCATCCGGCTGGCGGGATGGGACGGCAGACAGGTTCGGCCGTTGGCGGAATGGCGGAATCGAGAAGAGTTTGTGGAGAATTCGCCGGAGGGTTTTCCGGTGAGAGTGGAGCTGGTGGAATAGAGCGGCGCGATACTGAACAGGATGCGATGTCCGCCGATGTGGAGCGGGGCTAGAACGTTAGGAAACCAAACCGGTCCGAAGACCGGCCACTACGACGGCAACTCAGGATGGCAACGCGAAGCCAGCCGCTGGGCCAAAGCAAACGTGCCGGACTGAAGCCCGGCACTACATGAAGAAATACATAAACAACCAAGGTGCGCGGTTTGAGGGCTGCGGCTACAAGTGCGTCCGGATCAGTTGGTTTTGCGGATTTGGATGGAGTCGTAGCTGGATTTGAGGACGATTTTGGGGCCGCGGGCGGAGCCGTACTTGCCTTCGAGATGCGAATCGCCCTTGTCGGTGCGAGTGGCATTGAGAGAGCCGCCGCTGAATTCGGAATCGATGTCGCAGGAGCGGCAATCGGCCTGAATTTCGAAGCTTGAAGACGATGGGATGCTGAGTGAGATGGAGGCGCGCTCGTTGTTGACGGTGATGTCCTCCTTGGGCGAACCGGAGTACCGAAGTTCAACGGAACCATTGGCGTTATCCAGAACAACTTTTCCGGTGACGTTTTCGAGCGAAATGGAAACGTTTTTTGTGCGCGAGGTGAGATTGCCGGGTGCGTCGGCGACTTCCAGATTGCCGGAACTCTTCTCAAAGTGGCCGCCAAGCTGGCTGAGCGTGAGATCGGTGCGCTGTGAGATGAAGCGAATGCCTTTGGCAACCTTGTCGGCGCGGATCGAGCTGTAGAATTCGCCGTCGACCGTTAAGCTGCCGCTGACGTTGACGACTTCGACTTCGCCGCCGTGCCCGGAAACTTTGACGTCGCCCTTCGTGTCGGTGACTTTCACATCACCCTTTTGAATGCTGACATCCACGTTGCCTGTCGTGTCGTTGATTTCGATGTCGCCATTTTGCGTGGAGACAGTTACGTCGGTGGCCATGTCGGAAATCGTGATGCCGCCGCGGTCGTTACGCACGGTGACGACAGATTTTTTGGGGACGACCACGTCCATATCGACCGAAATGCGGGAGTCGCCGAGATCGAAGCCGGTCGGATGAATTTCGTACGAATCGCCATTCTTCACAGTTTGGATGTTGATGGAGGAGGAGCGCTTGTTGGCGTCGGATTCGCTGAAGGTGCGGATGGATTTTTGGCCAGTGATACGAAGGGTTGGTTCATCGGAGGAACGGACGGTGATGGTGCCGCGGCCGCCATGGATTGAGATGTGCGCATTGGGAGCGATGGTTTGAGGGTTCAGGTCCACCGGAAAGGAGTAAGGCTCGCCAAGATTGATTTCCATTCCAGGAAACTGTCGCGGGAACTCCTCTACGGCCACGACAATACCTACAACCACCATAAGACCGATAACGAGGAAGACTTCGCCGGGAGTGATCCATCCAGCAGTGCGGCCCTGGCGCTGAGCAAGTGTGCGTTCGTAAAGTTTTGTCGCTCCCCAAAAAATGAAAATGAGCGGCCACCAGTGGCGGAGTCCTCCGAGTTGAAGGTGGCCGTAGTTGTGAAGCAGAACCAGGAAGCCAAAAACGATCAGGAGCAAACCGCTGAAAACACCGCTGGTCCGTGGGCGGGCTGGAGATCCGTTAGTCATGGAAGGTTATTTTCCTTGCCCAGAGTTGGGATTGGTGTAGTTCGGCGGAGGCGATGGTGGAGCGGGAGCCACTGGCGGCGTGGGTGCACCGGGCGCGCCAATGTGACCGTCCATCGGCGCCAGTGCGGAAGCTAAAAGGATCGCGCCAATCACGATAAGGAGAACGGGGAAGGTGTGGCCGAAAGAAAGATAGCCGTGGCGCAGTTCATTTAATAGAAAAAGAATCCCGAGGGTTGTGATCACCGCGGGGCCCATGAGACCCCGGATGGTGCAGCGGCTGCAAGTGCAGCGGACTTGAGCGCTCATCGTGGAAAGTTCCTCACAGTTCTTAAGACCGTCCTCCCATTTTATTTCTGAACATGTACAGACCGGCACCAATGAGAATCAAAGGCCAAAACTGTCCGAGGCGGATGAAGTCCAGAACATGAAAATTGTTGAGCAGGAGCAAAGCGCCGAGACCGATGAGGATAATCGGACCGATGGGACGGTCCTTGCTCCAGGACTCAAGCGGATCAGCCGGAACTTCACCGAGATTTCTGGCTTGTGCCGTGCGCATGGCCTCAAAAGCGCAGTAAAAGATGAAGCCGGCAAGAAAAATGCCGAGCATTGGCTCCAGCCCGGCACCAAGATCGGTGGACAGGGCGACAATGATGGAAGCAAAAATTGCGATGTGAATGAGGCCCTTGTTGTACTGACCGTTGTAGATAGCGCCGAGACCGGGGAAAAAGCCGAGGATAAAGGCGACGGCAGGACTGCTGCTGCCCGCCGGGCGCGCGACCGGCAATGGAGCTGCGGGAGGAGGCGCGTAAGGAGAAGGTGCTGGTGTGGCGGCTGGAGCTGACGCAACGGGCGGAGGCGCGGGATGTCCCATGACCGTGGCGAGGCAGTCCTCGCAATAGAGCACATCGCGGACGGGCCGCGCGCACAATGAGCACATCGGCTTTCCGCAATTACGACAGTACCCGGTTGCGTCCACATCCGTATGGACAGCACACTTCATCGAGATCTCCCTTCGGGAAGAACCATGCCGAGCTCGCCGCTCAAGACAAAACAGAACTTTCCGTTGAGGATGGGGAGTTCCGCTGCGAGTACTTGCAAGTGCGAGTTGATGTCGTTCGCCCGATTTTGCTGGCGCGGAGTCGCGGGAGGAGTGCCGTCGGTACGACCGGGATCTTTTTGCCGGTTAGAGTCGGGCGTGGTGCCTTCAGTGTTTGTAGGCAGCTCATTGTCCTGGCGGAGGCGAGACTGAATTTCGTAAACCACGCGAAGATCGCTGAAGTATTTCGTGCCGCGCGCATAAGCGAGATGGAGCTGGCGATCGGTGCCATGATAAATGTTAGCGGGCGAAAGATCAGCCATCTTCGGCTTCTTCCAGTTGAAGCCCGAAACGGTAACGAGCATCAGGAACATTGTGGCGAAGGAGAGTGAGCCATACGCAAAGCGCGGCGAAGCGAGTCCGCGGACCCATGCACGAACCGCGGCCCATCCGGTAACGGTTTCGCGCGGCCCCAGTGTTGCGTCAAGAATGTTGTAAACGAAGCGCGGCGGAGTTTCGACTTCGGGCAGCGCGCGAAGGCTGGCGATGGCGTGCGTGACGCTCGAGACCAAAGGCGTGCAGCGTTCGCAGGAGTTGACGTGCAAATCGAAGGCGTGCTGCTGCTCGGGCGGCAGCAGACCGTCGAGATAGTCCGTCAGAAGAAGCTCGGTTTGTTCGCAGGTCCAAGTCATGATGGGCGAACCCCCATTTGTTGCAGGACGCGCGCGAGCTCAATACGCCCGCGGTTGATCCTAGATTTTACCGTGCCTTCCGGAACGGAGAGAACGGTTTGAATTTCGCTGTACTCAAGTTGCTGCAGGTCGCGAAGGATGACGGCTTCGCGCAACTCCGGTGAAAGCCGTGCGAGCGCGGACTGCACCTGTGAGTTGAGTTCGCCGAGGAGCGCCTGCTCATCGGGGCGGCGGGCCGAAGACTGTTTGTTTTCGACTACCGGCATGGCGTCATCGAGTGAGTCCGTGATGCGGTCGCGTTTGGTGCGCCGGTAATGGTCGATCAGAAGGTTGCGAGTCACGCTAGTCATCCAAGTGGCAAAGCCCCCGTGCACCGAACGATAGCTGCTGAGCGTCCGATAAACCCGGAGGAACACATCCTGTGACAGATCCTCGGCTTCCGTGCGATTGCCGGTGAAGCGGTAACAGATGTTAAAGATGCGGCGCGAATGGCGACGCACAAGCTCCTCCCAGGCAGAGCCATCTCCCTGGAGGCATTGCTGGACCAGTTGGGCATCCTGCTCCAACGTAAAATCAGCCTCGAATCCACAAGAGCTTCTCTGGGCGCGACACCAGTAAAGATTGTTGCCGGGCTTGGAAAGCAACGGCAAACCCGGTGTCTCGGGCCCATCGAGCGGCGCTTTGAATACTGAGTTCGGCCTGCCACAGTATGGAACGTAAACTGCAGTCAAATTGTTCCCTTAACGGAGATGGGCGCCGACGAGCCATTTGGGCGGCATCTTACTCGGCCCTGGCACCCGATACAAGGCCGATGCAAGGTCTGTAAACTGAATCATTTGTGAGAGCTTTGCTTGACGAGCGAGGCAGACGGCCAGTAGGCTCTTTCCCTCATGAACTCCAGGTCGAAAAAATGGCTGCTCATCACGGCGGCTACGGTGGCGCTCGGCTATCTCGTCTACCGGTCCAGCGGCTCGCTGGGCTTGGCCGGCTTTAGCGGTGCGAAACTATGGGCCGCCATCAAGGGGACGAATCCATTTTGGCTAGGCGGCGCCCTGGTATTGATCCACAGCTGCTATGCGGTGAGATCGTTGCGGTGGATGGTGTTTCAACGCAACCTGGGCAGGGCTAGATTTTGGGAAATCAATGCGAGCACGCTGGCCGGGTTTGCGGCAGTTTTTTTATTGGGCCGGGCAGGAGAGCCGATCCGACCCCTGTTACTTGCTCGCGGGGCTAAGCTTCCCGTGGCGGACATTTTCGGGATCTGGGTGCTAGAGCGGCTGTTCGACATTGCGAGCATGGTCGTGATCGCGGCCATCGCATTGCTCGTGTTCAAGGGCAACGCTCATTCGGGTGATGCCGCGTCTACGATCGCGGGCGCGGCTCGCACGGCGGGGACGTTTCTGGCGATCGGAGTCGGCGGCGCAACCGCGTTTCTGGTTTACTTGAGATTGCATGGAACGGCGCTGCTCGAAACGCGACTAGCAGGATGGGTATCGAGTTCAGGATGGCGTGTGCGCGTCGCGAAAATCATTTTAGGCTTTATCCGGGGCATTCAAACCGTGCGATCGGCGGGCGATCTGCTGAGCGCCGTGTTGTATTCCACGATTCATTGGGCATTAGTGCTGGTGGTTTATTACTTTGTGTCACAGAGTTTTGGCGGGCGCCTGGCGGAGTTGCGCATGGGCGACTGCATGCTGTTGCTGGCGTTCACATTGGTAGGTTCAGTGGTGCAACTTCCCGCAGTTGGGGGAGGCTCGCAGGCACTGGCGATTTTCGCGTACACAAAAGTATTCGGCGTGGACCGCGAAACCGCAGTTGCCGCGGCGATTGTGCTTTGGCTTGTGGCGTTTGCAGGATGCTGCATCACGGGAATCCCGCTGCTGGTTCGCGAGGGAGTTTCGCTGGGACAATTGCGCGAGTTGGCTGAACACGAAAAAGAAGAGCTCGACGAGATTGCCGCACGCGGAAGTGCGAACAGCGGCAAGGGAGAGTAGCCGGAGTGAAGTGTCCTTTTTGCGGGAATCTCGACGACAAAGTAATTGATTCGCGCGAGGGGCGCACAGGCGACACGATTCGCCGGCGGCGCGAATGTCTGAAATGCGAGCGGCGCTTCACGACGTACGAGCGGATCGACGAAATTCCTTATATGGTGATTAAGAAGGATGGACGGCGCGAGAGGTTTGAGCGTCAGAAAATTTTGCAGGGATTGTTAAAGGCGTGCGAGAAACGGCCTGTTGCTACGCCGAAGTTGGAAGCGATCGTCGACGAAATCGAAGGTGTGGTGCACGAAGCGACCGAGCGCGAGCTGACCACCACTGAAATCGGCGAAATGATCATGCACCGGCTGAAAAAGCTGGACAAAGTGGCGTATGTGCGATTCGCGAGCGTGTACATGGATTTCAAGGATGTGCAGGAGTTCATGGCGGAGCTGAAGAATTTGTTGAAGGATCGGGTGAAGAAATAAGAAAAGAGTTTAGCACAGAGAACACAGAGGTCGGAGCACACCGGGCACTGAGCATGGGCCAAAAACAGAGAGGAATGATTCGAACAAAAGAATTGAAATACCTGGCCTTCACGGCATGTGCGGTTGCAGTTTTGGCGGGTGTTCCGCTATTGGCGACAAAAGCGAAAGCGCCTATTGCGATGAACGCGGAGCGAATTCGTGCGCATGTGAAATATTTGGCGAGCGATGAGTTGCAGGGCCGGGGAATGGGACAGAAGGGCAGTGATCTGGCCGCGGACTATATTGGGAAGCAGTTGGAGTCATATGGGTTGAAGCCGGCCGGTGATAGCGGGACATATTTTCAGAGTGTGCCGACGGTGGGAGTGAAGACTCTGCCACAGACGACTTTCGAGGTACAGCGTGATGGCGGCGAGACACTTTCGCTGAAAAATCTGGAAGATTTTGTCACGAACAACGAGAGCCAGACGGAGACTGCGGATTTTTCCGTGCCTATTGTCTTCGTCGGATTTGGCATTAAGGCGCCTGAATACAACTGGGACGATTACAAGAATTACGATCTGCACGGAAAGGTGGCGCTGCTGTTTGTGAGCGAGCCCGCATCGGACGATCCCAAATTCTTTAAAGGTAAGGCGCTGACATACTACGGCCGATGGACTTACAAGTATGAAGAAACAGCGCGTCGCGGCGCGATTGCCACACTGATCATTCATCGCACGGACCTGGCAAGCTACGGCTGGGAAGTGGTGCGAAATTCGATGGGGACGGAGCGGTCGTACCTGAAGCGGGATGGAACACCGAAACTGGAGGCAGCGTCATGGGTGCAGCTCGAAACAGCGAAGAAAATTGTCGCGGCGGGCGGACACGATCTGGACAAGTTGTATCAACAAGCGCAGTCGCGGGATTTTCAGCCGGTAGAGCTAGCGGTGAAGTTGAAGGCGCATGTGGCGAGCGAACTCCATCCGTTTGTGTCGCGAAACGTAGTGGCAAAGATTGAAGGGCATGACGAAAAGCGCAAAGACGAGGCGATCCTCTACACCGCGCACTACGACCATCTGGGAATCAATCCCGCGTTGAAGGGCGACAATATTTACAATGGCGCCGTGGACAACGCGACCGGTTGCGGGATTGTGCTGGAGCTTGCGCGAGTCGTAGCGGCGAATGCCGCCAGTGGTGCGCACGCGCCGGAACGTTCCATCTTCTTTTCGCTGGTGACGGCGGAGGAGCAAGGGCTGCTGGGCTCAGAATATTTCGGCAAGCATCCGCCGGTTGCTGCTGGGAAAATATCGCTGGATTTGAATTTCGACGCGCTGCCGCCGGTGGGTGTTCCAGAGGAAGTGGAAGTTTCAGGAGCCGAGCGCACGACGTTTTATCCTGCGGTTGAGAGCATCGCAAAGAGTTCCGGGTTAGCGATTCGGCCCGATTCGCGGCCTGAGGCGGGACATTACTATCGTTCAGACCATTTCAGTCTGGCGCGTGTGGGCATTCCTTCGTTTTCGATCGGCGAAGGGCGGAAGTTCAAAGGGCACATGGCCGCGTGGGGCGAGGCCCAAGCGCAGGACTACGTGAAGAATCACTATCACCAGCCGAGCGATGAATATCAGAAGAACTGGAATTTCAAGGGGCTCGCGAAAATGGCGCAGTTTGGGTATGAGCTTGGACTTGCTGCGGCATCGGAGACGACATTGGTGGAGTGGCAACCTGGCGATGAATTTGAAACGGCGCGCAGAGCGAGCTTCGCCGCTGCACTCCGTCTGAACCGACTCTTTGAAGAGTTTCCGCAACTCCGCCTCGTTGAATATGAGCCCGTGCGCTATCCGCTGCTGGCCCGTCCGGCTAGGATTTTCGGAGCGGTCAAAATCCATTTCCGCGTGGATGCCTCTGGTGCAGTAACGGACGCACGCATCGTGAGCGGTCATCCGTTGTTGGCACAAGCAGCCCTCGCCAATGTGCGGGCCTGGAAGTTCGCGCCACTAGGAAACGGGCAGATCAAGACTGAGATAGATTTCGAATTCGGACTACACGATGCGGCTAACGGCGGCTCTCGAGAACAAGTTAGGCTTGATTTGCCCGGAGTAATTCGCGTTCTGACGACACCTCCAATAATCGATACGAACTATTCAGCGGTTGCCGGGAAAATAGGAATAGGTGTAATGAATTCACTATAACGTCCTGGCGGGAATAGAAATTCAGCGCGGCCAGACACCGGCAGTGAAAGATTTGAGCGTGCGGAAGCCGAGTTTTTCGTAGAGCTGGACGGCGCCGTGATTTACAGACGTAACGGTCAGAGTGAGTTCGTGGAATTTCAATCCGCGTAGCGCGTCGACGGCGGTGATCATCAGTGCCCGCCCAAGACCGTGTCCTTGATGACCGGGCAGCACACACAGTTGCGTGGTGTGCCCCACGCCCGGCGAGACCTCGCTGGTCAAAACTGCGCCGAGAAGGTCGTCGCTTCCCGGCAGATGCAGGACGAATGACGCTCCCGGGACAAATTGTCCACATCCAGGAAGCAAAATAATATTTTTCAAGAAGCGCAGTGCGCCGGCTTTGCTGCGGTACTGGTCGTTGATGTCGCCGTCGATGTGATTTGCGTAGGCTAGATAAATGAGCTTGGCGCACGGGTCAAAGTAGCGGTCATTCCATCGCGAAAGGCGAAGTCCGGTGGTTGCGCCCGACGGTGTGTCGAGTTCTTTGTTCAAATCGAGCAGCATGAACTGGCGGGTATAGAGTTTGAAGCCGAGTTCGCGCAGCGGGTGATCGACCGGGCCCCCAAAAGGCATCAGCTGGGCTTCGATGCGGGAAAGATTCGGCAGCGTGCGCATGCCGTAGAGCATCTCCTCAAGCAGACGGCGCGCGATGGCGGTTTGGTCGAACTGCGGGGAGACATACAAGCCGCCGATCAGGCCCTTTTGTTCTTCCATCACGTAAAAGGTGTAGCCCGCCGCGGCTCCATTTTCGTAGGCGACGCAGCCGGAAAGCGCGCGAGCTTCGAGGAAGCGCTTGATGAGCTCCAGCGCCCCGCGGTAGTCCCAATGCAATTCGTCGCGCCAGTGAAGAGACTCTTCCTCAAGTAACGGCTCGATCTGGCGGACAGTGGTTTGACGCAAATCGACAATATTCATGAAAGGTAAAAAATGCGGCCCGTGGTTCCCCTGAGACCTCTTTATCATAGCCCATTCACAAAATACGGGGGCTGCGGATCGCCCGACCCGATATAAATGCGACACAGTGAAACGGATCTCCGCTTTTGCGAAGAATGACGTGTGCTAGAGTCGAAACAACGTGAGGCAATGACAAAGGCGCGCGCAGCACGCTTATTCGCGCAGGCCACGTATGTCAATTCTCTTCGAGCTCCGCTACCCAACCAAGTGGTATACGAAGCTTTTTACGGCGGTCGTCGCGGTGATTTTCTTTGCGGGATTGGCAACACTGGCCATCGCGGGATTCCTGGTCTATCGCATCGTCAAACCAAACCGAACGAGCTCCGAAATTAATCTGCAAAGCTTTCCTGGGCGCCCGGACGCTCTGCAATTCGACGTTCCCGTGCCCGCGGGCCATCGTGAAGGATGGTTTTTTCCGGGCTTTCGCGGAGCGCCGACGATTATTCTGTGCCACGGCTATGAATCGAGCAGGGGCGAGTTACTGACGCTCGTTTCAGCGCTGCAGGATCACCAATACAACGTCTTTGTGTTTGACTTTGTGGGCCACGGCGGGAATGCGGGGACAACTTCCTTCGGTTACCGCGAAACGCCGGAGCTGAAGGCTGCGATGGACGCGATTGCGCAACGAGGTGACGTGGACCCCAACAGTTTTGGCGTGTGGGGCTACAACATGGGCGCGTATGTAGCGGCACGGGAAGCGGAAAGCGACAAGCGTGTGCGGGCTCTTGTGCTCGATTCAGTGTATGACCGTCCGGAACAAATGGTGAAGGTAGAGGTGGGCAAGACAGGGCTTGGTGGATTTCCGTTCATGGCGCGGGCTGCGGAGTTGAGTTTTGACTGGCTAAACTACGAGCATCACCAGGATCCGCCACTTTCGGAGCGTTTGAGTGTCCTTGCCGGAGTACCGAAACTGTTTTTGCAACCTGCGGACGAACACGAACTGGGCGACAGTACGCGGCAGCTGTTTACAAAGTCGCCGGAACCGCGCGAATTGGTTGTGCTGGCACATGGCAATTACGTTTCGCTTCCTGAAGAAGAAAAAAGATCGTACGAAAATCGCGTCGTGACGTTCTTCTTACTTCGGCTGCCGCCCTCCGCCAGGCCAATCAAGTGAAGGGTTCGGGGTAATTCTTAGCAAGGCGCCGCTAGGAACGAAATCCCGCGTTCCCCCAAGATCCTCGCAATGGTCCAAAGTTTTTAGTTTGTCGCAAGACGCAAACTTCGAAAGTACATAACCATCGCTGATAGGCGCTTCGGTCCAATCTGGCACCTCTCTGTGCAAGTAGAAGTTCAATGCGTATCGATAGTCGCGCCGATATCCAAAGGTGCGAAGCTTTTCGAGATCGGGTACCTCTGACCTTGCCCTCCGTGCTATCCATTTCCCGGAAAGGACCTCGAGATTTGTTCTCTCGATTAGATAAGGCGCCATTTCCATGAGCAGAGCTATCGCCAGCACGCTAGCGGCGCGCAAGGAAAAATCTCTGGTCGAGTTAGGCGGAAAAAAGAAAGAAAATCCGACGAATATAGTTGCCAATGAAAATGCCCCGCATGTCACAAACGAAATCACGGCCATCTCCCACGAACGGATCCACTGGTTCCCGAAGCGCGAAAAAATCGTCGCACCAAGATAAACGCATCCGCCTCCGACGAGGGACCACGCCGCTAATCGGCGCGAAAACCATCTAGAGCCCGAAATTGCGTGAACCACGAGAAGTGCAATTGCCGGCACAGCAGGCAAAACGTAACCGGGGAGCTTTGATCTCGAAATTGAGAAAAAAACAAAACAGAACGACGACCAACACAGAATCAGACAAGTAAGAGCATTGATTTGGCGATTCCGGCACAATTCTCGAATTCCGCTCGCACTAGCAATTACCACAAGAAACGACCATGGAAGGAAAGCGACTAGTAGGACTGGGACGTAAAACCAGAACGGCTGGACGTGTTGGAATTCGGGCGTCAGGTAGCGTTTGAAGTTGTGCTCGATGATGAAGATGCGGAAGAAATCGGGATTGTGGCGGGCGCAGAGGATGTACCAGGGCAGGGCGGTCAGACAAAAGGAAGCCATTGCCGTGGGATGAAGCAGGCGGAAAGCATCGCGCCAGCGCTTCGTGAAAATAGCCCAGAGGAAAACCGCTCCTCCGCACAAGATAACGGCGGCGGGACCTTTCGCTAGCACAGCCAGGCCCAGGAAAAGACCGAAGAGTATCAGCGCGAGCCACGGTGTTCGCGGAAGGATTGGCGTGTTTTCGGTGGTTTCCACCAGCCCAAGCACGACGGCGCCGCAGACCATTGCAGTGGCGAGCATGCTTGCGAACGACATGTCCGTCGCGGCGCCGTGCGAGAAGCCAATCATGCCGACGCTTGTGGGCAGCAACAGCAGCAGCCAGCGCGCGCATTCTTCTCCGTAAGTGCGCCAGGCCAGCCATGCGAGCGCCAGGGTTGCTAGCAGCGCCGAGATCGCGCTTGGCAAGCGGGCAGCGACTTCGGGTGCGCTGGAGCCGAACAGCTTGAAGAAGATCGCGCCTCCCCAATAGAGAAGCGGAGGTTTTTCAAACCACGGTTTTCCGTAAAGCCGCGGCGTGACCCAATCGCCCGTTTCCGCCATGTCCCGAGCGATCCAGGCATAGCGCGGCTCATCGGGACCGACGAATCCAATCACGCCGAGATGGCTGAAATAGCAAATATAAAGTGTGGTCAGGATCAGAATGGCCCAGCCAATGCGCTGCGCGGGTGTCGCAGTGATTTCGCCGGGCGGTTGTGAAGTCATAGACAGTTGATTTTCTCGAACAAGCCTCGAAGCGTAGTAAATGATGACCGCTAGGCGATAATTTTAACGATGACCCCTAAGCCGTCAATTTTAACGATGACCGCAAAGCGGTCAATACTTCTAGCATAATGTCCAGCGATGAAGGAACGGCTCGCGTACGCGGTTGTGTGGAGTGTGATTAAGTTGGCGGGTGCGTTGCCGCGTTCCTTGGCTCGTGCATTAGCGGTGGGCCTGGCGAGAATACTGTTCGCCGTCACGCCGAAGCTACGCAAGACTGCGGAGTTTAACTTGAAGCTCGCGTTTCCACAGTGGACGGACGCGCAGCGCGAAGCAACGATTCGAGGGATGGTGCGTAGCCTCGCTTGGATGGCGGCGGAGTTTGCGCGCATGCCACGCTACACCCGGAAAAATATAGAAGAGATCATTGTTCTCGATGGACAGGAAAACTTTCTGGAGGGCCAGCGCCGCGGCAAGGGCGTCCTTTTTTTAACGGCGCACATGGGCGCGTGGGAACTTTCGTCGTATGCGCACGCGGTGTATGGCTATCCATTGCATTACATGGCGAGGCCGCTGGACAACGTCCGCCTCGATGCGCTGGTGAACCGTTATCGCGGGCTCTCCGGCAACGCGCCGATTTTCAAGAACGAATCGGCACGCGTGATGCTTAGAACCTTGAAAGAAGCCGGCACTATCGGCATCCTTGCCGACCAGAACACGATGCGCGAAGAAGGAGTCTTCGTGGATTTTTTCGGCGTGCCAGCCTGCACGACCACCGGTATCGCGCGCGTGGCGCTTCACACCGGAGCCGCGGTTGTGCCGGGATACGCGGTGTGGGACGAATCGCTAAAAAAGTATCGGTTGCGATTCGAACCCCCGCTGGAACTCGTTCGAACAGGCGACACTGAGCACGACATCGTCGAAAATACTCAGCGTTTTGCGAAAGTGACTGAAGAGATTATTCGAAAGTATCCCGAACAGTGGGTCTGGGTGCATGCGCGTTGGAAGACGCGGCGCCAGGGTGAGCCGCCACTTTACGATTTTCTCTGAGGCGACAGGATATGAGTTTGCGCGGGTGGTGATTGGGGGGCGTGATGAAGCATACGGCGAAGGATTTAGCCGACGCGATTGGCGCGGTTGTAGAAGGCAAGGGTTCGATCGAGTTGACTGGCGTGGCTGCGCCGGAACGCGCGTCGTCCGGCGATTTGATTTTCGTGGACGCGGCGAAGCACACGGCGCGCGCCGAAGCGTCAGCTGCCGCGTGCGTGATTCTTCCGCCGGGGCTTGCTGTTACGGGGAAAACGATTCTTCGTGCGAAAGAGGCTAAAGTCGCGTTCGCGAAGGCAGCCGCTCTGCTGCGCGAAGCTTCTATCATTGCGACGGGAGTGCATCCAACCGCGGTGATCGCGCCGCTGGCAAAAATCGCATTGAATGCAAGCATTGGACCTTATGCTGTAATCGGAGAAGACGCTCATATCGGCGAATCCACGCAGATCGGCGCGCATTGCGTCATCGGCGCAGGAAGCTGGATCGGGGACAATTGCCGGATCCACCCGCGAGTTACACTATATGCGAATACTCGCATCGGCAATCGTGTCGAGATTCATGTGGGGGTGGTGGTGGGGGCGGATGGTTTTGGATACGCGTTTGGTGGTGGGCGACACTGGAAATTTCCGCAGGTGGGAATCGTTGAGGTTGGCGACGATGTTGAGATCGGGGCGAACTCCACAATCGATCGCGGTTCGCTCGACGACACGTGCATCGCCGAAGGCGTGAAGCTCGATAACCTGGTGCACGTCGGCCACAACGTGCAAATCGGCGCGCACACGGTGATTGCGGCGCAGACCGGTATTTCCGGATCGAGCGTACTGGGCCATCATGTAGTCGTGGGTGGCCAAGTCGGAATAGCGGACCATTGCACGCTCGAGGATCAATCCGTTGCTGGTGCACAAGCGGGTATCCCGACCGGGAAAACGATTCGCAGCGGGCAAGTGGTGTGGGGAACTCCAGCCCGGCCGCTCGACAGGTTTAAGGCGCAGTATGCGTGGTTCGCACGCCTCCCGGAGTTAGGTGCGCGCATCAAAAAGTTAGAAGGACAGCTAGAGGCCAAACTTGGCAAGTCCTGAACCAGCGCGAAAGTCATTGCCGTGCCGCTTGATCGTTGTTGGCGGGCACACGCGGAGCATTGGCAAAACGCAACTGGTGTGCGACGTCATCGCCGCACTGCCCAACGCGAAGTGGCTCGCCGGAAAAATTACTCAGTACGGACATGGCGTGTGCGCGACGAACGGGCATGAATGCGATTGCGCTCCGACAGAGCACATTGTGGCTCTCGATTGGGAATCGAGCGGAGAAGGTAGCACCGACAGCGCACGTTTTTTGCAAGCCGGAGCTGCCCGCTCGTTCTGGCTACGGACGAAGCAGGGATACCTGGCAGAGGGAATGCCGCCACTACGAGAAGCTCTAGCCAGCGTAGAAGAATCTGCGGGCAGAGACGGCCTCAATGTGATCGTTGAAAGCAATTCGCTGCTGCATTTCGTGAGGCCCTCGCTGTACGTCACGGTGCTTGACGCCACGCGCGACGATTTTAAGGATTCTGCGCGACATATGCTCGATCGGGCGGATGTTTTTGTGTTCCGGCGCGGACTTGACGAGGGTGCAATTACACAACCTCCCTGGATGCAGCTTCCAGCGCAGCTTTTGCGGCAAAAGCCTTCAGTACTGCAGCGGGAAACAGACCCGCTACCTGAGCCACTCTTTCAGCTCGTGAAACGCATTCTTGAATCTCCAGCTACCGTTTTACTGTGATGACGAATCAAAAAAACGAGACATCTTGGGCGTTGACCGTGCTGTCAAATGAGGCGATACTTACTTTAGTATCTGGCGAAGGCCCGCAAGCTGTCCGCCTTAACTCTGGAACGATATGGAAATTAAGGAGTTAGCGGCGACCCAAGGGTGTCTCGGGGGACTCGCGTCCGGCGAGGTATTTCGTTTTTATTGCTCTGGGGGAGCATAGATGGCGTCACTCGTCAGAATGGGTGAGGAGTATTCGACTACCGCTGCGCCAGCGTCCTGGCGCGAGCAGGATTGGGCACAAAAACTTCCAGAAACGATCGAGCGTGGCGCAGAGCACCTGCTTTCTTTGCAGGCGACAGACGGCTACTGGCAAGGCGAACTCGAAGCCGACTCCACCCTTGAATCGGACTATATTTATTACCTCTTTGTTCTCGGCAAAGCCGATCCCGTCCGCATTGCGAAGCTAGCCAACTATGTTCGCCGCAAGCAGCTCGAAGACGGAGGCTGGAACCTCTATCCCGGCGGCCCGTCTGAGCTCAATGCGACGTGCAAGGCGTATTTCGCGCTGAAGCTTGCCGGTGACGATATGAACGCGCCACACCTGACGGCTGCGCGTGACACAATTCATCGACTTGGTGGGCTGGAGCACACAAACTCTTATGTCCGCTTTTATCTCGCACTGGTCGGAGCACTGGGCTGGGAACTGGTTCCCGCGATTCCGCCGGAACTGATGCTTCTGCCAAACTGGTTTTTCATCAACATTTACGAAATGTCTTCCTGGACGCGCGGCATTGTGATTCCGATGGCGATTTTGAGCGCGCTGCGGCCAGACTGGCGTTTGCCAGAACACGCGCGCGTGGACGAACTCTTTACGGATCCATCGCGCAAGGCAGCAGCATTTGACTGGGGCGAACAGCTCGTTTCCTGGAAGAATTTCTTTCTCGCGCTCGATCGCGCATTGAAGATCTATGAAAAATTGCCGTGGAAACCCCTGCGGCGGCGTGCGTTGCGAGAAGCCAAGCACTGGATGCTCGCTCACATCGAGCGGACCGAAGGTCTTGCGGCAATCTACCCTGCGATGATGAATTCAATTTTTGCGTTAATGGCCCTGGGCCACGGCCCGGACGATCCGCTGACGTGGCGCGAGATCAAGGAATTTTCGCGGTTCGAAATTGAGGATGCAGAGACGATTCGTTTGCAGCCGTGCGTTTCGCCGGTGTGGGATACCTGCATCGCGATGGTGGCGCTCGAAGAGGCCGGAGTTGCGCCCGATCATCCCGCGCTCGTGAAATCGGCGGAATGGATTCTTGCAAAACAGATTCTTGGTCCGGGCGATTGGCAGGTGAAAAACAAAGACGCGGAGCCCGGCGGCTGGGCATTTGAGTTTCGCAATGACCATTATCCCGACGTGGACGACACTGCGTTTGTGCTGATGGCGCTGCAGCGCGTGAAGTTTCCCGATGAAAAGCGGATGGAAGGCGCAATTCGCCGCGGCATTCAATGGTTGCTGAGCATGCAGAATCGTGATGGCGGCTGGGGAGCATTTGATCGCGACAACGACCGCCGCTTCATCTGCAATATTCCTTTTGCCGATCACAACGCGATGATCGATCCATCGACTGCGGACGTCACTGCGCGCGTTCTCGAGTGCCTGGGACGCTTCGGATGGCCCGCAGAGCATCCTGCGGTATATCGCGGCGTGAAATTTCTTTTGCAGGATCAGTGCAAGGATGGTTCATGGTTCGGCCGTTGGGGCGTGAACTACGTCTACGGCACAAGTGGAGTGCTACGCTCTTTCGAAACCATTTCATTGACCGCGCAGGATTATTGCCAGCGAGCTGTGGGCTGGCTCAAGGCTGTACAAAAGCCGGACGGCAGTTTCGGCGAATCGCTGCGCAGCTATCATGTCGAATCTTCGAAAGGGCAGGGTAACAGCACGCCTTCGCAAACCGCCTGGGGACTGATCGGATTGCTCGCCGCTGCCGATCCCGGTGATCCGTCTATTTCGAAAGCTGCGGAATATCTCGTGCAACAACAGAATGAAGACGGCTCGTGGGACGAAAACGACTTCACGGGCACCGGCTTCCCCTGCGTTTTCTATTTGAAGTATCACCTCTACCGCAATTCGTTTCCGGTTTACGCGTTGGCGCGGTTTCACAACCAATCGCGCAACGCGGAAGAATTTTGGGCCTTCAAATTCCGGCCGGAAGAATTCCGGCTGCGCAGCGGATTTTAAGAGCTCGAATGAAGTTTCCCTTCCTGTTGAGTCTGGATCTTCTGCGTAGCAAGATCTTCCGCGCGTTCGCCGCGGACCGCGATAGCGCAACGATCTTTCATCTCTCCCCGGCGGTTTTTTCCTCGTCCAATCAAAAAGAGATCGATGCCGAGTCGGATCCCAATGCCGCAGGGATGGAAATCCCGGCGAGTATCATCTCGCAGACTGCCGCGCCGATTCTCTGGCTTGGAAGCGAAGAGCCTTTGCAGCATCCGGTCATTGGCCGCATTTCCGCTGCGCTCAACCAAGCGGGGCGCAACGTGTTTCTGCATACCGGCGGCGTTCGGCTTCGCCAGCGCATCCACGAATTCCGTCCTGACCCTCGTTTGTTCCTTACGGTGGAGCTTGCCGGGCGCCAAGAAATTCATGACGAGTTCACAGCGCCGGGGACTTTCCGCCGTGTGATCGAAGGCATCCGCGCAGCAAAGCTTTCTGGCTTTCATGTCTGCACGCACGTAACGGTGAACGCACAGACGCAGGTATGCGAGACCGGCGAGCTGTTTGAGTATTTGGACAATTACGGCGTGGATGGCTTCATCGTATCGTCAGGCGGCCGGCCGATCGAATCTTCATGGGGCTCAGAACTCCAGGAGAAGCTTGACGAAATTCGGTCGTTGGTCCGTTGCAGCCGTTGGGAATATTTCTCGTCGCTTCTCGAAGCCTCTTACGTTGCGCCTCGAGAGAAAAACGCCGCGGTGACTCTGCCGGGTAGCGACGCGGGCGCTTACGAGGAAAACGCATGAGCGGCGAGAAGACTCTTGTGACGGGAGCTGCGGGCTTTCTTGGTAGCCACGTCACCAGACAGCTTGTGGCGCGCGGCGCGGATGTCCGCGTTCTTCTGCGTCCATCGAGCAACAACCGTGCGATTGCTGACCTCCCGCTCGAATATTTCACGGGCGATCTGCGCGACGCGGCGTCGCTTGAACGCGCGCTCGCCGGCGTGAAACGTGTTTTTCACGTAGCCGCCGATTATCGGCTATGGGCCAAACGCTCGCAGGATATTTACGATTCGAACGTGGGCGGCACAAAGAATCTTCTGGAAGCCGCAAAGCGTGCCGGCGTGGAACAGTTCATTTACACCAGCACGGTTGCCACGATTGCCGTGGACCGTTCCGAGCAGCCTAACGAATCCACAGACGCGAAGCTTGCCGAGATGATCGGCCACTACAAGCGTTCCAAATGGCTCGCGGAGAAGGAAGTGCTTGATGCCGCGCGCTACGGATTTCCCGCGATCGTTGCGATGCCCACCACACCTGTCGGCCCATGGGACTGGAAGCCGACTCCCACGGGAAAAATCATCCTGGATTTCCTGAACGGTAAAATGCCGGGCTACGTCGAGACCGGTTTGAACTTTGTCGGCGTCGAAGAATGCGCCGCAGGCCACATTCTCGTCGCTGAAAGAGGAATAGTCGGCGAGCGCTACCTTCTCGGATCCCAGAATCTGACCTTGAAAGCTGTGCTGGACACGCTTGCGGAGATAACCGGATTGCCTGCACCCACATTGAAAATCCCGCACGGGCTGGCGCTGGGTGTAGCCTATGCAGAGACGGCGTTTTCACGCCTGATCGGCCGCGAGCCGCAGATTCCCGTGGAGGGCGTGAAGATTGCGCAACACATGATGTTTGTAGACTGCGCGCGCGCGCCGCGTGAACTTGGTTTTCAGCCGGGCTCGGCCACCGCCGCGTTCGAACGGGCTGTCCGTTGGTACGAAGCGAACGGTTACATCGCGCCGCGGCGCGCCAAAAAGATTCATCAGGCCAAGGCTGCTTGATTTTGTAACGTCGGAATTTGTCCCGATCCGGTCGGAGCCCGGCATTCTAACGTAAAAGAAGCTGATGCGCATCCTTGTCACATTCGCCGTCGAAGCCGAATTCGCCCCCTGGCGGAAATTGCGCCAGTTTCAAAAGCTGGAGCGCACGGACATCGAATGCTTTTCATCAAAAATGAAGGAAGGTGAACTAACGGTCCTCCTGACAGGCATGGGCTGCAAAAAAGCCTGGATCGAAGCTACAAAAGTGATATGGGACTCTGATGTCGACATCTGCATTTCGAGCGGTTTGGCGGGAGCTTTGCGCCCAGAGCATCTGATCGGAGAACTTCTTGTGCCGCAGAACGTTCTGGCTTCGAAACTGGACCAAATCATTTCCTGTGATCCGGCATTGGTCGATTCCGCTGTCGCTTCCGGAGCAAAGAGCGTGCGTACTTTCTATACCGCCGACCGTGTGATCTTCCGGGCCGAGGAGAAAAAAAACCTTGGCGCCGTCGCAGACGCTGTAGAAATGGAAAGCGGAGAAATCCTCTTTGAAGCAGCCGCCTTTGGGGCGCGCGTCGTAGCGGTCCGCGCTATCAGTGATACGTCTGGTGAAGACCTTCCAATTGACTTCAATAAAGTGGCGACGGAAGAAGGTGATGTGAGTATTCGCAAGATTTTGGGCGAGGTGGTTGGTTCACCGCGTTCGGTTCCATCCTTGATTCGTTTTGGGCAACAGAGTAAACGAGCGGCGGAATCTTTGGCGGAGTTTCTGGAGCGGTTTATCGCCAAGATTGCGGCGGCTTCGCCGACGGTTTCATCCCAGGAAGTTGCGCGATGACCGCGACTCCATCACTTAGTGAATCGCTTCGCGCCCTTGGCCCCATTCCCAAGACCATGCGCGCGGGGGTCTACCGCGACAAAGGTGTTGTTCGCGTCGAGCAAGTCCCCATCCCCGAAGTCGGTGCAAACGAAGTCCTGATCAAAGTCGCGGCTTGCGGCATCTGCGGCACCGACATCAAAAAAATTTTTCAGCGCTATGTCGAACCGCCGCAAATCCTCGGGCACGAGCTTGCCGGCACCGTGGTTGCCACCGGCTCGAGCGTCACAAAATTTCGTCTCGGCGATCGCGTGATGAGCTTTCACCACATCCCGTGCGAAAAATGTTTTTACTGTGAGCGCCGACTTTTCTCGCAGTGCAAGCAGTATAAGACTACGGGTCTCACTGCAGGCTTTACTCCCAATGGAGGCGGCTTCGCCGAGTACGTCAAAGCCATGCCGTGGGTCGCCGACCACGGCATCATCGCGCTGCCCGATAATGTCTCCTTCGAAGAAGCTACTTTCCTCGAGCCGATAAACACGATCCTGAAAGCCGTGCAAAAGGCCCGCGTGACCGAGGGCGAGACGGTGCTTCTCGCCGGCTGTGGTCCGATTGGCCTTCAGCTTTTGATGGTTGCCAAATTAGTGGGCGCGCGCATCTATTCCAGCGACCCTATGCCCGAGCGCCGCGCAAAAAGCCTGGCTCTTGGCGCAATCGAGTCTTTTGACCCCACAAATGGTAAGCTTGTGGAAGAGGTCAAGACCCGAACTGAGGGACGGGGTGCGGATGCGGTTCTGGTAGCGGTAGCGCATTCGGCAGTGGTGGAAGAAGCTCTGGCTGCGGCCCGTCCGGGTGGACGTGTCCTGCTTTTTGCTGCCAATGATCCCGTAACACGGATTGGCTTTCCTGCCTCGGCTGTGGGGATAGACGAAAAAGAAATTCTTGGCAGCTACAGCGCCGCTGTGGACATCCAAGAAGAAGCGGCCGCACTGGTGCTGCAGAAGAAACTGCCTGTGATGGAAATCGTCACACACCGGTTTCCATTGGCTAGAATCCAGGAAGGACTGGAATTGGCCGCTAACCCGACGTCCGAGTCGCTGAAAGTCTTGATTACGCACGAATGAATACCTCTGCCAAAAAGACGATAGCAGCTGCGATCGATGAAGTCGTAGCTTTGGCGCGTCGTGTTGTGCCTCCCAAAATGACTGCGGCTGTTCTTTACGGCAGCGAAGATCTTCGTATCGAGGAAATTGATGTGCCTTCGCTCGCCGCCGATGAAGCGCTGCTCCGCGTTCGCCTGGCGCTGACCGATGGCACGGATTTGAAAGTGTGGAAGCGCGGCTATCACGCAAAAATGATTCGCCCGCCAGCCGTATTTGGTCATGAAGTTGTCGGCGAAGTCGTCGCTGTTGGCAAACGTGTCGACGCCCGCTGGCGCCTCGGAGTTCGCGTGGTCGCGGCCAACTCCGCTCCTTGTTTCCGCTGTTACCACTGTCGGCGCGGCCAGGAAAACCTTTGCGAAGATCTTTTGTTTAACAACGGGGCGTATGCTGAGTACATGCGCATCCCGGGTCGTATCGTCACGGAAAATATGCTGGAGGTGCCGCACTCCGTGGACGACCAGAGTGCCGCCCTTGTGGAACCTCTTGCGTGCGTGCTGCGTGGCATTCACGAAATGGAATTGCGCACTGGCGACACCGCCGTGGTCATCGGTTGCGGTCCCATCGGATTGAAATTCGTGCGCATGCTGACGCGGCGTGGCATTCGTGTCATCGCGTTGGCTCGGAGAGATGCACCTCTCGATGTTGCACGCCGGCTCGGCGCTTACGCAACGATCAACGTAAGCGAAACGCCGGACGTGATCGCGGCCGTTCGGGGGCTTACCGAAGATCAGCGCGGCCCGGATGCGGTCGTCGAGGCGGCGGGCAATCCTGCGGCGTGGCAAACCGCACTGAGCCTGGTTCGCCGCGGAGGTGTCGTCAACTTCTTCAGTGGCCTGCCATCAGGCACCAAAGTCGAAATCGAGCCCGCAACCATCCACTATTCCGAAATTAAAATTATCTCGACGTTTCATCACACGCCGCGATTCATTCGCGAAGCCCTCGAAGCTGTCCGACGCGGCGATATTTCCGCGCAGGATTTTGTGACCGAGGAAATTCGCCTGGCCGACTTGCCACAGGCATTCGAACGCATGAAATCGCGCAGTGGTGAAATCAAGTTGGCCGTCCGCCCGTGATTTTTTGCCAACCGATTTAGGCTAAACTCAAATAGCATCCGTTTTTAGTCGTCATCCGAGCCTGCCGCAGGCAGGCGAAGCGAGGAATCTCTTTTACTGATGTTGCGCCCAGGCGAACTCGAAATCGCGAAAAACGCTCCCGCGCCACGTTGTTCAGTGGAAGCCGCGCAGCAATACACGCGCTGGCTCGCAACCCACCACTACGAAAACTTTAACGTCGCAAGCTGGCTGCTGCCAAAAGAACTCCATCAGCACTTCTACAATCTTTACGCCTACTGCCGTTGGGCGGATGACCTGGGCGATGAGGTTCCGGACACACAGCGCGCTCTGGAATTGCTCAATTGGTGGGAGCAGGAACTTGATGCCTGTTATGAAGGCCGGCCATCCCACGCAGTTTTTATCGCGTTGTGCGAGACGATCGTCGTGAAGGATATTCCCAGGCAGGGCTTTGCTGACCTTCTGAAAGCTTTTTGCCAAGACCAAATCGTCAAGCGCTATGCAACCTGGAATTCCGTTCTAGATTACTGCGTCTACTCTGCAAATCCCGTCGGCCGCCTCGTTCTATATCTTTGCGGGTATCGCGATGAAAAGCGTCAAAAACTTTCCGACGCGACTTGCACCGCTCTGCAATTGGCAAATTTCTGGCAGGACGTTTCGCGCGATCTCGAAAAGAGCCGCATCTATATTCCGCTCGATATTGCTGCGCAGCACGGCGTCAGCGAAGACGACATCGTCTCGCGCCGTTTTTCCGACAACTACACTGCGCTGATGAAAGATTTAATCGCGCGGACCCGCGTGCTCTTTGAGGAAGGCTTTCCTCTGACGCGACAGGTCGAAGGCAAGCTGCGCGTCGACCTCGAAATGTTCAGCCGAGGTGGCATGGCCGTCCTCGACGCCATCGCGGCGTCGGGCTACGACACACTAAATTACCGTCCCGCGATCAGCAAGGCAAAGCAAGCCAGCCTGCTCGGTCGCGTCCTGCTCAGCCAATTGTTTTCAGCAAAAGACAATTCGCCTTCTGTAGGAGCACGATATATTGTGGCCCCCCCGCCTGGTGCCCTGCCCGCGCCACAAGACGCCGACGCAGCATCCGTCGCTCAGTCGTACCAAAATTGCCACCAAATCGCCCGCGCCGCGCGAAGCAATTTTTATTACGCGTTCTATCTTCTTCCAAAGCCCAAACGCGACGGCCTCGCTGCGCTCTACGCCTTCATGCGCCTTGTCGACGACGTCGCCGACGAAGGCACAGACGTTGCCGCAAAGCAGCGTAGCCTCGCAAAATGGCGTGCCGCTCTCGATGAAGCCGTCACCGGCAGTGGACGCACTGTAGATGGCAGCTCTGCTTTGGCTCAGCGGTCACCCGTTGACGGCGCCGAAGAAGTACTTCCCGCGCTCGTCGACACTATGCGCCGCTTCAATATGCCCGCGCGCTATTTGCACGACCTCATCTCCGGTGCCGAAATGGATTTGACGATCAAGACATATCCCACCTTCGATCGTCTGCGCGAATACTGTTACCGCGTCGCGGGCACTGTCGGCCTAACCTGCACCCACGTTTTCGGTTTCAGCGATCCCCGCGCTCTCGATCTCGCGGAAAAACTCGGTCTGGCCTTCCAGCTCACCAACATCATTCGCGATGTCCACGAAGATGCAGCACTCGGCCGCATCTACATCCCCGACGAAGACCTCGCGCGCTACAACGTTTCTCCGCAAGACTTCACAAAAAGCCAGGCTACGCTCGGCGTCCGCGAGCTTCTTCGCTTCGAAACCGACCGCGCCTGGCAGATGTACGAAGAAGGCGCCGAACTTCTCGATCTGATTGATACCGACAGCCGCGGGACGCTCTGGCTTCTCGCGCACACCTACAACGCGCTGCTCGCGCGCATCGAATCGCTCGATTTCGATGTTTTCGGCGAACGCGTCCGCCTCAGCAAAGCGGAAAGAATGATCTTCATTGCCCGCGCACGCTTCGGGCGCCATACTCGGGATAATGTCCTCGAAAAACGTGATCGTGATGGGCGGCGGGCTGGCGGGTCTGGCAGCCGGCGTCGCGCTGGCTGACGCAGGCTGCCGCGTACGTCTGTTCGAACAACGGCCCTACCTCGGGGGCCGGGCAACTTCCTATGTCTTGCCGAATGGCGAGCACGTGGACAATTGCCAGCATGTCACACTCGGCTGCTGCACCAATCTTGAAGATTTCTATAAACGTGTCGGCTCTGCCGACAAAATAAAATTCTTCGATCGGCTGGTCTTCCTCGACCCGCAGGGCATGACCGGCATCATGAAGGCGGATTTTTTGCCCGCCCCCGTGCACATGACCGGTTCGTTTCTTTTTTTTGCGCCGCTCGCGTATCCAGACAAGCTGTCTATCGCTCGTGCGCTCGCCGCGATTCTTTTTGCCGGCGGCCGTCCGAAGGACGCGTATGCCGCCGATCCCATCTCAATGATGGCCTGGCTGCAGCGCCACAAACAAACGTCCACCGCCATCGAGCGATTCTGGCGAGTCGTCCTCGTCAGCGCCCTCAACGAAGAACTCGATCGCACCGATGCCCGTTTCGGCATCGACGTCTTCTGGAAAGCGTTCCTGGCCAATCGCAGCGGTTACCGCGTGGGCGTTCCATCAGTCCCGTTAGCGGAGCTTTACGAAGGCTGCCGCATCGCCATCGAAAAAAAGGGCGGGGAAGTCATCCTTCGTTCGCCAGTGCGCAGCCTGCACTTCGAAAATGGTTCTCTCAAAGGAGCTATCTTCGATGGCGGAAGGGAAGAATCTGCCGATTCGTTCATTCTCGCGCTCCCTCAAGACCGCACAGCCGAACTCTTGCCGAAAGAAATCCGCTTCGCCAACCCATCACTCGCGCATCTCGACAAATTCAAAGTGTCTCCGATCACCGGCGTGCACTTCTGGTTCGACCGGGAAGTTACCCACGAACCGTTCATTACGTTGCTCGACACGCAAACACAGTGGATCTTCAACAAGACCGCTCTCTATCGAAAAGAAGATCCCGCCACTCCAGATCAGGGTCAATATCTCCAATTGGTCATCAGCGCGTCCTACGCCCTGGTAAGAAAATCCCGCGAAGAAATAATTGATTTGTGCTTGAAAGAAGTCCGCCAGGCGCTCCCCGCCGCACGCGAGGCCCAACTCGTCAAAGCCACCGTCATCAAGGAAGCTGCGGCCACTTTTTCGCCCGAACCCGGCGTCGATCAATGGCGCCCCTCACAAGAAACAAAAACCCCCGGCCTGTTTCTCGCTGGTGACTGGACCGCCACGGGCTGGCCCGCCACCATGGAAGGCGCCGTCCGCAGCGGCTACCTCGCCGCCGAAGTCGTCCTCCGCTCCGCCGGTTCGCGCCAAAAATTCCTCCAGCCCGACCTCCCCGTCACCGGCCTCTCCCGTTTTTTTGTCTGATGTAAATTCATCTTTGCGAGGACTTCCAGATAACCTCGTGTCGGGTCCTCCCGCGATGCGGAGGTTAGACTGGGTAAACCGGGGGATGTCCTCACACGTTTGCCTGAGTTGAGCGGCTGAGATAGACTGCCCAGCAAAGTGGCAGATACTTCTTCTATCATCGGTCGCACCGTCTCCCACTACACCGTGCTTGAAAAACTTGGCGGTGGCGGCATGGGAGTGGTCTACAAAGCAGAGGACGCCCGCCTTCGCCGTTTCGTTGCGCTGAAGTTCCTGCCGCCGGAAGTTTCCCGAGACTCTCAGGCTCTGGCCCGTTTTCAGCGTGAAGCGCAAGCTGCCTCGGCCCTGAATCACCCCAACATTTGTACAATTTTCGACATTGGTGAACAGGATGGTGAAGCGTTCATTGCCATGGAATTTCTGAGCGGCATGACGCTGAAGCATCGCATCTCTGGGCAACGCCTTCCCACAGACGAATTACTCAATCTGGCGGTCGAGATTGCTGACGCGCTGGATGCTGCCCACGCTCAGGGCATTATTCATCGCGACATCAAGCCGGCGAACATTTTCGTCACCGAACGAGGACACGCCAAGATTCTGGACTTCGGATTAGCCAAGCGCTCGGAAGCGGGAACCGGGTCAATCGAAATTACGACGAGTTCGGACCAATGGAGCGGCGACACTACGGCGGAGCGTCTCACCGGTGCCGGTTCCACACTCGGTACCATCGCATACATGTCGCCTGAGCAGATAAGGGCGGAGGAGCTGGACCCACGCACCGATCTTTTCTCGTTCGGAGTGGTGTTGTACGAAATGGCCACCGGCGCGTCGCCTTTTCATGCCGAGAGCACGGGTCTAATCTTCGACTCAATTCTAAATCGTGCTCCGCGGCCGCCTGGACGACTGAATCCTGAAATGCCGGCGGACCTGGATCGCATCATACAGCGCGCGCTCCAAAAAGATCCTGATCTCCGTTACCAGAGAGCTTCGAAACTCCGAGATGACCTGAAGCAGTTGACTCGCGATACCGATTCGCGTCGCTCGGGCTCGGCGCAGTCACAACGCCGATGGCGGACTTGGGCAGCGGCAGCCTGCGGCGGTCTTATCATGATCGCGGCGATTCTGGGATATTTCCTAACGCGTCCTCCGGTGCCGCCTCGAGTGCTACGAACTGTTCGGCTCACCAACACGAACCGGCCAAAATCAGATATCGTTACGGACGGTTCGCGGATCTACTTTATCGAAAACCAATCGGTGCTTTCGCAAACTTCTGTCAATGGCGGTGAGACATTTCCAGTTCCGAACTCCTTGGAAGATACCGGTTTCGCCAACACTTTCGATATCTCGCCCGATGGTTCTCTGCTTTTGATGAACACCGCTCGGGGCACATCCCTCGACGGCCCTCTGTGGAGCGTCCCTGTGGTTGGCGGTTCGCCTCGACGATTGGGCAACTTGGATGGCCACTCTGCCGCGTGGTCGCCGGACGGGACGAAACTTGTCTTTGGCAAGGGGAACGAAATATTCTTGGCGAAGAGCGACGGTGGCGAGCCACGACGGCTTTTAACCACTGCCGGAACCGCTAGCGATCTCCGCTGGTCGCGTGACGGATCGACACTACGTTTCACAGTAAACGATCCTCGCACGAACGATCGATCCATCTGGCAAGCTTCAGTAGATGGTAGCAATCTTCATGCCTTGCTTCCGGGCTGGAATACCACACCCAACGAATGCTGCGGTAATTGGACCACCGACGGAAAATATTTCGTATTCCAGGCGCAACGCGACGATACCGCCAATCTTTGGGCCTTGAATGAACATGGTGGCCTTTTCCGCTCCAACACGCATCACCCGGTGCAGTTGACGACCGGACCGATGAATGTTGGTAATCCCGTCCCAAGTCGCGATGGCAAGAAACTATTTGTCCAGGGTTGGCGGCCCCGCGGAGAATTGCTCCGCTATGATTCCAAATCCGGACACTACGCGCCGTACCTTTCGGGAATCTCCGCCATGGGTCTTGACTTCTCTCGTGACGGTGAGTGGGTCGCTTATAACGATGCGTCGGATGGCACGATGTGGCGAAGCAAGGTCGACGGAACGCAAAAGCTGCAACTCGTTTTTTCTCCGATGCTGGCGTACCTGCCGCGATGGTCTCCAGATGGCAGGCACATAGCCTTCTTTGGTCATCCTCCCGGCGAGCCCTGGCAGATCTATTTCGTTCCCGCCGAAGGTGGAGCTCCTGAGCTGATCTATCGCACCGGAACCAATCTGGCGGACCCAACCTGGTCGCCCGATGGCAAATCATTGGCTTTTGGGGAAAATTCGCTGAACAACCAGGGCTCAGCAGTCTACCTCCTCGATCTCAAGACGCGAAACGCCTCGAAGTTACCAGGGTCGGATGGCCTGTATTCTCCGCGATGGTCTCCAGACGGACGCTTCATCGCGGCCATTACGCTCGATTCTTTAAAGCTGATGCTCTTTGATCTCACCTCACAAAAATGGACCGAGCTCGCTAAAATTTTCGTGGCTTATCCTGTGTGGTCGAAGGATGCACGTTATCTCTACTTTGACGGTATCCTCGATAACCAGGAAGGCTACTTCCGCGTGCGAATCACCGACGGTAAACTGGAGCGCATCTTCAGTCTGAAAGGATTTCAGGCGGCCGGAGGAGCCTTCGGTAACTGGACTGGGCTCGCGCCGGACGAATCTCCACTCCTCGTTCGCGACGCCAGCATCCAGGAAATCTACGCTCTCGATTGGAATACGCCGTAACCATCCTCATCCATGAAGCCGCTGCTAGACTTTCGCCCGAACACGGGTCGATCAATGGCCTCCTGACTTCTCTGCAAGGTCGGGCCAATTCTTCTCAATCAAATCGAGCAGACCCGCTTTCAATATCTCGTCGTCACTTCGAAGCATTGACATATGACATCTTGTTGCGTATTGCCGCGCGGTTACGAAATCACTCTCATGGAGAGCGATGGCTGCCAACCCATACAGTGCTCTGGCATTTTCAGGATCCGAGGCGAGGGATTGTTCGTAATAGCGTTTAGCTGACGCCCGATCTTCAGCAGATCTGGACATGATTGCTGCATGGTGACACAAGGTGCGTATCCACCGAACATCACCATCTCGAATCGCTCCGGCGATCGCTTCATCCGATAGTTCCACCGCCGGAGCATGCTCGCCGCGCTTCTCTAGTTCAACGCTTTTAGAAATCGCGTCTCTAAATCGATTGTTAATTGTCACGGGCCCTTCTCAGGTCACCTAGGCTTCGTACTCGCCCAATGTTTCTCCCACACGGCCAGTACTTCTCCCGAAACTCCTCATACGCCTTACGCGACTCCCACGAATCCATCGTCACATAAACGCGCGCCGCACCCACATCCCGCAACAACCGCGTCCCGAGATACCGCTTATCCCGCCGGAACAGCTTCACCCACGCTCCCTCCGGCCCATATGTCGCCTCAAACAATTCTTCGCTTCCTGACTTGACTTCGAATTCCCAGAGAGTTACAAACAAGGTTGTCCCATCTTCTGCTCTTGGATGCCGGCAGTTCCTTCTGAACCGGAAATTTTAGGGAAGTACCGCTTGCGGCGCCAAGTGTAGCAATCCGATTGGATACAAACCAGGGTGCAATACGTAGAGCCGCCCTTTTCCATGGCTATAGGTGTAGGTCCGCAGTAACGCGAGTTTTCTGTTCGCTCGCTCTGCCGCTCGGCCAGTGTACGGAGGAATTTGTGGATCGCAAGTACAGTCATCGCGGCTATCGCGATGCCGAAAAAGAAAAGAAGTCCCGCCCAGAACGCAAACCGCCGCAAGGCGGTCCCCGCGGACAAAACGATCATCTCGGTCCTCGCACTCCCCGGATGGTCGGCACGGTCACCCGTGCTCGTTGCGCCAATTGTGGCGCGGTTCTCGTCGCTGGCTTTGACGCCAGCAGTACCTGCCCCAAGTGCAACGCCGAACTCCACTGCTGCAAACAATGCCGCTTCTTCGACTCTGGCGCGCAGTTTGAGTGCACGCAGCCGATTCCAGAGCGCATCACTCCCAAAGACGGCAAGAACAACTGCAAGTTCTATGAGTTCCGCACGACTGTCGAAAAGGACACCGCTCCGACCTCCTACCAACAGCCCGCGCAGATTGCCGTCCCGGAGCCAGCACCCGGCCGCCCGCTCGACGCTCGCCAGGCATTCGAGAATCTGTTTAAGAAGTAAAGCATTTCCCGTACCTAGATTCGTTGGCCGGTCGGCAATTTTCGATGTATCCTTCTCTCCGCCGTCGCCCTCCAATAGAAATCTCCTGCGGAGACTTTCGGACCACGCCCCGTTAAGCCCGCTCAGTCATTCACACTGCACATCCCGGAGGCCTTCTATGACTTCCTTCATCCTCAATGGCAAGCCCGTTTCCGTCGGCGATGATCCGTCCACGCCACTCTTATGGGTGATTCGTGATTCTCTCGGCTTGACTGGAACTAAGTTTGGCTGTGGCATGGCTCTCTGCGGAGCGTGCACCGTCCATCTCGACGGTCACGCGATCCGGTCGTGTGTCGCCCCGCTCTCTCGTGTCGAAGGCAAGCACGTCACCACCATTGAAGGGCTTTCTTCGGACAACTCGCATCCCGTGCAGCGTGCGTGGATCGAAATTGACGTCCCACAGTGCGGCTACTGCCAGTCCGGGCAAATCATGAGCGCTGTCGTGTTGCTCAAAGAAAATCCCAAGCCTACCGACAACGATATCGACGAGGCCATGTCTGGCAACATCTGCCGTTGCGGAACGTATCCACGCATCCGGCGGGCAATTCATCGCGCCGCTGAGCTCGCGGCAGCGCCAGCGAAAGCGAAGGTGGCCCAATGAGACCCACGCCAATGAACTCCACGCCTGTGAGCTCCACGTTCGTAAAACTGCCTAAGTCTCTTGGGCGCCGCGAATTTCTGAAAACCACAGCTACGATCGGCGGCGGCTTGTGCATCGCGGCATACGTTCCGGAATTGGGCGCAGGTCCGCGTGAACTCGCCGCTGCGGGTGCTGGAGTCTTCGCCCCCAACGCATTCGTTCGCATTGCACCTGATGACACCATAACCGTCATTGCTAATCACTCCGAAATGGGGCAAGGCGTCTACACCAGCCTGCCAATGCTTCTCAACGAAGAACTCGAGGCCGACTGGTCAAAAATCAAAGTCGAAGCGGCTCCTGTCGATGCCGCCTACAATCACACTGCTTTTGGCGTTCAGATGACCGGCGGCAGCACTACTACTCCTTCTGAATGGGAGCGCTTCCGCAAAATGGGCGCGATGGCGCGGATCATGCTCGTCGATGCAGCCGCTCAGAAATGGAATGTCCCTGCCGCAAGCTGCCACGTCGCAAAGGGCGTCGTTATTCACCCTGCTTCAGGCAAGAAGGCAACCTACGGTTCTCTCGCGGACGCCGCATCGCAACTCAAGCCGCCACAAAATATTCCACTCAAAGATCCGAAGCAGTTTACGCTCGTCGGAAAACCAACGCGTCGCCTCGACACTCCGTCTAAAACGAACGGCACCGCTCAATTTGGTCTCGACGTAAAAGTCCCCGGCATGCTCTACGCCGTTGTCTCGCGCCCGCCAACCTTTGGTGGCAAGGTTTCCAGTATCGATTCGGCCGATGCGCTCAAAGTTCCCGGTGTTCGCGCCGTCGAACAGATTCCGTCCGGTGTCGTCGTCATCGCCGATCGCTTCTGGGCCGCAAAGGTTGGCCGCGACAAATTGAAAATCAACTGGAATCACGGAGAAAACGCGGCGCTCTCCACTAGCAAAATGACGGAAGAGTTCTCCAAACTCTCCGCAACTCCCGGAAACATCGCCAAAAAAGTTGGCGATCCCGCGCAAGCCCTTGCTGGCGCCGCGAAAACCATCACCGCTGAATACGACGTTCCTTACCTCGCTCACGCCATGATGGAACCGCTCAACTGCGTTGTCGATCTTCGCGCGGACAGTTGCGAACTCTGGACCGGCACGCAATTCGAAACCATCGATCGCGCCAACGCCGCGAAAGTCGCCGGCCTTCCACCCGAAAAAGTCAAAATCAACACCACGCTTCTCGGCGGCGGCTTCGGCCGTCGCGCAAATCCTGCCTCAGACTTCGTCGTCGAAGCGGTTCACGTCGCGAAAATTGCCAAAGCTCCTGTGAAAGTGGTCTGGACACGCGAAGACGACCTCGCTGGTGGCTGGTATCGTCCGAAATGGCACGATCGCTTCACCGCTGGTCTCGACGCCGAAGGCAATCCTATCGCGTGGACGCACACCATCGTCGGCCAGTCCATCATGGCGGGCACTCCGTTTGAAATGTTCATCAAGAACGGTATTGACGGCGCTTCCGTTGAAGGCGCCGCCGATATTCTCTACGGCATTCCGAATCTCCAGGTGGATCTCCACTCACCGAAGATCGGCGTTCCCGTTCAATGGTGGCGCTCTGTCGGCCATTCACACACCGGCTTCTCGACCGAAGGATTTCTCGATGAAGTCGCTCACGCTGGCAAAAAAGATCCCTACCAACTCCGCCGCAAATTACTCGCGAAAGAGCCGCGCATGCTTGCCACTCTGAATCTTGTCGCGGAAAAAGCCGGCTGGGGCAAACCGCTTCCCAAAGGAGTCGGCCGCGGCATCGCCACACATTTTTCGTTCGACAGTTACGTCGCACAAGTTGTCGAGGCTTCCGTCGAGAAAAATGGGAACGTCAAAGTCCATCGCGTGGTTTGCGCCGTCGATTGCGGACGCACCGTCAATCCCGACATCGTTAGAGCCCAAATGGAAGGCGGCATCATCTTCGGTCTTACCGCCGCTTTGAAAACGGAGATCACGCTGGAAAACGGCCGCGTTCAGCAAACGAATTTTCACGACTATCAAATGCTTCGCATCTTCGAATCGCCGACAATCGAAGTACATATCGTGCCGAGCGAAGCGAATCCCACCGGCGTCGGCGAACCGAGTGTTCCGCCCGTCGCGCCCGCCCTTACCAACGCCATTTTCGCTGCAACCGGCAAACGCATCCGCAGCCTGCCGATTCGGACCGCCGATCTGGTCGCTGAAGGCGAGGTGAAAGCATGACTCGAACTAACTCCGATTCCTGTGTCCGCAATACTGCAACAATCGCTGCAGTGTTCGCATTGGCTGCCTTCACCCTCGTAACTGTCAAGGCAGCACCGCGCAATTCGACTGTGTCCCCTAAGCCCGACGCCGCGGCTTCGCGCGAGGCTTTTCTCCAGGTCTATAAAGTCTTCACGTCGCCTCGCTGCCAGAATTGCCACCCTTCCGGAGACGCGCCTCTCCAGGGTGACGACAGCCATCCCCACCTTCAGAACGTGAAGCGCGGCAAGGATGGTCACGGTGTTTACGGCATGCGTTGCGATACGTGCCACCAATCCGCCAATCTCGCTGGCGAACACATGCCGCCAGGCAATCCCAAATGGGCGCTTCCTCCTCCGGAACACAAAATGGTTTTCGTCGGACGCACGCCCGCGCAACTCTGCCGTCAGCTTAAAGATCCGAGACAAAATGGTGGCCGCTCGCTTCAACAACTTTTCGAACATGTTTCATCCGACGACCTGGTCGGCTGGGGCTGGGATCCCGGTGACGGCCGTTCTCTTCCTCCCCTCAACCGGGCGGACACCTCCGCTCAAATGAAGGTGTGGATTGACGGAGGCGCCGCCTGCCCTGAGTAAAGACAAATCTAGCGCACGCAAATCGCGCTCCGTCAGAACGGAGCGCGGCCGGATCTGAGTAAATTAAAATCCGCCGAACCCAACCCATCACTCAATTTTTGGCGCCAGCCTAGGATACGTTTTGTTCTTGCCGTACGCCGGGCGTTTGCGAATTCGTCACACTCTCGCGTCCCGCATCTCTTGTTAAGCCAAACTCGCTCGCCTTGTGTTAGGCTTTTCTCGCATACGGTGCCCGTTTCAAATGTTTCCCCAGCATCCATTCGGCGTCGTCCGCACAACATCTCACAGGAGCTAGCTCATGAGACTCTCGACGTTCCTCCGCTTCCTCGGAGTAGCTTTTGCTCTTCTTGTTATTCCCGCATTTGCCGCCGCTCAACAGTCCATCAAGTGCGAGGCCAACAACGACAATCGCAAATACTGCGGCAGCTACAATCCCGATCAGGTCAGATTCGAGCGCCAGATCAGCGGGTCTCCTTGCATTCAGGGCCAGACGTGGGGAGTCGATCGCCAGGGCTTGTGGGTTGAGCGTGGTTGCCGCGCCATCTTCACAATCGGCGGCCGCTGGAACGGCGGACCTGGTCAAGGTCTGGGTGGTCCAGAAGGCGGTTGGTGGGATCCCGAACCCAGTGCTGAGTGGCCACCGCGCGGTAGCTGGCATGGCGGACGATGGGAACGGGGCGGAGCCTGCTTCTATACCGAGAATCGATTCAGCGGTTCTTTCTTCTGCCTCCGCCGAGGTGAGAGCCGCGAATCCCTGGGAGGCTACGGCGACAGAATCTCCTCCATCCGCGTATTTGGCAACGCCCGTGTTTCCGTATATGACGACCGCGACTTCCGCGGTGCGCGCGCCACAACCGGCGATGACGTTGTCGACCTCCGTGAGTGGAGCGTAAGACAAAAGCCCGGCCACACCTGGAATAACCGCATCTCTTCCCTCCGCGTGCACTAACCAATTTAGAAAAAGCCCCTGTCAGCGCCACCGCTGATAGGGGTTTTTCCCTATGTCTTTCGCCGCCCTGCCGGCGTATGCTTTGTCGCTTTCTAGATTGTGCGAATGGAGACTCTCATGACCGCATCTGCTGAAGAAGAAGTGCTCGTTACCGTCGGCGAAACTCTCGGCTCCGCTGCAGGGAAAGTTGTCGCCGCCGCAAAACGCACTGCTTCAACTCTTACCGATGAAAAACGGAAGATTGTCCGGGCCGCTTCGAAAGCTCGCTCCGGCGCGCGTAGAGTCATCAACAAGACCAAGCGCAAAACTTCGAAGGCTGCCAAGTCAGCGAAGAGGACAGCTGCCTCTGCCAAGCGGTCAGTCAAGCGGGTGGCCCGCCGCTTGAAGCGCCGCTAGTTTCCGCACAGTTCCATTCAACCCACTCTTTCTGTCTTTTGCGGAATTGCCTCGAGTAATAAAGACTGCGCGCGACTCAGATCGGTCCTTGATAGCGGCGCAGCCGCACCGCCGCAGCGAGGAATGCAGCGGCGACTGCCAGGCCAATCCACAAGCCGGGGCTGAACAGGAAGTTTCCTGGAGTGAGATGCGTCATCGGATCCATTGGGAAGCCACCCGGCGCTGTAACGGCCTCCACACCGCCGCCGCTCAAGCGGTTCTCCAATATGGCGGCGAGATGCGAAGTGTTGAACGCAATCTTTTCGATGACGCCGATCGCAAGCAGCGGTAAAGCGGCCCATAGAAACGCCATGCGCCGCGCCCACGCCGAGACTAGCAGCAGCCAGGCGTAGATTGGCGCATGCCAGAGCACGTGCACGGTCAGAAGGTGGTAGAAAAGCCCCAGCGACATCTGGAAGAACGACAACTGTGTCCATAGCGTTGCGACATTCAGACTGCTCGCCGATAGCACTGCGGTGCTCAGCAGCAGCATGATCCACTGTGTTGCAACGGTGATCGAGAAGGCGAGTAGTGGCAGAACAACGAGCGGAATGCTGGCCTTCGAGAGCACTGTGGTGAGATCAGAAACCGGCAGCGACTTCCAGAATAGAATGCTGCGGTCGCGGCGTTCGCCGTGCAGCGCGTCGAGACAGTAGAAAACCCCGACGATAAGAGCGGTCACCATGATGAGACCCGCCGCCATGTCGTACGGCATAGCGAGCGCTTCACGCTGCTTGGACGGATCGAGCGCCAACGCGGCACGCATTCTGTGCGGCAGACCAATCAGGCTGATCAGGAAACCGAACAGGATTACGGCGGCAGCGACCAGCGGCGCGATATAGATCGAACGGTTCTCCCACAATTCACGGCGTACCGACCAGTACATTGGCCGAGTTGCAGACACGACCGCGGGCGCGACACTTTGCGCGGCGGTTCCTTGCGATTCCAGGGGAGATCCCGGCACGGCATTTAATGGCGTACTCATTCGGACGCTCCTTGGGCCGCGCCGCTTTGATTCCCCACCACCGCAACGAACAAGTCGGCGATGCTGGATGTGCGTACGTCGCCAAAAGCCGCGAGTTGCTCGCGATCGACACGATCGAACAGCAGGATGCTGCGTCCGAACACCTGGCGCTCGTGCATTGGCCTGAGCGCCCGCGCTGCGGCAATGTGGTCGGGATGCACAATCAATTCCAGATACCGCGACTCCAATTCTTCCACGCTGCAATTGAACACAATACGGCCGCGGTTGATAAACATGACATCGGTGAGGACGTCCTGGATTTCTTCCACCTGATGGGTGGTCACCACGATCGTTCGGGTGCGATCGAAGTAGTCGTTCAGCAGGGAATCGTAGAACTGCTTGCGGTACAGGATGTCGAGGCCAAGCGTCGGCTCGTCCAGCACCAGCAATTTCGCATCAATGGCCATCACCAGAGCAAGATGCAGTTGGGCGACCATGCCTTTCGACAATTCTCTGACGTTGTTGGTGTAGCGGATAGTGGTCTTCCCAAGAAAACCTTCCGCCTTCGCGCGATCGAATCGAGGGTGGACTCCGGCGACATAATCGAGCGCCTGCGAAACCTTGATCCACCGCGGCAGCACGGCAACATCGGCAATGAAGCAGACATCGCGCATAAGTTGATCGCGCTCGGTCCAGGGATCGTGTCCGAGCACTGTGAGTTCTCCCTGATATGGCGTCAGCCCGAGAATCGCGTTTAGCGCTGTGGTCTTCCCGGCGCCATTGGGACCGATGATTCCCACGATGCGTCCCTCTTCGACGCGCAAATCAACGCCGTCGACCGCGACAGTTGTACCGAAGGCCTTGCGGAGACCGCGTGCCTCTATGCATGCCATGGCTTCAGCGCTCCTCCTCTTTCACTTTCGACTTCGACTGGCGTTTTGCCGACCCGTCGAGCAGTTCTTCCGGCGTGAGGCCGAGCCGTTGAATCGTTGCGTGAACTCTGGGCCATTCTTCGGCAAGGAACTTCTGGCGTTCGCCTTGTAGCAGCAGATTGCGCGCACCGGCATTGATGAACATCCCGAGACCTCGCTTGCTCTCGACAAGCCCCTCGTCTACCAATTGCTGATAGCCCTTCAGAACGGTGAGTGGATTGACTCGGTATTCGGCCGCAACGTTGCGCACCGACGGCAGTGAATCGCCTTCGTTGAGCACGCCATCGAGTATCATCGCCACGACCCGGTCCCGAAGCTGGCGGTAAATCGGCTGGCTGTCATTCCACTCACGGTCCATCAGGTTTCCCGAACCTCACCAAGGATTTGCCCGCGTCAGCTTGCCCGCCGCAGATCAAAGTGTGCGTGGACCGGCTTATCCCCTTCCATGAACGTCCACTCTTCGGAGTGATGATTGACATCGATGGCGGTAAAAACCGCATGGTGCATGTGTCCGTACTGCGTGCTGCCGGCAACGTCAAGAAACTCGAATTCCACAATCTTCCCGTCTGGCGACGTTTTCCCGGTCATGCGGGGCCGGTTTCCCGCGTCACAGTAATGTGTCAGCATCAGGCGATCCCCATCCAGATAAAACATGGTGATGGGATCGTCCGGCCTTCCCGGCAATCCCGTCATCTCATGCAGTAGTGCGTTACCCATGGACGTCACGCGCAGCGTAACGTGCATGGTCTTGCCATCGAGCTCGGTCCCGGTCCCCGAGAGTACACCTTCCCAGGAGCCCGCGAGAGCTTTCAGTTTGTCGAAAGACTTTTGCGCGTCGGACTTTTGCGGGTCGGACTGGGCAAAAGCCCCGAGGGCGAGCGACATCAGAGCTACGGACAGCAAAAAACGAAGAGATTTCATGTTTCATTCTCCTTAAGCGTTTTACTTTCGGAAATTAGGTTTTTTCCGTTTAACCCAGGCGGTCGATCACCGGTGATCGTCCACTAGTGTTGTAGTTAACTACAACACACGCTCACATGCAAGCCCTTTTTTTGAGGTTTTCTTTGCCGCCCCTCCGTCATTGTCGCCATCAGCAGTCGGAGGATGTTCCTGGGGGAAGACTGGCCTGGGCTCAAGATGTTTCAACTCGCTGAGCGCCCTAAGCTCACGCGTTCTATTTTTTCTGGCTTTTTCTCCGCTCGTAACAAAGCGCGATCAGTCCCTTCGAGTAGGAGTTGTTCTCTACCAGCGTGAATTTTCGTTCCGGAAATGCGCTCGGAAACGCCGGAATTCCTTCGCCGATAAGCACTGGCACCACGCCAAGATACAATTCATCCACCAGGTCATCCCGCAGAAATTCCCGCGTCAACTCGCCTCCACCCATGAGCCAGATATCTTTGCCCTCTTTCTTGCGCAACGCTTCTATAAGTCGTCTCGGCGGTTCATTTACAAACGTCAGCCCATCCCGCTCGCCCGCCTCTTGCATGCGTGAAAAAACATAGTTCTTGATTCCTGGAGTGCTTACGTTTCCGCCGCCCAGCTTCAGCCCCATTTCATATGTCTTCCGTCCCATCACCGCTGTATCAATTCGCTTGAAGAACGCCGTCATCGAGTAGTCTTTCGGCATAAATAAAAAATCCACTGAACCATCCGGCCTCGCAATATATCCATCCAGGCTGATTCCTACTCCCAACACAACCTTTCTCATGGACGCCTCCTCACGCATGCAATTCAGTCATCTTGTCTCGAACGCGCGGCCGTTTCCAGTTTTACGACAGCTTGCGGCACGATCCTCTGGGTTTCAGGGTTTGTACTTACAAACCCTGAGATAAATCAATGTATGATGGTCGCCATTCTGGACGCGAAATAAAATATCTGGAATAAGACCTCACCATGAACAAGCGAACCTTTCTCAAAATTATTTCAGCGATGACGACGAGTCCCGCGGTTTCGCCGCTCATCGCCTGGGTGGCAGGCGACAAATTGAAAAATTGGGCCGGGAACGTCGACTACCGCACGGAAAATCTATATTCCGCCGCTTCCATAAATCAAGTACAGGAATTTGTAAAGAAGCAGAACAAGCTGAAGGTCTTGGGTACTCGCCACTGCTTCAACAAAATCGCCGACAGCACGGATTACTTCCTCTCGCTGAAAGAGATGGACGAAGTGATCGCCCTGGATCCGCAGGCGCGAACGGTGACCGTCGCCGCTGGCGTCACCTACGGTAAGTTGTGCCCGTACATCCACGCGAAAGGCTTTGCTCTTCACAACCTGGCCTCGCTGCCGCATATTTCCGTCGCAGGTGCCTGCAGCACCGCTACGCATGGCTCAGGCGAGAAGAACGGAAATCTTGCAACAGCGGTTTCCGCTTTGGAGTTCGTAACGGCGGCAGGCGATGTGATGAAACTCTCACGTCAAAACGACGGTGAAACTTTTCTTGGATCAGTGGTTGGGCTCGGCGCTCTCGGCGTCATCACGAATGTGACCCTCGATGTCCAGCCGACTTTCCTCATGCGTCAGTATGTCTACGAAAATCTGCCATTGCGCCAAATGCAGGATCATTTTGACGCTATCGAATCAGGCGCCTACAGCGTCAGCCTCTTCACCGACTGGCAAAAACAGCGCATCAACGAAGTCTGGCTAAAAAGCCGCATCGAACCAGGTCAGGAGTTTCACGCAACTCCCGAATTTTTCGGCGCCAAACTCTCGACCCGCAACCTTCATCCCATTGCCGAACTTTCCGCCGAAAATTGCACCGAGCAGATGGGTGTTCCTGGTCCGTGGTACGACCGTTTGCCTCATTTCCGCATGGGCTTCACGCCCAGCGCTGGCAAAGAACTGCAGACGGAGTATTTCGTTCCTCGCCGCCATGCGGTCGAGGCCATTCTCGCCGTGGAACGCCTGCGCGATCAGATCACTCCGCACTTGATGATTTCAGAAATCCGCACCATCGCTGCGGACAACTTCTGGATGAGTCCTTGCCGCAATCAGCCTTCTGTCGCAATTCACTTTACGTGGAAGCAGAACTGGCCCGCCGTCCGAGCGCTGCTGCCCATCATCGAAAGGGAACTGGCGCCCTTTCATGTCCGCCCTCACTGGGGAAAGCTTTTCACGATCTCTCCAGCCCAACTGAAGGCAGCGTACGAAAAGCTCCCTGAATTCGTTCAGTTAGCCAAAAAGTTTGACCCGCATGCCAAATTTCGCAATGATTTTCTGAACACGAATGTTTTTGGCGGCTGACGAGAGTCTTCACAGCGTACATCTCGCATCGCTTACGATCGTTTGGCCTCAACGTTTATCCCCGCCGCAACTTTTCGCTCGCACTGCCGTCAACACACGGCTCACAAACTCATGTTCCGGGTCCGTCGTGCCCAAAATGTCCCATCCAGTGAAGACCGCAATCAGCCCTTCCTCTGGAAAAACCATTAATTCTTGCCCGCCAAAACCTCTCGCCATCCACACAAACTGCGGTGAATCCTTTCGCGGCAACAGCCACCACTTGAATCCGTACTTGTAGTCCTCCTCCGCTTGGATAAACGGCGCCAATGACTCCTTCACCCACTCCTTCGGAACAATTTGCTTTTCGTCCCACTTCCCATCGTGCAGGTACAAATATCCGATCTTCGCTAAATCTGAGCCTCGCAGATAAAGTCCGCCCTCCGTATCGACCGCACTCAACGGTGTCCGTTTCCAGTAGTGCTCAATCCCCAGCGGCTGAAATAGGTATCTCTCGCCGTACGTATCGATGTCCTGCCCGGTCTCTTTCAAAAAAATGTGCGCCAGCAATTCCGAAACGCCGCTGCTGTAGTTGAAAACCTTTCCCGGCTCCGCGGCCATCGGTTTGTCGATCACATATTGCACCCAATCGTCTGTCGCCTCCATCAAGCTCGAATCGCTTCGTGGATCGTCGTACGGCACGTTCTCCGTCCAGTCCAGCCCCGCCGTCATTGTCAACACGTGCCGCAGCGTCATTCGCCGCTTTCGTTCATCCACATTTTTCACTTTGGCCGCATCAAAGTATTTCAGCACCGGTGTATCCAGTCCGGCCTTAAAGTCCCCACGCAGCATCGCGGCTCCGATGATCACCGAGCTCACCGTCTTGCTCACCGATTGCATACTATGCAGCTGCGTCCCGTGATAGTACGGGTGCCACGCCGGATCAAAATAGTTGTACGGACCCGTCAGCCGCGTATTCAGCGGCCCTCGCGTCTTCGCTTCCTTCCCGTAGGTTTGCGCGTAGTCGTGGTCATATTTCGCCGCAAAGACTTTCTTTCCGCACCGAAACACCTCAAAGCTATCCACCAACGGATATTTCCCGTTTCTCAACTCCCCATCCAGCGCCGCCAACACGCCTTCGTCTAATCCCACTTTCTGCGGATCACTCTTTGCCCATTCGCGTGTCGGCCATTCCGTCTTCTCCACGTCCGCCAGGTCGCGCTTGCACCCACATAACGCCATAGCCGCGGCAAGAATCGCCGTCACCGCAAGCGTTTTCGTCCTCATGATTTCCTGCCTCAATAGATTACCTTCAGCGAAAACTGTATCTGCCGCGAAGTTCCTGCGGTCCTGCTGATCATCCCGAATCCGCTCCCGCGCACTACGTTAGCGGGCAATCCAAAATTCACCACATTGAAAATGTTGAAAAACTCCGCGCGAAATTGCACGATCCCCAGCTCATTCTTGCCGCGACGGCCAAATGATGTGTCCTTAATCAAGCTGATGTCATAAGTTTGAAATCGCGGTCCGCGAAACGTGTTGCGTCCCAGCGCGCCAAAGCGCCCTTTGTTTGGCCCCGTTCCTCCGGGCTCGCCAACCGGAATCAAAAAATAAGAGCTGTTGTCGCCTCCGCGTCCGAAATAATCCTCCCGCGTAGAGCGGCTTGTCGAAAACTCCGGCGTGGCCAGCAAATCCGGCCGGTCCGCTCCGCCAGCTCCAACGCCGGTCTGCTGCAGACCCGAAAATACGCTGAATGGCGAGCCGCTCGTCAGTGTCGTAATGTTCAGGATCTGCCAGCCCGCCGTAATTTTTTTGTTTATTCTTCGAAGAAAACCAGCTTTCTCGAGTGGCACCGCCTGAATCACGCTCAGCGTAAACACGTGCGTCACATCGAACGTCGATGAGCCGCGGTCCGCACCGGGATCCAGCGGATTCTGCGGCAGCGCCTGCAAAATCGTTCCCGTATTCGTGCTCGGCCCGGCAATAATTGCGCTCGTATCGTCAATCGATTTTGAAAACGTATAGCTGGCCTGAAAACTCAATCCTATTCTGGATCGCTCCTGCGTCACGCTTGTCTGCAACGCGTGATATGTCGAATGCGAGCCGTTGTTAATCACCACTTCCGGTCCAAATCCTCCGGTCACGTGTCCCGCCGCATTGAATTGTGTGTACGGCGCAAACGCTGCTTCGGCGCCGGTGTAGCCGTTCGGCGAAAACACGCTGGGCAAATGAACTCCCGAAGTTCCCACGTACGCGGCGCTCAGTTTCGCGTTTCTTATTTCCTGATCAATTCCAGCGGTAAACGTTGCGATGTATCCGTTCCGGAATTTTCTCGAAATCACCGCTGGCGCAAAAAGCTGCACTTCGTTTCCGCGCGTGATCGCCGCCAGATCGTTTTGATATCGCTGCAAATCAATTTGCGCGTTTGCGGGAACACGTGAGCTGTCGCCTCCGGAAAAGAGAAGCTGCCCTTGCGTCGTATAAGGATCAGGTAAAGTCGGCTGCACCACCGTAGTGCTGAACGCCACGGGCACTCCCGGAAGCGCCGTCACCACCGGCTGAAAAGTCAGCGGAAACCCTCCCGTCACAGAATTTTCAAGCCACAGATTCGGTAGCAGTGTCGTAATCGCCCCGCCCCCGTGCAGAGTCGTGTGTTTCGTCAACGCGTAGTCCACTGAAACCCGTGGTCCCCATCCGTTCCCATCCAATGGATACACTGGCTGTGGATTGTACAAAAATACTTGCCGCGCATTCGGCGTCAGAAACGACGTCTCATTCTCATTGGCGTCAATCGGTACCGCGATCGAAGTCCGCCGTTTCGCCTCCTTGATCCGGCTATTCAATTCATACCGCAGACCATAGTTGACGCTCAGCCGCGCATTCACCTTCCACAAATCCAGAAAATAAAAGTTGTACGCCTCTCGTCGCACTGCGGCCTCGTCAAACTTGTCGCCTGCGGGTGTCACGCTCGCCGCTGCGGTAATGGTGTAGGAAAAAGGCGTCGCCGTTAGTAATCCTGTCAAGGCATCAGGCAGGGGATCGCCCGGCTGAATGTTGTGCTGCCCATTCGCCGATGGAATAAATACTGGTGAGTACGCCGTGCCGCCTCCGAATGCGTAAAGTCCATTCGGATTCGTGCCATAAATCGTCGCGTCCTTATTCAGGCGAACCTCGACTCCCCATTTGAAGTTGTGCGCTCCCCGCGCATAGTTCATGTCTTCTTTCATCTGGTACAAGTTCCCAAAGGAACCAAAAATCGATCCGTCTGGATTATTAAAGCCCGCATACAGCCCGTCATTGTAAGAAAGCGCTGGCTGGATATGGTTTGTCGATGGAAAAAACGGCGTGCTGCGAATATACCCAAACGAAGTTGTCGAATTCAGCCGCGGCGAAAAGATATGGTTCAGTCGTATCGTCGCGTTTCTCTGATGATCGAAAAACTTTACGCCAAAGCTCGGATCAATCGCAGTCTGGTCCGGATTTGTCGTTGGCCCATTCACCTGATTCAGGCTGAATCGCCCCGTCAGCGTTGTTTTCTCCGAGAAATGATGATCGATTCGAATCGAAAACTGATCTGTCCTTGTCGCCACTTTGGATGATGTCGCGAACGTCCGGGGGCCATAGGCACCCTGCGGTTCGTTCGGCAATGGATACCGCGCCAGTATCGACGAAATTTCCGGATTCACCGGAACCGTCAGCGTGTCGCCTGGAAATGTTGTCGTATCAATCCCTGCGCGCTCCGCCTCCGTCGGCACCGGCAGCACCTGAGTCGTTCCCAGCACTTGCCGGAATCCCTGGTACTCGGCAAAGTAATAGGTCTTTCCGCGTCCGTCGTAGACTTTCGGAATCACCACTGGCCCGCCATTGGTCACTCCAAACTCGTTTCGCGCGAAAGGCGGAATCCGCCGCAGATCCAGTCCGCTGTTATGATCAAAATAATTTCTCGCGTCGAATGCTGCGTTGCGCACAAATTCAAACGCGCTGCCATGCACCTGCTCGGCGCCTGATTTTGTCACCACGTTGGTAAAGCCTGCCGCGCCGTGCCCAATTTCCGCCGGCATCACTCCCGAACTCGATTGCACTTCCTGAATCGCGTCCACGTTGAAATTTGAAAACGTCGCTCCGCCCAGTTCCGGATCAGTCGTGTCCGCACCATCAATCGCAAACACCGTCGCCGTTCCGCGTTGCCCATTTACCGCAAACTGCTGCGTAAAGTTTGCCGCCCCGTTCGTGTCCGTCATCGTTCCCGCTGCCAACAGCAACAGCTTGCTGAAGTCACGTTCATTCAGCGGCAAACTCGAAACCTCTTCGCTCGATAGCCGCTCGCCCCCACTCGCTTGTCCGCCCTTCGTTTGACCGCTGCTCCCTTGCGCAGCATTTGCCTGTCCACCCGCTGCTCCTTCGGCAGTCGCAGCGGGGGACTGCGTCGCCCCGCTTTGTGAATTAAAATCTTGCGCTTCCAGCCTCCCTCCGAAGAAAGGAGAAAGCGATGCAAGAACTATCAAAAGGGAACCGTAATGCAGCACAGGAACGAACACGCGGCGACCTGTAATCATGCGCGCGATTATAACCGCGATTCGCCCTGGACCCCGTCGCACTAGGCCCTAAGCCAACATTTCACCGTCGCCGCTCCTTTCGGGGGCGCAAATACAATCCAATTCGAGTTATCCTTTCCCTGGAACTTGTATTAAAAAAACGCAGCCGCCCGGTTCCTCTCGCAACGTACCAGCCCCAAAACACAACGGAGGTGTGACCATGGGTCGCCATTCGCACAAATTCACGATCGCCGATGATGAAGCCGTTCTCGCCTTAGTGGAAAAGCTCGTGGGGGCGAAAGGACCAAACCAGGCTCGCCGCGAAAAGCTTCTCCGCGCTCTCGATGACGCCTCGCGGCACTATAAGGACTCAAACCAAAGAGTCCGGCGCGCCTTCTTCCACGGGCTCCTCACAGGCTACGCCGTCGCTCTGAAGCTCTGCTAAACGCGCATCTCCACTCGTTCGGGAGAGAGCTGTACAAAAAGATAATGCGCGCTGCCTTTCCCAATCTCGTCTTAGGTTCCCGCAACTTCCTCGCGCATCACTTCTGCGGTCTTGTGACCTAAGGCAGCGGTTGCGCTCGACGAGTCACAAACACGTCAGCAGCGAAATTCGAATCGTTGCGAACCAAATTCCCGGCATTGAAGGCGAATGCGACGTATTGACCGTCAGCGCTCAGGACAGGCGAAAAACTCTCGCCATCCGCCTGTTCTGCTGAATTCGTCGAGATCCGCGATACTGAAGATACGCATTTCGGGGCACCAGTACATAGATCCGCAAGGAAAACCTCGCTCACGCCAGCCGAACCAGATGATCCGAAAACAATGTACCGGCCGTCTCTGCCGATCGTGGGATTCAGACTCCCTCCTTCAAGGCCGAGATTTTGCATCCCGGCCGATACGATTCGGGTCGAAGGAACGCACGCTGCCGAGAAATGCCGGCAGGTATCTCGCAAAAAGACATGCGCGTGACCGCCCTTCAAGCCGACGCCAGGTGCAAGGTTTGTCGCCTTCGAGGAATAAACAACGTATCGGCCGTCGGCGGTCACGCGGGGCTGAAAGCTGTCGCCATCCGCCACGGCGCCCGCCTCCTGATTCATTGAGACAATCTCGATGCTGGAGCGGCACTCCGGCCCGGCGCCGAAACAGGTGTCTCGCAGCAGGATTATTTTGACCCGCTTGTTTGATGCTAGTCCGAACTCTGACACGAAGACGACATAACGACCGTCTTCGGATAAGGAAGGTTCCGAATGGAAAATAGCCGGCAAGATTCCCTCTGACACAGCAGAAATTACGGAAGTGACAGGCTGGCAATCCCCCTCTGCGCCGCGGCACGTGTCCCCGCAAGAAGACACCCTCTGCTGGATTCGGCTCGCCGGACGTCAAATTGGTCGCGGCCGACACAAACGCAACAAGTCGGCCATTGGCACTCACGGAAGGATGATGACTGGCGCCGTCAGCATCCTCCGTGGCTGAAGGAGACGAAATTTTCTCGGTGAGCGGTTGGCAACCTTTTGGCGCTCCGTGGCATGTGTCTCGCAAAAAGACGTCTGCTCTTTGGTTGAAGTCATTGGCGACGAGATTTGAGGCCAGGGAGTCAAAGGCAACAAATCGTCCATCGGCGCTGATCGCTGCATGCGCGCTTGGGCCATTGGCATCTCCGCCGTCGATCGCGCTGGAGATACGAACCGTAGAAGGATGGCAGTTGGGTGTGGCGGTCGCGCAGGTGTCACGCAAAAAGATATCGGCCGTCCTATTTTGGTCGCCACCGACCAGGTTGTCGGCTTCCGACTCAAAAGCAATAAATCGCCCGTCCGCGCTAATGGCCGGAAGCAGGTTGGGGCGATTTGCTTCTGCTCCAGCGGAGTCCAAACTGGCTCGCGCAAATGCCGTCGCGACAACAACCGGAAGCATTAAGGGAACAGAGACGCCTCCACGCGGAGCCGAATTACTCACCGTGACGGACGCGCTGCCGGCAGTAGCGATGTCGGAAGCAGGAATCGCCGCGGTCAGTTGAGCGCTATTCAAGGTGAATGTCGGGCGGTCTTCGCCGTTCCATCGAACAATAGACGTCGGGACAAAATCCGAGCCTGTGAGAGTCAAGATGAAATCTGAACCGCCTTCGACCACTGACGTAGGGGAAAGGGAAGAAAGAAGGGGCGTCGGATTCTGCACGAGCAGGCTAAACTCGCGGGCCCGCGAGCGCGGCGGAACGTCCTGGTCCTTCACCGTAACGCTGAAGGGATATGTCCCCGCAGTTGTCGGCGTACCGTCAAGAATGCCCGCGCTGCTGAAAGACATACCCGCCGGCAGACTTCCGCCACTCAAGGTCCAAGCTGGAGTCCCGACGGCACCTATCGCCGAAAACGTCGTCGGAGTATAACTGCTGTTGGCGACGCCGTTTGGCACTCCCGTGGTAGTAATGTCTAGGATCAACATCGTGAAGTCTCGCGAGTCTGATTTGAGGTAGTCGTGTGTGTAGTCGAACACGCTAACCTCAAACTTGAACGAGCCGCCTTTGGTAGGGGTGCCTTTGATCCGTCCGCCATCGAAATCAAGACCTGGAGGCGTGGCGGAGATGTCCCAGCTGCTTAAGTCGGTTCCGCTCGCTTGGATCTTGAAAGAGTAAGGCGCGCCCACCACCGCATTGGGAACCGACTTAGTGTCGATGGAAGGACCAAGGATGACGCTCTCGACAAAATTGCATCCCGAACACGCGACGCCGCAGAGTGAGAGGCAACAGAGAAGCGCGATACGGTGACCGACACGCCGAAGCTTCGGAGGCGTGGCAAACAGTTGAAATCGATTCCGTAAAAAACATGCGGACGGTGTAAGACGGGGCCGGGAGAACGTCTTGGGCATCGAAACCTCCGTTGAAGACTTCCGATGCAATGAGCATTCCAACAACTGACATCCGGCGGCGGCAGACATTCTCTCAGGTGTGCGGACGCGTCAGGCGGTTTCGAACATCCAGCAAGGCATTGATTTGGTGGGGACTAACCCGGAGAATCCTAGGCGTCGTATAGCAGCCGCTCCCTGAACGTGTCAAGGCCAGTCAAGCTAGCTGCCAGACTGGACAGTGCCGCCATTAGATGGCACTGTCGGCGATTGTGGTCGCCCCGCGATGCCTTGAAGTCCAGAACCTCTTCCCCTGCGTCCCTATGCCTTTGTGGCACGCTATTTCTCTGAACTATCAAAACAATCGCGGTTCTTTCGGTTCTTCGCTCGCAATTTTTTCCAGTTCCGCGTACTGGATTCGCAGCGGCTCTGGCACTTTCACCTTGGACTCCGTCAACATGCTGATCAGCTGCAGCGCATTCACCACGCCCTTGGCCTGATAATGATTATTCGTAATCACGAAAACATCTCGGGCAGCGTCGGCAATGTCCGCCGCCCGCGCAGCCCACGGCCGCAACTCCTCCTCCGAGTACAAATAGTTGTAGCGCTCAAAACTCGGCACTGTTGCCTCATCGTTGAACCACGTGTCATAGCGACGTCCGTGCAGCCGAACATAACCAACCGGCGCCGTCACTTGCGCAGACGGCTCAATCGATCTTCCAATCACTGGCTGGTCAATGTTGCAGAATCCCACGCCGCGCTCACGCAGCAATTCAAAAACTTCCGGTACATTCCATGTCGCATGCCGTACCTCCACCACCAGCGGATAGTCCGCGAACCGCTTCAGCATTCCATCCAAATATCTCGTCGTTTCGCTCGTGCGGTGAAACGAGAAAGGGAATTGCAGCAACACTGCCCCCAACTTGCCCTCTTCGCGCAAAACGTCGAATCCAGCGCGCACTTGTTTTTCATCCTCACCGCTCGGGCTAGGATCATGCGTGAATTTCTGCCACATCTTCGCGGTAAATACGAAATTCCGGTTCGCGGAAACGCGTTCCACCCAAAGCCTCGCATGATCTGGCTGAATCGGATTGTAAAAACTTGTATTGATTTCAATCGTGTCGAAGAATTCCGCCAGGTACGTTGCCTCGTGAAATCCCTTCGGCTTTCGCGACGGGTAGGCGTAACCCACCCAGTCCGCATACGACCAGCCCGCTGGACCCACTCGAATATTCGCGCTCTTCACTGGAGCAGATCCGCTCTCGCCCCTCACACCAGCTTCCGCTCCACCCGATTGTTTTCGAGCTCTGCGCATCACTCGCAGACTATGTGCCCTTACGCCGACGTGTCAACGCAATCATCTCGTATCGCCTCGATCACGATTCCCGCATCAGGCTTTTGTGGTGGCCGACCTTCAGGTCGGTTCTTTTCCCTTTTTCTAGCTCATCAAAAATCGCATACACAAGATTCACAATCGGAATTGCTCCCTGCATCCCCAATTGCTATGCTCAACCCGATGCGGCATTCCGATTCAATCCGCGTCCCACCCTCCGCCTTTCACTCAACCTATAGGTGCGCATATGAAACTCTCTGTCAGTTTCAAAGATCTCGGGAATCACAAATCCGTCGAGAAGGAGATGGAACACGCAGTCGGTAAACTGAACGTACTTCTTAAGAATTACCAACCGGAGCTAGTCCAACTCCATGCAGTATTTTCTAAAGTTCCCCGCAAAGAGGAACACGCTCTCGCGCTAAATCTCAATTTGCCGACCGGCACTTTGCACGCCACTGCGCAAAACGGACATCTCCGTGCATGCTGCAAAAAAGCCTTCAGCGAAATCGAAGCCCAAGTAAAAAAACACCAATCTCGCCTTCGCAAAGATTACGAATGGAAACGCAAACGCCCCAGGCAACGCATCTCTGCTGAAGCCTTCTCCTAAGTTGTGCGCTCTGCCAGAGTCGTTGGCTGCGCATCGCGGGATTTTCGATTCGCCACTGCGGCGTGGAGCGGTGTCGAAGTCCCAGCAATCGCACAGTAAACTGAATGGTCGATTGCGGCAGCGACGACGCTTGTTGCGGCCATGCTATACTTGAGAATTCACGCCATAGGGGCGTAGCTCAGTGGTAGAGCAGCGGCCTTTTAAGCCGAAGGTCGTGGGTTCGATCCCCACCGCCCCTACCAATATTTCCTTTTGTAACAATCAGTTGCAGATTTTCGAGGGAGCTTAATGGAGCATTAAGCTCATGCTATCTGCGCTGGCAGCACCAGTCGAACCACTTTGCTGTTTGCTTCTCTCAAAGCGGCGGGAACCGCGTGCGTGTAGATATTCATGGTAGTGCGAATATCGGCATGGCGCAGTAGTTCTTGCTGGACCTTGAGATCTACGCCTAAAGCGTGTAGCAGAGAAGAATGGCTGTGACGAAACGTATGCCAGCCGATCCGGCCTAATCCCACTCTTTCCGCGGCGGGAACAAGCCAGTTCTCCTGAATCCGTCCGGGCCAGTACGGCTTTCCCGTAGCCGGGTTTGCAAAGATCCAGCCTTCAGTGTGCACTGGCGAAGCAGACCTCAATTGGTGCTGACGTAACTTTTCCGCCAAAGAACGGTCTAGTGGCATCCATCGCTGGGAAGCCGGCGTCTTTACAGCGCCGGGTATTCCGTAAACATACGACTGCCGTGTGCCCAGTCGCATACCTTCCCAATCGACATCACGCCATTTCAGGCCGAGTACTTCGCTAACCCGAAGTCCCATGCACATGGCAACGATGCACATCGTTCGAAACGGTTCGGGGACGTGTTCCAACATCTGTCGAAATTCGTCCGCCGAGAGAGCTTTTGGCTCCCGTTTACGTTTCGAACCGTCTTTTACGCGCACGAGGCTCATGGGATTGAGTTGATATGGGATCAACTCCCAACGCATCGCGGCGTTAAACAAGACGCGCATCAGATTCTTGAGATGGGACTTGCTCTTCGGCGCAAGGCAGAGCCTCTTTAACCAGTCTTCGACCGCGAGCGGTTTGATCTGGTCGAGCGAGCACTCGGCCCATTTTGGCTTTATGTAGTTCTTGAGCCATGATCGATAGCGAGATGCGGTCGAGTTCCTTTCTGGAAGCTCTTGCGCGAGATAACGCTCAATCACTGCGCCGAACGGTACAGGAACTCCCTCGGGTTTTCCCTGATTGATCGAAAGCAATAGGGACATGCTCGCCGTGCGTGCCCGTGACTCGGTTGGATATTTTTCGATTGATCCAACGATTAGACTTGGCACGCGTTTTGAGCCATCCGCTAAAGTTTCCCTGTAACGCAGGACCCAAACCTCCGGGCCGTTCCTTCTCCTTTTCAAATCAAGCCAACCAAAGTGAACCCGTTGCCGCTTATATTCCATCCGATTCCTCCTGTTTTAAGCGGCACGGATGGCAAAGCGAATTTACATGAGCGAGCATCCAGACTTCCAGCTCGGAGGCGCGGAATTTCCAATGCCGGAAATAATGATAGGCAGGTATGCGGCCCTCTCGTGCCCACCGCTCGACCGTCTTCGGATGAAGGCCCCCGAGGACGGCGGCAGCGCCTGCACAATCGAGAAGCGGTTCAACGGCTTGAAGTGGACCGGTGGTTACAGCTGACGCGGGATCAAATCCATCCCGAGGCGTTAATGCTCTTCCGCCGCAGAAACCTTGACGGATTCCCAGATCAATTTGTGTATTTGACTCTCGCATTGGGCCTCCTACTTCCTGGTTTTCCTGCCGCGCTTTTTCTTGCGCGTTTGTTCTGCTTCCAAATGAGTCTCTTCGGCAGCGATCGCTTCATGAGGGATGATGCCGAGCCGAGGCGGCAATCCCTGCTTCCGGCGCTCCTCTTCTCTTTGTTCGGCCTTGAGATAAACGTCATCAGGATCTTCGAACCGTCGGTCCCATTCGCGGCGAAGCTTGCCGAAGTGCGCCCAATCGTGCTGTTCGCGGTCGCTCATGTGTTCGATCACTTCAAAGTTCGTTTGGGCCCGCAGGTCCTCTACTTCAATCTGAAACGACCGCAAAAAATCACGGCGTAGCCAGGGACATTTCTCTAGTTGTTTGAGAATCTGTACGGTCTCTTGGAGTTTTTGGTTAAGCAGAAACAGATATTCGTAAATACGTAGCTTCAGGGAATGTGGAATGGGTTGCGTCGAAAAAGAGGACCGGATACCTTCTGTAGCAGCCATTGTTGCTCCTCCTATGAGCGACTTTGGTCAGGGCCGCGTCGGTGTTAGAGCACTGGCGCGTCCCGCTTCTGATGTTCTACGTCTTCTCCTTGACCTTCTTGTACCGGAGCTTCCTGCCGTTCTTGATCTTTGGCAACAGCTTCCGAACCCGTTCGATGTCGCGTTGGGTCCAGATATGAACTGTAATGCCGCCGGTCGTGAGCGTTTTAGGCGCGGGTACTTTCTTTGCGGCGATGTAGCGACTGAGTGTGGATACATCGAGACCCAGTTGCCTGGCAGCGTCGCGTGTAGAAAAGGTAGCCATCTACAACGGTGTTGTCGATAGTATTAGAAATGTCAAGCAAAAAGTTTGAGAGACTGCGTAGTGGGCTAGACTTTTGAAGGTGGTTGCTGAGGCATGGTGTGGCTTGGACGTGGATTCACATGCATAAAGTGCCAAGAGAGTCTGTCAAGTTTTTCCGCGATAAAACTTGACATACAGGCTCGCGAGAACCGCGTTTGCGCATGTTGCCTCCTTGCTCGAAAAACTGGGACTAGTTCGACGACGGATAAAGGCACAAGCATGCAATACCCGAACCATTAAAGGACGTGCAAAAGAAATGAAAAGAGTAAGCTTTGTCCCTTCAATGCGTAGCAGTAGGGATCGTCAGTGATTTCGGTCGACCGCAGCAAACTGCATCGGGAAAGTGGACCTCAGGTCTGGATACTCTCGAGCGAGCTCCTTCACGCGGCGATACAGATGATCTCTCAGTTGGAATTTTTGTTCGTCGGAAAGCCTATCTAGCATGTCCCGAGCACCCAGCAGGACGTCACCAGGGCTAAATGCGCCACCCGAAGGCAAGTGACTAATGACGGCTTCGAAATCGGCTAAACTTATGTTTGTCATCTGAAGGTTCTGAAAGAAATTCTCCGCTTGATGTCTTCGGAGGGATTCGATTTTCAAGTCGAGCACGTCGTCGATGTCGGCTCGCAATCTGCTTAGCCAGGGCGAGAACGCGATTCTGGCACAATTGATTTCTTCTGGAATCATACATTCGTCCACGGGACTCTCGAGAATTATTGGCGCCGCTTCAGGAATGAGGTGGGCAACGCTACTAAAGGCAGAGCATGCTGCCTCTGATATCGGAGCGTGAACGCTGCGCGTAGTAACTGCACTTGCATGAATTTCGCGAATGCGATTCCCGAACTCATGGAGTATGTGAGCTGATTCGATCATGCTGGGATCGACCTGGCGAGCGTGGGCGACATCGAAGCAGAGTCCTGCGTCGGGTAATGTGTCAAAGGAAGCTTTCAGTTCTGAAGCGGTGCGTCCCATTGGCTTTCGCTTGTCCATATTTTCGATAAGCAGCAGCGAACCGAAAGGCTTCCAGAGGTTTGGAGACAGGATGGTGTCTGGGTGCACGACAATTGGGAGATTGAGCGAGGCGGCAGCCTCCAGCATTCTGACCGCGTCGGTCTCTTTGGTTTGGTCGAGCTTGGTAGGGGCATGCACAGAGACATATGAATAACCCCGTAGGTCGAGAGTCCTAAGAGCTCGCATTAGTTCAGGCAATTCGTGCTCTCTGAGAGCGGAAAGTTCGACCGCAGGCACATGTTTTTTACTGAGGGAGTCTAATGCTCGACGAAAATCTCCCTTGGCGATAGCGCCAGTTGAGAAACCTATGATGTGTTCAGAAGAGTGCATATTGTTTCACCAGCGCATAGAGTGGGGTTTCGGGCATGTGTAGCCAGTCTAAAAGACCATGGCGAAATTCATGGCTAAGTTGCCTGATGCCTTGGAATACGCTGCTCCTTTCGGCCAATTCACGCGGAATGGTTTCTAGTTCGGTTCTTGCATCCTTGTTATCAAGAATCGCGAGAAATTGGTCGTAGGCTGAAAGGACAGTGCTGCAGATCTTGAGTGGAGCTTCCGTCCGTAACAATTCATCGGCAAGAATCTCTAGAGGGGGCCTCGAAAAGTAGCCTTCAAAATAACTGATGGCGTTCTCGACGGTGCGACTCTCCTCGGTGCTTGCAGACTCCAAACCGTGCAATCGCCAACTAAACATGCGAGCATTCCCGTAAGAAGAATCAGCTTTCGTGAGAAACGGAGCTTCGTGTTGCGTAGGGCCCATTTTTCGCCCTCTTGATCATGGAACTTATCAGCGAAATCAACAGCCATCGTTCGCCAGAATCGAACCACGTCATTGAGCAAGAATCGCGGCAACTTTCGGTCCGGCTTCCAAGTCCAACTCGGATCATCTGCGACGTAGCGATTGAGGATCGCACGAATTACCATTTTTCTAGGTTCTTCGTCACCAAGTGAAAGAGACTCCAGAAGAAGCAACATCCTTAGCGTTAGATTCTTGTTAGTGTCGTCCTGGCCCCCGATACAGTGAACTAGATCGTGGCTGAAGGCCAGACCGCCGAAGGTTCCGGTCGCTCCCGGCCCGATTTTGTCTGCAGCGCGCAACTTCTTGCGAATGGATTGATGGATTGTGAAGTGTTGTCCGTCAACTTCGCCATTGATGAGCAGAGTCCAGTCAAGGTCGCTCCGCGAAGTTGCCTCGCCGTGGGCGAGCGAACCAAAAAACACCAGACTGACACTTTCTGCTAGGGGGCGACCATCGGACGGAAGCAGTAGCTGTTCAAGTTCAGCGTCACCGATCCACTACTTGCTCGAATGCTTGTGAACCGTGTTTCTCGATTGCGCGCGTCAAATTGGCGAGAACGTGGCGGTCGAAGAAAACGCCATACCCCGCACGAAAAACCCATTTGGCAGATGGACTCCAAGCGAGACCAATCCGCGGGCTGACGTTATTCGTGTCTTGATTGAATCCGGCAGGCAGGTGCTCAAAATCGTAACACGCGCCCAGATCAACTGTCAGTTGGCGGGCGAAGGACCAATGATCTTGGACGAACCCGCCAACAGTCGTCACCGGAAAATCAGCGGTCGAATTCCCGAACGCCTGCCGAAACTGATTAGGATTTCCCGCTCGGAAATCGTCGAGAGAGCCGAAGAGATACACGCCATCGAAGCCGTCCGGTGCATCGGTGCGCAGTTTGATGCGATTCACCGTTCCGCCGACCTTCCAAAGATGCTTTCCTCGCGTGCGAGAGTACATATAGCTGGCTTGATAATGATTTTCGCGGCGCTCGCTGTTGCCCGCATAGGGCCGCCCGAAAGTTACCAGTCCAGCGATATCAATCTCCGGGCTGAAAGGCCCATTCGTGCGCAGGACCGCATGGCGCGTGGCGGCTTGAAACCGCAAATCGCTAACGGCTTCCGAGCCTAAGACACTGGTGAGCGATCCCGAGAGAGCGTTGTCGCTCGTGAAGCTGCTGCCCCGCGCACTTGCGTCTACGAAGCCGTCGGTGTTGAACGCATCGCCTGCTTCCTTGTTATTTGTGAAAGTGTAGCGCAGCATCAGCGCAGTATTTTTCGTGAGCTGGTGATCGAGCTTGCCCGCAACTTCTGTTTCCGCGCGCGCAATGGGAGAGAAAGCTGTCGTGATCTGGCGCGTTGCCATTCCTGGAAATGCTCCCGTCGCGAGGAAGGCATTTATGGTTGATGCCACGGTAGGGTCAATATCCGAGCCGATTTGCCCTCGGTTGTGTTCTTGTTCGACGGCGGTGTAGTAAAACGTTTTGTCCTTGGTCACAGGGCCGGCTAGAGCAAAGCCAGCGCGGAAGCGTCGAAATGATGGCTCGCCGGACTCCGTTTCGAACGGGTCGCGCGCATTGAGCGCGCCGTCCTGCGCAAATAGGAACGCGTCACCGTGAATCGTGTTTGTCCCAGGACGACTGATGACATTGATCGAACCTCCCGAGGCTCCGCCCGACTCAGCTGAAAGGCCATTGTTGACCACTTGAAATTCCTGCACGATTTCCGGCGAAAGCTCGGTGCGGCTCGAACCCGTATACTCGTCGTTGTTGTCGAGACCATCGATAGAAACGTTGTTGCTGCGTGATCGCAGTCCGCCGAAACTGAAGCCGCTGCCAGCTAAGGCGGCTGCGCCGCTCGTGCCCGGCGCACTTGGAGCACTCGAAACACCAGGGGCAAGTAGAACGAAATCCAGGTAGTTCCGACTCCGAACAGGCAGTTCTTCGATCCTCTCTTGATCTATAGAGGAAACGACAGACGACTGTGAGGGATCAAGTGACGAGGGCTGGGCGCTGACCGTCACTTGTTCAGACGCCGACGCCGGAGCTAACACGACATCGAGATGAAAAGTCTGTCCGAGACCCACCGCGACGCCTGTGCGTTGATAAAGCGCGAACCCAGTCTGATCCACCCGCACTTCGTATGTACCGACAGCGAGTTGCTCCGCCCGAAAGAAACCCTGTCCATCAGTGGTTACAGTGCGAGCTTGATTGGTCAAAGGGTTGTGCAACGTAACTCTCGAGTTGGGAATGACAGCGCCCGAAGTGTCCCTCACAATGCCCTCAAGAGTTCCTCCAACTCGTGACACTTGAGCGGCAGCGTCAGCCGTCCAAAATAACAAGGCAAACGATACGGCAATCCCGATAACAACATGACGCGCGGAAAACGAACGGCAAGCCTGAATCATCTTGAGTCGCCCAGTCCATAAATGATGGAAGAACAAAGAAATATGTCTTGGTTGAACAGCAAGGACGGCGCATCATGGCGCCAACAGACGGATTTACGCCTGAGCACTTCTTGGATCAGTTACTGTGGATCTCTAGCTAGTGTTTCTTCGCGGTCGAAGGGCTTAGGTCCCGCGAAGGCGCAGCTCCCTCCTGAATGGTGATAACGCGATCGAGACCGTCGCGATTTAACGCGGTCACATCGACCATCTGCTTAAAACCGCTCGGCCAGTGAATTTCGAAGGAGTCGATTGTTTTTGCCTGCCCTAAACCGAAATGAACGCGCGGGTCGGAGCTTGATTGGTACGTGCCGCCGCTAAATATATCCATCCTCTGTCGAACTCCGCCTGCAGACAAGAAAACCTTCGCTCCTGTCGCATCTCTCGGGCTCTTCGGGCCACCGACCAGCTTAATCGTCAGCCACTGATTGCCGTTTTCGATGACGTTCCGAAGCAGCACGGGCATGGAATCCAGGTTATTCAAGACCACGTCGATGTGGCCGTCATTGAAGAGATCGCCGAACGCCGCTCCGCGTGCGGAAACCACGTCTGCCAAGCCACTACCGGTCGCGGGTGGCACTTCCTTGAATTTGGAACCGTCCAGATTCCGGAATATCTGAGGGCGCTCCGCCCAGGTAGTGCCCCAGTCTTGCTGGTCGACCTGCGGGTAAACGTGGCCGTTGGCGATGAACAGATCAAGCAGGCCATCATTATCATAATCGATGAAAGCAGTTCCCCAGGACAGAAAAGGAATTGTAGGCGAGGCCAGCCCTGCGCGATAACTGACATCGGAAAAACTGCCTCCGCCGTCGTTCCGATAAAGCGTTTTGTAGTCGTCGGAAAAGGTCGTTGTGAAGAGATCAACTTTTCCGTCCCGGTTGTAATCTCCCACGGCGATACCCATTGAGGCCTGTTCGCGACCGTCCTCGCTTAGCGCAAATCCCGACGCATAGCTAATGTCTTCAAAGGTGCCATCGTGACGATTGCGGTAGAGATAATTTGGAACAGAATCATTTGCCACAGCCAAGTCAAGCCAGCCGTCATCGTCCACGTCCACAAACACGGCGGCCAGGCCGTAATACCTGTTGGCGTCCGCGACCCCCGCTTTGACGCTCACATCCGTAAATGTGCCGTCGCCGTTGTTGTGAAATAAATGATCGGGTTCGCCGGGTAGGCCTCTCGGCCCGCACATAACCTCGATTCCGCGAAACTGGCAAAAGTTTTGAGGTATGGTGCCCTGGCCCGCAATCGGCGGGTGGTCCAGATCGAACTTCACGTAGCCTGGAACGAACAGGTCAAGCCGTCCGTCGTGATCGTAATCTCCCCATGTCGGCGAAGTGGACCAACCGCCAAGAGCTACCCCTGCCTTCTCTGCCACGTCGGTGAACGTTCCGTCGTGATTATTGTGATAGAGACGGTTCTTGCCGTAGTTCGCGACGTATATGTCCGGCCAGCCGTCGTTGTCGAAGTCACCGATGGCCACACCGAATCCCCAGCGCTCGTTCGCAATGCCAGCCTTTTCGGTAACGTCAGTGAACGTACCATCGTGATTGTTATGAAGGAGCATGGCCCTCGGTTGTGGCTCCTGACCCTTCATTGCCGCAACGGTCGAGCCATTCAGTAAATAGATATCGAGCCAGCCGTCATTGTCATAATCGAGAAGGGCGACGCCCGAGCCCATGGTTTCCAAAATTGTCGCTTTCCGCGGAGTTCCAGAGCGATGGTGAAATTTGTCGAGGCCGGCCTGCTTGGTCACGTCGATGAAAACGACTGGAGCGTCGTCCACGAATCCGCCGGCGGTGATTGGCCTGGACTGAGAATCCTTGATCGCTGCGTGCGCCGCGCCCGTGGCGACTCCGGATTGTTTTTTGTCTTGATTCGATGGTTGCTGGGATTGTTGGCCGGTGGCACGAATCGCGAAGCACGCAATCCAACAGCACAGAACCGTATTTCGCCAGGCCGAATGCTTTTTCTTCATCGCGCGAGGGCAACTCCCGTTAAGATTACACGGGACAGGAATCATCGGCTAGAGGAATCCCGAAATAGAAATTAGGGAAAGAATTTCGCCAATGACAAAAGAAAGACGCGGCATTCATCTGATTGCCGAACTGGCGCATGTCTCGATCGGCACTGTCGACCGTGCTTTGCACGGACGTGCGGGAATAAAAGAGTCCACGCGCCAGAGCATTCTGCAAATCGCGCGACAAGTCGGTTATACGCCCAATCTCGCAGCGCGCGCCCTATCGGTTGCCAAAGCCAATACGAAAATCGGGGTGTGCGTACCGCGAGAAATCCATTTTTTTTATGACCAGCTGTGGAGCGGTATTTTGGAAGAGGCTACCCGGGCCGCGCACCTTGGAATTCAGTTCGTGAATCGCCCAGTACAGGTGCTTGGAGAAGGTGATACGGCCGCATTTAAGGAACTCGTCGAGCGCGGCGTTGAGGGAATTATCCTGACGGCGGGAAATCCGAAGGCCCTGCAGCCATTAATCAATGACGCCGAAGACAAGCGTATCCGAGTGCTTTGCGTTTCTACAGATGCGCCTGAGAGCCGGCGTTCGTGCATCGTCTGTGTGGAACCCTGGACGAACGGATGCCTTGCGGGCGAACTCATGGGCAAGCTGGTTCCGCCCGGGTCTAAAGTCGCCGTAATCGCAGGTATGTTGCGGGCCGAAGACCACCGGAAAAAGGCGGACGCCTTTGTGGAAACATTTCCGCAGCACTGCGCCGGAGGAAAAATTATCAAGGTTATCGAAGGTCACGAAGACGAAGACGAGAGTTTTCAAAAAACTTTTGATCTGCTGCGGCGCGTGCCGAACCTTGCGGGAATCTACGTCAATACGGTGAATTGTCTTCCTGTTTGCCGCGCGCTTGGCGCGCGCGGGCTCGCGGGAAAGGTCAAATTAATCGCGACGGACCTCTTCGCAGAAATGTCGCCGTACCTTCAAAAAGGAACAATTACAGCTTCAATTTATCAGCAGCCTCATCGTCAAGGGCAGGTGGCGGTGCGGCTGATGGTGGATCATCTCTCGAACAAGGCGCCATTCCCGCCAAAAGTGCACTTCAGTCCCGGTGTGGTGATGGCCTCGAATCTCCACCTTTTTCGCGAAATGCGGCTAGCCGAAGCCAAGCTCGAAAGACCTGCCGTCGACGACCGGCCTTCAGAATTAACGATATTCTAGCGGCTCTAGCACAGTTCCTTCGGTAACAAGCACAAAAAATGCGCTTGACAAAGATTCGTTAAGATAATACAAGGCATGGTAACCGTTAACGTTAACGGTCTGGGTGGGTGGAAGTCAGTCTTCGAATTTAAGGGGGTGGACGTATGTTTTTCGAGTCCTCAAGCTCGTTCTCGAACTGTATCGTTACAGCTAGGAAGTACAAACTTCATTATTTATCGGTTCTCTGTCTTCTCTTATTCGGGCTCACGTCGGTTTCCTTCGGACAAAACGCTACCATCGTCGGAACCGTCACCGATCCTTCCGGCGGAGTCATGCCGAACGTCAATATTACTGTAACTAACACCGAGACGAGTTGGACTCGCACCATTCCAACCAACGACTCCGGACAGTACGTCGTGCCGAATATTCAAATTGGTCATTACAACGTCAAGGCTGAGGCATCCGGATTCAAGATCGCTGAGCAAAAGGACGTGGTCTTGAGCGTCGGCGATCGTCTGCGGTTGGACTTCCAAATGAAGATGGGCACCTCGGCGGAAACCGTTACGGTCGAAGCGAATCCTATCGCCGTACAATCCGATTCCGGCGAGCTCAGCAATGTCATTACCGACAAGCAGGTCTCCCAACTTGCAGTGAACGGCCGCAGTATCTATCAGCTTGCGCAGTTGACGCCCGGTGCGTCGAGTCAAATTAACGGCTTCGTGAACACTCCCGTAGGCGGAGACTCGAACGTTGAGTTCAACGGCATGCGTCAAAACCACAACATCTATTTACTAGACGGTGGTGAAAATGATGACCGGGGTGGCGCGGGCGGCATGAGCATTGCCCCATCTACTGACGCCATTGCGGAGTTTCGCGCTCTGACTTCGAATTACAGTGCGGATTACGGCCTTTCCTCGGCAGCGACGATGACCATGGTTCTCAAGTCCGGGACGAGCACCCTTCATGCCTCCGCATGGGAGTTCAACCGTAACGACGCACTGGATGCGCGCGGATTCTTCAATCCGGGTCCCGCCCCTGTCGCGAAGCTGCGCTTGAACGTTTTTGGTTTTAACGTCGGCGGCCCGGTCACACTCGGCAAGCTCTACAATCCTGACAGGAAGAAGACCTTCTTCTTCTATAACATGGAATGGCGCAGGCTGATTCAAGGAAACATCACCAATGGTCAGACAGTTCCTGATCCCGCCACATACGGTGGTAATTTTGGTGCCACTACGATCAACGTTCCTTCCGCCACGCAAGTTTCGCCCGCGGTGCTCGGCAAGAATTGCCCCGGCGGCGTTCTGCCTGCTGGAGTCGTTCAGGGAGCACCGTTTCCGGGCAATACCATTCCGTCGTGCATGATTGATCCGAATGCCACCGCGCTCGTGAACGCGGGCATTTTCCCGGCACCCACATCGGGGACCATCTTCAACGGTCCGAGCAACACTCCTACAAACTTGAAGGAAGAAGTCGTCCGCATCGACCACAACTTCAGCAGCAAATTCTCAGTGTTCGGCCACTTTATCGCCGAACAGGTCACGCAAGGATACTCAATCAGCCAGTGGAGCGGCGCAAACGTTCCCACCGTCGGCGACACCTTTGGAAATCCCTCTTACAGCGCTGTGGTTCATACGGCTTACACAATCAGCCCTACTTTAATCAACGAAGTGGCCTTCAACTACAACGGCAATCGAATCAACATTATCCCGTTTGCAGGTGCGGGCCTGAAGAGCTTGGCGCTTCCCAGTGACTATGACGCGACGAATTCGAGACTGTTCAGCGGGCCGAACAATCTGAACCGCATCCCCAATATCGACTTGACCGGTTCGACTGGCACGAAATTTGAAATCTCCAGCTGGCCTTGGGTCAATAAGGCTGACGATTACCAAATCCGCGACGACGTTTCCTGGACGAAGGGCTCCCACCAGCTTAAGATGGGCGGCAGTTGGGCGCTTTATAAAAAAGTCCAGGACCTCTTTGGCCAGACGCAAGGTGGCTTCACCTTTGACGGCACGTTTACCGGAAATGACTTCGCTGACTACCTCCTTGGAAATGCGAAGTCATATCAGGAACTTGCTGTGCAGGACCATGGCCTGTGGAACAACGTATCGTGGGCAGCCTACATCCAGGACAACTGGCGTGTGAACCGACGGCTTACTCTCAACCTAGGTCTACGCTGGGATGGCGTGCCACATACCTATGAAGCCAACAACCGTATGGGCAACTTCTATCCTGAACTCTACGACCCGGCCAAGGCCGCACTGCTTAATCCAGACGGCACAATTAACCCGCTCAGCCCAGGCCTAGGCACCAGCCCTAACCCGATTCTCGCGGGCGTTCCGCTGTACCTGAACGGCATCGGCATACCCGGCAAGAATGGCGTACCGAAGGGCCTCGTGGACAATCACTGGGCGAATTTTGGTCCGCGCATCGGCTTTGCTTATGACCTCACCGGTGCCGGCAAGACCGTGATCCGCGGCGGTTTCGGCATGATGTACGAGCGCATTCAGGGCAACGACATGTACGATGCCGGCCCCAATATTCCGTTCAGCTTGCAAGTCAGCACTCCGGGCCCCGTTGAGATGGACAATCCCAGACTATCACTGGCCACCGGAACGGCCGGTACTCTGCCCATTAACCCGGCCAGCATCACCGGGCTGAACAAGACAGCGTACAAAGAGCCCCTCAGCTATCAGTGGAGCCTTGGCCTGCAGCGTTCGCTCAGTTCGAGGACCGTCCTGTCCGTGGCTTATGTGGGCAATACCAACCGCTTTCAAAGCGACCGCACGGAATACAACCTGCCCGATCAGGCGGCTCTGATCCCCATTATCAACGGCGTTGGCGGAGCGAACTACAACACGGCGGCAGGCTTGCCCTTTCCCGGCTTCCATTCCATTCGTCTTTCGACCAACGAAGCGAATTCCCACTATCACGGTTTGCAGCTCGACGTGAACTCGCAGGTCGGGCACGACCTCTTCTTGCGCGCCTTCTATACGTACTCGAAGACAATCGACCCGGGTACCGGGAGCACTGGTGGACAAGATCTGCAAAACGTTTCGAACCCTTACCTAGGATGGAAATATGACGTCGGCCCCGGTGGCTACGACCGCACGCACAACGCCGCCGTCAACTTCATCTATGACATCCCGGTGTTCCGTCACAGCTCGAACCGCCTGGTCAAGTCCGCCCTTGGCGGCTGGCAAGTTTCGGGCATTATCACGATGGAATCCGGCATACCGATCAACATCGGACTCAGCGGAGCTCAGGGCGGGAATGGATTGCCTAACGCAACCAACCGTCCTGACCGCGTCGGCTCGATTTCGTATCCGCAAACCGTGTTAGCCGGAAATCAAAAGATCCAGTACATCGACCCATCATCCTTTGCATTGCCGGCAATCGGTGCCTTCGGTAACCTCGGTCACAACGCAGCGCGTGGTCCCGGCCGAGACAACTGGAACCTGTCGCTCTTCAAGAGCTTCGTCTTTAACGACGAGCGAGGCAGCCGCTTGGAGTTGCGCTGGGAGACGTTCAACGTCTGGAACCACACCCAATTCAACCAAGTCAGCAATAACTTTGGTTCCAGCAATTTTGGCCAGTTTACCTCAGCCTTCGACCCGAGAGTCATGCAGCTCGGAGCGAAGCTGTACTTCTAGACCCCACTGGAGGTACGCAGTCCGCCCCGCTCGCACGCACCCCTGCGAGCGGGGCTTTTTATCTTGTCTTTCTGTCTTACTGTTGCCACGCTTCCTGCCCCTCAGTAAGGTCGGACACAAGCATTCGACAGGTGTACTGTAAAGTTCTGTCGTGCGAGTATTAGCCTAGGGACGCACGCCTCCGATTTGGACTCTGTATGCTACGAGAGATGCACGCTACTGCATGGCTGAGATTGCTCGCCGTAATTCTTTTATTGACCGCCTCCGCGATTGCCCAAACAGCCGATCCTTCGGAAGCGCAATCACTTGAGAAAGCCGGGAAATTCGCAGAGGCTGCGGCCGCGTGGCGCAGCGTCGCCCAGCGCGACCCGCGCAACGCCGCAGCGTGGGCTAGCCTCGGCTTGGTGCTCTCCAGACTGCAGGAATACTCAGAAGCTGCCAGTGCTTACAGGAAAGCATTGTCACTAAATTCCAGATTGCCAGGAGTCCAGCTCAACTTAGGCCTGGCGGAATTCAAGCAGGGCCACTTCGAGGCTGCGATCCCTCCTCTAGATGCTGCTCTCGCTGCAGATCCAGACAGCGCACAAGGCCGCACGTTGCTCGGGCTGAGTTACTATGGCGCGGGAAGGTATGACGAAAGCTCGAAATATCTTGCGCTCGCGTCAAAAGCTGATCCTGCGAATCGAGAACTCCACCGAGTTCTGGCGCAGAGCTGCCTGTCCGCAAAGAAGTACTCTTGCGCGCTCGATGAGTTCACCTGGATTTTGCACCAAAATCCCGACTCCGCTGCCGCCCACCTGCTCACGGGCGAAGCGCTCGATGGACTGGGCAGGACTCCCGAGGCCATCGCGGAATTTGAGCTTGCCGTCAAGACCGATCCGCAAGCACCCAACATGCACTTTGGGCTCGGCTATCTTTACTGGAAAATGCGGCAATATGATGATGCCTCGCGCGCGTTCGAGAGTGAGTTGTCCATCGATCCTGCAAATCCTCAGGCACTAGCGTATCTGGGCGACATCGAAATGAAGAGGGGAGATCAGGAAAGGGCACTCACCCTGCTAAAAAAAGCGACGGCATTGCGGGACGACATTCGCATCGTGCATCTCGACATGGGTGTGATTTTCACGGAACAGAAGCACTATCAGGAAGCGCTCGCCGCGTTGCAGCGCGCTCGAAAATTAGATCCCGAGCAACCCGAAGTGCACTACCGGCTCGGACGTTTGTATCAAGCGATGGGAGACGGAGAAGCGGCCAAAGCTGAATTCGCCATGGTCCAGTTACTGCATCAGAAAGCGGAAGACGATATCGCCGACAAAATGTCGGGCCAGGAGACCGCACGTCGTCCCTAAGTGCCACGGCGAGATGTTTAGGGAGGAGCCAGCTCGAGTTGTTTGACCATGTTCGAGAGCAGGGTTACGCGTCGCCCCCATTCCTCGGGGCCATGGACATTTTTGCCTCAGCCATGCGACCGAAGAGAATGTGGCGAATTTTGCTTCTCGCGTCCTCTTGCATTTTTTTTCTGCAGCGTCCAGCGGTCTCTCAGGATCGCTCAACAGATGAATCGGTTCCCCGAGGCAATCGCGCGGAAATCTCCGTCACCTTGCGCGACAATTCAGGCCAGGTCATCACCACGCCGGCCACTGTAAAAATTTATCGTTCTGGAGTTTTGAGCGGTCAGGCCATGGCATCAAGGGGACGCGCGTTTTTTATTTTGAACACTTTAGGCGATTACACGATCATTGTTGACGCTTCTGGGTACCGGCCCGCGCAAAAAGAGGTTTCACTGAGGATAGCTGTCGAGGCCGCAGAAGACATTTATCTGAAACGCGATTCAGTTCCGGAGAATGGTTCGGCTGTTCCTGGCAAACCGCTGCTTGCGCCGAAAGCAAAGGAGGCGTTCGACAAGGGAATCGAGGCTCTGAACGACAATAAGCTCGACGCAGCTGAGAAGTATCTGAATGAAGCCGTAAAGCTCGCGCCTGGTAATCCAGACGTCTTGTACATCCAGGGCGTGATTTATCTCAAGAGGCAGAATTGGGCAAAGGCCGAGACTGTTCTCGAAAAGGCAACTCAGATTGATCCAAATCATGCGCATGCCCTCGCGGCGCTTGGCATGGCGTTTGTCGACGGAGGAAAATTCGATCAGGCGATCGAGCCGCTTGAACGATCTATGAAACTGGCTGCCGGCGATTGGCAAACACACTGGACGCTGGCAAAAGCGTATTACCATAATCAACGATTCGACTCGGCGTTAGAAATGTCGCAACAGGCTTTGGATGAATCACACGGAGCGGCTCCGGAAATCGAGCTCCTGGTTGCGCAATCATTCACAGCGGTGGGAAAGTACGAAGAGTCCGCTCAGGTGCTTCGCGATTATCTGAAGAACCATCCCAAAGATCCTGGCGCAGCAACAGCGCGCCGATGGCTGGACCGGTTGGTGGCAGATGGAAAAATCCACCGCAACTAAGACTCGCCAATGTCGCAATTGCGCTTACCATGAGCGCAAGGGAAAACCAAATGAAGTCTCTATCGCGAGGGGAACCAGCCGGGACGAGTCTCGACTACGCGGCAAAAACCTATTTGATAAATCCAAGAACCTTCTTCGGCAGGCGGGCAACTTCTGCGTCTGAAATTCCAAAATTGTCGGCAATCAGCGATGCCGGATTCGCGGACAGCCATCTCGATATTGAGATTTCTTCGAACCCGGGACTGTTGAATAGGATGACGAGTCTAGCTACTTTCCGTCGCAAAATAGCTCGTTCTGAATGAGCTATTCGTTTCTAGAGACCGCCTGATTCTGCTTGTGCGTTTCGATTTCTTCCGCTCGACCTGTTTGCGTCCCCGAGTCGCGGCGGGTAGAACCTCAAGCTCGTTGCAAGGACAGGCAGCGGCCGATCTGGATGATGTCGTCCGCGATAACGCCAGGGCCGATCCAGCGCTGCATACTTCGAACCCTCGATAGCGACAGCGATTCAACCTGGTGGTTAACATGGTCTACTCGAAATTGGACGAAAAGCTACCGAAAACACACCGGTTTTATTTCCAATTGCGATGGCCGAGCTAGTGAATCACTTATTCGCTTTACTCTCTCGTTCGACGACAGCGCGCAAGCTCTGGCACGATGGGCGTGCCAACGCTGTATGAGTGCCTCGAGAAATGAAGAATTTCTCAGGGGCAATTAGGGGGCACTAAGGATTCCCTCCCTTTCCTTTCAATACCTTAGAAGGCCAGGCCGCACCGCAAAGCTCCTTTGTTTCCATACAATTGGTGGATTCGATCCCCACCGCCCCTACCAGACCTCTCCGATACAAAAGCACTTAGCTGCTGGCCGCTGTACTACCGGTACAAATTTGTAGCGATTGCGATTTGCGAAAGCGCATTCCGCTGGGCGTCCGTATCGCTGTGGACGTAGTAACGGAGCGTGGTTTTGATATCCGTGTGCCGCAAGATTTGCTGCACAGTTTTGGGCGACACCTTGCTGTTGGCCAGTGCGGTGCCCAACCCGTGCCGGAATGCGTGCAACCCCACATCCTTCGTCGGCAAGGCCAGCTTTCGCAGCAATGGCTTCAAACCGAACTTCACCACGTACTGCCACTTACGCGGGCGGCCATTCCTGTTTGGAAACAGAAGCCCACCGGAATTTCCTGCCACACGTTGCGCAAGTAGTTCGCGAGCATTACTTCCTTCAATAACGTCGTCGCGTGTCTTTACGAACTTTACGTGAAAAGATAAGTGTCTATTCACCAGTAGGTTGATGGCTGCGGGCTTGGCGAGGCGCTTGCTCTCTCGTGCAGAACTATTGTAATGGCCCACAGCATTGTCATACCAGTGTCCGCTTATTGTACCCAACCAATGTCTCTCATATAAAAAACATGTAGGCGCGGATGGAAGAAGGCGAAGCCTGCGCTGGGGCTCGAGAAAGCCATCTTCCTTCCCTGGGGGCTCGTTTGACCACGCACACGGATGTGACTGTTTGGCCCGGTAGGCCGTATCCTCTTGGCGCCACCTGGGATGGGGAAGGAGTGAATTTCGCGTTATCCTCGGAGCGTGCCGAGAGAGTTGAGTTGTGCCTCTTCGACCAATCAGGCCGCCGCGAACTTCACCGCATTTCCGTCAATGAACAAACCGATCAAGTGTGGCACTGCTATGTGCCGGAAGCTCGCCCCGGCTGTGTTTACGGATATCGCGTGCACGGCCCGTACGAGCCTGCTCAAGGTTTAAGGTTCAATCACCACAAGCTTCTCCTCGATCCTTACGCCAAGCAGATTCAGAGCGCCCTGAAGTGGCATGACTCCCTTTTTGCGTATCGTATCGGTCACCGCAACGAAGACTTTTCCCAGGATCGCCGCGACAGTGGCCCCAGCATGCTCAAAGGAATGGTGGTTGACCCGGCGTTCACTTGGGGCACGGATCGCCCGCCGCGCACACCTTGGCATCGCACGGTCATCTACGAAGTTCACGTCAAAGGCTTCACCATTCGGCATCCAGAAGTCCCGTCCACTTTGCGGGGCACGTACGCGGCCCTGGCCACAGCACCAGTCATCGACTATTTACTTCGCCTCGGAGTTACCGCGGCCGAACTGTTGCCGGTCCACACATTTGTCGATGACCGCCTGTTAGTGCAGCGCGGTCTGCGCAATTATTGGGGCTACAACTCCATCGGTTTCTTCGCTCCGGAGCCGCGCTACTGCGCTACCAACAGCATCCACGAATTCAAGACCATGGTGAAGACTTTGCACTCGGCCGGCATCGAGGTGATCCTGGACGTCGTTTATAACCACACTGCAGAAGGCAATCATCTGGGCCCCACTTTGTCTTTCCGCGGAATTGATAATCCCGCGTACTACCGTTTGGCCGCCGACAATCCCCGTTTCTACACCGACTACACCGGCACCGGCAACACGCTGAATATGCGTCACCCTCGCGTCCTGCAGTTGATCATGGACAGCCTGCGCTATTGGGTGTTGGAGATGCACGTCGACGGCTTCCGCTTTGATCTTGCGGCGACACTCGCGCGCGAGCTGCACGAAGTCGATCGTCTCGGAGCGTTTCTCGACATCATCCACCAGGATCCTGTGCTCTCCCAAGTGAAACTGATTGCCGAACCTTGGGACCTCGGTGAAGGCGGTTATCAGGTGGGAAAATTTCCCGCCGGCTGGGCCGAATGGAACGATAAATACCGCGATGCCGTGCGTTCCTACTGGAAGGGCGATGGCGGGCTGATCGGCGAGCTCGCCTACCGCTTCACCGGCTCCAGCGATCTTTACGCGCGCAGCGGGCGCAAACCTTATGCCAGCATCAATTTTGTTACTGCGCATGATGGTTTCACCCTGCAGGACCTTGTCAGCTACAACACCAAGCATAATTACGCCAACGGTGAAGAAAACCGCGACGGCACTGACAATAACCGCAGCTGGAACTGCGGAGCGGAAGGCCCCACGGACGATCCCCAAATCAAGCGCCTGCGCTCCCAGCAGAGACGCAATTTCCTCGCCACGCTGCTGCTGTCACAGGGGGTTCCTATGCTGCTTTCGGGCGACGAGATCGGCCATACACAGCAAGGTAACAACAACGCATACTGTCAGGACAATGAGATCAGTTGGCTCGATTGGAATCAGGAGAGAGTGGACAAAGCCCCTCTTGATTTCGTTCAGCGGCTGATCGCTTTACGTAGAGACCATCCGGTTTTTCGCCGTCGGAATTTCTTTCAGGGCCGCAAAATCAAGGGCGCTGAGATCAAGGACATCGTCTGGTTTAAACACGACGGCCACGAGATGACCGACGAGGAATGGAACCAGGACTTCGCACGTTCTTTAGGCCTGTTGCTCTCGGGAGATGCTGTCGATGAAATTGACGAGCGCGGCCAGAGCATCAAAGACGAAAATTTCGCCATTCTCCTGAATGCTCATCACGAGGAGATTCATTTCGTTCTGCCCGCCCGTACGCCGGACTCAGGCTGGTTCGTGCTCGTGGACACCTCTTGTCAGACATCCGAGGACGCCAACCGTTTTTATTCCAGTGGTGATTCCTATCCCCTGCAGCCGCGTTCGCTGGTGCTGCTAGTCGAACGTGCTCCCGACCGAATCCGTGCGGACAATAGGAGGCGGACTCCGGCTCCGGCTCCGTGAAGCATCAGCACAAAATGCCCTTTGGCGCTGAAATCCTCGACGATGCCGCGGTCCGGTTTCGCCTTTGGGCGCCGCGCGCACAGAGCCTCGCAGTTGAACTTCCTTCGAAGAGCTTGCCCATGAGTGCTCTGGACGACGGTTGGTTCGAATGCATCACCCGCGAGGCCGCCCCTGGCACGCGATATCAGTTCACTGTCGACCGCCGCGATAAAGTTCCTGATCCAGCCTCTCGCTACCAACCTTCCGGCGTGCACGGTCCCAGCGAAGTTATTCATCCGGAGGCGTTCGAATGGCGACAGAACAACTGGCATGGCCGCCCTTGGGAAGAAACGATTCTTTACGAACTGCATTTGGGATCTTTTTCCCCGGAAGGTACGTTCGCCGGCGCCGAACGCAAGCTGGACTACCTCGCAGAACTGGGCATCACCGCCATCGAACTCATGCCGCTTTCCAGTTTTCCGGGCCAGCGGAATTGGGGCTATGACGGTGTCTTGCCCTACGCTCCCGCCGCTGTTTATGGGCGGCCCGATGAGCTCAAGCACCTAATAGATTCCGCTCATTCCAAAAACATGATGGTTTTTCTCGACGTCGTTTACAACCACTTCGGCCCCGAAGGGAATTATCTGCACCTGTATGCGCCGCAATTTTTCACCGAGCGCCACCACACTCCATGGGGCCAAGCGATTAATTTCGATGCTCCGGGCAGCCGGACGGTGCGCGACTACTTCATTCATAATACGCTCTACTGGCTTGAGGAATATCGCATTGATGGTCTGCGATTTGACGCCGTGCATGCTATTTTCGACGATTCCAATCCCGATATTCTGAGTGAGCTGGCCGAGACCGTCCGGAAAACGCTCAGTCACGAACGCCACGTTCACCTGGTACTGGAAAACGACAACAATGCCGCGCATTATCTGAGCAGCGAGCCTCGCAAACCATCGCGCTTGTACAATGCCCAGTGGAACGACGACATCCACCACGCCGCTCATGTTCTACTCACCGGCGAGTCCGATGGTTACTACGCGGATTATTCGCCAAATCCGGCGCGTCATCTCGGGCGATGCCTCGCACAGGGCTTTTCCTATCAAGGGGAATCTTCGGTATACCGCGATGGGAAACCCCGGGGCGAACCGAGCCGCCACTTGCCATTAGACGGTTTTGTTTCTTTTCTCCAGAATCATGACCAGGTAGGGAATCGTGCCTTCGGTGAACGAATCACCAGTCTCGCAGACGCCAACAAGATCAAGGCTGTGTTAGCAGTCTTGCTTTTAGCTCCTTCGCCCCCACTCTTGTTCATGGGAGAGGAGTTCGGCGCAAGCACTCCCTTTCTCTTTTTCTGCGACTTTGAACCTGCTCTGGCTGTGAATGCCAGGGAGGGCCGTCGCTCCGAATTCGCGCGATTTGCCGAGTTCAGCTCTCCCGAGGCGCAGGCCCGCATTCCTGATCCGAATAGGGAAGAAACCTTCTTCCGTTCAAAGCTCGATTGGGCTTGCTTGCAATCAGCGCCACACCGCGGCTGGCTATCGTTCTATCGCCAACTGCTCGCACTCCGCCGAAAAGAGATCGCGCCGCGCATCAAAGATGTCGAACCCGGCAAATCGAAATTCGAAGTGATCGGCAGTGACGCAGTGCGGGCCCGTTGGCTCCTGGCCTCTGGCCGAGCGTTGGCCCTGATCGCCAATTTCAGCACTGAGAGACTCGATATTCCCGAGGCACCTGAAGGCGCGCTGCTCTATACGACCGCCGACGCTCTTGGCTCGAGGCAGGGAAGCCTGGATGTACCGCCGCTCACAACCGCATGGTTTCTGAAATGAAGAAAGCGCCGGGCATTCCCGTTGTCACCTATCGTCTGCAGTTCAATCGGGACTTTACGTTCTCTCAGGCCGCCGACCTGGTCCCGTACCTCGCATCGCTGGGCGTTTCTCATTGTTATGCCTCTCCTTACCTACGGGCACGGCCCGGGAGCATGCATGGCTATGACATCATCGACCATCATCAACTCAATCCAGAAATCGGCAGCTCCGAAGATTACGAGCGCTTCGTGGACGCCCTTCACGAACATGGCATGGGCCAGATTCTCGACATCGTTCCCAATCACATGGGCATCCTGGGCAAGGACAATGCCTGGTGGCTCGATGTCTTGGAAAACGGTCGAGCCTCGACCTACGCTAGCTATTTCGACATCGACTGGGAACCCCTCAAAGGCGAATTGCAAGGGAAGGTGCTGGTCCCGGTGCTCGGTGATCAATATGGTTCCGTGCTCGACCGCGGCGAACTGAAACTCACTTTCGACCAGGAACGCGGCGAGTTTAGCTTGTTCTATTTCGAGCATCGTTTTCCGATTGATCCCCGTGAATACCCGCGCATTCTCGGCAGAGAGATCGAGACCCTGGAGCGGGAATTGGGCGCACAGGACGGAGATTTTCTGGAGCTACAAAGCCTGCTTTCGGCTTTCAGCCGTTTGCCGGGCCGGGAAGGCATTGGGGGGAAGCAGCAAGCCGAACGGCTGCGCGACAAGGAAATCCATAAACGGCGGCTAGCCGTCTTGTGTGAGCGTTCGGTCCCTATGGTTCGCTTCATCGCTCGAAATATCCGAAGCATGAACGGTTCTCCAGGAGATTCCGCTTCCTTCGATGAACTCCACGAACTCATCAAAACCCAGTCCTATCGCCTGGCTTTCTGGCGGGTCGCCGCCGATGACATCAACTATCGCCGTTTTTTTGACATTAATGATCTCGCGGCTTTGTGCCAGGAAAACCGAGCAGTTTTCGACCAGACTCACGAATTCGTTTTGCAACTCCTTTGCGAAGGCAAGATCGACGGGCTGCGTATCGACCACCCCGACGGTCTTTATAATCCACGCCAGTATTTTGAGCGTCTGCGGAGCAGCCGGAGCTCTTCTTCCCACGAAGAGCCGAGCGCCAGTCCTTATTACATCGTCGCCGAAAAAATCCTCGGCGGCACGGAACAATTGGCGCCCGATTGGCCGATTCACGGCACTACCGGTTACGTTTTCGCTAATCTGGTAAACAACCTTTTCGTCGATTCCAATGGCCAGCCAAGGATGGATCGTATCTATCGCTTGTTCACCGGTCAGCGGACCTCTTTCCAGCAATCACTCGATGAATCTAAGAAGCTGGTCATGGATCACTGGCTCAATAGCGAATTGAACGTACTTGCCAGCCATCTCAACCGCATCGCTCTTGCCGACCGTCACACTTGTGATTTCACTTTGAAGAGCCTGCGCGACGCGCTTACGGAGATCATCGCGTGTTTCCCGGTGTATCGCACCTATGTGACCGAGGAAGGAGTCTCTGCCAGTGACCGCGGCTACATCAACGAAGCTGTCTCCTCCGCAAAATCCAGAAGCACCGCAGCCGATTCATCGGTGTACGATTTTATTGCCGAAGTCCTGCTGAGCAGTAGAACGGAAGGCCACTCGCATTTCTATCAACGTTCGGTCATTCATTTCGCCATGCGCTTTCAGCAGTACACCAGCGCCTTGATGGCCAAAGGCCTGGAAGACACCTGCTTCTACCGCTATAACCGCCTGGTCTCCCTCAACGATGTGGGCGGCACGCCGCTCCGCTTTGGCGTGTCCGTAGAGGAATTCCATCAAGAAATTCAGCACCGCGCCAGGATTTGGCCCCACGAAATGCTTGCAACCTCCACCCATGACTCCAAGCGTTCGGAGGACGTGCGCGCGCGCATTAATGTCCTTTCCGAGATTCCACTGGAGTGGCTTCGCCAGGTGCGCAGTTGGCGTCAGCTAAATCACGACAAGAAAACCATCTGGGACGAAACCGAAGCCCCTACTCCGAACGATGAATATCTTTTCTATCAGACGCTCGTCGGCGCGTGGCCCCTGGGAGCAGCCGCGGAGGAGCTGCCTGCAAGTTTTGCGGAACGGCTTCGCGGTTACATGCTGAAAGCGATTCGCGAGGCGAAAGATCAAACCAGCTGGAACAATCAGAACCAGCGTTACGAGGCAGCGGTCGTCCATTTTGTGGATTCCGTCGTGCAATCCAGAGACTTTCGCCAGGTGTTCCTGCCGTTTCAACAAAAGGTGGCTCAGTTGGGCATGTTGAACAGCTTGGCGCAAACCTTGATCAAGCTTACGGTCCCGGGTGTTCCTGATATTTATCAAGGCAACGAATTTTGGGAGTTCAGTTTGGTTGATCCCGATAACCGTCGCCCTGTGGATTACGCTGTTCGTCAGCAAGTTCTCCGGCAGCTACATTCCTACAAAGACGAGTCGGGCTCCGGGGCAGGCACCCGTGAGTTGCTGCAGAACCCGAGTGATGGCCGCATTAAGCTCTACATGATCTGGAAACTGCTCGGGCTGCGTAACCGCCATCGTGACCTATTTCGCGACGGGGAATACGTCCCGCTCGGAACCCTTGGCGAGCACGCGAACCATGTGCTCGCATTTGCCAGAACAGGCCATACCGAGTCTATTATCGTCGCAGTCCCACGGCTCTGCGCGAAACTGCTGAAAGGCAAACTGCCTCTCTGTCCCGGTTGCGATGTCTGGCAGGACACTCGAATTCAGCTTTCGTTCGGCGGCACATCGTTTCAGAACCTGTTCACGGGCGAGTTGGTGTGGGCGCGGGAAAACGGCAATGTCTCCGAACTCCCTGCAGCCCAGCTGTTCGCCCATTTTCCCGTCGCGCTGTTAATTGCAGCTAAGGAGCAGAACTCGGACAGCATCGGGCAGTGAACCCGCGTCGGAATCGCCGTGCCAGGATCGGATTATTCATGAAGGTATGGCGGCGATGAAGCGCTTCAGGTTGTTCAGAAATACGGCATGGTGAGATTTTCGGGCGTAATATCCACAACCAGTTTCGGACGTGCTTTCCCGGTGCCACGGAGGTTGGTTGAGTCGTGGATCATTCCACCAATAAGCATGAAATCGGGCCAGTTCGGCCAGCGCATGCCGTGCCTGACCCGTCCGAACGCAGTGAACACAAGCTACGGCTACGACGGAGACAACCTCATCGAGGAGACCAATTCCAATGGTGCGGTGATTACCCGCTACACCCAGAGCGGTAACTTCGACGAGCGGCTCGCGATGTTGCGCGGCGGAGCGACGAGTTTCTACCAGGCCGATGGTCGTGGTTCGGTCACGTCGTTGAGCAACGCAGCGGGTTCGCTTGCCCGGACCTACACATTTGATTCGTATGGCAAGCAAACAACCTCTTCAGGTTCGCTTACGAGCCCGTTCCTGTACACAGGTCGAGAATCCGATGCGGACACGGGACTCTACTATTTCAGGGAATGCTACTTCGACCCAACCACGGGAAGATTCCTCAGCGAAGACCCTCTGAATATTCGCGATCTTCTGGATTGTCGGCGCCCGGAAGTATTATAGGTCAAGGAGTAGGCCGTGACCGAAATAAGACGAGGGAACACATCCTCGCATAGAATGCGTAATACGGTGTCAAAACGCAGAATTACAGCTCGACCGTCGGGTACTGGGGTTCAACCGCACTTGCCGGTGCCGTGACACTTTCGAGCACGATTATTGCAGTTGCCGGGCTCGGCGAGTTGGCCGTCAGGACCAATGCATGTCTGGGTGTACATGCACCAGAACAGACCGTCATTGCAGGGCGGCACGGTGGCGTCGCGCTCGGCATCAATGAAAAGCCCCTTCCAGCGAAGCCCGGAACATAGATGAGGATGGTTTGTATCGAAGCGTTGGCGCTCAGGTCGCGGAATCATGCCGCACCTCCTCGTTGACCGGCGTGCAAATCGGGAACCGGCTGACCAGCAGCGACAAGCAAGGCTCGTTTTACGGCTACCGCAGCCAGTTTGACCTTGTAGTTGTTATGGCTTAAAGGCCGAGCCTTGCTGACTGCAGCTTCGCCAGCCGCGCTCGCCGTGCGCTCGTTGGTGGTCTTGCCTGCAATTGCCTGCGCGGCTTCTTCCGAAAGCCACGGCACCGTTGCGACCGCACCCATGACAATGCGAGCGCTCTGCACAGTGCTCCCATTCATCTGCAAGACCGCGGCGGCCGTGGCTAGCGGCCAGTCAAAGGATGCTTTCTGACGCACTTCGTAATTGGCGGCGCGGACGTTTTTGGCCGTCGGAATGACAACCTCGATAACAAGTTCATTCGGCTTGAGGTCGTGCTCGCGCTCAGCATCAGAGGCGGGAATCCGGAAGAATTTCTCGACCGCGAGTTCCCGCTCTCCATCTGGGCCTGCGATGCGCAGGCGCGCACCATAAGCAATCAGCATAGGTGCAATCGTTGAGGGGCTCACGAAGTTGGCGGGCCCTTCATTACCAAGGATAGCGTGGTATCGGTTGTCGCCATTAACGACCATGGACTTCCCATCCGGCGTCTTTGGCAGCAGGCCCATTCCGTTGCGGAAATACCAGCAGCGGGGACGTTGGCAGAGGTTGCCGCCGATGGTAGCCATGTTCCGGATTTGCGGACTGGCGGCGTCAGCGACGGTTTGCGCAAGGGCAGGATAATTTTGCCGGATGTGAGAGGCCTCGATGATCCGGTCCAGTGTGACCAAGGCACCGATGCGCACGCCGCCATCGCGGTCGGTCCTTATCGCCTCCAGGCCGGAAACGTGTTTGATATTGACGACGCGCTTGGGAGTGAGAACGAAATCCTTCATGAGGCCGAGCAGATCGGTCCCTCCAGCGAGGACTTCGGTGTCTCCCCAGTTGGCGGAGAGCAAGCCAAGCGCCTGTTTCACCGAGTTCGGACTTACGTACTCGAACTGAATCATGCGTTTTCCCCTTTCTGCTCTCCCAGCGCAGCCAGCACGCGGGCTGGCGTGAGGGGCAGCATGGGCACGCGCACGCCAATTGCATTCGCGACGGCATTACTGATGGCGGCGCCGGGCGAAACGACCGGCGGTTCTCCGAGGCCGATAACACCGCGGCTGTCGTATTTGTTGACCATCATGTGAACGACGAGCTCGCCGATATCGCCAATGCCCGCGAGCCGATAGAACTCCATATTGGGGTTCAGCATGCGCCCGCTGGTCGGGTCCATGACTTTTTCTTCAAAGAGGGCATAACTGATGCCCATAATCAGCGCGCCATAGCACTGCGATTCCGCGGTTTCCAGCGAAACGATCAAGCCGCAATCCTGGACGGCGACCATCTTGTTGATTCTGACGATGCCCGTCTCGGTGTCCACGGAGACGTCGGCCATCTGCACGCCACCGACACCGCTGTTCATCAGCGGATCGCGACCGCCGAGGTTTTTGCCGTGGGCGTTGATAGGAACGGCGCCCATTTTCGCGCAAGCTTCCTTCCAGCTCAGAGCCTTCGAAGCCTGGCCTTTCACGCGAACTTGGCCCTTCACGGCTTCGAGCTGTTCTGGCGTGGATCCGAGTGCTGGCGCGACTTTCGCGAAAAGCGCATCGCGTGCGTCCACCGAAGCACGGCGCGTGGTGGAGGAAACACCGCCAATGGTCGTGCTGCCGCCAGAACCACCAGACATGGGATACCGCGTATCACCGTAAAGCAAGGTGATCTGCTGAGGTGTTAGGCCAAGGGTATCGGCGGCGACCGCGAGTATGGCGGTCCGAGTCCCTGTGCCGAGATCCTGCGTGCCCATCTTGATCGTCACAGAGCCGTCGGGCTGGATGGTGAGGTCGCACTCGCTCTGATGTCCGCGCCCACCCCACGTATGCATGGACATGCCGAGCCCCTGCTTAATCGACCGCGACGTTTTGTCGCCACGCGGGTGCCATCGTTTGGACCACCCCATTAATTCGTCGGCGACAGGAAACTCGTCCATGTAGATGTTGGCGCGCGGCCCGGTCAGCTCGACGTTCTTCTTGAAAAACTCGAGTGGGTTCATGCCGAGCTTGTGCGCCAGGTCGTCGAGTGCGGCCATAGTGATCAGGCAGGCTTGAGGATGGTTTGGCGCACGCCACGCGCGTGCCGGGCCTATGTTGTTGACGACTGCGGTCCACTGAATGCGATAGTTGGGAACGCGATCGCGAATAAGATAAGGGATCGGGGGTGAACCGCCGCCGCCGGGTCCGCCAGTGCCCCAACCGAACGAATCCCATGCGGTTAGCGTTCCGTCCTTTTTCGCGGCCACACGCACTCGCGCGTAAGCTGAGGGGCGGCAACCCGCAACCTCAAGCTCCTCAGCACGACTGAGCATCATTTTGACCGGAGTACCGCCGGCTTTTTTCGAGAGCTTCGCGCTATAGATGCCCCAGCGATCGGGTCCGAACTTGCTGCCGAATCCACCGCCGATGTTTTCCTGAACCTGGCGAATGTTCGCGGCGGGAATGCCGACGACCTCGGCCATCTGACCGGGAATACCGGAGACATATTGGGTGGATACATGCGTCAGCAAGTGATCGCTGTCGGTCCACTCGGAAACGGCGCCGTGGGTTTCGAGGCAGCAGTGCACAATTACCGGCAATCCGTAAACGCCTTCAGAGATGACCACATCGGGAGCCTTGAACGCGGCGTCCGCGTCACCCTGCGTTTCCGCGGCGGCTGGTTTGTACCAAGTCGGAGGCTTCTTTTCCGCGGGCTTCTGCTTGGCCGATTTCACCGCATTGGCGATGTCGGGCGGCATGCGGTCGAGTGGCGCTTCTTCGGGCTTGAAAGTGATGCCGCGCTCATTGATTTCCTTCACCATCTGAGCGGTGGGAACCTGGTTTCTGGCCATGTCTTGCAGATCATCAAGGCCGAGCGGGCTGGTATCTGGCGGGAGATTGTGAGGCGGCTCCTGCGAATCGATAACGAGATGCGGGAGTTGCTCGTACTCGACTTTGACGGCGCGAACGGCGTCGCGCACGGTGGGCTCGTCAACCGCAGCGATGGCTACAACCTCGTCTCCAGCCCAATGGATCTCGCTGCCGGGCTTCTGAACAATCTCCACAGCCTTTACGCCGGGCATCTTTTCAGCTTCGCCCGTATCGATATTCGTGATGCGCGCGTGGGCATAGGGAGAGCGGACGAAAGCGCCGTAAAGCATGCCCTTAGGGTTGTAGTCGTATGTGTATTTGGCGTGGCCAGTGGACTTTGCAGTGCCATCGACGCGCCCCATACGGCGGCCGATATAGGTCCGCTGATCTGAAGGTGGGTAGGTGTACTTGTCTTCGGCGGGCATTACGCATCTCCTTTCGGGGAAGCTGCGGTCCGAGTAGCGATCATCGTGGTACCGGCGTTCCCTTTGGGCTCGCGGCCGGTCATCTGGGCGACCACGCCATGGATGCCGCGATAAGTTCCGCAGCGGCAGAGGTTCCCTGCGAGACCGTGGACGATTTCTGCGTCGGTGCTGTGCGGATTTCTGTCCAGAAAAGATTTGGTGGCGACGGTAAACCCTGGCGTGCAGAACCCGCATTGCTGCGCATCATTGCTGACGAAGGCAGACTGTACAGGATGCGGGCGCTCGCCCCCGCCCAAACCTTCGGCCGTGACAATCTCTTTGCCCTGCACTTCGATGGCGAGTGTCGTGCATGAATATACGAGGCGATTGTCGATCAACACTGTACAAGCGCCACATTCCCCACGATCGCAGACGCGCTTGGGACCGGTCACGTCGAAATGTTCCCTCAAGGCGTCCAGCAGCGTTACCCGCGGCTCTAGCTCAGCATTGAACCGTTTCCCGTTCACGCTCAACGTGAGCGGCACCGGGCCCGGACCGTGAACCGCAACCTCCTGTCCCTCTACCGCGATCACCCTCGGTCCTGCTACCAAAGGAACCGATGCGGCAATGCTTGAAATTTTCAGGAAGTCGCGTCGCGAAAGGCCGGAGGATTTGTCGTCGTTAGTGGTCATGTAATCACCGCGGAATGAAATTTAGTAGGAGTCCATCATCATTCTAGGCAAGATTTCCTGTCAAGAATGCGGTAAACGAGAATATGACCGAACTAAGGCGCACTACTCCGCAGCGGTACCTTTCACCACCAACCCAAACGGCAGATCGCCGGACTGGGTCTTTACCTTGAAGAACAGAATGGTGTGATCATCAGGATCGGTAGTGACGGACGGAAACTGCGTTGCATCGGCGGGCACGAGATTGAATGGAGCGGGATGCTTTTTGCCTGTTACTTGCTCACTGAGACGGACGAGCTGATCGAAACTGTAGGTCTGAGCCGGATTTGTGTCTGCCGCGACCGGCACAAGCAGCAGGAAGTCAGGAGTAGGCGAAGTGCCCAGATGATTGCCATCGTTGGGCTGTAACTCGTACCGTAAGGTGTATGTACCGGCAGAAATGGCGTTGCCGCGGGCGTCGCGCGCGTTTTTCGCGAAATGGATGACGCCGAAGAAAAGCGAAGGCGCAAGGGGATATGTGGCGTCCTCACGAGGCTTGTCGCTGGTTTGAACTTGGGCAGGCGGCCAGACGTCAAGAGGCGAGCCGTCGTCAAGTGTTACGCGATAACCCGTTGGCGCGAGCGCTTTCTTGACGGAATCGGGCACAGTTGAGTCAGTACACGGCCCCACGGTCTCCACCTTGGGTGCCGCTAGAGCACTTGCTGCAAGAAGCAAAAGGAGAATAAGAGCAGCTTTCCGGTGAATATATCTCGAACAGGATTCACGGTCGAAGCACGGAGACAATGATTCGCGCCTCCCTTCGCGTCTGGCTAAGGTTAAAACGTACCGACAAAGGCGCTGCGCTTGTCGTGTAAGGTCCAGGTCGTTCCCAAACCTTTGCCGCTATAACTATCCGTTATGGCGACAGCGGCCATAGCGTGGCTGACCTGCGTCAGCGGGGGATAGAACGTCGACTCATTCCCGCAGAGGTGATCATTTTCGTTGATGCTGCGCGTTTGTACAGTGACGAAATCGCCCGCGCGCAAAAGGGCGCTGCCGTGGTGCTCCTGGGCTATCTGGATGTCGATGGGTGCGTTTACCACGTTGACGACATTGGCGAGCAACTTTCCGCCCATGTGCCGCGCGAAGGCAGCGAGCGCAGCGCGCTCACGAGCGTTCGCACGACTATCAACGATTAGCACAGATTTCGCCGGATAAGGGTCAGCGTAAGGATCGCCTAGCGTTGCGTTCGCCTTCACCGCAGCCACGACGCTGAACCCATCAAGCTTCACGCCATCCCAACTCCCCGAACGAATGTGCCACGCCAGGATAGCCTGATCACCGGTAAGGCCCACCTCACCGTTGGCAAAGCATTGGCCGGTATAGACATCGGCGCTGCGGGTCTCAACGTAGTCGCCGCTGATCTTGGCTTCCGCGGAGGCGCAGAAGAGAAATGCAAGTGCGATCGAGAAAAAAGATTTCCGAGTCATCGTTGCACACCTCATTAAAATTTTAGCGCTTGGAGTCCGGCAGAATCAATTAATTCTCTAGGCTGCGTCTGGCTCACTGATTCCGAAGCAAGTTCATTGCGAAAGCAGCGACGTGATGAACCGGTTGCCTTGTACTATTTGTACCGATTGTTCCTGGAGGGCGGTTGCAACGCCGTGAAACAGTGGGGCTTATTTGAGTAGCCTAGCTTTCGATCCCCACCGCCCCTACCAATATTTCCTTTTCTAAGAATCAGTTGCAGATTTGCAAGGGAGCTTAAGGGAGCATTAAGCTCATGCTACCTACGCCTGGCAGCACGAGACGAACAGACGAACCACTTTGCTGTTTGCTTCTCTCAAAGCGGCGGGAACCGCATGCGTGTAGATATTCATCGTCGTCCGAATATCTGCGTGTCGCAGTAGTTCCTGCTGGACCTTGAGATCAACGCCTAACGCGTGTAGCAAAGAAGAATGGCTGTGACGAAACGTATGCCAGCCGATCCGGCCTAATCCCAAGTGGAAAGTTTGACCCTGTAGTGGCCGGACTGTTGACGGTAGTCCGCGTCGTCTCGGGCCAGTAGACGATCAAATAAGAGTAGACGGAAGAGCTCTCACCACTGCAATGGGGTATGTTGGTATTCGCCCGTGATTGTAAAGGGATCCACCCTTATTAGCTCTGCAGAAGAGCGGTTGGATTCTTCTTGGCAATCATCAGGAGCCGTAGTGCCGTGCTTTGGGGACGTCGCGAGCCCTGTTCCCAGCTCTGCACAGCCTTTGGACTGACACAGAGAAAGTGTGCGAATACGGCCTGGCTTGCGTGCAGGCTTTCTCGGATATGCCGAATTTCTCGCGGTTTGAGGACCTTGGGTGGGGCAGGAATCTCCGTCACACGCAAGTCAACCTTCTGCCCGCGCTCATACGCCAACGCGTCGGCCAGTGATTGCCGCATATCGTCGTAGATATTCACCTTAATCTTCTTTGCCATATTGTCCTCCTACAACCTCTTCAATTCCGCTACCATCAAAAGAAGATTTCTTCGCTGCTCAGTGGTCAAATCCTCCTGCTCGTCCTTATCCAGCAGAAAAAGCAAATGCAGGTGGTCTCGGTGTTTCAGATACAGATGCATATACCGATAGCCGCCGCGCTTGCCTTTTCCTCGAGTCGGGTTCGACGTGCGAGCCTTGCGTATTCCGCCCAGGCCTTGAGCGACATCACCCTTTTCGGGATTCCTGAGCAAGTCCTCTTGTATCCGGCGCAAAACCTCATCGGCGGACGCACCCGCTAGCCGATGGAGCCGGCGAGTAAAAGCCTGAGATTCTATAAATACCACACTGTAGGATATACCACGTTGTGGTACTAGATGTCAACAGAGCATCGACCTGTAAAGGAAAGATATCAAGTTTTTGTGCAATAAAACTTGATATCAGCGCGCGAGATCGGCGCTTTGCGCATGTTGCCGAAAGCATCCGCTCCCTTGTTGTTGTTCGGGACGGGGGAAGTGGACAAGCACCCCACTGCCCTTGACAGCGGTCGTTCTGAAGCCAACCGGGATAGCCTCCTGATTCGAGATATCCCCGGAAAACCGGAAAACGAGAAGTCAGTGATGTATATTCGAGGTGCGTTCACCCGCAAGCATCTTGCTTCGACTTGTCATCGACGAGTTTCATGGTCGTTCGCAGATCTTGGAATAGCTCTTGGCGTTTCGCGGAAGTCGCGAAGTACCCCCAGGGATCAGTCGTCTGATGATCTCCTTGGCGGCCCGAAAATTAGTTGCTCAAACCGTTTGATCGCAGGAATCGGTACTGTACAGTTTGAAGGAGTGCTAATCCGTGACACCTGCCTCCAGCATTCGAATCGGGCGAATCTTCGGAATCTCGATCTACCTGCACCCCAGCTGGTTCCTTATTTTTGCACTGATCACCCTATCTTTGCGCACGCAGTTCACCGCCCAGCACCCTTCGTGGAGTCCCGCGCAGCACTGGATGCTTGGAGTTATCACGAGCCTCCTGTTCTTTGGTTCTGTGATGTTCCACGAATTGAGCCACAGCCTGGTGGCCAAGCACTACAAGATTCCTGTGACTTCGATAACTCTTTTCGTCTTCGGCGGCCTGGCACGGATCGGTCGCGAACCATCCAGCGCCAGGCAGGAATTCAACATTGCGATTGCGGGGCCCATTTCGAGTTTTTTCCTGTCGGCCGTGTTTTACTTCGTCGGCCGTTATTCCGGCAACCTCGAAATGGTCGGAGCCACTTCCCGTTGGCTCGCTGAAATTAATTTCATGCTTGCGGCCTTCAACCTCGCCCCAGGATTTCCGCTCGACGGGGGAAGAGTCTTGCGGTCGATTGCCTGGAGAATTACAGACGATTTTTCAAAGGCCGCGCGCATTGCTTCGCGGACCGGCCAGCTTTTTGCCTATGTCATGATCTTCGCCGGTATTTGGATCGCACTCCAGGGCAATTGGTTCGGCGGGCTTTGGTGGGCTTTCATTGGATGGTTTCTGCTGTCGGCAGCGCAAGAGAGCTACGCGCAAGTGGCGATCCGCAATACGCTCGCCGGCGTCAACGCTGCCGACATCATGAGCCAAGATGTACCGACGATGCCGCGGGATTTCTCCCTTGAAAACTACGTGCACGAGGTGCTGCGGACGGGGCGGCGCTGCCACATCGTGACCGGCAACGGCGCCCCGGTTGGACTAGTGACATTTCATGCAGCCCAGGGCATTCCGCACGACGAATGGCCGAACACATCGATCCAGGCGGCCATGCGCCCAATGGACAAGATCAAATGGGCTTCTCCTTCCGAGCCCGTTCTCAGCGTTCTGGAACGCATGCAGGCAGAAGATATCAATCAGATGCCAGTTCTTGAAGACGGCCGCGTTGTCGGGATGATAGCGCGCGACTCCATCCTGCGCGTCCTCCAGACGCGTATCCAGGTAGGTCACCTCGCCGAACAGTGAGCAGCTCCCGAGGCCAAACAGCTGCAACGAATGTCAATTTCCATGTCCTTTCACCTCCCATGCATTTCTATAGTTCTAGCTTCAAGCGTAGGGGTAGTGAGAAAAAGTAGATAATTAGTTAAAACTGATTGGAGTTTTTAGAACTGGCTCTTTGGCGATCAAAACAGGGGGAGCGGCAGGATTATTGCCACAATCTGTTTGCGGGCAATCGCTATCACTTCGGATTCCGCGACCTTCGAGGCTTGGCTTACGTGGATCCAATGGCCTTGTTCTCGAACGCGCTGTCAGCTTACCAAAATAGTCGTTGCATTGGGCGGACTGCCTGTGACCTCAGCGATCCGATTTGCATGGCAGCCCGCGCAACGTTGCTGCAACTCCACAACGGCAGGACATTCTAGAAAGGAAAAGTAGAAACTGAATGTAAAAACACTAAGGTCTGTTCTAGGTCTGATTCGGATTGAAATTTGCTTGGTGCTTCCTCTGGCAGCTTGGGGGACGCTGCGCGATAGCCAGGAAGGCGTCAGCTCGGTATCAGCTGAAATTGAATCTTTCGTGGAACGGCGGCCCCTGTCGCGCCGAGTGTGCCGGAGGTGCTTCGAGGTTATTCGACCGGTGGGGAGAGAGAAAAAGAGTCCTCCGTGGGATCCGGCAGAGTGGATAGCGGGTCGCTCGCAGGAAAGGAGTCGGCTAAGGTCTTATCGAGCATTTTTTCACGGGTTGCGCGGACGTTGCCTATGTCCGTGGGGCGATCCTCTGGGTCCCTCGTTGCTTTGTTCATGGGCGGCGTACCAAATCTTCGTTCGTAAGTCTGGTCTCATGCGCGATATTGTCAAGCATGACGAGTTCTGTCGCTCGTATGGGCGACGACAGCGGGGGCTGTTTATGAGGTTTCACGGACCGATGAAGGCTAGGGCAGGGAGTTCAAGGAGCTTGGGACCGGCATGAAACAGATGGATTCAAAAGCATGGTCCGGCCTAGGATCGTCACATGGAGCGAGAAAAGTTCGTCAAACTTGTCGAAGAGGCTTTGGACGCATTGCCTACGAGGTTCCGCAAACGAATGCACAACGTCGCCGTTTTAGTCGAGAACGTGCCTCCGGAGCAGCTACCACATAGAGGCTCGCGGAATGCAGGGATCGCCGAGGCGGACGATACTGATAGTTTGGTGCTCGGTGTCTTCGAGGGCGTACCCACAACTCGGAAAAGCGTGTTTGACGTGCCTTCCGGTCCCGACCGCATCGTTCTTTATCAGAAGAACATCGAAGCCGTATGCTCCAATGAAGACGAAATCCGCCAGGAAGTCCGTCTGACAGTAATCCACGAACTAGGGCACTATTTTGGGATGACCGAAGCTCAGTTGGAAGATGTGTGAGTCACATGTGGTGCTGGGTAGAGTAGGTCTGAATACGGTTAGCGTCTCGGTACAGCATGAAGACTCGGGAGGGGCTCGAACCCGAGTGGGCGTGGAGCGCATAAAGCACTAAGACTTACCGGGACTTAATGCTGCCGGCGTCCATTTTGTGATAGCCTCTTCGCCGCCCACCGACGGAGCTCGTCCTTCGAGCACGTAAAAACAATAATCCCCAACTCTATAGTCGGAAGCATCTAAGACTACTCAAAGGAGGGCACCATGACCACAACCGGTGCTAGACAACAACACAGTGAGCAGGCAGATGACAAGACCGCGATTCGTCCATTTCGTGTGAATGTTCCGGAGGCGGAACTTACCGAATTGCGCAGGCGCATCAACGCAACGAGGTGGCCCGAACGGGAAACCGTCACGGATCAATCGCAGGGAGTGCAAGCTCGCGCCGCTTCAGGAACTCGCGCGCTATTGGGGGACAGATTACGATTGGCGCAAGTGCGAAGCGAAACTGAACGCCCTACCGCAGTTCATCACCGAGATCGATGGGCTAGACATTCATTTCATTCACGTTCGTTCGAAACATGAAAATGCGCTGCCGCTCATCGTCACGCACGGATGGCCCGGCTCGATCATCGAGCAGCTGAAGATTATCGATCCACTTACCAATCCCACAGCACATGACGGGAGCGCGTCGGACGCTTTCGATGTCGTGATTCCTTCGATGCCGGGCTATGGGTTTTCGGGCAAGCCGACAACGACCGGCTGGGAACCCGCCCACATCGCGCGTGCCTGGGTAGTGCTGATGAAGCGCCTTGGATACACGCAATTTGTGGCGTCAGGCGGCGATTGGGGCGCCGTCGTCACGGATGTGATGGCTTTACAGGCACCACCGGAATTGCTCGGCATTCACACCAACATGCCTGGTGCTGTTCCACCCGACGTATCAAAGGCGATCGCGTCCGGCGGCCCGGCGCCATCCGGTCTATCCGACGAGGAAAGACGCACGTACGAGAAGCTGAAGGATTTTTTTGCGAAAGGCGTGTACTTCGCATACGAGATGGCGACGCGCCCGCAAACGCTCTACGGAATTGAGGATTCACCCGTCGGCCTGGCGGCCTGGCTTATCGACCACGGTGACGGTGATGCCCAGCCTGCGGCGGCGATCTCCGCGGCTCTGCGTAGGCCTACGACAGGACAACCCCAGGACCAACTTAGACGAGACGACGTGCTCGACAACATCACGCTCTACTGGTTGACGAACACGGGGATTTCTTCGGGTCGTCTCTATTGGGAAAACAAGTTTCCGTTTTTCGACGTCAAGAACGTCTCCATCCCGGTTGCCGCGAGCGTCTTTCCCGGTGAGCTCTATCAAGCCCCGCGGAGTTGGGCAGAGCGGGCGTATCCCAAACTCATCCATTACAACCAGCTCGACAAAGGCGGGCACTTTGCGGCCTGGGAACAGCCGCAACTGTTTTCAGAAGAGGTTCGCGCGGGCTTTAGATCACTGCGCTAGTTAGCGCGGAGTGGCGGCGCGTACGACGTGCACGCCGCCTTCCCATAGAGCACACGGCAACGACTGAAAACTCAAAGAAAGTAGGTCGAAGTGAAAGTCGGAACTATTTCATACCACGAGTAATCCTCACCTCGTTTTTTGGAGCGCCTCTCCAGTCATCAACGGCAATTCCTGCTCCATGCAAGTGCGCTAATCGAAGTCGCGCGCGCAGGCCAAATTCAGTGAGTCGCTGGCGTAAACTAATCCACGGTCAGGAACGCGCAGCGCGGGCGTCGCGCATGAATTGCTTAATGCATTGAGCGGCGTTTTAGTTTGGCGAAAGGAGGCTGTTATGCCTGTTGAGTCATGCATTCCGATCATTCCGAGCGCAAACCTGGAGAAGAGTCTGCGTTTGTGGGTTGATGGTCTCGGATTCTCGACGAGATCAGAAATGCGCAAAGACGACAAGCTGATCTTCTGCATGCTTCGGAAAGACGAGTTATGTTTTATGCTGAACCAACGCGCGGGGACTCCGGTCAAGCCGGAAGACTACGAGGGCATTCGACTCTACTGGGCGGCGAAGGATATACACAAAACCAGAGAGCGATTGAAGAGCCTTGGGTACGGTGTTTCAGTACTCGAACATCGAGACTATGGGCAGACCGAGTTTGTCCTTACCGACGACGACGGCTATTCGCATTGCTTCGGCGTCCCTACACAATGATAGACATCTCCAGGCAACAGAGTCGAACTGCGAATCAAAAAACTTCAAACCGCGCAGTGGAACCGGTGCGAGCCCTTGCAGGAGGTCAAGGCCCCCGATCGCCTGTGCACCAAGAAATGTGAGATGAGGCGTCGTCTCGCATAAGGGAGGCATTTCGAAACATGAGGCGGTCGAACTCCAGTATCGCACTCGGATCCGGACGATACATGGCGATCCATGGATGTTGCTTTTGAATCGAGGTTGGCTCGTACGCACGGCGCAAACGGTTACTCCTGACTAACGCTAGCGCTTTACCGGATGCGCGTTCTCGGTAAGGAAGTGAACGGAGCGCGGAGCTCTGCGCGCGTCCGGTAAATGCTATCGGTAGCGACAAGCCGGCTTCTCGCCAGCGATTGGCTGGGTCACTGCTGGCGCGTTTGGCGGTACCAAAGTGAAATTGATAGGAAGAGGCAGTAAGCTTCTCCGTCCGGATCGGACGCCGAAACTGTAGCTGCTGCGCGGGATTCCGCACCGTTACAGCAGACGCTGAAAGCCTCCTAAGAAGTAGTTGATTGAGAGATCATTCCGTCCGCAGAGCGCGCATGGGATCCGTTCGTGCTGCGCGCCAAGCAGGTAGCAAGCAGGCGGCAACGGAGACCAGTGCCATAACCGCAAATGCGCAGCCGAAGGCGACAGGATCGCGGGGGCTGACCTTGTACAGCAGGTTGCCGAGCAGGCGCGTAAGCAGCAGCGCGGTTGCCGCGCCGAGCAGCACGCCGGCGCCAGTGAGCGCCAAGCCGCGCGACAGCACCAGGCGCAGCAAGTTCGACGCGCCAGCGCCGAGGGCCATGCGCAGGCCGAGCTCACGCGTGCTCTGCGAGACGGCGTACGACATCACGCCGTACAAGCCGATGGCCGCGAGGACGAGCGCCAGCGTGCCGAGAATCCCGACCAGCGTGACGGCCACCATTTGCGCCGACGTCGAGCGATCGAGCTGCTCCTGCATGGTGATCACCTCGTAGGGCGCCAGATTGGAGTCGAGCGCGTGGACTTCGCGCGCGATGGCCGTGGCCATGGTTTGCGGAGCGAGCGGCGTGCGGATGTTCAGCACGCTGCCGCGAAGGGAATTTTGCCGCAGCGGGACGAAGAAAAACGGCGTCGGCTTCTCGCGGACGCTGGAATACTTCGAGTCTTTGGCGATGCCGACGACTTGCATCCAGCGTCCCTTGAGCTGGAGGCGCCGGCCGAGCGGGCTGCGGCCCTGCCAGTAGCGCTGGGCCATGGTTTCGTTGACCACGGCGACGAGCGCGGCTTTTTCGTCATCGGCGCGGGTGAATTCACGGCCGGCGACAAGCGGAATGCCCATGGTGACGAAATAGTTGTCGCCGAGTTCGTTGTACTCGACGGTGGGCGATTCCTCCGGCGGCGGCTGGTAGCCATCGACGACGATGGGCGCGGTGGCAGAGCTGACGTAGCTGAGCGGAGTCATTTTTGCGAAGGCGGCGGACTCCACGCCGGGAAGGGCGCGGACGCGCTCGAGCAGCGCGTCCTGAAAGGTCTGCGCACGCGCGGGAGTGTAGCCGGCGGAGACCAGGTCGATGGCGGTGTCCTGCACGCCGCGGGTGTTAAAGCCGGGGCTGGCGGTGCGGACCTTCAGCAGGCTCTGCATCAGCAGGCCGGCGCCGACCAGCAAAACGAAGCTGAGCGACACTTGCACCAGCACCAGTCCCGAGCGCACCCAAGCGCGGCCACGGCCGCCGACCACGCTGGCCGATTCCATTTTTATAGACTGCGCGAGGTCGATCTTGCCGGTTTGCAGGGCGGGGACGAGGCCCATCAGCAGCGTGGTGGCGAGGCAAACGCCGGCGCTGAGCGCGAGCACGCGCCAATCGATTTCGCCGGGCAAGTGCATCTGCACGCCGCCGCGCGCGGGGAAGAGCAGCACCAGCGCGTGGCGGCACCAGTACGCGACCAAGAGGCCGCCGGCGGCTCCGAACAGGGAGAGCACGAGGCCTTCGGTGAGGAGCTGCTTCCACAGGCGCGCGCGACCGGCGCCGACGGCGAGGCGCACGCTCATTTCGTGGCGTCGCGTGAAGGAGCGCACCAGCAGTAAATTGCCGACGTTGGCGCAGGCGATGAGCAGGACGAAGGCGACCACGACGAGCATGATTTCCAGAGTCGGCAGCAGGGTGCCGGCGTTGTTGAAGGGCGTTTGCCACAAAGGCCAGAATCGAATGGCGCGGCCGCGATTGGTGGCGGGATACTCGGCTTCGAGGCGGCCGGAGATTGCGGCGAATTCCTGCTGAGCCTGGGCGAAGGTGACGCCGGGCTTGAGGCGCGCGTAGGCTTCGATCCAGCGCGCGCCGCGATCTTCGAGCTTGTAGCCGCCGGACTCGAAGATGTCCTCCATGGACGCGGGCACCCAGAAGTTCATGCCCCAGCCGACGAAGGTGCCGTAAAAGCCTTCGGGGGCGACGCCGACGATGGTGTGTATGACGCCGTTGAGGCGCTGCGTCTTGCCGACGATTTGCGGATCGCCGCGGAAGCGCCCTTGCCACAGTTGGTAACTGATCATGGCGACGGGATGCGCGCTTTGCCCCTGGTCTTCGCCGGGAAGGAAGCCGCGGCCGAGCATGGGGGGAACGCCGATGGCGTCGAAATAGTTGGCGGAGACGATGCTGCCGGTGGTGCGCTCGGCACGATCGCCGATGCTGAGCGTGGTGCCAGTGATTTTGCTGACGAAGAGCGTCTCGCAGAGGGTGCAGCTTCGCTGGAGGTCCTGGAAATCGGGCCAGGAGAGCGGGGTGCCCCGGGGTTCGTCGCGTGAGGTGCCGCCGATGGCGACGAGGCGCTCCTGGTGCGCGACGGCGGGATAGGGGCGGAAGAGGATGCCTTCGATCCAGCTGAAGACGGCGGCGTTGGCGCCGATGCCTAGCGTAAGGCACAAAATCGCCAGCAGCGAAAATCCCGGGCTGCGGCGGAGCATGCGGAGACCGAAGCGAGCGTCTTGCAGGAAATTTTCGATTAAGTTCACCTTGCGCGCGTCGCGGCATTCCTCCTTCGTTTGCTCGATGCCGCCCAGCGAGCGTAGCGCGGTGTGCCGAGCTTCTTTCGGATTCATTCCCTGCGCGACATATTCGTCAATTTGGTTTTGCAAATGAAACTGGAGTTCCTCGCTGAGGTCCAGCTCAGCCCGGTTCTTGTGAAAAATCGACCGCAGGCGAAGCGGCAATTTGTAATACCAACGCATGGCATCGCTCCTTATGGTGTCTCCAGCACCAGCTCAATAGCCAAAGAAAGTCGCTTCCATTGCGCTTGCTCCTGGCGCAGATACTTAGCGCCGTCTGGCGTGAGTGAATAGAACTTGGCGCGGCGATTGTTTTCCGATTCTCCCCATTTGGCGCGAATCCAGCCCTGTTGTTCGAGACGATGCAGCGCGGGATAAAGGGCACCTTGATTGACCTGCAGGACATCCTTGGAAACTTGACGGATGCGTTGGGCGATGCCCCAGCCGTGCATGGGTTGCAGAGCTAGCGTCTTGAGTATCAGCAGGTCCAAGGTGCCTTGCACTAAGTCGGTCGGCTTGGCCATGGAGCTCTCCTGTCGATAAATGACAGGACCATAGCTTAGACTCCTGTCAATGCATAAGGGAAGCACAAAATGTTTCGGAGTTTGGTGCTGCCACCCAAGAGCGGGTTCACAAGGCGGATGCAGAAGCGCCGAAGACATCCTTCCCTCTGTATGGCTGCTGGAATCGGGAGTACGTCCTGATTAGCGCGGTTACCGGACAGTTTTCTGACTTGTCAGATGGGAGACACCAAACGGAACGCCTGCTTGAACGAGCACCAGCGATTTGCACAGTGTGCAGAGCTTCTTTAGGCGGGAGAAAAAGCCCTAAAAGAAACTTGGCAACATTTGGCAACAATTGGAGCCTAGAGCGGTCGGTAACGCCTTCGTTCGGTGAGAAAGCAAGCAGGCATTAGGTTGAGGTGATTGATGGATTATATCGCCTATCTGCATAAGGATCGTAAGTCGGATTTTGGCGTGAGCTTCCCAGATTTTCCTGGGTGCATTACGGCTGGTGGAACTTTGGAAGAAGCGCGGCGCAGGGCGGCAGAAGTTTTGAGCTTTCATATCGCTGGTATGGTTGAGGATGGCGAGAAGATTCCCAATCCATCCACTGTTGATGACGTGGTAGGTGATCCTGCCATTAAGGATGCCGTGGCGTTTCTTGTCCCTGCCCATTCTGAACGGACAATCCGTGTCAACATAACCGCTCCGGAGAGCCAGATTGAGAAGATTGACCGTTTGGCACGGGCTGCTGGCCTAACGCGATCGGCCTTTCTCGTGCGGTCGGCCGTCCAGTCCCGGCCAGCGAAAGAGAAGAAATACAAGGACAAAAAAGCTTTCGCTTAACCCGCCAAGAGAAAATAAAACTAAATCATTCGAGCGCCGATGGCCTAAAGCTGTCGGCACTCTCTTTTTGCAGTTATTCCTGGAGTATATACAGCAGATGTAACGCCAGATTTCTACACGTACGCTCAGTTTCGCCAGATGAGCCTCCAGTTGGTCTTTCGGAATTCCTTCGCCACGGTCGAGTTGATCGGTGCCGGTTCTAATCTTTGCGTTAACCGTATCCCGGTTTTCCAAAAGCCATCGATCCTGTTCTTCCTGAGTCTTCAGCAAACGGAGCAAGACTTCCTCGACGCTGCCCGAACCGGTCGCCTGGAGCAGTTTTTGGATTCTGGCTTCAAGAGCCGCGTCGTGGATTTCGATGTTCATGACCTCATCCCGTTCTTATCGTAGCTGAGGGTCAGTTGACGTCAAGAAGACGCGAAATCGCGGCGGGCTGGATTGGCGTGTTGAAATTATGGCGAAACGTCACCACGGCAACGGTATCTAACAGAAGCCGGGAGTCTCAACAGAGTTGTGGGCAAAGTGCCCACTGCGGAGGGCAGATATCCGCCCAAGCGCGTCCCCCCGCTTTCCAGCAAACACCTGATTGTTCGCAATAGAGCCTTAATGGTCCAATAAGATACCGCCCAAAAGGGGCCAAATCATGAAACCCGTGGTCGGCGTTTTCAAGTCGCGCCCTATCGCCCAGCATGCCGCTGCCAAGCTTGTACCGCTCGGGATTCCAAAGGACAGAATCAATATTCTGACCCCAGACGTGACGCCAGCGGAGCTTGCGCAGCTTCCAACACAAGCGGCCGAGCAGCCCGGCATGGGCAAGGCCATGGGCGCAACGGTTGGCGGAGCCATCGGCTTAGCCGCCGCCGGAAGCCTGCCAGCGATCCTGGGAAGCCTTCTCGTACCGGGCGTTGGTCCTGTGCTGGCCATTGGCCTCGCAGGAGGCGTCCTCGGCGCTGTCGCTGGTGGTGCCGCTGGTGGAGCGATGGAAAGCTCCACCACTGACGGACTCCCCGAAGACGAATTGTTCGTCTATGAAGACGGGCTGCGGCAAGGCCACTCCGTCGTGGTCGCAATCGGGGACGATGACCAGCAAGCCGAAGCGATTCGCGGTGCTTTGGAGGATGCGGGCGCCGAAAGCATTGATCGTGCCCGTGAAATGTGGTGGGTAGGCCTCCGCGATGCGGAGAAAGAAACGTATCAGACGCACGGCGGGAACTTCGACGAGGACGAACGCTATTTTCGTTGCGGCTTCGAGGCCGCTCAGCACTCCGCCAATCGCGGCAAATCCTACGAGCAGTGCCGTGCGCGCCTCGGCGATCTTTATCCCGGCACGCACGAGCGCGAGCCATTCCGCCGCGGCTACAAACGCGGCCGCGCCTACTTCGAAGCTTTAAAGAGCGCGACCACCTCAGAGCGCTAAAGCCGTGCCCTCTCCTATGCCAAAGAGGGCAGAGATAGTGCTTCCATGTCGAACCACAGACCGATAGACCGATTGCTGTTTAACGAATACGCCCTCATTCCACAGGGGGAACGGCCCATAGTCGGAAGTAATGATTGGTTTCGGTGGCTGGAGGAGTTTCAGCAGCGTCATCCGATCGAAGTGTCACGCCTAACTCAGTCTCTGGCGGAACGAGCCCGCCTTGTGCTTTGGCCTCCGGATAAGCAGGGCTTAGGAAGTCTTGGCCAATACAGCGGCCCATCTGAGAGACCGACGACCGAGCATCTGAAAAAGAAATTGGAAGAGCTAGGACGGAGGGAAAAACGCCTGCGGACTCAGCAGCGAGAGCTCGACAGCGTGAAGAGGGAAATGAAAAAGCAGATACTCGCTGGAGCGACCATCGAGCCTGGAGCTGAACTGCGCCTTCTGCCAGGTCGAGTCCCGTCAAGTAAAGATCCGGACGATTACGACCTAATCCTCTCGCGCGTTTCCTAGTAACTTTCCAAAACGTCTGTTTGTGCCCCGGTCTAACCCTAGTCCGCAAATAAAGCACTTGGAGGGGTCGAAATTGGGGTGGGATTTTGCCCCGCTCGTCTCGCCGTCCGCGAGGAAGTTTCTATCAATTGGGTTGGAAGTCGGTTGATAACGCCGTGACACGATGAGGCTTAGAATTTTAGGATGCGATTTCGATCCCCACCGCCCTACCAACCAACCCATCTGCTATGGAAGAAGTTAGCGATTTCGCGAGGCGGCAAGGCGGCGTCAAGAAATACATTGAGCGTTATGGGTGGCACCTTATGGCTCTTGCGGACGAGAAATCAATTCTGATGCAGAAGCACTGTGCTAACTTTCGTGTCTGCACTCGGCCCAAGGGATTCACCGACGACATCTTCGGACGTTCAGGAGTGGCCCACGCTTCTGCCGCGTCAGAATCAAAATTATTAAGTAACTATCGAAATTAGGCGCCACGGATGGCTACCAACACCGCCCGAAGTCACTCCCAGATACTGTTATTGGAACCCGAATGGACCCACGCTGCGTTGCCAGTTTTCGCCCGACCTGTTGTCGCACCATTAGTGGGTAACTTGCCAGAACCCCGTTTCGGGACCGCGAGCCTGAAGCGCGACTGGGGATGATTCAGCTTCCATGAAGCCGGATCGCGCCATGACTTCCCGATTGTGGCCATGCTTCGATAAGCAATTCGATCTGGCGCTACGTCGAACGGGTATCCAGGGTTAACGTTGCCCTGGAGGTCGCTCGGCAGGACAGACAACCTTCGGGTGGAACTGCCCCATCCATCAGTTCAGTTATTTTCCTGGTGCAGGGAAAGGTGCGCACTACTGCTCCTATAGGCGTTTCGCTTCTTGGGCTGCTCGTTGTCGCACGGACCTGCGCGAGCCCTCAGGAAATCGATCCCAAGACTGCAATCGGAATCCGGGCAACCTATCGGCTGCCGCCTGATGGTGTTATCGATGAGATCAAATTCGTAGGACTTCGTCGCATTACAACGGAAGCCGCGAAATCGCGACTGTCTGTTCATTCGGGCGAGCCGTTCGACTCGGCGCGAATTGCCGGGGATCTTCGCGCACTGGACCAGCTGGGTTGGTTTGAGGATGTTCTTGTAACAGCTGAGGAGTTGGATTGTGAATCGAAAACCGCCGCGTGCAGTCCGCTGCACTTTAAGCTGGAATTCCATTTCAGGGAGTATCCATTTCTGACAGGAGTGGAATATATCGGATCGGATATTTTATCTGAGCAACGAATTAAGAAAATACTCGAGGACAAGAGGCTTTCGCCGCAAGTCGGAGCGCCAGCTAACCCTGTCAAACTGCATCACATCGCAGTTACGATTCAATCGGAGCTCGCCGCCATGGGACACCCAGAGGCGCGCGTGCTCATCGCCCATCAGAAACTGTCCGGCCAGAGAGTAAAAATTGAATTTCAGGTACACGACGGGCCACACCTACCGGTTGTTTGCGTGAGTTTCTCAGGACATCCAGAGATTTCTGATAGAGTCTTGCGCAATCAAATCCGCCAAATCTCTCCCGATGCTTGGTTTTCCGGACTGCGCAAGAAGAATGTATACACGCAGGAAAAAGGTGAAGAAGACCGCCTGAATCTTCTTACGTATTTGCAGAATCATGGCTTTCCGCAGGCGCACGTAGGAACCCCACAGGTCAGGCTCGTGGACACTTTTTCCGGCCGCTCTTGGCCTTGGCTTCACCGACGCTCTGAACGCGGCTTGAGCGTTGGTCTACCGATTGAAGCGGGGACCTTCTATACATTTGGTCCATCAGAGGTCAGCGCCTCTCTACGGCAGAAGTTAAGTTCGGCAAGGAAAGGCGGTCCGATATTGTCGGATGTGGCTCCGGGGCGTCCGTTCTCCGCGCATGCTGTGGAATCTCTGCGCCGCGATTGGGAAATGAGACTCCACAGAAACGCGCAACGTCACAAAGGAAATGGAGATTACCGGCTGCGAGCTATTCCGATGTTTGACGCCGTGACACAGCTGGCGACCGTGAGGTTTGATTTCGACCCTATGCTGCCCTACATTGTGCGGCGAATCGAATTCCGCGGAAATCAGCGATTCCCAGACCGATATCTTCGCCAACGCATCGGCTTGAGTGAAGGTCAACCGCTTGACGAATACACGCTCGAAGCTGGTCTTGCGCGCCTGGCGCGAACGGGATATTTCGAGCCGTTCAAAAAAGAAGACGTTCAGATAGAAACTCATGAAGCCGGCCGTATCGCCGATGTGACCATTCATCTTCACGAGAAAGGCAAACAACGGGTCGCATTCTCAGGAGGACGCGAGCAATTCGGAAGCACACTGGCAATCGCCTACGCGGTTTTCAACCTGCTCGGTATGGACGAATTTCTTTCCACCCAAATCGACGGCGGGCCCGAGAGCTTGCAGCTAGCCATTGGCCTGGCGAAGGAAGGGTTTCTTGGCTCACGAGGTACGCTTGCGCTCTCCGTGTTTGACACATTCCTTCGTCCGCGTTTTACGGCAGGTCCACAGGTTCCATTCGAACGAACGCAGACCGAGGGCGCTAACGCAGGATGGAGTTATGCCGCGTCTGATGTGGACGCTATCGAAATCAATTTCGGACTCTCGCGGTCCGTGACCCAGTATGTAATTAATCCGCCTCCTGCCACCGCAAGTCTCCAGGTTACCGATCTGCGAAGCGAGACATCCAGACACGCGCTGGCAATTGGGTGGACGCGCGACGCCGGAGCACAAAAAATACAGGTGGTGAATTCGGTATCGGGAGGCTGGCTTGGAGGCGATGAGAACCTGCTGAAATCGAAGGTAGAATATGGCCATATTTTCCCTGACCAGATTTCTGATTATCACAATGCGTGGGCCTTTCGAGCCACGCTGAGCGCGGCTGGCAGCTACAAAGGAGATATGCCGTTGTACGCGCGCTTTTTCTCTGGCGATGATTTCGTGCGGGGGTTGCATCCTGGTCGGCTCGGACCATACGAAACTCTCGCTACCGTCTCCCCTTCTGGCACTACGACGTATGCCGCGGTACCCGCCGGGGCAAACCTCGTAGCCGCTACGAATCTAGAATATCGGTTTCCTCTCAGGCGCGGAGTGGAAGGAGCGACATTCTTCGATGCTGGCTCAGGATTGTTGCTACCGAATTGGCTGGGCAAAACGCGCCCTTCGCTCATCAATTCCACAAATGGCTTGCTTCATGGGTCAACGGGGTTCGAACTCCGTTGGACTCTGCCCGCAGTCGGCGTCCCCTTACGGATAGATTATTCGCTTAATATTCTACGATTGAACCGCGCGCTCCTCATGCCGGATGGCTCAGTCTTTCGCTTGCACGATCGCCTGGGGGCCCCAGGGTGGGGGCTTGGTCCGTTGTTTTGAGCGATGGGTCGGGTTTACATCACTCTAATAGGGCATCTGCGCAGTTCGCATTCAGGCTCAGCCTCTGCATCGCGCGGAAATCCATCGGGCAAATGACCGGGAGCCGGAAATCAATCCGGTCAAAAAGTCAGGATCGAGTCCATGGCACCGAAGTCCCCAACCGCAAGCTTCGTACCCAACCCAGTTTCTCGACCGGAATCAAATCGTAAACGGCTGGACCTCTACCGCAGGAGGATCCCAATTAGCTCGTTCAGGCCTATACGTATAAGCTTCTGGTAGTTCGTGGATTGGCCAACGTCCGGTCAGCCGCTGAGCGGCTCCAAATTTGAATTATAGAGGCAGAGATGAGATCTGAATCGTCAGACCAAATTCGCCGACTCGCAGGAGTAAGCGGCCTTGCTGGCGCTCTGCTATTCTTCGCGGGCGACATGCTGTTTTAAGGACACTTCGGACCCGGTGCAGAGTTCGCCGAGGGGATGCTATCGACTGTGATGCGATTGTCGCCGGAACGTCTCTTCGCTGGGGGTTTGGTTGGGCCGATTGCAGCATGCCCTGTGCATGGCTGGATTCTGGCACGCGTACCTCAACATTCGACCCTCAAACCTTCTTCTAGGACTCGAAACGGAACCTGGACACAAAGCGGCGAAGAGCCTCCTTTCGCTCCGTGAAAGACGGGCCTCCGCGATCGTGCCGGAACGGGTGTGCCTCAGCCCAAAGATCGCGGTTCGGCAGGACTTGAGCTGTTCATGCGAAACCTTGTCTCCCTATTGATCGTAGAATAGACAGAAGGGTGTAAACGGATGAAACGCCGTGTGTTGCTGCGCGAGCCGGTAATCGTGGCGCTAGAGACGTTGCGCGCGCACAAGATGCGTTCCTTCCTGATGCTGCTGGGGACTATCCTTTCCGTTTCCACGCTGATTGTGGTGATTGCTCTGATTTCGGGGGTGAATCGGTATATTGCCGACCGAGTGTGCCGACCGAGTGGCCAATCTTGGATCGAACGTATTTCTGCTGACGCGATTTCCCATTATCACGGACGTGGAAGAGTACGTGAAGGCGAACCGGCGCAACAAGAAAGTGACGTGGGACGACTACGAAGCGTTGCGCGCAAACCTGAAGCTGCCGGAGCGTGTGGGAGTGGAGCAGCGCACCTCGGGAAAAGTGCGCGTGGGTTCACAAAGCCTGGAGGACTGTAACATTCGAGGGGTTACCGCGAACATGGTTGATATCGACATCGTGATACCTGCGGATGGCCGATACATTACCGAGGGCGACGATCGGAGCCGCGCGCTGATGACGATGATCGGCCAGGACGTCGCCACAAAACTGTTTCCCAACGTAGACGCCATCGGGCGCGAAATACTCATCGACGGGCGGCCGTTCCAGGTTGTTGGCATTGCGAAACCGATCGGATCGGTGCTCGGCCAGTCGCAAGATAACTTCGCGTATATTCCCATCCAGACGTATTTCAAGATGTATGGCACGCAGGAGACGATCTGGGTGAACATCCAGGCGCGCGGGGCGGAATGGATGGACCGTACGCAGGATGAGGCACGCGCATTGATGCGGGCGCGCCGGCATCTGTCTC
>WNGL01000014.1_pt1 | contig 177560 bp, 166 predicted proteins | sample 5400591 | NCBI WGS metagenome assembly WNGL01 (sample SAMN13153377, study PRJNA577476) | soil metagenome | isolation source: 80 cm soil or saprolite under Garry oak tree replicate 1 | place: USA:California | collected 2016-06-15 | reverse complement strand
CGCGGTCGTGGCCGCCACCGCGGGCGTGCATGACGTGTGCGTGCTGGCCCTGAATGCCGGCCCGGCCGGGCCCGCGGCGGTCTCCCTGGGCTGCCTGAGCGTCACCGTCCAGGCACCCGACACACCCCCCGCCGCAACCGACCCCACCGGCACCGGCTGACCGGAGCCGTTCAGACCGCTTGGTGGAAGTGCAGCAGACGCTCCGGGTCGTAGCTGCGTTTCAGTCGCGCCAGGCGGGAGTAGTTGCTGCCGTGGTAGGCCTCGGTCCAGTTCGTCAGGTCCGGGTCGGGGAAGTTCTGGTAGACGCGCCCCGATCCCCACGGGTGCACGATTGCCCGTGACCGCCGCGCCCATTGCGTTGCCGCGCCCTTCCCGGATTCGCGATGGGCTGCCGCGTGCTCGAGCAGGAATCTCTCGCTGCGGTGGACGAAGGCAGAGGCATCCGCAGGCACCCGGTTGTACGCGCCGCCCATGGGCGTGAAGTTGAGTTCCCGCCGCTCGCCGGCTGGGCGATCGCGCGCGAAGACGTCCAGAAGCTCGGCGATTGCGGTAGCCGGCAGCGACTGGCGAAAGAACTCCGACTTGCTGACGATCGGCACGGTTTCCTCGGGCTGCCCGGCCGAACCGATCCCGAGTAGCGAACGCTTGAGCTCGCTGTAGGGCAGGCCGGCCCGGGTTTCCGACTGCGGATGCGTGCCGACCCGCCCGACGAGTTCGGCGATCTGCGCCGCGGTGTCGGCCTGCGTGCCGAGCATGGCGCCGAACATGATGACCTGCACCGGCCCGTCCGCGGCGACAAGCTTGAGGTTCGCGCTCAGGTCGTCCGGCGCGTCCGCCGCCCAGGCCTGCCAGGCGGCGATGACGGCAGGCGCGTCGGCAGCCGGCCACGTCAGCTCGAACCGCGTCGTGTCCGGCTCCGGCACCGTGTCGAAGGCCAGCGAGGTCACCACGCCGAACTGCCCGCCGCCGGCGCCGCGAAGTGCCCAGAACAGGTCCGGCTCGTGGTCCGCGTCGCAGTCGACGATCCGGCCGTCGGTCAGCACGACCTGAGCGCCGAGCAGGCGATCGCAGGTAAGGCCATATTTTCGGCCGAGAATCCCCAGCCCACCTCCGAGCGTGAGGCCGGTGATCCCGACGGACGGACCGCAGCCGGCCGGAAGCGTCAGGCCGTGCTCGTGCAGCGCGTCATACACATCGGCCAGCCTCGCGCCGGCGCCGACGGTTGCCATGCCCGTCGGCGACACCGAGATGGATCGCAGCGGCGTCAGGTCGAGCACGATCCCGTCCGTCGAAGAGCGTCCGGCGAAACAATGACCGCCGCCGCGCGGCACGACGTGCACGCCGGACTCGCGCGCGAAACCGAGCGTCCGCACGACGTCGTCGACGGACGCGCATCGGATCACCACTTGCGGCCGGACATGCCAGAACTGCGCCATGGCTGGCTTGCGTACCGTCTCGTAACCGGGCGCGCCGGGCTCGATCACGTCGCCGGTCAGCGCCTTGCGCAGCTCGGCGAGACCGGTCATCGCAGTACGCGGAACTGGACGTGGGTGGTGGCCGGACCTTCGATCAATCTCGTCCGCTCCAGCCTGATCCGGTCGCTGCCCACGTCGGCGAACAGGCGCACACCGCCACCGAGCAGCGCCGGCTCGATGTGGAGATTCAGCTCGTCCACCAGCCCGAGCCGCAATGCTTGGTCGACCGTGCTCGCGCCGCCCATGAGGTACACGTTCTTGTCGCCCGCGGCTGCCTTGGCCTGCGCCATCGCGCTCTCGACGTCGCGGACGAAGGTGAACGTCGTCGCACCGGCGACCCGGACGTCGTGTGGCCGGTGCGTCGGGACGAAGACCGGCATCTTGAACGGCGGTTCCTCGCCCCACCCGTTCACGTGGTCGTACACCCGCCGGCCCGCGACTACCGCACCCGCGCCGGCGAAGATCTCGTCCACCATCCATCGTTCGCCGCCGGGAGCGAGCACGTCGGCGGCGGTACCGAGCGGTAGTTCCTCACTGGGATCCGGACCGGTGATGTACCCGTCGAGCGACATCGACAAGGTGACCTGAACAATGCCCATGCGTTCCTCCATATCGCCAGGCCCGAGGCTAGGGCGCTCACGGAGCCCGGCGCTTGATCAGAACGCGCACTCAGGAGGCGACCCGAGCAGGCTGACGCCGCGCACGCTTACAGGTTCGGGTCGTCGTAGCTTCTCGGCTCGATGTAGGTCGTTCGTGACGTGCCCGGCCCGACCATCCCACGACCGTCGCCATAGCCGACCCGGCCCTGGTGGATCACGTCCGTACGGCGGCGTATGGACAACAGGACGACCGACAGCAGCAGACCGATCGCGCCGACGACCAGCAGAATCGTGCCGAGCGCGTCCAAGTCAAGACCGCTGACGTGGCCGGTGACCGCCCACTTCAAGATCGCGCCAAGCGCGATGAGGAACAAACTGGCACCGATACGCACGAGGACACCTCCTTGGTCGGCGCTGATGCGCCGACTCAACCGTGGGTCTACCCGCGCCTGGCGCAGTGGTAACGAGTGCCACCGGGGGCCACCCGCCTAGTGCCGTTAGTGGGCGACTACAGTCCCGACACCGACCCAGAACGGGGAGACACCGATGACTGACCCGAGCAACGCGCCCATCCCGATGGCGGCCGTTCGTCAGGACCGCCCAGTCCATGTCGACCGGGAACCGAACGGCATGAATTCTCGAGAGCACTACGAGCCGACCAGGGTCGACGCGCCAGACGTATCCGGCGACGGTCGCACGATCGTGATCAAGCCGCGGCGCTATGTCGAGGTGCAGCTGGAAGGTGCAGGCGGGCCGGTGCACCTCGAGCTGAGCGTCGACCAGGCGGCCGCAGTTGGACGCGCGCTGCTCGACGCGTCCGGCAAGCTGGGCGCGCGTCCGTTCTAGAGACGCACTGGCGCGTCATTCCAATGCGGCGTTGATGAGGTCGACGAGGTTCTCCCACTGAACCTGTTCGGCCACGGTCAGGTCGTCAGCCTTGTGTGCACGCGTCCACCGCACATAGGCCTTCGCGAGCTCGTACCTCGAGAAATTCGCCACCTCGTCGGCGAAGATTTCGACGATGGACCGGTCCGGTCGGCTGGCGGCTGCCACGCGCACGTCCCAGCCCGGGTCAGACGCTGCGACGTTGATCAGCGTTTCTCGCAGCATGTCCTCGATTACCGGCTTGGTCGCTGTCCCGGTGTATGCGTCTTTGGTGCGAAGAACGTTCTTGTGGCCGAGTGAGCGTACGAGGCGCTCCTGCTTCGTGGCGTTGTCACCGGCGGCATCCGAGTCGAGCAACGCGGCTACTTTGAGCTTGCTGGCGTGCAGGATCGTCGCGTAGTACACGACCTTCCCGGCAGCGCCGGCGGAGTGCATTGCAACCTCGTCGTGCATTCTGACGATCGCCGCTTCGGCGAGTAAATGCGCTGTGGCTTCGACGTACCAGTAGTCGCTCAGTCCCTCCAGCACGAGGTTGCGCTGTTCGGTGAACATGCTCTGAGCGAGGTCATACCCCAGCGATTCCTGAAGCGGCACAACGGAGACCGGGTCGGCGGCTTTGATTGTCGTGTGCACCTTCGTACCGGACGTCCGGTCGGTCATCTCGACGAGACGAACGATATCGAGCTCGTCCGGGCCGACCAGGAACGGCGAATGCGTTGTGAAGATGGTCTGGCTTCTGCCGGCGAGCCGGCTCAATGTGGATCGGAAGCTTCGCTGTTTGAGGCCGTGCAGGCTAAGGCCAGGTTCGTCGAGCAGCAAGATCGCGTTCGCGTGCTTGCCGGCCGACTCGGCGAAGAACACCGTGAAGAAGGAGACCAGCCATTGGAATCCCTCTGAGCGCTGGTCGAGTTCGATTTCCACACCGAGCTCGTCTTCGACGACGACCTTGAGGTACTGACCATCGGCTATCACGCGCAGCCGATCCGCCTCCGGGCGGTCGGGATTCGGGCTCCATACGCGGCGGATCTCATTCGTCAGGCGGACGCTCGCTGCGTTGAGCTGATAGGCGCGCCGGTCGAGCTGGTCGCGATATCGCTTGAGCCCCTCGGTGTCATGTGCGGCCGGCTCGGCGACCCTGCCGAGATCGGACAGTTCGCGGGCGCTGAAGCCGAGCAGCTTCATCAAGCACGCGTTGCCGTAGTCGTATTGGTCGTCGTCGAGCACGTCGGACTCGAGTCGCGTCGCCAAATGGCCGAGGTGAATGAGCGGCCGGACCCGGATGTAGTTGCTGAACATGATGAAGACCGGGACGAGGTCAGCGAGCGTCGACAACGCTTGCTCGTGAAGGGCCGGCATCTCGGTGACGGCGAGCAGCCTGTCGTACCGCTCCTTCTCGGCCGCGTTCGATTCGTCGACCAGTGGCGCAACCTGGTCGAGCCAGGCTCGCAGGCCGGTGGCCATCTCGACGGTGAGCGCGGCGTCCTCGGTCCACCCTGACGTAACTGCTGCCAGAGCGCCGCTAGGCAGCGCGTCCTCGGGCTCGCCGTCGGGCTCGGGCTGGCCAGGCTCCTCGGGCTCGCGCTCGGGCTCGCCTTGCGCCGCGGCGGCGTGCTGGCCGTCGATGTGCGCAGCCAGGTCTCCCAGGGCTTCGTCCAGGTCGGCCGTGTAGGCGAGACGCTCCGGCCCACCTTCGATCCGGTGCCACGAGCTGTTGTCGAGTCTGCGGCCGCAGACGTAGGTCGCGTCCTCGTATCCCGGTGGCAGCTCGGCTATATCCAACGGGTCGAGACGGAACCTCGCCGACACGACATCGATGCTCTCCGGGTCGGCCCTGCTAACGGTGAAATCGCTGTACTCCGAGCGGGGATAGTCGCGCAGCGAATCGAACCCGGCGACACCTACGGGTGCACGCAGCTGCTGCAGCGCCTGCAAGATGGCAGTCTTACCTGCCTCGTTAGCCCCGACGAAAATGGTCTTCGCGGGCTCGATGTCGAACCATCCTGTGTCGCGGATGCAGCGATACTTCTGGATGCGCGCAGCGACGAGACGCATGAACCTGATGCACTCCTGTCCCCGATCGAGTCCCAAACCTATCGGTGACTCTTTACCGCCGAGGGGGCGGCTGGTTCGTCCGGATTGGGTGGAATCGACAGGCCCGCGTCGTGCATGCGTTCTGCGACCGGCTCGGGAGATCTGTCATGCACGCCGCTGGCCTGGATCGCCTCCGTTGTAGCGGCCGGTCAAGCGGGTCGCCGTACGCAGACGCATCGCGGCTGTGCCCCTCGACGAGGTTGCATGCCCTTCCGACGGCCGCGAGCCGATGGGAGCGGTGACACCGAGCTGGCCGACCAGGCCGGCCATGTCGCTGCCGGACGACACGACAACATCATGGCCGCCGCCTTGGGCTGCCCTGATCAGCGGAACCATCGGCAGCAGATGACCGTGACCAGGCCACGAACCGAAGAGGATTCTCATTGGACCAACTCTTCAGTGCGCCGGCTCTGAGCGCGAGTTCGCGTCGTCTCACGGGTCGACACGGCCGACCTCTCTGGGGAGTGCACAGAGCTGGATCATCTCTGCCGGCACTGCGTCCCTGCGCATTTCCTGCAGAGACGATCGACCCGACCTGTTCGAGGTGGCGCGGTGCCCGGAGTCTCGGACCGCCCAGGATCAGGCGGCGACCTGGTGCGCGCTTGCGGTGTCCAGGGCGTAGGCCAGGATGTCGGCGACGTCGCCCACCGGCCGCACGTCGAGTTCGGCCAGGACGTCGGCGGGCACGTCTTCGAGGTCGGGCTCGTTGCACTCCGGCAGGAAGACCGTCTTCAGGCCGGCACGTTGAGCCGCCAGCAGCTTCTGGCGCACCCCGCCGATCGGCAGCACACGACCGTTGAGGGTCACCTCGCCGGTCATGCCGACGTCTGCGCGCACCGGGCGCCCGGAGGCCAGTGAGGCCAGCGCGGTCACCATGGTGACGCCCGCCGACGGGCCGTCCTTCGGCACTGCACCAGCTGGCACGTGCAGGTGGACGGAGCGATTGAGCGTCGCGGTGTCGATGCCGTGAGCCGCACCGTGCGAGCGAAGGTAGGACAGCGCGATCTGCGCCGACTCCTTCATCACGTCGCCGAGCTGGCCGGTCAACGTCAGGCCGGTGGTGCCGTCCATCGCGCTCGCTTCGATGAACAGGACGTCTCCGCCCGTCCCGGTAACCGCGAGACCCGTGGCGACGCCGGGGACGGCCGTGCGCTCCGCCGATTCGGGCGTGAACCGCGGCCGGCCGAGGTAGTCGCGCAGGGTTGTGTCGTCCACGACGAGCGGCTCGGGCGAGCTGGCCAGCTTGGTCGCGACCTTGCGCAGCACCCGGGTCAGCGCGCGCTCGAGTTGGCGGACGCCGGCCTCGCGCGTGTACTCCGCGGCGATGCGCCGCAGCGCCTCGTCGCTGATCGTGACGTCGTCGTCTGACAGCGCTGCTCGCGAGAGCTGACGCGGCACGAGGTGCTGCCGGGCGATCGCGACCTTGTCGTCCTCGGTGTAGCCGTCGAGCGTGATGAGTTCCATGCGGTCGAGCAGCGCCGGCGGGATGGTGTCGGCCACGTTCGCCGTCGCGAGGAACAGCACGTCGGAGAGATCCAGCTCGACCTCGAGGTAGTGGTCGCGGAACGTGTGGTTCTGCGCCGGGTCGAGCACCTCGAGCAGGGCCGCCGCGGGGTCGCCGCGGAAGTCGGAGCCGACCTTGTCGACCTCGTCCAGCAGTACGACGGGATTCATCGAGCCGGCCTCGGTGATCGCCCGCACGATGCGGCCCGGCAGCGCACCGACGTACGTGCGCCGGTGGCCGCGGATCTCGGCCTCGTCGCGAACACCGCCGAGGGCGACGCGCACGAACTTGCGGCCGAGGGCGTGCGCCACCGACTCGCCCAGGGACGTCTTGCCGACGCCGGGTGGGCCGACGAGCGCGAGGACGGCACCGGAGCCGCGTCCGCCGACGATCTCCAGACCGCGCTCGGCGCGGCGCGCGCGCACCGCGAGGTACTCCACGATGCGATCCTTCACGTCGTCGAGCCCGTGGTGGTCGGCGTCGAGCACGGCACGAGCCTCGGCGATATCGGTAAGGTCGCTCGTACTGATCCCCCATGGCAGGTCGAGCACCGTATCGAGCCAGGTACGGATCCATCCCGCCTCGGGGCTCTGGTCGCTAGCACGCTCGAGCTTGCCCACCTCGCGCAGCGCAGCGTCGCGAACCTTGTCGGGCAGGGCGGCCTCGCTCACGCGGGTGCGGTAATCCTCGGCGCCCTCCGGCTCGTCCTCGCCGAGCTCCTTGCGAATGGCGGCAAGCTGCTGGCGCAGCAGGAACTCGCGCTGGCTCTTCTCCATACCGTCGCGTACGTCGTCGCGGATCTTCTCCGACACTTCGAGCTCGGCCAAGTGTTCACGCGCCCACTCGATGACCAGGCGCAGCCGCGCGTCGACGTCGGGCGTCTCGAGAAGCTCACGCTTCTGTTCCGCGGACAGGTACGACGCGTACCCGGCGAGGTCGGCGAGCTCTGAGGGGTCGTTGACCCGCTGCACGGAGTCGACGACCTGCCAGGCGTTTCGGCGCTGCAGCACGGCGATCACCAGGCGCTTGTACTCGGCGGCCAGCTCACGCGTCTCGGCCGTCGGCTCGGGGTCGTCGACCGGTGCGGCCTCGATCCACAGCGCGGCACCGGGGCCGCTCACGCCCGAACCGATCTTGGCGCGGGCGCTGGCCCGCAGGACAGCGGCAGGTTCGCCGCCGGGCAGCCGACCGACCTGCTCGATCTCGGCAATCGCGCCGTAGACGGGATAGCGGTCCGCCAGCCGGGGTGCAATGAGCAACTGGCCGTCCGAGCCGGCGCGCGCAGCGTCGACGACGGCCTGGGCGGCGTCGTCCAGTTCCACCGGGACGACCATGCCCGGCAGCACGACGATCTCGGGCAGGGACAGCATCGGGAGGTTGATGGGCGGCAGCAATCGTTCCGTCATTACATGTCCTCTTTCTTGAGTGCTCCAGACTCAAGTCATCACGTCCCGGGTATGTTCCCGGCCGTTATCGTGACGTGATGGCCGAAGAACTCGTCACGGATCGTCTGCTCCTGCGGTCGTGGACCGCCCGCGATGCGGCGGCGGCGCTGGGCGCTTATGGCGCGGCCGAGGTCGCGCGGTGGCTGGTTCCGGTGATGGACCGGGTTCCCGACGAATCGGCGATGCGCCTCGTCCTGCAGCAGTGGGTCGGCGAGGACGCCCGCATGCTCACCCCGGCCGGTCGCTGGGCAGTCGAGCGTCGCGAGGACGGGTCGCTGATCGGCGGGGCGACCTTGCTGCCGCTGCAACCGGACGAGGAATACGAGGTGGGCTGGCAGCTTCAGCCCGATGCCTGGGGACACGGTTATGCCACAGAGATCGGACAAGCACTCGCTCGGTGGGCGTTCGAGCAGGGAATAGAGCAGGTCATCGCCGTCGTGCGGCCGACGAATACTCGTGCGATCGCCACGGTCCGACGGATCGGCATGGAATGGGTCGGCGAGACCGACAAGTACCACGACCTGCACCTGCAGGCGTACCGCCTTCGCCCTGCGGACCTGCGTTAGACCTGTTACTCGTTGTCAGTACCGAATACCGCCAGGTCGTCCAGTGACGGCACGAAGTAGTAGCCGCCGGTCAGCGCTCGGGCGTATCGGGTGAGTTCGTCGCGGGGACCGCCGTGCACGCCGGCCATGCTGTCAAGCATTGCCGCGAGCGGGCGCTGCTCGGCGCTGAAGCCGACGAACATTGTGCCGTGCTCGCGTACCGACCCGTACGGAGTATTCCGCCGGAAGATCGTGCCGAGCGCATCCTGGTCGGTGCGGGCGACGTGCGAGGTTGCCGGTCGATCCGTTAGTTCGACGCTGTCGCGCTTGGTCCGTCCGATGACCTGTTCCTGCTCGGACGTGTTGAGCGATGTCCAGGCGGCGCTGTCGTGCACCCACTTCTGCAGCAGCAGAACCGTGCCGCCCGCACCGGGCTGATCGGGCGGGACGAGCACGCGCGCCGGCGCTGCTGAGAGCGACGGATTCTCGGTTCCGTCGATGAAGCCGGTGAGGTCGAGATCGCGGTGGTAGGACCAGCCGGCAGTCTCGTCGGCGAGCGCGGCCGACTCGTGCAGTGCTGCGATCACTCCGAGGGTCGCATCGAATACGACGTCGTAAGCGCCTCCCGCGATCCACAGCGCCAGGTCGTGCTGTGTCGCCGGCATCGTGTATCCGTCGGCGCCAACTACGGGCTGGTCAAAGCCGGCGAGTTCTCGTGGCGCGCGTGCCGGGGCGGCAGCGGACCACAGCTCCGGACGGAATCCGGTAACCAGATTGACGCCACCCATCGTGGTGCGTGGCTCGCTGAGGTTGGCTACCGCGGTCACGAGCGTCAGCGCATCGGCGCCCTGGACGAGATCGAATTCGAGGTAGGCGTGGGACGGGTTGCCGAGAGCAAATATGCCGGTCTGCGGTAGTGCCACGGTTACCTCGTTCCTGCGGTGTAGGCACCGCGGAGTCTAGGACGACACCGGCCACCCGCCGAGGCCGTACGCCCCGGCCGAACCGGGAATGCCAGAGCGTCGGAGACCGTTTCGCGCACCGTCAGGAAGGACCGCCTCATGAAGATCAGAAACTCGCTCCGGTCGCTTGCCAAGAAGGACGGCGCGATCGTCGTCCGGCGCCGCGGCCGCACGTTCGTCATCAACAAGAAACACCCGCGGTGGAGTGCCCGGCAGGGCTGACCGCACGTAATTGGCCGGACCCGGAATGCGGTATGGTCCGCGTTCCTTCACTTGCAAGGATCGGATCTCTCGGGGATCTTGTTGAGGTCCCGGAAACAGAGTTGATCATGACGGAAAGCTACGAGCCGTCATCGCCGGTGGCATCGTCCATCGTCGCGGATGTCATGCGACCAGCGCTGACGACAGTGGAGCCGGACGCCCACGTGGCCGCGGCGGCGTATCTGATGAAGCGTGCGGGAGCGACAGCTCTCGTGATAGTCGATGGCGAGCAGACCAAGCGCCCCCTTGGCATCATCACCGAGGCCGACATCGTGCGAGTAGTGGCCGACGGGAACGACGTGAACGACGTCCGGATCCGTGACCTGATGACGAGCGGCCTGACGGTTTGCCAGGAGACCACGAGCATCCGCGACGCAGCCAAGTCGATGATGCACGGCCGGTTCCGGCACCTGCCGGTCGTCGACGGCGCCGGCCTCGTCGGGATGGTCGACATCGCAGATGTGTCCCGCGCATTGCTCGGCCCGTCGGCCGAGTGATCTGCCGGCACCTCGCTGCTGACCGGCCGCTGCAACGTCCTGGGGAGCGATCGGAATACTAGGACGCTCTACGCCACGGCCAGACCGCCCGACGCGCGCCCCGGCGCGTTGTCGAGGCGGACGAACAGGAGGTGGGCATGACTCGTCCGGCTACCGGTCCCGGACGCACAGACGCGGATAGGCCAACCGACGTCAGACAGCGGCCGACTTCGTCCAACACTGACACCAGGGAGTTTTCGCGGCCTCAGCTAGATGTTGACCCGGCGCTCGTGCCGAGCGCCGACCGTGGATTCGGAGTCAGCTGGCGCGGCTATGACCGCGTGGAGGTCGACACCTACCGCTCGAGGGTCGAAAGCGAGCTCGCGTCCACCCGAACCGCGTACGAACGCGCCGCGCAAGCGCATGCCCAGACCACCGAACGGCTCCGCGCCGTGCAGAACGATCTTGGGCGCGTACGCAACCAGCTCACCAACAGCCCGACGGCCCTGTCCGATCGTCTGCGGGAAATCCTGCACCTCGCTGAACAGGACGCCGACCAGACCCGAGCGGACGCCCAGACCGAAGCCGACCAGATCCGCTCCAGTGCCGTCGCCGACACCGAGACGATCGTGCAACAGGCACGTGAGGCGGCCGCCGAAATCGTCAACGGCGCTCGCGAGGAGCAGCAGAAACTGATGGCCGAAGCCGAGCAACTACACGCCGCCGCACGGCAACAGATCGACGAAGCCCACGCCGAAGCAGCAGCCCACCGCACCGAAGCCGACCGGCACGCCAGCGAGCAGCGAGAACAGGCTGACGCCGCGGCCGCCTCGCGGCTCGCCGAGATGACCCAGCAGCTGAGCGACCTGACTCGGCAGCGCGATGAGGCGCTCGCCACGCTGAACGGTCTGCACCAGGCACTCGCCGAGATCCTGGCGTCCACCGCCGATCCAGCAGGCGAGCCGCCGGCTGCTAGAGATCGTGCTCCAGAAGCTCGCGGACGCGTGGGATGAGCTGGGCGCCGTAGAGCTCGATGTTGGTCATGAGTGCCTGGTGGGACAGGCCGCCCATGCCGCACTTGAGGTCGAAGCGTGTCGCGCCGAGGGCGGGAAGGTTTGGCGCGCGACGGTTTCTGGTGACCCGACGTAGAGCGCTCCGTGTGGTCCGATCTCACCCTCGAAGGATTCCTTGGTGGGGACGGCGAATCCGCGGGTTTCGCTGACGCGGCGGATGACGTCGTGGTAGTGCGGCCAGAACTGTTCGCGGGCCTGCTCGTCGGTGGCGGCGCCGTGACCGGGGGAGTGCACGCCAACGGGTAGCAGGGCGTGGCCGAAGCGTTCCAGGGCCTGCCGGAAGAGTTCGGAAGCTCGTCGCAAGCGCACCAGCGCACGTGGCCACCGTGCGCGACCTGGTCATCGACGCCGTCAGTGCCGCGGAACTTCAGCAGCTACGGGAGACCATGGGACGCCTGCATGCGCGGATCGAAGCGCCCAACCCGTCGTAAGGGGAGTGGGTACTGATCCTCGAGCTCGACCACGACGGGCGCATCGCGCGCGACACCCGCTACGACACCCAGGCCTCGGAGGCCCCGGAATGGCGCTCGGCTTCGGTGGAGCCGATCTGTGGGTCGCCCACCCGATCAACTATTCGCATGTCCGCGTTATACCGTTCCGTGCGGCGCTGCCACAGGAATGCGGCAAAGACCGCGAGCCCGAATGCGACGGCTCCGTACTCCGCGAGTTCGGCAAGTATCTGCGGGCGACCCGGTTGCGGTTTCTTTCACGCCGAACAGCCCGTGAATGACGGAGATCCAGAATGCGGCGACAGTGGCTGCGCCGAAACCGGCTGCGGCTAGGCCCGGCAGCCAGTGGCGCCACACGAGCACGCCGACACCGATGATCATTCCGCCGACGAAGTTGAGCATGAACAGTGGCCCGATCGTTGCGATCGAGCGAAAGCCCTGTACCCAAAGGTCAAGATGGACGACGGCTGCGAGGAAGACTCCTGCCGCAGCGAGTCCTCTGGATGTGTCGATGACGTAGTTCCGCATGCCTACAGACACGCCGGCGAGCCGGCTGGGGTTCAGGTGACGCCGGCCACGCCTTGTGACCGCTGATCAGGCTCGAGTCACCTGGTGATGTACGGCATGGCGAGCGGCTGAACTCTCGGAACTCGCCCCGCGTATTCAGCAGTGGACCGCATCCAAATTCCAATGCGGAATCAAATTCCGCGACAGAGGAGAGTCACAGCAAATGGATACCAAACTGTCATCCCGAAAGATCCCGTTAGCGCTCAAATTAGGCCTGCCGTTCGCGGCCGCCGCCGTTCTCGCGACGGCCTGCAGTTCCGGCGGCTCGAACAACTCGCCTGCCGGTTCTGGATCCTCCGCAGCTGGCGGCAGCTCGTCGGCGACGACCGTCGATGTGCGTACCGGCAGCGGCGCCACCTTCCTCACCGACAGCTCGGGCCGCTCGCTTTACCTGTTCAAGTCGGACACGGGCACCACGTCGACGTGCTCGGGCGGGTGCGCCGCAGCCTGGCCGCCGTTGATCGCCAAGGGCACGCCGACAGCAGGTACCGGCGCCACAGCCAGCGACCTCGGCACGATCGCGCGGTCTGACGGCACCAAGCAGGTCAGCTACGCCGGGCACCCGCTGTACTACTTCTCCGGCGACAGCGCGGCCGGTCAAACCAACGGCGAGGGCGTCAACGGATTCGGCGCGCTCTGGTACCTCGTCGCGCCCACCGGCCAGCAGATCACCAGTCTGAGTGCATCGTCGGCCTCGCAGTCGTCCAACAGCGGTTCGTACGGCAACGGCTACTGAACCGTGCCGCCCTTTGACCGTCCGCTGGGCAGCCGATCCGGCGTTGCTCAGCGGACGGGTTCGGGTAGTGGTTCGAGCGGCTCGTCTCGTTCGGGGTGCGGGTAGGACGGTTGCACGCGCAGCACGCGGGCGAAGCGCGCCGGCAGGTACCAGTTCCACGGGCCGAACAAGGACACCAGGGACGGGACGAGCAGCGAGCGCACGATCGTCGCGTCGAGCAGGATGCCGAAGCCGAGCCCGGTGGCGAGCGTCTTGAGATCGGTGCCCGGCCCGGACGCCAGCGCCGCGAACGCGAGGAACAGGATCAGCGCTGCGCTCGTGACCAGCCGTCCGGTGCGCCCGATGCCTTCGATCACCGCGGCATTCGTCGAGTGTGCGCCGTCGTACTCCTCGCGGATGCGCGACAGGATGAACACTTCGTAGTCCATCGACAGGCCGAAGAGGAACGCGAAGACCATCAGCGGGATCCAGAACGTGATCGCGCCGGTGGCGTTGATGTTGAACACCAGGTCCGAGCCGACGCCGTGCTGCCAGAACAGCACCATCAGCCCGAGTGTCGCGCCCAGCGAGAGCAGGTTGAGTACCACGGCCTTGAACGGCAGCAGCACCGACCGGAACGCGCGCACGAGCAGGATGTAGGTGAGTATCGCGATGATCGCGAGCATCAGCGGGAAGTTGCCGTAGACGGCGTGCAGGAAGTCGATCTGCGCGGCGCCCACACCGGTGATGCCGACGACGCCCGGTAAATCTTTGGCCGCAGCCTTGACCCGTTTGACCACGTCGATGCTCTTCGAGTTCACCGTCTCGTGGCTCGGGATGAGCACGATGACGCTCCGCCCGTCGCGGTTGCTCGCCGGGCCGCTCGGCGTGTAGGCGTGATCGATGCCGTCGACCTTGCCCAGTTCGGTGGCCGCGTTCTTGGCCTGATCGGTTGAGACGAGTACCTCGATCGGCGTCAGGTTGCCGGTGGACACCCCACCCCGTTCGAGCGTCTGCAACGCCTCGTACGCGGGGCCGCTGCGGGCGAGCGAGTCCGAGGACGCCAGGCCGATCTTGACGCCGAGGAAGACACCGATCAACGCCGCGAGGGACGCGACCGCGACGATCGCGGCGATCCACCGCCGGCGCACGACCAGCGCCGCCCACCGGCTCCACGCGCGGCTGGCGCGGTTCTCGTGGCGAATCTTCGGCCAGTCGATACGGGGGCCGATGCCGCCGAGAATCGCCGGTGCCAACGTCAGTGTCGTGAGCACGCTGGCGAGCGGGATGAGCGCGCCGCCGTAGCCCATGCTGCGCATGAACGGCACGGGCAACACGATGAGCGCGAGCAGTCCGATCGCCACCGTCACGCCGCTGAACACGATCGCGCGGCCCGCGGTCTGCATGGCGACGACGACGGCCTCATGGTTGTCGCGGCCGTGGTCGCGTTCCTCGCGCCATCGGTTGACGAACAGCAGCGAGTAGTCGATCGCCACACCCAGCCCGATCAGCGCGACCAGGAACTGGACGATGAACGACACGTCGGTGAGATAGGTCAGCGGCAGCAGCAACAAGAACGTCGCCAGGATCGACACCGCCGCCACGAGCAGCGGCAGCAACGCCAGGAACGACGCGAACACGAACGCGAGCACCGCGAGCGCGCCGACGGCGCCGAGCAGCGTCTCGCCCAGCACGCCCGGGCCGTTCTCGTCGCCACCCGTGGCCAACGTGTCTTCGCCGGTGACGCCGACCGACGCGCCCGCCGGCTTGGCCCCGTCGATCGCGTTCCGGATCGGATCGGTGAGCAGCTTCTGACTCGGTGACGGGTTGAACCGGTAGAACACCAAGGCGAAGGCCGTGCGGTCATCCTTCGTGCGGAACGCCTTGTCGCCGCTGTTGGCCTCGTCGATCACCCGAACGGTCGGGAGCGCTGCCGGAACGGCGTCGAACGCCTTGGCGACGTCCGTCTCGTGTCCGGTGATCGTCTGCCCGGCCGGCAGGGTGACCGATGCCAGGTACGGCGACGTGTTCCCGCCGTTGCCGAAGGCCTGGTTGATCTTGTGCGCGGTCTGCGAGCCCGGCTGACCGGGCAGCGAGAAGTCGACCGTCAACCGGCTCGTCGTCTTGCCCGCCAACGCGATGCCGGCCACCAGGATGACCCCGCACACCGCCACCACCCACCGGCGATGCCGAAGGATGAACTCTGCCCACTGCCGCATAACGCCCCCCACCTGACCTGGATGCTCCGCGCAGTGTAGGGGCAGGCTGTGACATAGACATGCGGCCGGGGCCGAGATGCGGCCATAAGAACGATCTCGATCGGGTTTGTCCAATTTCGCCGAGCCGGATGCACGCGACCCACTGCCCTCGAACGGGTGGCGGCCCGGAGACGGAACCCGCCAAGCCACGTTCTTCGGGCCGTTCCATGCCGCTCTCGTCAACGGCCACGCCTGTGCCTGGCTCGGGAACATCCAAGAGCCCACGCTGTGGCCGGCCGGCTGGCGGATTCGATTCAACCCGACCGAACTGATCGACCCCGACGGACACGTGTTCGCCACCGAAGGCGACCTCCTCCACGCCGGCGGCGGTATGAGCGTCGTGTCGACGCAATGCGGAGGTGACGGTGCCGCCTCACTCACCGGCTTGACACACGGACGCTGAACCGCGCCGCCGTCGCTCGGCCGATGACCGCATGTCTGACGTCGGTCCGTGCCGCTTCCCGGCCATGCCGACCGCGCTGTCCCCGCGCTCGCTTCCCTGCTGGAATGACCACCTCGAGCGGCGGTTCCTCGCGATTCCAGCGGGGAAGCTGCGCGGCTGACGTCAGCGGTAGGTGCCGCGCAGGACGCTCACCCCGGAGTACTGGTAGGGCGCGTTCACGTCCTGGACGCTGACTTCGACGGCACTGAACCGGCTCATCAGATCCGGCGGCACGGTGAGGTCGGTCTTGCCGTTCGTGCCCACCCACCCGAGTGGTTGCAGGTGCTTGCGTTCGGCGTCGGTCAGCCAGACCTCGTATCGCTTGCCCTGCGGCAACGACGGCAGGGACGTGGCGTCCACGCGCATCTCATCGCGGCCGATCTTGGCCGTACCCGACGTGCGGCCCCGGTCATACGCCGCGAGCGCGACGGTCCGCGCTGACGGCCCCGAGCCGGCGTTCTCGGCCACCGTGACCGCGCCTGCCCCGATCGCCACCCCGGCGACGGTCGCCGCGACCAGCCAGCGCGTCCGCCACCGCCGGGCCGGAGCACGCGCCGCCTCGGCGCGTACGCGCGCGAACACCGAGCTGAGGTCAGGCAGCTCGGCCGGCGGCTGGTCGACCAGGTGCACCGGCGTCGCCGCGTCCGGTGCGAACCGTGCCGCCGACGACAGCGACGCGTGCGCAACTAGTGCCGAGACGAGCTCTTGCTGGCAGTCCTCGCATCCGCGTAAGTGCTCGGCTGCCGCCTCGACGGTGGCCCGGTCGGCTTCGCCGCTCAGCAGGCGGGGCAGCTCGTCGTCGATGTGCGCGGTCATCGCGGCCCCCGGCTGCTCTCCAGGAACGCGGCCAGACGCTGCAGTCCCCGCGCCGTTCGGGTCTTCACCGTACCCAGCGGTACGTTCAGCGCGACGGACATCTCGCTCTGCGAATACCCCTCGAAGTAAGCCATCTCGATCACCTCGCGCTGCGGTTCCGGCAGCTGCCGCAACGCATCGCGGACCTCGCCGGCCCACGCCAGACGCTCGGCGATCTCCCGTCCGTCATCTCCCGCGATCTCACGCACCGCGTCCAGCGAGACGACCGCGCCCTTGCGGGTTCGCAGGTGGTCGATGGCGCGTTTGCGGGCGATACCCAGCACCCAGCCACGCAGGCTCAGTGCCGGGTCGTAGCGGTCGTGCGCCCGCCATACGTCGTAGAAGACTCGCTGCACTACGTCCTCGATGTCATCCCGCGGCACGTAGCGTCCCAGATAGGACACGACAAACGGCCCGAGGCTGCGGTAGCAGTCCTCGAGCGCATCCGGCTCGCCATGGACGAGCCGTTCCCCGATCTGGGCCAGAGATGCGTCCACGTCAGGCTATTCGTACCGCGTGCCGCGAACGGTTCCATTCGAAACGGCCAGGGACGCGCCAGAAACTTTGTCGCCGGTGAAACCGACCTCGCCATCTCCCACGAACTGATGGAGGACGCGTGCGCACGACCTGGTGGAGGGGACGTTCGCCCGCACGCGTCCCTTTGTCTTGACGCCTCGCCACACCCGGCGGAGCGACGTCGACGGACCCGGGGGTTCGCATGAGTGACACAACACGCAGAGGGTTCATCTCGTTGGCAGGCCTGGGCGCCGCTGCTGGAGTGGCGGCCGCCGTCGTGCCCAGCGCCGGCGCCTCGACCGAGGACGCCACGCTGCCGGCCGGCGCCGAGGGCGCCATGGCCGCCTACATCCACGACCTGCACAAAGGCGAAGTGGCGCTGATGGTCGAGGGCCGCGAGGTCATCGTCACCGACAAGAAGTTGGTCGCCCGCCTGGCTCGCGCCTTCGCGTCCGCCACCCGTCCCTGATCCGTACGGAAGGTCAACCATGTCCTCGCACCGAGAAGCACCCGAGATTTCCAAGGATCCGTCCGCCGACAACACCGACGTGTACGCGTTCGTCAGCCCGGACAAGCCCGACACGGTCACCCTGATCGCGAACTACCTGCCCTTCGAACTGCCTTACGGCGGGCCGAACTTCAACGAGTTCGACGACGGCGTCACCTACGAGATCAAGATCTCCAACCGGGGCGATGCACGGGCCGACATCGTCTACCGCTTCCAGTTCTCGACGCGCATCCGCAACGACGCCACGTTCCTCTACAACACCGGGCCGATCACGTCGCCCACCGACGCCAGCTGGAACCGCCCGCAGACGTACACGCTCACCCGGCTGACCCGCGGTCATGGCGCCACGATTCTCGGACGCGGCCTGACCTGCCCACCGGTCAACGTCGGCGTGCACAGCACGCCGGACTACCCGAGCCTTGCCGCGCAGACCTACCACAGCCTCGCCGGCAACCGGAGGGTGTTCGCCGGGCAGCGGGCCGACGGTTTCCACGTCGACCTGGGCAGCATCTTCGACCTGGGCGACCTTCGTCCGTTCCAGGGCGCCTACAACGACGGCATCCCGCCGGTACTCGGCGGCATGCCCGGCGTGAACGGGCTGCGCGGACTGAACGTCCACACGATCGCGCTACAGGTGCCGATCACCGACCTGACCGTCGATGGCAGCCGGCCGACCGACGTCATGTCGGCCAAGGCGGTCATCGGCGTGTGGGCAACGGCCAACCGCAGCACCGCGCGCATCCGGCCCCGAAGCGGCGACCGCTACCGCAACCTGGGAACGTCCTGCCAGGTGTCGCGCTTGGGCAACCCGCTGGTCAACGAGGTCATCAACCCGATGGCGCACAAGGACCGGTGGAACGCGCAGGAGCCTTCGGACGACAAGGACTTCGCGAAGTACGTGCTGCAGCCCGAGCTGGCGAACCTGATCGCGAACGTGCTTTACCCGGCCGCGTTCCCGAACCTGGCCGTGTACGTGAAGGCCAGCAAGCCGCGCAACGACCTGGCGGCGATCCTGCTCACCGGCATCCCGTCCGGGATCGTCCCGGGCTTCCAGAACTACACCGGGCCGGTGCAGGCCGACATGCTGCGCCTCAACGTCGCCGTGCCGCCGACGGCTCCGGGCCAGGAGAACCCGATCGGGCTCGTCGCTGGTGACCCGGCCGGGTTCCCGAACGGCAGGCGGCTGATCGACGACGTCACCGCCATCGAGCTCAAGGCCGTCGCGGGCGCGACGATCCCCCTTGTCGACAACACCTTTACGCCGGACGCCGCCGCGGCAGCGGTCAACGACGGTACGACGAACGACAACACGCCTTACGGTGAGCCGTTCCTGGCATCGTTCCCGTACCTGTCCAACCCGAACAGCGGGTTCACAACCCGACCCGGGACGCCAGGCGGCGGCAGTGTCTGAGAATCCCCATGCAGGACAGGGGATGGTCGTCCTGGACATCGGCGGTGACATCGGCGCGCTGGTGGTGTCAGCGCCGGCGAGCCTGGCCGGCGCCGAGATCGAGATCTGCCCGTCCGGCTCGCGAACCAGCGAGCCGGACGAGGGAGCAGGCTGGTGGCACGGGCAATGGCGCAGCCATACGCACGCGCATGGTCACGCGCACGCGTGGCCGCACGTCGCGGTCATCGACCGCACGACCGGTATCGGGACGCAGCACTGCGCCGTGTACCCGGGACTGCGGCGCGGCCGTTACGACCTGTGGTTACGGCCGGACCAGCCGACGGCGCTGACCGTCACCGTCCACGGCGCGCTGGTCACCTGGGCGGACTGGCCGGAATAGCATCTCGATCCGTGTCGGATGTCGAGCCGCACCACATGCTGGTCTGGCAAGTCGTCGAGACGGCGGGCTTCGAGACGGCCTGGATCGCGCTGGACGGCCTGGCGGTCAGCGCCACCGGCCGGGCCGCCGGTCAGCGTCCGGAGCCGTACTGGCTGACGTACACCCTGCAGACCGATCAGCAAGCCGCCACGACCCGCCTCGAGGTGACCGCGGTCGTCGCGGGCGGGCCGCGCCACCTCGACCTGCGGCGAGAGCGGGACACGTGGACGGTGAACGGTGCCGTGCGGCACGGGCTCGCCGGCGCGCTGGACTGCGACCTCGAGTGCTCGCCGCTGACGAACACGATGCCGATCCTGCGGCACGGCCTGCACCGTGGTCCTGGGACGGAACGGTTCGTCATGGCGTTCGTGCAGGTGCCGACTCTCCAGGTGGTCGCATCGCGGCAGACCTATACCCATCTCGAACTCGGCGACGGCTTCGCCCGGGTTCGCTACGCGGCTGGTTCGTTCACGAGTGATCTCGTCGTCGACGAGAACGGCCTGGTCGTCGATTACCCGACCATGGCCCACCGCGTGGCGGTTCAATAGGCGCTCAGCCCGCCGGATGCCAGGTGTGGAACCAGCCGTCGGGCATCGCGTCGAGAACCTCGGGCCGGCTGCGCGCCGGGTTGAACGGGCGCCCCTGCGTGCGGGTGACGGCGTTGAGTTCGTCCAGCCGGGCGCGTGCCGCGTCGATGGCAGCAGCGCGCGCAGCCGGTTCGTGCAGTGACACGGCGTCGCGCCAGATGGATCGGCCCGCAAGGTAGCCGGACGCGCCCGCGGAGCAGGCGATCGACACCTGCGTCTTGAACTCCTCGTAGCCCACCCCGGCGGACAGGATCACCCAGGGCACGTCGATGCCCGCGTCGAGTTCCTTGCACGCGGCGGCAGCCCGGTCGCGCTCAGTCTCGGTCGAGACGTAGCCGGGGAATTCCACCTTGAGCATGTCGATGCCGAGCGCGTTCGCTTCGAGCGCGGACGCGACGATTCCCTCGATCCGTGCCTGCTTCCATGCATCGGTCGTCGGATCCTCGCCCGCAACCGGATACCAGATCGGTTCGACGACGAGCGGCAGGCTGAGCTCGGCGCACCGGTCGACGAGGCTGTGCAGCACGTAACGCTGGTGCTCGGCTGTGGCGGCGTCCACGTCGGGGCGGTAGAACCACAGCAGCTTCGCGACGTCGGCGCCGACCAGCTTGATCTGGCTGAGGCTCCAGCCCTCGCGGTAGCGGGTGCGACGCGGCCCGTCCGGAAGCGAGTAGTCCTCGTCCTCGATGGTCGACATGAGCCCGACCGTGCCGGGCAGCGAGCCGGTGGCCACCGCTTGCAGCCCGTAGCGGGCGTCGAGCAGGAACGCGGACACGCTCGGTGAGAGTGCCTTGACCAGGTCGTCCTTGGCGGTGACGACATCGGCGAACGTGACGGTGGACGGGTCGGGCGAAAGGAGCTCCGCGAAGTCGGAGAGGTGGTCGAGGGCGCAGATCTCGAAGAATCCGGCATCGGTGATGACGCGCTGCAGACCGCGGATCTTGCCCGGGTCGAGCGCGGGTTTCCTGACAGACATGGTGCTTTCTCCTTGCGATAGAAGGTTGTGCTGGGTCAGGGCAGGCTTTCGGCGAGGAGGACTCCGGCGACGAACGTGTCGCCGAGGCCGATGGTCGCGGCGGGGTGGCGGAGGTACGGCGACGGGACGCTGGTGGCCGACCATCCGCCTCCGAGCGGGCCGGCGCTGGGCAGATCGTCGGTGTAGTTGGCATCGTCGGGCGGGTTGAGGTCATTGGCGGGTGCGCCCGCCCGTGCGCGAGCCGCGGCCAGCGCGCTGCCGGACAGCAGCACGTCGGCCTGGTGCGCGGGTTCGGCACGGTGCACCGCCAGCGCCCACGCGTCGGCGTGCACGATGACGCGGGCGGCGCCGGAGCGTTCGGCCGCGTCCTTGGCGAGCAGCCGCGGGTCGTCGCGCCGGCCGGCCAGGACGTACAGCTCGGACAGGCTCAGCCCGACCGAGGACGCCGCGCGTGTGTCCAGGGCGTCGCGCAGGCGTTGCGTCGTGGGGAACTCGGCCAGCTCGTGATGGATTACTGCCAGCCCGGCGTCCGCCCAGGCCCGGCTCAGGCCGACCAGCCAGTCCCGGCTGTCGGTGTCGCCGTCGGGCAACCCGTTGAGCCCGGACAGCAGCCCGGCCCGCGCCGTGAGCGTCGGCGTCAGCGCGGCGAACTGCTCGTCGCGTTCGATCGGCTCGTCCCCGAAGCGCAGGATGAGCCGGGTGGAGCGGGGGACCCGGCTGTCGCCGAACGGGGTTCCCGCAGTGAACTCGAGAATGCAGTGCGGCAGCTTGAGCGGTTCACCGGACGGCGTGACCGACGCGGCCGAAACGACTTGTCCGTGAGAGCAGAGCCCGGTTCGCGGGTCGACCACGGCGAGCTGCTCGGCACTGCGATCGGCCAGGGCGAGCACGCTCGGTGCGCCGAGCGTGGCCAGCGCCCACGACGCCTGCGGGCCGGTTCCGCCGAGTTGGTGCCGGTCCGGCTCGCCGAGCAGGCGGGTGAACCAGGCAGGTCCGCCTGGCCAGCGGCGCAGTAACTCCCCGCCCCGCCCGGCGAAGACGCGGTCCACGACATGGGCGATCAGCTCACCGCCGCGTACGTCATCGGCTGAGGCGGCATCAGCGCGTGCGGCATCGGTCAGGCGCGTCATCCGGGCGGCGTCCACGTGGTAGATCGCATCGACGCAGGCACTGGTGCCGGTCAATGCCGGCCAGGCGACTGGCGCGGCAGCGGCGAGCCGCGCCGCGACGCCGACGTAGGTGTCACGCCACGTCGCCATCGTGGCCGCGCTCATCCCTTCACCGAGCCCGCCGTGACACCTTCGACGATCCGCTTCTGGAAGATCAGCACGAGGAGGACGAGAGGCACGGTGACGACGACCGACGCCGCAGCCATGTCGCCCCACGGGATCGAGTACAGGGCGGTGAAGTTGGCGATGCCCACCGGGATCGTCTGATGCGCCGGCGACGTCGTGAACGACAGTGCCAGCAGCAGTTCGTTCCACGACGCGATGAATCCGAGCAGCGCCGCGGGGACGACGCCTGGCAACGACACCGGGATGATCACACTCCACAGTGTGCGCAACGTTCCGGCGCCGTCGATCTTCGCCGCCTCGTCGATCTCGATCGGGATCGCCCGGAAGTGGCCCCACAGCACGTACACCATCAGCGGCAACGCCAGGCCGATGTAGACGCCGGACAGGCCCCGGTACGTGTCGAGCAGGTGCAGCTGGTTGAGCACCTGATACAGCGGGGTCACGATCGAGATCTGCGGGAACATCGACACGGCAAGCACGAGCGACATTACGATTCCCTTGCCCGGCAAGGGCAAACGTGCGATCGCGTAGGCGGCCAGTCCGGCGAACACCAGCGCGATTGCGGTGGCGCTCAGGTCGACGATCACGCTGTTGACGATGAACTTGCCGAAGTGCTTTGCCACGAACACGTTGCGGTAGTGCTGCAACGTCCCGTCCGGGACGGGTAACCACTTCGGCGTTGACCGGCTCAGGTCGCGATCCGGCTCGAACGAGCTGATCAGCTGCCAGACGAACGGGAACAACGACCAGACGACGATCGTCGCGAGCAGTACGACGAAGCCGCCGCGGCGCACCAGCCGTCGACCCGACCAGGACGATCGACGGCGGACAGGAAGGGTGAGCGAAACCATCGATCAGCCCTCCGCACGCAGTCGCCGCAGGATGAACAGCCCGAACACGCCGGCGATCAGCGCCTCGGTGACGAACATGGCTGTTGCGATCGTCGAGCCGTATCCGAGCTCGAGCCCGGAGAACAGGGTCTTGTACGCAATCGTCGACATCGTCTCGGTGCTGCTTGCGGGACCGCCGCCGGTCAACACGTACGGGAGGTCGAAGACCCGGAACGCGTCCAGTGCCCGCAGCAGTGCTGCGACGAGCAGTGCTGGCATCAGCAGCGGAAGACGAACCTGCCAGAAGAACTGCCAGGTCGATGCGCCGTCGATGCGCGCAGCCTCGATGAGCGACGTGGGTATCGTCTGCAGGCCGGCCAGCAGGAGCAACGCCATGAACGGCGTCGTCTTCCAGATGTCGGCGAGCATCAGCGTCGGCAGCGCGAGGGTCGTCGACCCGAGGAAGTTCACCTTGTGGTCGACCAGGTGCAGGTGCACGAGCAGGTAGTTGACAACGCCGTTCTGCCCGTCGAACAGCCAGCCGAACATGCGCGACGTCACGACGGTCGGGATCGCCCACGGCACGAGGACGGTTGCCCGGATCAGCCCGCGTCCGCGGAAGGTCTTGTACAGCGTCAGCGCTATGACCAGCCCGAGCAGCGTCTCGGCCAGGGTGGTCACCGCGGTGAACTCCAGCGTCTGGCGCCACGCCTTCCAGAACACGGCATCGTGCCGCAGCCGGTGGACGTTCGACATGCCGGTGAACCGGTCGCCCTGCGTCTCGAGGCTCGTATTCCGGAAGGCAAGCCAGATCGTCCGCAGCACCGGGTAGAGCGACACGGCGAGCAGGGTCAGCAGCATCGGCGCCAGAAAGGCCACCGGCGGCAGCGATCGGCGCCAGTCATGTCGACGCCGCACGCGAGGACGGGGGACGACGGGCGGGGGCGCCTGCGTCCTCGAGCCGGCCGGAGGCGAGATCAATGCCACCGGCCGGCGCGAGGTAACTGGTCCGCTCATAACGTCAGGCGCTCAGGATCTGCTCGATCTGCGACTTGGCGGATTCGAGGTTCTTCTGCACGTCGCCAGACGTGAGCGCTGCGGACACCCCGGCCTGCAGCGCAAGGCTCACCTTCGAGTACTGCGGCGTCTTCGGGCGCGGGGTGCCGCCGGTGAACACGTCCTTCAGGGTGACCATGAACGGGTTGCTCTTCTCCAGTGCGGGCTGGTCGTACACCGCCGGACGGCTCGGTGCGAGACCGAGCTGAGTGGCCCACTTGAGCTGTGTCGCCGGGCTGGACATCCAGGTCAGGAAGTCGATCGCGGCGCTCTTCTTCTTGCTGGCGGCGTTCATGCCGAACTGGTATCCGCCGAGGCACGCGGTGCTCTTGCCGCCCGGGAAGGAAGGCAGCTTGGTCACGCCGACCTTGCCGACGACCTTGGACGCTGACGCGTCCTGCGCGTCCGACCAGACATAGGACCAGTTGCGCAGGAAGGCGGCCTGGCCCCCGGTGAACGGCATCCGGCTGGGTTCCTCGTCCCAGGACAGCACGTCCTTGGGGGTGATCTTGTACTTGCCGAATGTGTCGGCCATGAACTGCACCGCTTGGACGGCCTTGTCGTCGGCGATGGTGACCGTCTTGCCGTCCGCGCTGAGAATCGAGCCACCGTTGGAGCCGACGAACTCGACCAGGTCGCAGATCAGCACCTCGGCCTGCTTCGCCTGCCAGTTGAACCCGTTGCTGACCTTGCCCGTCGCGAGCACCTTCTGCGCGCCCGTGACCAGCGCGTCCCAGGTCGTCGGGACGTCCACGCCGGCCGCGTCGAGCAGATCCTTGCGGTAGTAGAGCATGCCGGAGTCGAGGTACCAGGGCAGCGCGGAGAGCTTGCCGTTATAGGTGCAGGCATCGACGACGCCCGGGAAGTACTGCCCGCGGGCCGACGTGTCGAAGTAATCGTCCAGGGGCGCGGCCCAGCCGGCTCCGGCGAACTCGGAGATCCAGATGATGTCCTGGGTGAATACGTCCAGGCTGCTGTCACGCCGGGACAGCGACTGCACCAGCTGCTGGTGGACCTCGGTGCTCTGGCTCGGTGTCGGCAGCTCGCGGTACTTGACGTGCACCTTGTTCTGCGAGCTGTTGTACTCGTCGACGATCTGCCCGATCGTCGACTTGGCGAAGAACTTCGCGCTGGCGAACGTGATCGTCGTCTTGCCTCCGCTGGTCGTGCTGCTACTGCCACAAGCGGCGAGGACGGGCAGCGAGGCCCCGGCCGCGAGGACGGCGCCGGCGCCTTTCAGGAACGTGCGCCGCGACAGCGGGGAGCCGCCGGGGGAGGGCTGGGAGGTTGGCATTCGAACTCCTCGGGTGGGTACCGGCCGCGCTTGATGATGCATCTTCTTGCAGTTCTGCTCGGTTCTATGCTGCACTGGTTGCAGAAGTTAACGCTAGATGTCGCATCGGTCAAGAGTGGATGCGCAATTGACTGCAAGAGACAGCGCGGTCTGTGCAATTCGTCGCTAGAGTGCGCAGGTCAAGGAGGTGTCAGGTGGCAGGGCTTGGCGATCACGACGGTGCGCTGCCCGGGCGTCGCCGGACGTTGCTGACGACGTTCATCAACGACCACGGCCAGGCCACCGTCACCGAACTCGCCGACGCGTTCAACGTGTCGACGGACACGGTGCGGCGCGACCTCGACTGGCTGGCGAGGCACGGCGCGATCGCCCGGACCTACGGCGGCGCGGTCACGCTGTCCGGCTTGGCATCAACCGACACCGCGTTCGCCGACCGCACGTCGGTGCACCGCGATGCCAAGCGCGCAATCGGCCTCGCGACCGCGGAGCGCATCGCCGACGGCGAGACCGTGCTGCTCAACGGCGGCACCACCACGCTGGCAGTCGCTCGGGCCCTAGGCGTCCGGCGGAATCTGACGATCGTTACGAACAACCTCAGGCTCCCGGGCGAGCTCCCGCCGGCTTCCGTGCGTGACGTCTACGTCCTCGGCGGCAACTGCCGGGTGGCGTCCAACGTCACTCTCGGCCCGGTCGCGTTTCCCGGCATGGAGGGCGTCAGCGCCGACATTGCCGTCATCGGCGTCGGCGGCGTCTCAGCGCACGCGGGATTGTCGACGACCAACCTGCAGGAGGCGCAGATGATGGCGCAGATGATCGAGTCCGCGCAGCGCGCGGTCGTCGTCGCCGACTCGTCGAAGTTCGGACGTAACGCGTTCGCACACATCGCCCGGCTCGATGCGATCAACGCGCTAGTGACGGACACCGCACCAGACCCCGAGCTGGCCGAGGTGCTGACGGCGGCCGGCGTCGAAATCGTCGTCGCGTCCGAATAAGCGCATCGGCCGACCCGTTGACGAGTCGGCCGATGCGGGTGCGGGGTCAGCCGGCGACGATGCCCTCCCCACCAACAGCGCCGGGCACGGTGACCGAGCCGGTCGCGGTCAGCGTGCCGTCGCTGCCGATGCGGTACCCGTCGACGATCCCGTTCGCGCGGCCTGCACGTACAGGTAGCGACCGTCGGACGAGGCTGCCGCGTCGACGGTGCCCGCGTCAGTGGCCGTGTTGCCGAGCGCGGTCAGTGTGCCGTCGCCGCCGTCGCGGTAGCCGGACAGGCTGGCGCTGCCGGCATTGGACGTGTAGAACGTCGAGCCGCTACCGACGATCCAGCATGTGGCCGCCTGCCCGGTGCCTTCGCGGTCGATGAGCGTCAGCGTTCCGTCACCGTTGACCGTGAACGTCGCGACCGCGTTCGTGCCGGCCTCAGCAACGGCCGCGTGGCCGCCTGCATCGAAGCTGACCGCGAACGGGACGGCGCCCGGGTCGGCATTGACGACGGCCGCCGCCGACAGGCCGCCAAACGCGTTCACGGCGAACACGTCGATGTTGCTGCCGTTGGCCTTGGTGGTGACGATCAGGTGCCGGCCGTCCGGGGTGAACGCGACCTGGCCTGGCGTGTGCGTGAACTCCGGTGTCTGCGTCGCATCGAGGTCGAGTGAGCGGTGCCAGGCCGGCACTCGTACCAAGGTGTCGCCGACTCGCACGTAGCCCTGCACCGAGCCGCCGTCGCGGGCATTGAGCACGTAGAGCACTGACCCGTGCAGGGCGATGCTCACCGGGAACGTCCCGCCGGAGCCGATCACCTGACGGCGGGTGAGCCGGTCGCCGTGCACGCCGAACACCGTGACGGTGTCGCTGCCGGCATTCACGGCGTAGAGCAGGCCGTGGGCCCTGTCGTAGGCGAGCGAGCCCTGCGAGGCCAGGTGATCGACGACCGATCCGGTGAGCACGCCGCCGTCGCCGCCGGTCTGGTAGACGCCGGCCTGGTGGAGGCTGCCGTCGGCGGAGCGGTCGTAGGCGACGACCGTGTTGCCTGCTGTGTTGTCGGATTGCACGAACACAGGTGCGGATTGCTGGCTGGGCGTGGCCTGGGCCTGACCGGCGAGCAGGGCGGTGGCCGCTACAGCCAGTCCGCCGACGCCGGCGACGCGAGCGATTGTCTTCATGGCACTCCTCGAGGGTGTGTGGGCTAGACGAGGGGGTAGCGCCACTCGCCCACCTGCCCATACCCATGATCGAGCGGGTTACGCGGTTCGTAAGGAGCCGTCAGCCACCTTCGAGCGGGACAAGCGAGTGGGCCGGTCCGGGGACCGGCCCACTCGTCGGGGGACTTACTGGATGACGACGTTCGAGCCGGGGCCGCCGTCCAGCGCGTCCTGGCCCGGTCCGCCGTTGAGCACGTCATCGCCGGGCCCGCCGCTGATGGTGTCGTCGCCGGCACTTCCGACGAGGAGGTCCGCGCCGTCGCCTCCGTCGATGCTCAGCGCGACCGCGCCGCCGGCCAGGCCGTGAGCGTCGACCACGTCGTCGCCGTTGAGACCCTTGACGGTCAGCTGGTCGATCGGGCCGTCCGTTCCGGTGACGCGCACGGTGGTGTGCAGGCCCTTCGCGGTAACGCCGTCCGCTTGCGAGCCGGTGACTGTCACCGCGTCGGCGCCGTCGGTGCCGTTGACGATTACGCTGTCGGCCGCCCTGTCGCCCGCCGAACCGGCCGCGCCGGCGAGGTTCACGTTCACGTCGGCGAGATCGGTACCGGTCAGGTCGTTGACCGCGATGTGGTCAGCGCCGCCCAGTGCGTTCGTGTCCACCCGCTCGACGCCGTTGAGATCCATCGTGATGGTGCCGACGTTGCGGAAGAAGCGCACCCGCGAACCGTTGGCAGACACGTCCATGGACTCGTCGCCGTTCGAGCCGTTGAACAGCAGGGTGTCCAGCCCGTCCTGGCCCTCGACGGTGTCGCTGCCGTCGCCTGGATCCCACTGGAAGGTGTCGTTCCCCGCGCCCAGCAGGCCGGTGTCGTTACCGCCGTTGCCGTCCACGAAGTCGTCACCGTCGCCACCGATCAACTTCTCGGCGCCGTTCCCACCCAGCAACGTGTCGTTGCCGGCGCCGCCGTCCACGGTGAGTTGGATGAGGCCGGCGAGGCCGTTACTCGCCGAGAACCTGTCGTCGCCGCCGTTCGCGTCGAGGACGAGCTGCTCGCTGGTGCCGATGTCGAGCGAGAACGGGAGCGGGTCGACCCGGTCGAAGCGCACCCGCGTGCCGTTCGGAGCGGCCGTGAATGTCTCGGCAGCGTTGCCGCCGATCACCTGCACGGTGTCGTTGCCGTCACCGCCCTCGTTGACGTCGCTGTCGTCGCCCGGGTTCCAGATGAGCTGATCGTCGCCGGCCTGGCCGAACGCCTGGTCGTCGCCGTCGCCCCCGATGAGCCGGTCGTCGCCGTCGCCGCCGAAGAGACGGTCGCTGCCTGCCTTGCCGAGGAGCGTGTCGCTTCCGGCTCCACCGGACAACAGGTCGTCGGCGGAGCCGCCGGACAGCTGGTCGTTGCCGGCTCGGCCGTATATCGCCGCGGCAGGCATCGTACCGTTCGTCTCGTCGATCGTCAGGGTGTCGTTGCCGGCTCCGCCGATGATCCTGATCAGACCGACGTTGGCGACGGTCGCATTGGCCCCGCGGATCGGGACGGCGCCGCCGTTGACATTGATCGCGCCTGCCGCGTCGCGGCCGACGACAATCGTGTTGCCCGTGTCGTCGCCGACGACGGTCAGGACGCCTTGGCCCAGTACGAAGTGCGCCGATGGTTCCGCGGTGGCGGGCGAGGCCAGGACGAGTCCTGCCGAGGCCGTGCCGATCGCAGCGGCGACCGCGATGGTGACGCGTCGCCGGTGCTGGTGGTTGCTCATTCGTTCCCCCCGGTGGGTGGATGGTGTTAGGTCATCTGCGTGTACGGCGGCGTTCGCAAGGCAGTTCAGCGGGGAACGGCTTGGAACGGGATGGAACACCCGCGCGTCCGTCCACAGTGGACGGACGCTTACATCGCGGTCAGCCGGGCCGGTAGGAGCAGCGCAGGCCGGTGTGCACGGCATTGCGCAGGTGCTCGCCGATGTGCGTGTCGGCTTCGGCGATCCGGCTGATCGCTCGGCGGATAGCCCTTCCCGCGGCGAGCCGGGCCCGCTCTCCGCTGTCGGTGAAACGCCGCGCGCGGCCGCCGAGCCCGGCGGCGTTGGCGAGTTCGGCAATCAACCAGTCGCGCTCAGCGCGTGCCCGTGCGGCGCGCTGCGGCTCGTTTCGCGATTCCAACTCGTCGATCTCGACGCGCAGCCGGGCCAGTCGATCGCGGTACTCGTGCACGGCGACGCGGTCGAGCACCCGTTGCCGGGACGCGGGCGCTCCGTCAGCCCCGCCGGTCAGCGTCGCCATGCCGGCCATCAGGTCGATGGCGGCGATCTCGCGGCCGGGATTCGCAATCAGGGTCGCCAGATGCAACATGCCCACGCTGTGCTCGACGAGCACGCTCCGCTGTCCCAGGTCGATCTGCCACCTGCGCCCGTGGCGAATGCAGGCCGCTGCCGGCGCCTCGTCGCGATCCGTCGACACCGGCATGCCCATCGCCAGAGCGTCTCGCTCGGCGGCCGTTGTCTCGAGCTGCGCGGCGTCGGAATCGCCACGGCGAACCAGTGCCTCCGCGTACCGCAGCCGGGACGTCACGACAGCCGGCCAGTGCCCCAACGCGAGGTTCTGCCGGATTGCCGCGTGCAGATGCGTCACCGCCCGGTCGACGTGTCCGGTGGTCAGCGACGCGACGCCCAGGGCGTGGTGAGCCGAGCCGAAGCAGGCCGCTCCGACGCTGACCATCACGGGCAGTTCGGCGTACGGGCTGAGCAGCTCGTACGCACGCGCCGACATGACCTCGTCGCCGACCAGGTGCGCCGCCTCGACGATGCAGTGCATGGTCACCAGCCAGCTCGTCGACCGGGGCAGATCCGCCAGGTCGCGGCCGTGCAGCCGCGCCAGAGCACCCGCCGCCGTTCGCCGATCGCCCGCCTGCGCAGCAGCCAGCGCGAGGGCAGCGAACAGCGAGTCGTCCACCACGCTGAGCGTCGGGGAATGCGCCAAGTCGGTGAGCATCGGCAGTAGCTCGTCGAGGCGTCCCTGGTACCACCGGATCGCCACCAGCTGGGCCGCGTGCCATTCCGTAGCGTCGAAGTCGCCGGCCGCGGCGCCGCGCTCGGACGAGGCTTGCGCGAGCGTCTCGGCCAGGTCGAAGTTACCCGCGCGGATCGTCAGCATGACCTCGAGCGCACTGACCACGAAACCGACCGCAAGGTGATCGCCCTGCGCGAGCAGGTCACGCAGCTCGCTCAGCCGACGCTCCGCCCGGGCATCTCCGTCGAGGAAGAGGTCGACGGTCTGCCAGAGCATCGCCACCAGCAAGTCGCCGTGGCGTCGCGTCGCGAAGCTCTCGCCGACCAGCTCCGCGGCAAGCGCACGGCGCAGCTCACCGTGATCCGGTCCGAGCAGGCAGTCGTGCGCAAGGCTCAGCGCTTTCACCCGTACCGCCGGATCGCCGGCGAGCCGGGCCTCGTTCAGCACCTCGAGGATCGCCGAATGCCCGCCGATGCAGTAGTCGGCCTGCGCGGCGAGCATGACCCGAAGTTCGAGGCCGACCGTCGACTGCGGGTCGACGACGGACAGTGCGTGCAGCAACCGGGCCTGCAGCCTCGCGCAATCCGCGGCGGTGCGGTGCTCATTCACCCAGAGGCCGCCGATTCCCGCTGCCGCGACGGCCATTGCGCCGGCGTCGCCGGCTCGTTCGGCCGCTTGGTAAGCCGTCTCGAACGCCTGCCGACTCGCCCCCAGGTCACCGTCGCAGGTCAGCGCGCACGCGGCGTCCGACAGCAGCGACGCGACGTCCTCGCCGCTCCGCTCCAGGTGAGTTGTCACGAGCGCATCCCCCCACTGTCCATGCCGAAATCACGGACGTCCGCGCGTCGGCGGTTCAAACGTGTGATCCAACCGATGGAACGGGCTGGTACGGGTTGTCACGCCGGACGTCGTAAGGGCGCGGTCACCCGATCGCGCGGGGAGGCAAGCATGTCCGCAATCCGCACCGCCAACCGGCTGGTCGTTCGCTGCGCAGGCCGGGCAACACCCTTGTGCCGGCTCTGCCGCCGATGTGCCGACCCCGTCGCCGACGGCGACCCGCCGCTGACCGGCCACACCGAGACCGTCCATACGATCGCCGGGCCGAAGGTCCGCTGGATCTGCGACCAGTGCAATCGCAAATGCCTCCGCGCGATCGAGGCTGGACTCGATCTGGGCTGGTGGGTGCGATGACGGCTCGCGCGCGCCTGGCAATGGCCGTGACGGCCGCGATCGCGGCGTTGATGGCCGCGTCGGTCAGGGTCTTCCGTCTGGAATTCGAAGGCATGTACATCGACTGGCAACTGTCCGAAGAGGATCTAGCGCTGGCGTCCGAACGCCTTTAGCCGTCGGTGGACACTCCTCGGCCGAAATGATCAGAACGAGGCGGGCGAATCGGGTCAGGACGGCCGAGGGGCAGTCGGGCAGCCGATCCGCCGCCGACCCGGCGACCTGACCGCTTCCCCCGTGATCGGACTATTTCGCCCCACCTGTGGCAGTTATTCCGGCGGGGAAGCGCCGGCGTCCGCGCCGGACAAGCGCTGCCGCCCGTTTGCGCTGATCGGTTTAGCTTGCGCCGCATCTGGGAACTTTGACCAAGCGTTCACGACGGGACTCCTATGGTCGATGCACGGGAGGAGGCCCGTCTCGTCATCGAGGAGCCTCCGGTGAGCTGCGCATCGGACCGGACCGACAGTGCTCCATGCGCCGCGCACAGCAACCGCGAGATGCCTCGCGAGCGGCCCGCCCGATTCATGTGGCGAGTGGCCGCGTGTCAACCGACGATGCCGAGCCCCGGCACGCCCGCGTCGGTAAGTGGTCTCTGCCTTGAGGAGGTACTTCGATGAGGCCGTTGCTTTTTCAGATGCACGGAGTCGCGCGCAGACGGATGGCGGTGGTGGCAGTCCTCGTCGTGGCGGCCAGCATGGTGGCCGGTGGCGGTCTCGCGTCGGGACGGCCCACCAACCAGCCCGCGAGCCCGGCCGCTCAGCCGATCGAGAGCCGGGTGAACGCCCTGCTCGCGAAGATGACGCTCGACGAGAAGTTGGAGCAACTGCAACTGTTCGCCGACTGGCAGGCAACCCCTGACGCGGTGCGCAAGGGTATCGGCGGGGTCTTCAGCCTGACCGACCCGATGAAGATCAACCAGCTGCAGCACATCGCCGTGGACGAGACGCGGCTGCACATCCCGATCCTGTTCGCCTTCGACACGATCCACGGATTCCGCACCGTGTTCCCGATCCCGCTCGGCGAGGCGAGCAGCTTCGACCCGGGCGTGGCGACAGCGGACGCGACGTTCGGCGCACGCGAGACGGCGGCCACCGGCATCAAGCAGGTCTACAGCCCGATGGTCGACGTGTCGCACGAACCCCGCTGGGGACGCATCTCCGAGGCGTCCGGCGAGGACCCGTATCTGGGCTCGGTCATGGCCGCCGCTCGCGTGCACGCCGACCAGGGCACTGACTACAGCGCGCCGGACAAGGTGGTTGCCAGCGTCAAGCACTTCGCCGCTTACGGCCAGCCCGAAGGCGGACGCGACTACAACACCACCGACATGTCCACGCAGCGGCTGTACAACCTGTACCTGCCGCCGTACAAGGCCGCGATCGACGCCGGCTCCGGTACCGCGATGTGCTCGTTCAACGCGATCAACGGCGTGCCCGGCTGCGCGAACACCCAGACCGAGACCCAGATCCTCAAGCACGACTGGGGATTCGACGGTTTCGTCGAGAGCGACTACACCGCCGTTGCCGAGCTGCGGGCGTGCCCACCGGTCAATCCGGACAACGGCCCGTGCGGCCACGGTGTCGCGGCGGACGGCCCGCAGGCCGGCGCGCTCGCCCTGAACGCCGGCACCGACATGGAGATGGTCAGCACCAACTACGTCGACTTCGGCAAGCAGTTGCTGGCGCAGGGAAAGATCTCGCTGCCGCGCATCGACGATGCTGTGCGGCGGATCCTGCGCGTCAAGTTCCGCGCCGGGCTGTTCGAGCACCCGTACGTCGACTGGCAGGCCGCGGACTCGAAGCAGTTGCTGCCGGACGCGGTCGCCGCCGAGCGCGAGGCCGCTACCAAGTCGATGGTGCTGCTGAAGAACGACGGCGGGAACCTTCCCCTCGACCCGACAAAGTCCGTCGCGGTGATCGGCCCACTGGGCGACGACCAGCACGACATGCTTGGCCCGTGGTGGGGGGTCGGCCGCGACGAGGATGCCGTGAGCGTCTACAACGGGATCAAGGCCCAGGATCCGCAAACGACGTTCGCCCAGGGCTGCGAGATCGTCGACAGCAATGACGCCTACCAGGCCGGGCAGGAGTGCGCGTCCGACGCCGGCTTCGACCAGGCGGTTGCCACGGCGCAGGGCGCGGACCAGATCGTGCTCGCCCTCGGTGAGACCCGAGGGGGCAGCGGCGAGGCGGAGTCGCGCACGAACATCGACCTGCCGGGCAAGCAGCAGGAGCTCATCGACCGGATCGCGGCGCTCGGCAAGCCGTTCACGGTCGTCCTGTTCAACGGCCGGCCGCTGACGCTGAGCAAGGTCGCGGAGAAGACGCCGTCGATCCTCGAGGCGTGGTTCCCGGGCGTGCAGGCCGGCAACGCGGTGGCCGACGTGCTGTTCGGCAAGGTCAACCCGGGCGGCAAGCTGCCCGTCAGCTTCCCGCAGAACGTCGGGCAGATCCCGATCTACTACAACCACGAGCCGGCTGGACGGCCGTGCGACGCGACGTTCAAGTGGAACGCGCGCTACCGCGACCTGCAGACGTGCGATCCGCTGTACTCGTTCGGGTACGGCCTGAGCTACACCACGTTCGACATATCGAACCTGCAGCTCAGCTCGGCGACGATGCCCGCGAACGGCAGCGTCGAGGCGTCGGTGGACGTGAAGAACACCGGCAGCCGCAGTGGTGACGAGGTGGTGCAGCTCTACATCCACGACCCGGTGGCGAGCATCTCGCAACCGGTTCGGCGGCTGCGCGACTTCGAGCGCGTCACGCTGGCGCCCGGTCAGACGAAGACCGTCACATTCAACCTCGACCGCACCGATGTCGGCTTCTACGACAACACGGGACGATTCGTGGTCGAGCCCGGGCAGATCGACGTCTACGCCGGCGACAGCTCGAAGGCCACGCTGACCAAGTCGTTCACGGTCGGGTAGCACATAACGATCGGGCCGGTGGCCGCCGCAATCCGGCGGCCACCGGCCCGGTCGTGTCAGGCGTTCTCGGCCAGCTGATGTGCCTGTGCCAGCAGGCCACGTGCCAGCACCACCTCGGCGATCACGACCCCTGGTGGGGGTGCGTGGCCGGTGGCCGCCTTGGCGAGCTGCACCTTGATCACGCCGGCCAGGGCGTCGCGCGCATCGGCCAATCTGAGCAGCTGCCGCTGCTCGTCCTCGTACGCAGCGTCGCTGGCGGCTGATCCGCCGGCGAGAGCGGCGCTCTCCGCGATCAGCGTGTCGGTCGCGAACGCGCCGACGCTCGAGTTGAGCTGCTGGTACGCCTCGGCGAGTGTCTCCGTCGCCCTGAGCGCGGACGGTCCGTTGCGCAGCACCTGGCTGATCACCCGGCCGTCGCTCTGGTAGTCGTCGCTCAGGCCGGAGAGATGAAGCAGCGTCGGGCGCAGATCCGTCTCCTCGACCCAGGTACCGACGCGGCTCGCCTCGGGCACCGTGTTCGTGGAGTTCGGGTCGCTCGGCTCGTTGCCGCCGGCGGGACCCGGCCCGTCCACGCCGTGTACCGCCACTCCGGGGCCGACGATCCCGGACCAGGTGATGTCGACGTTCGGGCTGTAATACCCGTGGTTCCAGGCGAAGCGTGGATTGACGCCGACGTGCGCACCGTTGATGTCGGATGTCGCGAAGAAGTAGTCCGGTTTCGGGAACAGCGTGTAGGTCGGCGTTCTCAGCGTGTCGGCGGTCTGCATGTGCAGTACGCGCTGCTCGAGCGCGCCTGCCTGGTAATTGGTGATCTTCTCGTTGGCGACGCTGGTGTACGGGTTGTTCGCGGTCATCGCCGCGGTGTCGCGTTCGAGCTGGCGCACCGTCGGGTCGTCGGCGGCGGGCTGGCCGTGCACGTAGATCGACGCTCCCTGCGGCTCGATGTCGTACGCGGTGGCGCTGCTCGCCGTCGTCGACAGCAGGCCCTTGATGTTGGCCTGCAGCTCGCCGACCTGGCTGGCGGCGTAGTGGCACGGCGTGGTGACGCCGTCGCAGCCTGCAGGAGTCGGCTCGATGGCACGGCCCACATTGGCGCCGGCAAGCTGGTCGTTCTCCTCGGCACCGATCACGAACTCGGTGTTCGCGGGCGTGATGCCGTCCTTCTGGAGCCGGTCGAAGAACTTGACGAACGCCGCGTCGTACGCCTTCGCGTTGTTGACGTAGCAGCTGTCGCCCGGGCCGAGCGCGAACCCGTTTCCGGTCGCGCCGGCCGTGGTGCAGCCAGTGCTGCCGGGCTTGCGCTCGTGAATGTCGGAGATGTAGCCGTACGTCACGGGGATGCCGGCCTCCTGCATGTCGGCGAGGTAGGCGAGTGACTGCGTGGCGGTCGGGTTGAAGCCCGGGAAGCCGGGCCTGCCACTGAACGGCTCGACGAGCGCGTTGCCGTCGAGGTCGGTGAGGTTGCCATTCGCGTCGGTGACCGGGTAGCCGTTGTGCGTCACGGACGGTGTGCCGGCACCGATTTGTGGCGCCGTGTACCTGGATCCGAACAGACCCTGGAAGCCGTCATAGCCGCCCGGCTCGGTCGGCAGGCTGTCGGGCGCCGCGCTCGGCGATGGCACGGTCTGGCCGAACTTGACGGCCTGGGCGTCGGCGCAGATGGCGTCGCCCTTGGCGCAGTGCACTGCAACACCGATGTAGTCCGCGACCTCCGCGTCCTTGAAGGGGTCCCCGGTGTCGGCGTTGGCCTGGGCGACCTCCGGCGAGTTCGGGCCGAAGACCGCGGGCAGGTCGCGCGGGACGTTCTCCAGCACCATGTTGGCGGTGGAGAAGTCGCCGACGGTGCACCCGGCGCGGGTGAACGGCACCCACGGGGCCGGGGTCTGCCGGTCGGTCGCGCCCGGTGTGGCCGGCACCTTGTCGGAGTAGACCATGCTCGGCGTGGTGTCGTGCCCGGCCGTCGGCGGGTTCACGGTGTCGGACACTTGCGCGTTCCAGTACGCGAACGACGTCGCCGCGTCCGTCGTGCCGTTCGGGTTGTAGGTCTTGTACGAGTTCGAGACGGGCTGGCCGTGGCGGTCGCCGTACAGGCCGGTGTAGATGGTCAAGCTGTCGTCGGCCGTGTGCGCGATCAGCGGCGTGTGCACGTTCGACAGGACCGTGCCGTTGGACTGCAGGAAGCTCAGCAGGTGCGGCATCTGCTCCAGGTCGGACGGCACATTCGGGTTGTCGCGGAAGAAGTGCACGTTGTCGAACACAATGCTGACGACGTGCTTCACGCCGTTGCCGAGACCGCACCCGCTTGTGGTCTCGGCACCCGCCGTGACCGGCGCGCTGCCAACGACCGCGGCTCCGCTTGCCGCAACGACAGCGGTGGCCAGACCAGCCGTCATGCGCCGCCGCATTCCTGATCGAGTTTGCATCGCTCATCCCCCAGAAGTGGACCGAACGGACGACGGTCACGCTAGCCCTAAGTTCGCGCGTCCATGGCGACGAGGGGGCGACGTGCGCACTACCAGCAGGTAACAGCCTGGCGTGAGCCGCGGCTCACGCCGCAGACAGCAATCGGGCCTGCCGGCCGTCCTGTGGAAGCGACGGCGACAGGCCCGAATGCTGAGCTGGAACTACGCAGACGCAGTCGCGAACTCCGGTTCGAGCTCGGCCACGACCGGCTGCGGCACCCGTGCGGCCCGACGGCGCGGGATCGCGAACGCAGCCACTGCACCCAGCGCGACGACGGCGGCGCCGACCAGGATCGCCGGGTTCATGCCGTCCACGAAGGCGTCACCGCTCTGGTAACCGCCGAGGCGGGCGAACACCGATGCCAGCACGGCCACTCCGAACACGCCGCCGAGTTCGCGGATCGCGTTGTTCGCGCCGGAGGCCTGGCCCTCTTCCGCGGGTCGCACGGCGGAGAGCACCACGTTCGCGACCGGGGCGAAGAACATGCCCATCCCGACACCGGCCAGGATGAACGGGCCGATGAATGCCGAGTACGGCGCCGTCGGTGTCGAGATGAGGCCCAGCCAGCCCAGCCCGAGGGCCTGCAGCGAGAGCCCGACACCGATGAGGGTCTTGCCGCCGATCTTGTCCGACAGGGCGCCCGCGATCGGTGCGACGAACATGGGCGCGATCGTCCACGGCAGGATGCGCAGGCCCGAGCCGAGTGGTGAGTAGCCCTGCACCGTCTGGAAGAACTGCGACAGCAGGAAGATCGAGCCGAACATCCCGAAGAACATGAACAGCGACGCGGTGTTCGCGAGGGTGAACGTGCGGTTGCGGAAGAACGCCATCGGCAGCATGGGGTTCTCGGCCCGCAGCTCCCAGGCCACGAACGCTGCCAGCAGTACGACGCCCATGCTCAATGCGCCGAGGATCTCCGTGCTCGCCCAGCCCTGGGCGTTGCCACGAACCAGGCCCCACACGATGCCGAACAGGCCGGCGCTGGACAGGCCGAGTCCGCCGAGGTCGAGCTTGCCGGCCGGGCCGTAGCTCTCCGTCAGCCGGGACATCGCGAGCGGGACGAGCGCGACACCGATCGGGACGTTCAGCCAGAAGATCCACTGCCAGGAGATGCCCTGCACGATGGCGCCGCCTACGACCGGGCCGAGCGCGACCGCCAAGCCGCTGATTCCACCCCACGCCCCGAGCGCGAGCCCGCGCTTGGTCGGCGGAACGGCGGCGCTGAGGATCGTGAGGGTCAGCGGCAGGACGATCGCTCCGCCGAGTCCCTGCACGGCACGGGCCAGATTCAGCATCCCGATCGACGGCGCGAGTGCCGCGGCGACCGAGCCGGCGGTGAAGATGCCGACGCCGAGGGAGAACATGCGCCGGCGACCGAAGCGATCGCCGAGTGCCGCGCCGGTCAGCAGGAGCACGGCGAACGTCAGCGTGTACGCGTTGACCGTCCACTCGAGGCTCTCCAGCGATGCGCCGAGATCCTCGCGGATCACCGGGATCGCGGTCGTCACGACGAGGTTGTCGAGAGTGACCATGAAGAGCGCGACCGAGGTGATCACGAAGGTCCACAGCGTGCGGTTCTTCATCGTCTTCTCCTTCGAGTTGGGCGGTGAAAGTGAGTGGTTACTTCCAACACTTGGACAAAAAAAATTGAGGACGGGCGGCTAGCTGGTCATGTCGTCCTTGCACGCGTTGAGCAGCCGGGTGGCCCATGGTTCCGGGTCCTCGACCAGATTGAGCGACATGAAGATCGTGATGAGCATGCCGTCGGCGAAGAACCGGCTGACCACGTCAGCGGGCTCGCCCGACGCTTGCTCGGCGAGGTCGACGAGGTTGCGCCAGGCGCTGCGCGTGTGGCGGGCGATGTCGGGGTCGTCGCAGGACGTCCACGACTTGAGCATCAGCATCAGGCGGTCACGGTCCTGCATTACTTCGGTGTAGGCGCCGCCCATTGCCTGCAGAGCCTCGACACCCGACTTGCCGTGCGCCGCGCGGACGAAGACCTCGTGAAGCTGGTCGGCGCAGCGCTTGGAAGCGGCGAGGTAAAGCTCCCTCTTCGAGCCGAACAGTCGGAACAGGTACGGCTGTGAGATGCCGGCTGCTCGCGCGATGTTCTCCGTCGAGGCACCGCGCAGGCCGCGCACCGCGAACTCGTGCGTCGCGGCGTTGAGGACCGCAACGCGTCGCTCGTCCGCCGTCTGTCGGGGGGCCGTCGTTGTCATGGTAGTGAGTGTTCACTCACAACCTCGGATCTGTCAAGCCCCAGTTCGATCCGCTACAGCGACTCGTCCGGTTCGAAGCGATCGGCGCTGCTTGATCGGGACGCGCAGCTGCTCGGCGAGGCTGAGCAGGTCGTCGTCGCGGACGATGGCGAGGCCGTGACGGGTGAGCAGCTCGCGCATGCCGCCCGGCGTCCACGAGGAGCGGCGGGGCTCGCTTGCCCATGGACTGGAGCGGCCGGCCAGCGCAGTCATCGCCCGGGCGACCAGGCGTCCGCCGGCCGCGGACATCGCCGGAGACTGGTAGTTGACGACAAGGCGGCTGCCTGGCGCGGATCTTGCGCTGATGACGGCTGCTGTGTCGTCGACATCCGCTCTGCTGAGGTACGGGACGACGCCCTCCCAGACCCAGGTGGTTGGCGTCGTGGGCTGCTGCCCCGCCGCGTCGAGCGCGGCATCGAGCCGATCGTGCGTGAGGTCGACCGGTACGTACCGCAGCGTCCTGGACAGCGGGGACAGGTCGCCCAGCCGGTCGCGCTTGTCCTGCTGCGAGGCGGGATGGTCGACCTCGAACACGTCGACGTCGGCGAGCTCGGTCATGCGCCAGGCACGTCCGTCCAGGCCGGCACCGAGGATGACCAATTGCGGAGCCTGCCGCTCGCGCACCGCGTCGTCGATGGCGATCGTGCGCGGGACCATGATCTCGGCGCTGGCTCGGATCATCTCGAACGGGACGCGCTCACCCCATCCCTTCGGCGTCGCGCCCGCGCGCACTTGCTCGACCGGAACGCGCTCGTCGTCGCGGAGCAGCGCCATCGCGGTCGGGTCGGTGAACCGACCAGGCGCTGCGCGTTCGTGGGCGGCAGCACGACCTTGGCAGACCAGCACGGCGGTCTGGCTCGCCGCTCGAGTCTCCATGCGCGGGTTTCGGGTGTCAGGCTTCGGGTTTGCCCTCGCCTGGGTCCGCGGGCTTCTCGGGTTCGGGCTTCTCGTCCGCGGGTCGCGTCGCTTTCTCGGTGCCCTGGCGGAATCCCTCGGCGACGTCCTCGGCCTTGTTCTTCAGCGACTCGCCCGCGCGCTCTGCCTTCTCCATGAACGTCTGGGCCAGCGGCTTGGCCTTCTCGCGGAATTCTTCGGCCTTCGGCTTGGCCTTCTTCGCCAGCTCCTCGGCCTTGCTCTTGAAGCGGTCGAATGCGCTCATCTGGTTACTCCCGTCTCTGTCATGGGTGATCCTCGCGTTCGCGCTTCAACTTGCGCCAGCCTCCGGCACGGTTGTTGACGATGATCTGCTGGAACATGGCGGTGAGCGCCTTCGCGTTGATGGTCTCGCCTTCGCGGATGGCCACCGTGCGGGCGGTCTTGTTGTCGTGACCGGCCGTGATGATTCCCTCCGGATCCGGGACGATGGCGCCGTCGTAGAGGAACACGTTGACGTGGTCCTTCGCGGCCAGCAGCGCGCAGATGTTGCCTTGCAGCACGAAGTACGGCTGCCTGGTGCGCTTGATGGTCTCGACGACTTCCGGGTCGGCGGCATGGACGAGTTCGCGGACTTCGCGGCAGATCGCCTGCTGCCAATCGGGCAGGGCGTCGATGTACGCGTCGACGCCAGGCTCGGCAGTGAACGTCATGGTGACGTCCACCGTAGCTGGGTGTCTGCTACAGCTCCTCGTGGTCGACGTGGTCGAGGTGCGTGTCGGCGACCGGGCGGCTGCCGGCGACGGTGAAATCGTCCACGTCGTCGAGCACGAAGGTCGAAACGCCGGCCGTCTTGTCCGCCCGGACGTGGTGGAAGTCGGCGTCGCTCACGTCGCGGAGCACGAACGCGGGCCGGGTGTCGGTCTGCTCGTACCGCACGGCCACGTTGTCGAGTTCGATGCCGGCGACGTGCCGGACGAAGAAGCCGTACGCGGGCAGCGTGCCGAACATGTTGTTCTCCGGGTACGCGTCTTCCAGTTCGGGCGGGTCCTGCACCGCGTCGCCGGGCGAGAGGCCCCCCACCAGGTACTGGCGCACGTCGCTGATCCGGACGTCCTCGATGTTGTGCCCCGGGATGCCCGCGATCGTCGACGGGTATCGCGGGTCGGCGTCGTGCACCGTGACGTTGCTGATGCTCACCCGGCGCAGCGTGCCGATCTCGATACCGGCCGGGCCGCGCATGCGGGCGCCGAGCCGAAGGAACAGCGGCGTCTGGACGTTGCGCATCGTGAGGTTGCTGATCGTGACGTCCTCCAGCAGCCCGCCGTCGACGGTCTCGAGCGCTAGTCCCCGGCAGTACTCGAAGATGATGTTCGAGATCGCGATGTTCTTGAACCCGCCGTTCGACTCGGTGCCGAACTTGAGCCGGCCGGTGCGTCCGTACGCGCCGGTCTTGAACGTGCCGTCGAGCAGCGTGCCGAGGTCGTAGCCGCTCACCATGCAGTTGTCGATGGATACGTTCTCCGCGGCGCGAACCTCGTTGAGCGCGTACGAGCTCTTGAGCACGATGGCGTCGTCGTTGGGCGAGTTGATCGTGGTGTTGGACAGCCGGACGTTCTTGCAGCAGTCGAGGTTGATGCCGTCGCGATTCGTGTCGATGACCAGACCGTCGATGCGGAAGTTGTCGACACCGGTCGGCAGGATCCCGAAGTGGCCGCCCCGATAGATCGTGATGTCGCGGATGGCGACGTTGCGGCAGAGCTTGAGCGCGATCGCCTTGTTGCCTTGCAGCGGTGCGGATTCCTGGCTGCCACTGCGGATCAGGCCGGCTCCGTCGATGGTGCCCGGCCCGTGGATCGTGATGTTCTCCAGTCCCTCTCCCCAGATCAGGCTGTTGTGCCAGTGGCTGTGCCCGAAGTCCTGGTACGGGTTGCCGGCGCCCGGCTCGGCCTCGTCGTAGCCCTGCGTGCTGGTCGGCGTGGCCGCCAGGATCGTCGCGCCGTGCGCCAGGTAGAGCGCGACATTGCTCTTCAGGTGGATCGAGTAGCTCGCGTAGGTCCCGGCCGGGAAGTAGACGGTGCCGCCGGTCCCGCCGTGCGGGCCGGGCCGGGTGCCCGCGGCGGCGTCGATCGTCCGGTTGATGGCGTCGGTGTCTATCGTGACGCCGTCGCCTTTCGCGCCGAAGTTGCGCACGTCGAAGATGTCGTCGAGCTGGCCGGGGTCCGTGGGCGCGGGTACCGGATCGGCGTACGCCGATCCCGGGTACGTGAGGGCGGCGCCGGCCGCTCCGGCCGCTCCGAGGGTGAGGATGCTGCGGCGCGTGATCGAGTTCGACATGGGCCATCTCCGCTCGGGAACGGGGAAAAGCTTTTCCTCGTCACGCTAGTGACGTGGCCAAGACCAGTCAAGACGTGAGCGGCTCTCGCGAAGTGACTGCTGCGCTTGCCGAAACTGCGCACTGGAGCCCGAGGCTTGACATTCGCCGGGTATCGGTTCGATAGTTAGGGAAATCCTTTTCCCAACAGCAGCCGGACCGGCTCGGTCCGGTGTCGCGGCTTGCCTTCCGTATGGGCGAGGAAGGAACGGCACCATGTCGTACTCAGCAGGCAGTTGGCGACGGTCGTTGCTGTTGGTTGCCGCTATCGTGGCGGGCGGTACGGCCGTCGCCGCCAGTTCACCGGGGGCCGTGGCGCGAGAGGCAGCGCCCGACGCGCCTGGCCAGGCGTGGGTCGGCTCGTGGAGCACGACGCCGCTCGTCGGCGGCGCCGGATTCGACAACCAGACGCTGCGCGAGATCATCCACATCAGCCTGGGCGGCGAGGAGGTACGGGTCCGGCTGACGAACGCGTTCGGCACCAACGGCGTGGTGATCGACGACGTGACCGTCGGGGTGCGCGATGCCGGTGCCGCCCTCGTACAGGGCACCGAACGGCCGGTCACGTTCGGCGGTGCGCAACAAGTCACGCTCCCGGCCGGAGCGGAGGTCTTGAGCGACCCCGTGCCGCTGGCCGTCACAGCCCAGCAGGATCTCGCCGTCAGCCTGCACGTGCCGGCGCCGACCGGTGCGGCGACCAGACATGCCGGTGCGTACACGACTTCCTACGCGGCCAGCGGCGATCACGCGGCCGAGCCCTCGGCGGGCGCGTTCACATCGACGCTGAGCTCGTGGTACCTGCTCGACGGTGTCGACGTGCTGACCGCACCGGAGACCGGGGCGGTCGTCGCGCTCGGTGACTCCATCACCGACGGAACGAACTCCACTGTGGACGCCAACCGGCGATACCCGGACGACCTTGCTCGCCGCCTGCTCGCCGGTCCGCCCGGACAACTCCTGGGCGTGCTGAACGAGGGCGCGTCCGGGAATCGCCTGCTGACTGACGGCGGCTCGTCCGGAGTCAGCGCGCAGCAACGGTTCGACCGCGACGCCCTTGCACAGACGGGCGTTCGGGCGGTGATCCTGCTCGAGGGCATCAACGACATCGGTCACAACCTCGGACCCGTGTCGGCGAACCCGGTGACCGCGCAGGATCTGATCGACGCGATGTCGAACCTGATTCGAGCCGCGCACGAGCACGGGCTGCGGATCATCGGCGCCACCATGACGCCGATCGGCGGATCCAAGTACGACACGCCTGACGCGGAGGCCAAGCGCCAGGCCGTCAACGAATGGATCCGCACCGGCGGAGCGTTCGACGGCGTCGTCGACTTCGACCGCACCGTGCGTGACCCAGCTGACCCGAGCCGGTTCCTGCCGGCATACGACAGCGGTGACCACCTGCACCCGAACGACATCGGATACCAGGCGATGGCGGACGCAGTCGACCTGAATCTGCTGTACCGCTAGGAGGTTTGCATGTCACGATCGATCACCCGATGGCTCGCTGTGCTCATGGCGCTGACTGGTTGCATCGCGGCCGCTGCGCCCGCTGTCGCTGCGGCCGGGTCGACCATCGTGCGTCCGGACGATCCGCGGCTGCGCTTCATGGGGCACTGGGGTCACACCGCGAATGCCGCGATCACCGTCAACTCCGGATCGGAGCTGACGTTCGGGTTCACCGGGCATACCTTGCACGGTCTGTTCGACACGTCGACGATCACCGTGCCGTCGCAGATCTACGTGTCGATCGACGCCGGGCCGCCGGTGTTCTACAAGGTCGACCACGACGACATCGACTTCACGCCCACGCCGCTCGCGGGCTTCCTGCACACGGTGCGGATCGACGTCAAGGACGTGGACGAGTACGAGAACCGGTGGATCCTGCCGTTGCAGTCAGGGGTCGTGCTCACCGGCTTCGAGCTGGACCCGTTGGCCGCCTTGCTGCCCGGACCACCGCTCGGCCAGCTGCACATGGACTTCTTCGGCGACTCGATCACCGAGGGCGTCCTGGCGCTGTGCCCGACGCTCGGCGTCGACTGCGCGGATGGCACGGTGGACTACGCCCACCTGACCGGGCAGGCGTTCCACGCCAACTTCAACCAGGTCGGATTCGGCAAGCAGGGCATCATCCAGCCCGGTCACGGCAACGTCGGAACCGCGTCCCAGTCGTTCGGCTGGAACTTCCAGGGCTCGCCCAGCGACCCGCACTTCGACCCCGACGCCGTCGTGGTCAACCAGGGCACCAACGACGGCACGTTCAGCAGCGCCGACTTCCAGCCCGGCTACCTCGCCTATCTGCGCGAGATCCGTACCGCCGACCCGCGTGCCTGGATCTTCGCGATGCGCCCGTTCGGTGGCTACCACGCCAGCGACATTGCCTGGGCTGTCCAGCAAATGGCCGATCCCAAGGTCGTCTACGTCGACACGACCGGGTGGCTGTCCGTTGCGGCTGGCGACTTCACCGGCACGACTCATCCGGACGTGCAAGGACATCGCAAGGCCGCCGACCTCCTGATCGCGTTGATCGAGTCCGTCACCGGATGGCGAGCCTCATGAGACTCGTGTCTGTTGCCGCGCTGCTGGTGGGCGCCTTCACGGCGGCGGCACCTGCCGGCGCGGCGGCTCCGACCGCCAGCCCGGTGAACCACGAGCACGCCGTCTGCGTCGACACTCCGCTCCGACTCGCCTTCGACCAGCCGCCGTCGCTCGGCACGTCAGGCTCTATCGAGGTGCACCGCGCGGACGGTTCGATCGCCGACAGCATCGACGTGGCCGATCCCGCGTCGTACCAGCACACGGTCGGCGACGCGGTGTCGGAGACCGGCGTGCCGCACGAGTTCGCTTACTACCCGGTGATCGTCACGGGCGATACCGCCGCGATTTACCTGCACCACGAACTCGACTACGGCCAGACGTACTACGTCACCATCGATCCCGGGGTGTTCACCGGATTCGCGGGCATCCAGGACCCGGACGCGTGGCGCTTCACCACCAGGCTCGTCCCGCCGCTCGGCCCTGGCCCGCTGACAGTTTCCGCCGCCGGCGGTGGCGACTTCTGCACAGTGCAGGGCGCGATCGACTTCGTGCCGGAGGGAAATACGAAGCAGGTCGTCATCGACGTGCTGCCGGGCGTCTACACCGAGATGGTCTACGTCCGGCCAGACCGTCCGCACATCACCGTGCGTGGCGCAGGCCGCGGCCGGACGGTGATCCAGTACGCCAACAACGACCGGCTCAACGGCGACGCCCACCTGCTCAACAGCCCTCCGGACGCCAACGTATGCCCGCGGCGCGTGCTGCCGACACCGGACCTGCACAACTGCTGGCGTGCGATGTTCGGGGTCGATGCGCCTGACTTCACGATCGCGGACGTCACGCTGCACAACACGACGCCGTTCCGCGGATCGCAGGCGGAGGCGTTCCGCGGCAACAACGAACGCATCGCGCTCGACCGGGTGAACCTCGAGAGCTTCCAGGACACGCTTCGCCTGCAGGGAAAGGGATTCGTCACCGACAGCTACATCGAGGGCGACGTCGACTTCATCTGGGGCACCGGCGCGATCTTCGTCCAGAACTCCGAGATCAGGGCGCTGCACGCCGGTTACTACACGCAGATCCGCAACGACAGTGCGACGAACGGCGCCGTCTTCGTCAACGACCGGCTGACCCGGGCTGCCGACCTGGGCGACGGCACCGTCTACCTGAGCCGGATCGAGACGAATCGCTTCCCGGACAGCCAGGTCGCCTTCATCGACACCACGACGGACGCGCATGTGCGTCCTGTCGGCTGGCAGATCACGCCGAACGACTGCAGCTTAGCTCCCCGCCTGCGGTTCTGGGAGTACCACAGCCTCGACCTGACCGGGACGCCGGTCGACGTGACGCAACGGCTTGCCTGCTCGCGTCAACTCGGCGACGCGGAGGCGGCGCAGTGGCGCGATCCGAGTTACGTGCTCGGCGGGTGGGTGCCGTCCCTGGTGCCTCCGCTGGCCGGTCAGCGTTGAGCCGAGCCCCGCGTCCGCCGAGCCGGATCTGGCCGCATCCGGACGCGGCCTTGAACATCTCGCAGGTGCTGGATAAGTTCTTGGGAAATCGCTTTCCTAACTGGCCGCCAGGTACGCCGCCAGTGCGTCCTTCTGCGAGAGCTTCCGCCACTGGCAAGGAGGAATGACATGAGGCGTCGTCCCGCACCCGCACCCGCACTCCTCGCCGTCGCAGTGACGATCGCTGCGCTCGGCGCGGCACCTAGCGCCGACGGCAGCGCCGAACCTGCGGCCGGGCTCAGCTGGCAAGTGAGCAAGTCGCCGTTCGCGCTGAGCTTTCTCGACGACGGCAATGCCCTGACCGCCGAGGCGGGCGGTGACATCGCCGGCCGGGAGGGCGGTTGGCATACCAGATCGGCGGGCCGGACGCCGGCACGGACCCGAGCTACCACCGGTTGACCGACCTGCTGCGCCAGCGGCCCGTTGCCGCTGGCGCCGAGTACACGGTTGCGACGGACGAGCCGGGCCGCACCGCGACCGTTGCCGTGAGCCATACGGCGCAGGGCATTCGGGTGCAGTGGACGCTGTCTCCGTCGACCGGCGTCACCGCGATGCTTGAAGCGCTGACTGCGGCGGGCACCGAGCACTACCTCAGCGGCAGCTCGGCGGCGTACGTCGACCTGCGCGGCCACATTCGCGGCTGGAGCCCGGGCAAGGAAGGCCGCGAGGCCCAGGAGTACTGCCAGAACCAGGAACAGACCGCCAGCTCGCTCTACCTCAGCTCGGCCGGCTACGGCTTCTACGCGGCGACCTCGCACGTCGGCCGGTTCGCGTTTCCTGACGCGCCGCCGGCGGCCGACGGACCGACCTGCGCCACGACACCGCGTCCGGCGAGCGGCACCCCGAACCCGCAGCCCTGCCCGGTGTCGAACACCGCGTTCGCCGATCGGGTGCAGGTGTGCGTCAAGGCCAGCGAACTGACCTATGACGTCTACGCCGGGTCGCCCGCGAGCGTCACCACCGCCTACTACCGCACCGTCGGCCTGCCGAGCCTGCCACCACCGAGCCAGTTCGCACTGCTGAAGTGGCGTGACGTCAACGCCGACCAGCAGCAGGTGCTCGACGACGTGGCCGAGTTCAAGCAACTCGGCATCCCGATCGGCTCGATCTGGATCGACAACCCGTGGGAGCAGCAGCCGCCCGGATTCCTGACCCGCCGCAACGGCAGCGCATGCAACGGCAGCCTGCGCTTCGACCCGACCGCCTTCCCCGATCCGCAGGCGATGATCGACCAGATCCGCGCCCAGGGCGTGCGGTTCGGCCTGTGGACGTCGCCGATCATGAGCACGCCGTCCGGGCAGAACTGCACCGGGCTGAACGACGTGTGGAGCAAGAACGGCTGGCTGATCCCCGGCACGAACTACATCGACTTCACCATCCCGGCCGCGCGGCAGTACTACGTCGACCGCCTCACCGAGTTGTTCCGGATGGGCGTGAGCCTGACGAAGGAAGACCGCGGCGAGGAACTGCGTCTGGAGACGGCGCAATTCGCTGCTGGATCCGGCGCGGACTGGTACTTGCGCTATCCCGACCTGTATCAATCAGCTGTCAGCGAGGCACTGCGCAACGTCAACGGCGACGACTTCGAGACGTTGGTGCGAGCGGGCGCGCCCGGGACGGCGCAGGACACCCACGGGATGTGGGGCAGCGACACGGTGCAGACGTTCAACGGGCTGCGCACCGAGGTCCGGTATGGCACGAGCGAGTCGCTGACCGGTCACTTCGCCTGGGGATCGGACACCGGCGGCATCGACCCGATGGCCCCCTTGAACGCGACGAACAGCCCGACGCCGTCGCTGTTCACGCGCTGGTCGCAGTTCAGCGCGGTGAGCCCCGTCTTCGAGGTCGGCGGCGCGGGGCTGAACGCGACTCCGTGGCTGTACGACCCGGACACGATCGGCCGCTTCCGCGACGCGGTCGTGCTGCACTACGAGCTGTTCCCGTACTTGTACGGGCTGGCCGTGCAGGCGTCGCGTACCGGCGTCCCGATCTTGCGGACGGTGGGCTACAACTACCCGGACGACCAGCAGGCCTGGGCGCAGGACCAGGAGGTCATGCTTGGTCCTGACCTGCTCGCCGCGCCGGTGACGACTGACCGCGCCGAATCCGACGGAGCTGCAGGCAACCCGACGCCCGTCGACGTGTACCTGCCCGCAGGTCAGTGGGTCGACCTCTACAGCGGTCAGGTCGTGTCGGGCGGGCAAACGATTACCCGCCTAACCAGCCTGGACGAGTTCCCGCTCTACCTGCGCGCCGGCGGCGCCATCGGTTTCAACGCCCGCACCCCGAACATCTGGCCGGACGGTTGGGGAACGGACGACCTCAGCAAGCCCGACCTCAGCGGATGGATGTACGCGCCGTCGACCGGAGCCGCAACCGTAGCGACGAGCTCGTCACCAGGGCGCCTGGCCGCGTCGACGGCGAGCGGCCATGTTCGCTTGGCACTCACCGGTGCAACGTCGCGCGTGCAGGTGCTCGTCCTCGCGGCGCATCCGCCGGCCAGCGTGATGGTCGACGGTCAGCTCCTGCCGCAGGCCGCAGGCGCCGACGCGCTCCGTGGCATGGATCAGGGCTGGACGTTCACCACCGGATCGTTCGGCGGCGTCATGGTCAAGCTCGCGCCGCAGCAAGGGAACGCCCAGGTCGACCTGGACCTCCAGTGACGCAACCGAGCGGAGAAGGCATGTCACGAAGCAGCATGAGCCGGCGATCGTTCCTCGGCGGAGCGGCGGCGATCGGCGCGGGAACCCTGCTCGCACCGGCCGTTGCGCGCGCCGCCATACCGTGGGAACCACCGTCCGGCCCGTACGAGCCGACCAAGGAATCACTCGACACGCACCCCGTCGCGCAGTGTTCAAGGACGCCAAGTTCGGAATCTTCATCCACTGGGGCGTGTACGCCGTTCCCGCCTGGGGTGACGCGCTCGCCTACCACGCGGCCGAGTGGTACTCGTACGCGATGCACATCAGTGGCGCCGGCTTGGACACCACTTACCAGCACCACCTGAACACCTACGGCGCCGGATACAACTACGACGAGTTCATTCCGCAGTTCCGGGCGGAGAACTACGATCCGCGAGCGTGGATCGACCTGTTCGAACGAGCCGGTGCGCGCTACTTCGTGCTGACTTCCAAGCACCACGACGGTTTCCAGCTCTTTCCCAACACCGCCTCTGACCGCAACTCGGTCGTGATGGGGCCGCATCGCGATCTGGTCGGCGACCTGTTCCGTGCCGCGCAGGACAGCCATCTCAAGCGCGGCCTCTACCACTCGCTCGGGGAATTCTTCAATCCCGCCCTGGACACACCGCCGTGGAATCCCTATACGCACGAGCTGATCCCGTACACCGGCTACAAGCCGGTCGACGACTACCCCTCGCAGTACCTGCACGTGATGGTGAAGACGCTGATCGACACCTACGACCCCGACGTGCTGTGGGCCGACGGCGAGCATTGGCACGCCGACCTCGGCGCCGGGCCGGCGTTCAAGCCGCAGGACATGGACTGGCGCAGCGACGAGCTGCTCGCCTACTACTACAACAATTCCGTCAACCGGCCGTACCCGAAGGAGGTGATGGTGAACGACCGGTTCGAGGCGAGCCATCGCGACTTCGCCGTGTCCGAGGGCGACAAGTCGTCGTACAGCCTCCGCTCGACGGCGTGGGAGGCGGCGCTCACGCTGGGCCGCTCGTGGGGATACGACACGAACGAGGACCCCGCCAGCATCAAGTCACCCAGCCGCATCGCCCAACTCCTCGTCGACATCGTGAGCAAGAACGGCAACCTGCTGCTGAACGTCGGACCGCAGGCAGACGGCACCATCGCGGATTGGCAGGCTGAGCGGTTGCTCGCGGTCGGTGACTGGCTTCGGGTGAACGGGTCGGCGATCTACGACACCGTCCCGTGGCACCGCGCCGCGGACGGCAACCTGCGCTACACGGTTTCGCCGCTGTCGTTCAACATCTTCAGCCTGGACTGGCCGGGCTCGACGCTCGTCGTCCCGGCGGACCTGCCGATCACCGATGATTCGCAGATTCGGCTGCTGGGCGACGAGGGCCACCTGCTCGACTTCCGCCGGACGGATGCCGGTGTGGAGATCAGCTTGCCCGGTCGCAGTCCGGGCGGGGACGGGTTCCCCGTCGCGCTCGTGGTCAAGCACCCGTCGTAGCTTGCCGGCGTACTGAGCGCCGTGACCAGCGCCCCGCCGGCGATCATGTGCAGATCGACACGTCCGGAGCTGTCGATCTGCACATGATCGCGTGGGCGACCAGCCTCAGCCGGTCACTACCTGGCCGGCGACGATGACGTTGCGCAGCTGCAGGTCGTCGATGTTCTGGGCGACCGGAGCCTTTGCCGCCGCGGTGAACGTGCAGTTGGTGAGCGACACGTGCTCGATGTGGTCGTCCGGGTAGCCGACGAGATACCAGGGCTGTTGCGCGGAGTCGACGGTCAGGTTCGACACGTGGATGTCGGCCACCGTCGGGTTGAAGCCGTGGCCCGCCCCCTCGCTGTAGAAGAAGTCGATGAGGAACGCCACCTGCGCCACCTGACCGACCGTGGTGTTGCGCAGGTAGACCTCCTCGATGTAACCGCCGCGCAGTGAGTTCGTCTTCAACCGCAGGCAGTTGTTCAGGTTCGGGCTGTTCATCTGCAGATACTCGGCGAAGATGTTGCGGACGCCGCCGGTCATCTCGCTGCCCATGGTCACGCCGCCGTGGCCGTCGGCGAACGTGCAGTTGCGGATGACGATGTCTTCGGACGGCACGTTGACCCGCCTGCCGTCGGCGTTCTTCCCGGACTTGATGGCGATGCAGTCATCGCCCGTGTTGAACGTGCACCCTTGGATGACGACGTCGCGGCAGGACTCGGGATCGCAACCGTCGTTGTTCGGGCCGTGGCTGTCGACCGAGTAGTTCTGCACGGTGACGTTCTGGCTGAGCACCGGGTGGATCTCCCACATCGGCGAGTTCTTGATCGTGATGCCGTCGATGATCACGTTCTGGCATCGGTAGAACTGCACGAAGTTGGGCCGTAGGTAGTGCCCGGCACCGAAGACGCGGTCCTCGACGGGCACGCCGGCGTCCGCCAGCTGCTGAGACAACTGGTCGTCCGCGCCCTGGCTGGGCTGCCCGGGCATCCAACCGAAGTTGGCCGAGCCCGACCATGGCCACCAGTGCGCGTTGTCGGCCTGGCCGTCCAGGATTCCGTTCCCGGTCAAGCCGATGTTCTCCTGGCCGAAGGCGTAGATGAGCGAGGAGTAGTTCATCAGCTCGATGCCTTGCCAGCGGGTGAAGACGACTGGCAGGTACGCCACCGGATCGGTGCTGAACTTCAGCGTCGCGCCGTCGGACAAGTGCAGATCGACGTTGCTGAGCAGGTGGACGGCGCCGGTGAGGAACACGCCGTCCGGTACCACCACGTGCCCGCCGCCCCCCGCGTTGCAGTCCGCGATCGCGGCGCGCAGCGCCTGCGTACAGTCCGTCGCGCCGTCGCCGACGGCGCCGTAATCGCTGATCGCGAAGGTGCGATCCGGAAAGTGGGGTGGCTGCACGCGGGCAAGGATGCGCCCGGCACGTTGCCAGGCTGCCGCGTAGGGATCCGTTACAGCGAAAGCGGTTGCGCCGCCGAGGGGCGACGCACTGAGCGCGACCGCTCCGCCCGCCGCGAGCCCGGCAACCTTGAAGAAATCGCGACGGGAGTACGGGTGTGCCATGCCGGCCCTCCTCGGGGACGTATCCTGGCAAAGGTTTTCCCAAAACCGTAGGTCGGGACGGGTCGGCGAGTCAACGGTGACTTTCCCGCTGTGGTGCAATGACGTTGTGGCACGTACCGGAGGGGCTCGGATGTGGGAGCGCAGCACGATCATCGACGTAGCGCGCGATGCCGGGGTGTCGCCGGCAACCGTGTCGCGGGTGCTCAACGGCGCAAAGCCGGTCTCGGCCGAGGTCGCGCGCCGCGTCCGCGAAACTGTCGAGCGGCTCGGCTACCAACCCAATCCGGCTGCCCAGGGTCTGCTGCGCGGACGCTCGCATGCGGTCGGCGTTGTCGTGCCCGACCTCAGCAACCCGTACTTCGCCGAGGTGCTCAAAGGCGTGACCGCTGCGGCTGACGAGTACGACCGGCGCACGCTGATTGCCGACACCAACGAGGACGTCAGCCAGGAGCGTCGCGTCATCCTCGAACTGGCGCGCTGGGTCGACGGCATCGTGCTGTGCTCACCGCGGATGCCCGACTCGGCGTTGCGCGCGACCGCGGCGTCCGTCCCGAACCTGGTGTGCATCAATCGCGTGCTGCGCGACCCACCCGTGGCGGCAGTGGTCGTCGACTTCCGGGCGGGTATGCGGGCGATCTGCAATCACCTGCTCGAACTCGGTCATCGCCGGGTGGCCTACCTGCAGGGGCCGAGGCAGGCGTGGTCGGAGAAGGAGCGCCAACTTGCGTTGCGCGCCGCCGGCCGCCGAGGTCTGGAAGTCACGCAGGTGCCGTGCGGCCCGAGCACCATCGACGGCTACCGCGCGACGGACGAAGCCCTGCGCAGCGACCCGTCGGCGATCATCGCGTTCAGCGACTACGTGGCGTTCGGCGTCCTGCCGCGTCTCGCCGAACTCGACGTCGCCGTACCGGACGACATCTCGGTCACCGGTTTCGACGACATCCCGATGAGCGGCATCACGATGCCTGGCCTCACGACGGTCGCCGTCCGAAAGCCGCTGCTCGGCCAGCTCGCCTGGCAGCAACTGCACGACGTCGCTGAGAAGCGGACCGGCGCCGCGGTCAGCGTGACGCCTGAATTGGTGACCAGGGCGTCCACAGCACGTCCCCGGCGGCGCCGGAAGATCGGAGCAAAGCTCCGCGCGGCCGACGACGCCGGGACGTGAGGCGTCAGCTCTTGATGACAGGCTTGCCCAGAGGTATATCGGGTCCGCCGGTCACGGCCGAGCCGATGCTGAAGTAGATGTAGACGCCGACCGCCGCGAACAGGAACACGATCACGCCGCCGGTCTGGAGCCATCCCTTGGACGCGTTGATCGTGCCGATCAGCACCGCGATCAGAGCCAGCTCGACGAGGGCGAAGACCGCCGTAAAAGCAAGTGGCAGCCGCAGCGTCGCCAGAGTGAGCATCCCCATGATCACTATCCAGGTGATGAGGAAGAGGCCCTGGGTGTGGACCGCCGCGCTCGCCGTGATCGCGAACCAGTTGTGCAGCAAGCCGAGTACCAGGGCGGCATAGCTGAGCCAGAACGCGCCGAAGATGCCGAAGACGCTGGCCACGGCGCTCTGCCCGACGGCAATTGCCCAGATGGTGGCGATGGTCAGGCCGAGGCCGGTAGCGGCAGCGATGATTGCCAGCGGCGCGCCCGCCGCACTGGGCGGCACGTACCCGATGAGGGTGAGCGCGAGAGCGACCGAGCCGGCCACGAAGACGGGGATGCCGAGCGCTCCGGGGTTTCCGGCGAGGAACGGGTTCGCTGGTGCCGCGGGCTCCGCGGCGGGCGGCGTCGACAGCGCGGCGAGCTGTTCAGGCGTGAGACTTGCGGCGGTCATGGTGTCTCCCTCGTTGATCGAGTGGTACGGACGCGTCAGGGACGGTCGTACTGCGTTCACCCCGCGCCGAAGGTTCGGACGAGGACGAAGACGTTCAGTGCGACGACGATGCCGGTGGCTGCGCTGCCGATGGCTGTGGTGACCGTGCGGTTGACGAATGTGCCCGTGACGGAACGGCGAACCGTGAAGACGAGCAGGGGCACGAGGGCGAACGGACGGTCGGACGCGAGCAGGTTGCCGCGCCCCGGCCAACGCCGCCCGGCTGCGCCGGATTCGACCGGCAGCCGGGTGGCGAGCGGGAGGTTCATCTCAGGCTGCCTACGTCAGGGCACGAGGATCGCGCGCCCGCGCACTTTTCCGTGGTCGAGGTCGTCAAGCGCCTTCTGGTAGTCGGTCAACGGATAGGTGGCGGTGTGCAGCGTGACGCGGCCGCGCGCGGCGAGCACCATCAGCTCGGCCAGGTCGTTGTACGAGCCGACCAGGTTGCCGATGAAGTTGATCTCGGTCGAGATGATGTCGATCGTCGGCACGTCCACCGAGCCGCCGTAGCCGATGACGTAGTAGTTGCCGTTGCGCCGCATGCAGGCGACACCGACCTCGACGGCGCCGCCCTCACCGACGAAGTCGATGACCGCCTCGGCGCCGTTGCCGTCGGTGAGATCCTGCACGGCGGCAACCGTGTCGTCGTTCGCGACGACCGTGTGGTCGGCGCCGAGATCCTTGGCCAGGGCGAGCGCGTCGGGATTGCGGTCAACGACGATCATCTCGACGGGTGAGAGCGCCCGGAGCACCTGGACGCCGATGTGCCCGAGACCGCCCGCGCCGATGACGACGGCCCGGTCGCCGGGCCGCAAGCGACGGGCCGCCTTCGCGACTGCGTGGTACGCCGTGAGCCCGGCATCGGCGAGAGCGGCAACGCCGGCCGGCTGCAACGACGCGTCCAGCTTGATCGCCGAGCGCGCCGTTGTCTTCAGGTACTCCGCGTACCCGCCGTCCGAGTCGATGCCGGGGAACGACGAGTTCGAGCAATGCACGTCGTCGCCGAACCGGCACGCGCGGCACAGCCCGCAGGTCACGAGCGGATGCAAGATGACCGGGTCGCCGACCGCCACGTTGGTGACGGCGCTGCCCACTGCCGACACCCAGCCGGCGTTCTCGTGGCCGAGCGTGTACGGCAGTGGCACGCCGGTCTTGTCGGCCCATTGGCCTTCGATGATGTGCAGGTCGGTCCGGCATACGCCGGCGCCACCGATCTTCACGACGATGTCGAGCGGCGCCGTGATCTCCGGATCCGGCACGTCGACGAGTTCGGGCGCGACCTCGTACTTCGGAAGCTGCACGGCCTTCATCGCGGATCCTCCTCGGTGAACTGTCGCGGACGCTGCGCGGCGGCTGATTCTGGATAGCGCGTGGTCAACAGACCGCGGCAGAAGTGGGCGTTGCCGTCGATACTGACCCGTACGGTGCGGGCGAAGCGGAGCCGCATGGCCGCGTCCTCGCTCGGCACCGGCGAGCCGGAGTCGTCGACGAACACGGGGGAGTCCGGGTCGAGCGGCAGGCCGATGTCGGACCGGCGCCGCAGCAGGCTGGCCCGCTCGACGCCGTCGGGCACGTCGGCCAGGCGCGCCTGCGGCAACGACGCCACGGTCCATCCGCCGGCGATGAGCCGCCGGCACGCGCGCTCCATCGCCGCAAGGTGCGCCTTGCGCTGGAACGTGCGCCGCAGGTCGGTCAACTCCGAGCCCGCTTCGTCGGGAAACGACCCGACGAAGCCCGCCCCGGCAGCCACCCCGGAGTTGATCTCCTCCGCCGCGAAGTGCTCCTCGAGCACGATGGACGCGGTGTCGATGTTGGGCACCGAGCGGACCGCGTCGTAGGCGTCGGCCACCATCAGGTACGCGAAGTTGGGCGCGCAGAAATAGGTGGGCAGCCGCAGGCGCACCTGCGCGTGACCACTGTCCACAGTGGTCTCGGTGACGAAGCCGAGGTCGACGATCGACTCGTCCAGCTCCGGGTCCCGGACCGTGCTCAACGCGGCGGTCACCGCGTCGCGCAGGTCCGAACCCAATAGGGCCGTCACGATGATGCGCCGACGGCCACCTCGGCGTCCGGCTCGGTCGGCACCTTGACCGCGAGGTCGGCAGGAACCTCCAAGTCGTACAGGGCCGCGGCGTTGAGACCGAGGATCTTGCGCTTGACGTCAGTCGTCAGTTCCGGGTATTCGTCCATCTCGGGCGGGATCTCGAAGTCGACGAACTTCTCGATGAGCCACTTCGGGTGCCAGATCGCGTAGTCGCTCGCGAACAGGATCTTGTCCTCGCCGATCCAGTACAGCAACTCGCCGACGATCTGCGCGAAGTAGCGCGGACGGGTATGGATGAACGGCATCGCGACCGCGAGGCCGCCGTAGACGTTCGGCTCCTGCGTGCCGATCCAGCAGAAGTCCTCGAGCCGCGGCAGCCCGACGTGCTCGACGATGAAGTTCAGCCCGGTGAACTCGGTGGCCGCGACATCGACGTCGTGCACGTCGAAGGCGTCACGCTCGAGCGGGCGGATCGTCGGTCCTTTGTGGACGTGAATGTTCTTGATGCCCAGCTCCTGGCACTTCTCCAGGTACTTGAACGCCTCGCGCTCGGAGAGCTTCCAGCCGTGCGAGTCGCCGCGCCACTCAGCCGTGTAGAGCTTGACACCCTTGAGGTTGTACCGCTTCGCCTTCTCCTCGAGCACCCGCAGGCCGGCGTCGCCGTCACGCGGGTCCCACGCGCCGTTCACGATGAACTTGTCCGGGTGCTTCTCGGCGATCGCGGCGTCCTGCGCGGTCGTGTTGAAGCCGTTCGTGTAGAAGTCGGTGAGGTACGTGGGCTGGAAGATTGCCTTGTCGACGTAGCCGATCTCGAACAGGTCGTGGATCAGGTCGTCCTCGCTGTACTTCTCGAACTTGTCCTTGGGCCACACCCACTCTTCCGGGCTGAGGTTCTTGTGATAGTCGTAGAAGCAGTCGATGAATTGCTTGCCGTGAATGTTCGCCTGGTTGGCCGGGCTGCCGTCCCAGAAATGCGTGTGGCCGTCGACCACGAAGTACCTCTCGCCGCCCTTGGTGTACATGCGCAATCTCCTCCGACTGGTGGTCGGTCTGTGGCGATGATCCGACCTGGTCAACGTTGGGTCGCTGAACGCGCTGAAAAACTCCACCCCACACCGACAGGTGGGGCGGACCCGGCCTGTTCCGTGGCTCGACAGTAGGACGCGGCTGAATCTGGAGTTGTCTCAAAACGAGACCGTCCTGGCCCTAGTGCGGCGTTTGATTGCGGTTGTCGACTCGGGAAGCTCGAGGAGGTAGGCGTGACCGCATCGGACGGAACACAGCCAGAGACCTACAGCCCATGGACGATCGTCAACGTGGTGTTCGCGCATCTCGTCGACGAGGGCCTGCACCCCATCCTGGGCGATGGCGGACATCCGGGTGAGCCGGCCGCGGACCTTCTTCGCGCACTGGGCATCACGCCGACGATCGAAGGCGACGCCCGGACGTCGCAGGAGATCCGGCAGCACCTGGCCGAGTTGAGAGCGGCGGTGCTCGAGGATCCGTGAGGGGTGGCCGCCGTCTCATGTTGAGACCGTTCCCGCCTGCGTTCGGGGCTCTAATCGTTGTGGTCGACGTGCACCGCACGCCCAACCCAAGCCCGCCTCCACCAGCACGGACCGACGCCGAGCGAAGTGGGAGGAACAGCCAGGAGTCGGCAGCAGCCACCGAATCGTGAAGGAGTGCCGATGAGCCGTCAGAGTGTGGCGAAAGCCCACCAGAAGATCCAGGAGTTGTCCTGGGATCCGGTCTACCACGAGCCCGTGTCGCACTACGGAACCGACTACACGTTCCAGAAGGCGAAGAAGAAGGACCCGCTCAAGCAGGTTCTCCGCTCCTACTTCCCGATGCAGGAGGAGAAGGACCACCGCGTGTACGGCGCGGAGGACGGTGCGATCCGAGGCAACATGTTCCGGCAGGTGGAGGAGCGTTGGCTGGAATGGCAGAAGCTGTTCTTGTCGATCATTCCGTTGCCGGAAATTTCTGCTGCTCGCGCTATGCCGCTGCTGTTCCGGACCGTCCCTAACCCGGAGCTGCACAACGGCCAGGCGATCCAGATGATCGACGAGGTCAGGCACTCGACGATCCAGCAGAACCTCAAGCGCATCTACATGAACAACTACATCGACCCGGCCGGCTTCAACTCGAGCCTGCGCAATTTCCAGAACGACTATTGCGGAACGATCGGCCGGCAGTTCGCGGAAGGCTTCATCACGGGTGACGCAATCACCGCGGCGAGCATCTACCTCACCATCGTGGCGGAAACGGCATTCACCAACACGCTGTTCGTCGCCATGCCGGCGGAGGCGGCCGCGAACGGCGACTACCTGCTGCCGACGGTGTTCCACTCGGTGCAGTCCGACGAGTCGCGCCACATCAGCAACGGCTACGCGACGCTGCTCATGGCGCTGTCAGACGAGAGCAACCACCAGCTGCTCGAGCGCGACCTGCGCTACGCATGGTGGAACAACCACCGCGTCGTCGACGCCGCGATCGGCACGTTCATCGAGTACGGCACGAAGGACCGTCGCAAGGACCGCGAGAGCTACGCGGAGATGTGGCGCCGGTGGATCTACGACGACTACTACCGCAGCTACCTCGTACCGCTCGAGAAGTACGGCCTGGTGATCCCGCACGACCTCATCGAGGAAGCCTGGAACCAGATCTGGAACAAGGGCTACGTGCACGAGGTCGCGCAGTTCTTCGCCACCGGGTGGCTCGCCAACTACTGGCGCATCGACCCGATGACCGACAAGGACTTCGAGTGGTTCGAGTACAAGTACCCGGGCTGGTACGACCGGTACGGCAAGTGGTGGGAGAACTACAACCGCCTGTCCATGCCGAACGGGCACAACCCGATCGCGCTGGAGAGCGTCGACTACGTCTACCCGCACCGCTGCTGGACGTGCATGGTGCCCTGCCTGGTCCGCGAGGACATGGTGGTCGACAAGGTCGACGGTCAGTGGCGGACGTACTGCCACGAGATGTGCCGGTGGACCGACGCCGAGGCATTCCGGCCGACCTATCAGGGCCGCAGCACGCCGAACATGGGCAAGCTGATCGGGTCGCGTGAGTGGGAGACGCTCTACCACGGCTGGAACTGGGCCGACGTCGTCTCCGACATGGGCTACGTGCGCGACGATGGCAAGACCCTGGTCGCGCAGCCACATCTCGACCTCGACCCGAAGAAGATGTGGACGCTGGACCACCTGCGTCGCTGCCCGCCGCTGCTCAGCCCGAACGTCATTCTCAACGAGATGAGCGACGACGAGCGGGCCGCCTTCGCCGCCGACTACGTCCGCCAGGGACCGGGTGGCCGTCCGGCACCCGCCCAGGCATGACGCCCTAGGGACCAACCGGAAGGGCGAGGAGGGCTCCACGCCATTGGGGCCCTCCTCGTTTTCGAAGCATGCGTTCTACTCCGACCCGACTTGAGGAGTCATGGGAGACAAGCACCTGGTGCGCTTCGAGCCAGTCGGCATCGAGATCGAGGTCGACGAGGATCAGACCATCCTGCGGGCCGCCGCTGAGCAGGGAATCATGCTCATGCACGGCTGCAAGGAAGGTCAGTGCGCCTCCTGCAAGTCGTTCATCCTCGACGGCGACGACGTCGATCTCGACCGGTACTCGACGTTCGCCCTTCCGGACTATGAGAAGGAGGAAGGGTTCACCCTGCTCTGCCGGGCGCACGCCTACGAAGACCTGAAGATCGAGCTGCTCAACTACGACGAGGAGATGATCCACTCCGGGCTGCCGATCGAGGAGGCGGTCGTCGAGGTCGTGTCGAACGAGAACGTCACGCACGACATGCGCCACCTGGTCGTCCGGTTGGTGGAACCCGCCGCGATCAAGTTCTTCCCGGGGCAGTACGTGGACTTCGTGATCCCCGGTACGGACGAGACCCGGTCGTTCTCGATGGCGAACACGTCAAGCCTGGAGAGCGGGCAGTTGGAGTTCGTGATCAAGGTGTACCCGGACGGGCTGTTCTCCCGGTTCCTGGACACCGAGGTCAAGGTCGGCGACCGGCTCGACATCACTGGGCCGTTCGGCGTGTTCACACTGCGCGACGCCCCTGGTTCGGATCTCGTGTTCGTCGGCGGCGGAGCCGGGATGGCGCCGATCCTCGCGTTGCTGCGCACGATGGCAGAGCGCGGCATCGACCGGAAGACGACGTTCTATTACGGCGCGCGCCGTAAGCGAGATCTCTGCTTCGAGGACGAGCTGCGAGAGCTGGAGAGCAGGCTGCCGTCCTTCCGTTACGTGCCGGCGCTGTCCGAGCCAGACGGCGACGACTGGGACGGTGAGGTCGGCCTGATCACCGACGTGGTGCGTCGTGGCGAGCGCAGCCTCGTCCGTACCGACGCGTATGTATGCGGGCCTCCGCCGATGGTGGAGGCGGCGCTCGAGTTGTTGCCCGCGCTGGGTGTGGCGGACAAACGCATCTTCTACGACAAGTTCACGACGACCGGGGAGACGGACGCGTGACGTCCACGGCCCGGCCCACTGCCAGAAACATGGAGGAGGAGCCACATGACAACTGCGCCAGAACGTAGCGTGCCGAGGGTCAACTTCACTGATGCCGAGGCCGGCGCGAAGGAGTTCCCGGACTCCGATTCGCGCAACTTCAACTATTACACCCCGCAAAAGCGCAAGCAGTCGCACTACGAGGACATGACGGTCGAAGTGCAGCCCGATCCTCGCCACTACCTCGCCCAGGGCTGGCTCTACGGCTTCGCCGACGGTGTGGGCGGCTACCCGCTCGAGTGGACGGCGCTCAAGGCGTGGGGTTCTGACCGGCCGATCCCGGAGCGTGGACCTGGCTCCGGCGGCAAGGGCTACCCGTGGCCCGCGCTCGGCTGGCACGAGTTCCGCGACCCGAACGAGGAGTGGGAACTCACGCTGTACCGCTACAACGCCAACGTCGTCCGCCAGCTCAACCAGAACATCGAGGCGGCGCGCCAGGCCAAGGCGTTCGACCAGTGGAACGACAACTGGGTCGACTTCGTGGCGCGGCACGTCGGCGCGTGGATGCACGTCGACCACGGCCTCGGGCTGTACCTGTTCGCGAACGCCAACCGCCGGGCTCCGACGAACATGCACAACAACGCGATTTCGGTGAACAGCATGCACCGGATCCGGTCCGCTCAGGATCTGGCGCTCTACAACCTGACCCTGTCCGAGGAGATCGACAGGTTCGACGGCACCGCGCACCTCGAGACCTGGAGCTCGGACCCGGCCTGGCAGGGCGTCCACGAGGTCTCCGAGGATCTCACCGCAATCTGGGACTGGTGCGAGGCGATCTTCGCCGCGAACGTCGTGTTCGAGCCGCTGGTGGGCGAACTGTTCCGCAGTGGCCTCGTGCAGCAGGCGTCGGCGCCCAACGGCGACTTCGTCACGCCGACCGTGGTCGGCGCCGAGGAGTACGACTACGCCGAGCGCGACCTGCGCTACACGACCGCGATGTTCACCCTGCTGATCAACGACAAGGAGTTCGGCGCCCACAACAAGGAGATCCTGCAGTCCTGGCTGACGAACTGGGTACCCAGGTGCATCGCGGCGTCGCGCACGCTGCAGCCGCTGTGGTCGCAGTCCGACGCCAAGCCGTGGCGCTTCGAGGACGGGCTCGACCGCGCCAAGAAGCGCTTCGCCGGCATCCTGTCCGAGCTGAACCTGGAGACACCGAAGGAGCTGAACCAGTGACCACCTTCAAGACGGCGGAAAGCCCGTTCAAGGCCAACAACACGGCCTCGAACATGTGCGGCTTCACGTTGATGAACAACCAGGTCGGCGCGATCGTCGCCGAGGTGATGGCGCATAAGGACAACGTCAAGATCACCCCACTGCCTTCGATGATCCGGGTCGACGCCAAGAACCGCATGGACGTCGTCTACTCCGAGATCGACGAGGCGGCCGGCGAGGAGGACGGCTGGTTCAACTCGGCAGAGTTCGAGGAGAACATGTCCACGCACTACGGGCGGATGATCCACGAGGACGACCGAACGATCATGTTCGCCAACCCGGAGGACGCGGCCGAATTCCTCGACTTCGACCTCGTCGCCCGCGCATAGCGACACGGGTCAGCAGTTGATCATGTGCAGGTCGGCGGGTGCCAGCCCGTCGATCTGCACATGATCGCCGACAGCGCCGTTCTCAGCCCCGCCTTGACCACTGGAGGAGCACGATGTCAAAGGAACTTCGCTTCGGCCCCACAGCACGCGACTTGCTGCAATCCGGCGTCGACCAGCTCGCCGAAGCGGTGAAGTCGACCCTGGGCCCCAAGGGTCGCAACGTGATCCTGGAGAAGATCACCGGGTCGCCGGTCGTCACCAACGACGGCGTGACGATCGCTCGCGAGATCCACCTGAAGAACCAGTTCGAGAACATGGGCGCCCAGCTCGTCAAGGAAGCCGCGATCAAGACGAACGACATCGTCGGCGACGGCACCACGACCGCGACGGTCATCGCGCAAGGAATCGTGCGCGCCGGCATGGAGGCGATCAACACGGGCGGCAACCCGGTGCTGATCAAGCGCGGGATCGACCTGGCGGTGGGTCGGCTGATCGAGCAGCTGCGTTCCGTCGCGCATCCGATCGAGAGCGAGGCGGACTACGCGCGTGTCGCCGCCATCTCCGCCAACGACGACGACAGCGTCGGCGCGGTCATCGCCAAGGCGCTGCACACGGTGGGCGACGGCGGCATCGTCACGGTCGAGGAAGCGCACGAGCCGGGCATGGACGTGCACTTCGTCGAGGGCTTCGAGTTCGACAACGGCTACCTGTCGCCGTACATGGTCACCAATCCGGCGAGCCTGGAGGCCGTCGTCCACGACCCGTACATCCTGCTGTGCAGCGAGAAGATCACCCAGGTGCAGCAGCTGATGCCTCTCCTGGACAAGATCATGAAGGCCCCCCGGCCGCTCGTCATCATCGCGGAGAACCTGGAGGGCACCGCGCTGAGCATGCTGGTGCACAACCATGTCAACGGCATCTTCCAGTGTGTCGCGATACGCGCCCCTGGCTTCGGCGACCGCCGGCTGCACAAGCTGGAGGACATCGCCGCGCTCACGGGTGGCGCCGTCTACAGCCGGCATGCCGGGTTCACCCTCGAAACGATGACCGTTGCCCAGCTCGGCCGCGCCGAGCAGGTCCGGGCCACGGCTGACCGCACCACGATCATCGGCGGCGCCACCGCTGACAACGTGGAGTTCCGGCTCACGCAGCTGCGCTCGGAGCTCGACCGGGCAACGTTCGGCATCGACGAGGACGTGCTGACCGAGCGCATCGGCTCGCTGTCCGGCAAGGTCGCCGTGATCAACGTCGGAGCGCCCACCAACGCCGAGCTCAAGGAGTTGCAGCATCGAGTCGAGGACGCGCTGTCGGCCACCCGCGCCGCCATGGCCGAGGGGGTCGTCGCCGGCGGTGGCGCCGCGTTGATGCACGCGGCACCCGTGCTGGACGAGCTCGAGGTCAAGGACGACTACGCGATCGGCGTCGACATCGTCCGGCGGACGCTCAACCAGCCCGCGTACCTGATCGCGTCCAACGCCGGGTACGACGCCGAGGACGTCGTCGCGCAGACGGCGGAGCTGGGCACCGACGAGGGTTTCGACGCCCTGGAGGGCCGCTACGGGAACATGATCGAGATGGGCATCATCGACCCGCTGCGGGTCGTCCGCTCGGCGTTGCAGAACGGCGCGTCCGTCGCCGGGCTGCTGCTGACCACCAACACGCTGGTCGCCGAGGAGCAGACGCCGTGGGGTGGCAGCGCCGCTTTGATGACCGAGTACGGCCCGTTGGACGAGGGCCTGCACCAGCCGTCGCCCGATTCCAGCACGCCGCAGTCACTCGGCCTCGGCCCATCGGTCGGCTGAGGTCGTTGTCGTCTGCCGACTTGTCATACCTTCTGCGGGAGGTGAAGCGCCGAGGGTGTGACAAGTCGGGCTAGCACCCGAGTGTTTCCGTCGTCGAACGTCTGCTGTCTCATTTTGAGATTCCGAACGCATCGCCCCGGGTTACTGTGGGTGCGACCGGCGTCGCAATCAGTCGAGACGAGTGCGGGGGAACGCCGATGCAGGAACGCGACCGTGGCATCGCGACCGCTGACGACGTCGCGCGCGCCCGGGAGCGCTTCCTGAGTCGAAGTGTGGACGCCGACCTCAACGTCCGGCGCATCATTCTGGCGTCCTGGCAACGCAGCCAGGAGAACCACATCGATGTCGACCGGATCAACGTCCCGTACCTGCACGACCGCGACACCACGACACCCCTGCTGCGCAGCGCCACGCCCATCCTCGACACCCTGCACCAGCAGCTTCAGGACGAACCGGTCAGCATTATCCTGACCGACCACGCCGGGATCGTGCTGGACCGCCGGACAACCAGCCACGACCTGACCGGACGGCTCGACGCCGTGTCGCTGTCGCCCGGGTACAGCTACGCCGAGGAGTTCGCGGGCACGAACGGGATCGGTACCGCCATCAGCAGCGGGCAGCCGGCCCTGGTCGACGGCCGCGAGCACTACACCCACCAGCTCGGCCAGTTCGCGTGTGCGGGGGCGCCCATCCACCACCCGACCCGTCGTAACGTCGTCGGCATCCTCGACCTCACCTCATGGGCGCACGCGCCGGGCGCGATGCTCATGGCGCTCGCGTCCGCCACGGCTCGCCAGATCGAGGAAGAGCTGCTGGCCCAGACGGACCTGCGAGAGTTCGCGCTCTTCCAGGAGTACCTCAAGGCCTGCCAGCAGTCCGGTGGCCCGGTGATCGCGATCAACAACGACGTCGTGATGATGAACGAGCAGGTGCGCCTGCTGTTCGATGCCGGCGAGCAGCAGTCGCTGCTCGCGTACGCCGCCGACATGCTCCGCGCCGACGACCGCGTCATGACCCGCACCGTCGAGTTGCCGAGCGGCCGGTCCGCGCACCTCAAGTGCGCCTCGGTATTCAGCCAGGCCGGCCGGGCAGGCACCCTGGTCCGGGTCCGGCTCGTGCAGGACGCCCCTCGAACCACGCCCGGTGCGGCGCTGATCCGCGGCGTCCGCTCGTCGCTGACGCTGCCCGGCGTGGTCGGGTCCAGTGCGGTGTGGGCGCGCTGCGTCCAGCAGGTCAACTCGTGCTACGAGACCGGCGAGTGGCTGGCGCTGGCCGGCGAGCCCGGTACCGGCAAGCGCGCCCTGCTGCGCGCCGTCCATGCACTGCACAATCCCACTCGCAGCTACCGGATCCTGGAGCCGCCGAAGCCAGGCGGGACGGAAGCGTGGCTGGCCGCGCTCGACGACGCGGCGTCCGCACCCGGGACGATGGTCGTGCTGGCCCACGCCGACCGCCTCGACGACCAGACAGCTGAACTCCTCGCCGATCAGCTGCTCGAACTCGGCGTGGACGACGACTCACCGGCCGATCGCGCGCGTCTGGCCATCACCTTGACGTCCGCCGACCTGCCGGCGAACGCCCTGGTCACCGCGTTCCCGCGCACGATCGAAGTGCCGCCGCTGCGCCACCACATCGACGATCTGCCAGACCTCGTGCGGCATCTGCTCGGCCAGTTCGTCGGCGAGGACCGGCTCACGGTGTCGGCGCGGGCAATGGCCCAGCTTCGCCGCCTGACCTGGCCCGGCAACGTGACGCAGCTGCGCAGGCTGCTCGGCGAGATCGTCAAGCTGCGGCACTCGGGCGTCGTCGAGGTCGGCGACCTGCCACCAGAGGCGCGGACGTCGGGCCACCGCGTGCTGACGCCGCTCGAAGCATTGGAGCGCGACGCCATCGTGCAGGCTCTGCTCGACAACGACCAGCGTCCGGCCAACGCCGCCAGCGCGCTCGGCATGTCGCGCGCGACGATCTACCGGAAGTTCCGCCAGTACGGCATCTCGCTGCCGCTGGGACGTTGACTGCTCGCTGCCGGTCTTGATCACCTGCGGATCCTGCACCGCCGAAGGTGCGCGATCCGCAGGTGATCACCCGGTTTGTCCGCGATCGTCCGTGCTGATGAACCCATTGCCTGAGCCACGGCACCGTGAGGCCATGGCACCGTGCTGTCGATGTCACCGGTCGTCTTGGCAAGCGTTGCGCCTGGTAGCACGATCAACGCCACGCCGCGCGGGTGCCGACGGCGTATCCGTCAACGACGATCGGGGTTCTACATGGCGCGGTTGTTGCAATCCAGACGCTCTCTCCTGCTACTGGCGGCGTGTCTTCTCGCCGCCGTGGGACTCGTTCCCGCTGGCGGCGCCGCCGTCGGCGCCTTGCCGACACCGGTTCCGACTGTCAGCGACTACCAATTCCTGTCGAGCTCGACCACGCCGCCGACGCAGGCGGAGTGCAACTCGGCAATCCCGGTGGCGCGGCGCTGCTTCACGCCGACGTCGATGCGCAACTCCTACAACGTCAGCCCGCTTATCGCGGCCGGAAAGGATGGCCGGGGCCAGACGATCGCGATCATCGACTCGTTCGGCAACCCGAACATGGCCTCGGACCTGAAGGTGTTCAACGACGCGATGGGTACGCCGCACATGTGCGGTGAGCCCGGCGCGTCCTGCGCGGCCGGCACGCCGACGTTCCAGCACGTCTACTGGAACGGCAAGACGATGGTGAAGGCGCCGCCGGCGGGTGCCCAGAACCCCGGCATCCAGACGCGCAACATCTGGGCGCTCGAGGTGGCCCTCGATGTCGAGTGGGCACATGCGATCGCGCCGGGCGCGAACATCCTCAACATCACCACCAACCCGGCCGAGACGCTCGGCGTGCAGGGCTTCCCGGCGATGATGAACGCCGAGCAGTACGTCGTCGACCATGACCTCGCGAACGTGATCTCGCAGAGCTTCGCCTCAGCCGAGGAAGCGTTCGCCAGCACCCAGGCGCTGCAGAGCCTGCGCCACGCGTTCGTCTCGGCGGCCGCGAACGGCGTCACAGTGCTCGGCAGCTCTGGTGACGGCGGTACGGCGAACAGCTCGTTCACCCCGGTTCCGACTCAGCCGGTCTTCCCGTTCCCGACAGTCGAGTGGCCGGCGTCTGACCCGCTGGTGACCGGCGTCGGCGGCACGTACCTGTGCACGAACGCTGTTACCGGTCAGGGCGTCGACAACACGAGCCCGCCGGTCGACTGCCAGAACCAGCCCAACCGTGAGAAGGGCTGGATCGCATCCGGCGGCGGCTTCAGCCACGTGTTCGGCAAGCCCGGCTTCCAGAACACGCTGCCGGCCGGCTCGACAGCGATCACGACGCGGGGTGTCCCGGACATCGCCTACCAGGCCAGTGCGCGAACCGGCGTCCTCGTCTACGACACGGCGCCCGGTGACGCGGAGGGCGGCGTCGTCTGTCCGTCCGGCGATCCATGCAGCGCCGGCTGGTATGTCGTCGGCGGGACGTCATCGGGCTGCCCGCAGTGGGCCGCTCTGGTCGCCATCGCCGACCAGATCGCCGGTCACGGCCTCGGCATGATCAACCCGGCGCTGTACGCGCTGGCCAGCGGGCCCAACTACGGCACGTACTTCTACGACGTGACCACGGGCAACAACCAGGCCAACCCGGCCGTCCCGGGTTACCCGGCGACGACCGGCTGGGACCCGGTCACCGGACTCGGCACTCCCAACGCGGCTAACCTGCTGCCCGCGCTGGCGGCTGGCTGAGCCTCGAGCCGCCAGCTCAGCGTCGAGCTGGCAACGCATCGTAAGAGCCGGGGCCCGGGCGATTTGCCCGGGGCCCGGCTCATTCACGTTGCGGAGATGCTCGTGCACGGCCTCGAGGCGAGATAGGTTCGCGTCCAACTCGGAGGAGATGACGCGATGACGCACGACCGGGTCGCTGTCGTTACCGGCGCATCGTCGGGGATCGGCGCCGCGATCGGCGAGCGGCTCGTCGCAGCGGGAATTCGCGTGTTCGACGCGAGCCGTCGTGCGCCCTCGGACCCGGGCAGCCGGATCGAGCACGTCACGGTCGACGTCACCGACGACGCATCGGTTCGGGCAGGCGTCGACCAAGTCCGGAGCGAGGCGGGGCGGATCGACGTCCTGGTCAACTGCGCGGGACACCTGTGTGCGGGTGCGGTCGAGGAGGTCACGGTCGCCGACGCGAAGGCGCAGTTCGAGACCAACTACTTCGGCGTCGCGCGGATGACACTCGCGGTATTGCCGGAGATGCGTGCGCGCAGGCAGGGCCACATCATCACCGTCAGCTCGCTGGCCGGCCTCGTGCCGGTGCCGTTCTGGGGGCACTACAACGCGAGCAAGTTCGCCGTCGAAGGCCTGATGGAGACGCTCCGGCACGAGGTGCGGCCGTTCGGCATCCAGGTCGCGCTGGTCGAACCGGGCTACATCAAGACCGCGCTCTACGCGACGCCACAGGCCACTGCGATGGACGCCTACGCCGGACCGCGTGACCGGGCGTTCGGGGTGATGGACGACTACGCGCGCAAAGCACCGGGACCTGACGTCGTCGCCCGCAAGGTCGCAGCGATCGCGAACGATGCGCACCCGGCGCTGCGCAACAAGGTCACGAGGGAAGCCACGCAGTTCACCTTGCTGAGGTGGCTGCTGCCCGGCGGGGCGTTCGAGGCCGGCGTCCGGCGCGGATTCAAGCTCGCCGAAAAGGACGACGGCGGCTAGTCCGTATACAGAGAGTGACCTTCTTAAGACTTAGAGCGCTGGCTGGCGATCGGGTCGTGCTGAGTCGCGGCGCACTTTAGGGCAGCTCCGTGCCTGGCTCTATGGCATTTTGGCCCGTTGTTAGAGCCAAACGTCCCGACAAAGATCGAGTGTTGGCTTTGCGTGAAGCCTAATTCGCGCTATACATATGGCCGCTGGTCCGACGGGGGCATGGGCGAACGCATCGCGCTCCCGTCGGACTTTTCTTTTTGTTGACCGTGGCCCGAGTCGGGCCGAGGGGGGAACCGCGTGTTCACTGTGCGCTCGAGTCGGGCTGCTCGCGTCATTTCGGCAATCGCCGTAGGCGGCCTGGTGGCCGGGTTGATGATCGCGGTGGCGGCGCCGAGCTTCGCCGTCCACAACACAGGGATGTTCGAGCTCGAGGGCAACATCGCGCACAACGCGGGGTCGACGCCGCCCTACGACTGGGCCAGTCTGTTCGACGCGAGCGGCAACCCGACGGTGACCGCAGATCCGATCAACGGCCCGCTGCTCGCATCGACCTTCGTCCACGACAGCGCTGTGCCGGACCAGAGCTACTTCACGTCGAACAAGGACATCCAGCCGATCGCGAGCGGGCAACAGCACTGGGGTTGCGACCCGATCAACAACCCGCTGGACAAGGACGACCTGCTCAACGCGTACGCCGCGCTCGTGCGGATACCGGCCAACGCGCCTGACAACGCGGGCCACACCGTGCTGTACCTCGGCTCGGAGCGAGGCAGCAACAACGGCACGTCCTTCGCGGGATTCTGGCTGATGAAGAACTCCAACGTGGGCTGTTCCGGCAGCAACGACTTCTCCGGCCAGCACACGGACGGTGACCTGCTCGTCGTCAGCGACTACACCAACGGCGGTGGCACCCAGGACGTCAGCGTGTACCGGTGGAACGGCAACGACGCGACCGGATCGCTGAGCGCGGCGCCGATCATCGATGGTGCCATCTGCGGCGGCCCCGCCAACGACAACGCGTGCGCCATCGCCAATGTCGCGAGCATCACCAGCCCGTGGTCGCCCACGAGCCACGACTCGGACACCTTCGTCGAGACCGGCATCGACATGAACGTGCTGCTCGGCCAGGCCGGCGGCTGCTTCACCACGTTCCTCGCCGAGACCCGTTCCTCCGCCGAGTTGACGGCGACGCTGAAGGACTTCGCGGGCGGCCAGTTCAACACCTGCGTGAAGCCGCCGATGACCACGACGGCGACGCCGGGCGGCAGCGTGAACGCCCCGGGTGCGGCGCAGCATGACGTCGCGACAGTTGACGCGGTTGCCAACAACGGCACGCCGACCGGCACGGTCAACTTCTTCCTCTGCGGCCCGAGCGACGTCACCGCCGCCGGCTGCCCGACCGGTGGTACGCACGTCGGCGGCGCAGTCACGCTGGCCGGCGGTTCGGCCACGTCGGCAACGATCAGCGGCGCGACGGACACCGCGCTAGGCAAGTACTGCTGGCGCGCGGAGTACACACCGGACGCGGCGGCTTCGGGTTCCTACCTGGGCAACAGCCACACCAACGCGACGACTGAGTGCTTCACGGTCGTGCACGGCTCGCCGACGATCACGACGCAGATCGACGTCGGCGGCCAGTCGCCGCCGGGCCTCGGCCTCACGACGCTGGGTGACGCCGCCACGCTGCACGGCGCGATCGGCAGCACCGACGGCGAGACGGTTACGTTCAAGCTGTACGGCCCGTACGCCGGCGTGACTCCGGACTGTCTCGCCGCCCAACTGGTCTTCACGACCACTGGCACCCTCAGCGGCGGGATCGCGCACACGTCGGCGTCCTACAGCCCGACGCAGGCCGGCACCTACGTCTGGATCGCGAGCTACCCCGGCGACACGCTGAACGACGCCGTCACCGGGCAGTGCTCGGACGGCAACGAGAAGGCCACGATCGTCGGCGCCGTCGTCGACGTCTCGAAGTCGTCGAACCCGCCGGGCCCGGTCGATGCCGGTGACGTCATCGGCTTCGACATCACGGTGACGAACACCGGCTCGGTGCCGGCAACGGGCGTCCACGTGACGGACAACCTGCCGGCCGGCGCCGACCTGAACTGGTCGCTCGACCCGGCGTTCACCGGCTGCGCGATCACCGGGGCCGTTGGCGCCCAGGTGCTCAACTGCGACCTCGGCACCGTCGCCGGTGGCGCCAGCGTCGGTCCGATCCACGTGAGTGCGACGACCACGACCGCCGACTGCGGCGTCGTCAGCAACAAGGCGACGGTCACCACCAGCAACGGCACCGGTCACGACAGCGACCTCGCATCAGTCACGGTCCGCTGCGCGACCCTGCATCTGACCAAGACGGCCGACGCCGCGAGCGTCAGCGCCGGATCACAGATCGGATTCACGCTCACGGCCACGAACACCGGTGCCGGGACGGCTCATGGCGTGACGATCAGCGACCCGCTGCCGACCGGTGCCGGCGTCAGCTGGACGATCTCGCCGGCGACCCCTGGCTGCTCGATCACGACCAACGTGCTGACCTGCGCGGTCGGCGACCTCAGCGGCCCGAACGGCAGCTTCAGCGTGCATGTCGTCAGCCCCACGACGTTCGCCAGCTGCGGGACCTATCCGAACACGGCGTCGCTGACCTCGACCAACGCGCCGAGCCTGACCGCCGATGCCTCGACGACCGTGCTGTGCCCGAGCGTGAGCCTGACCAAGACGGCTGACGCCGACAGCGTCGATGCCGGATCGGACATCGGCTTCACGGTCACTGCGCACAACGCCGGGCCCGGTACGGCAACCGGCGTGACGATCAACGACCCGCTCCCGAGCGGTAGCGGCATCAGCTGGTCGATCTCGCCGGCCACGGCGGGCTGCTCGATCACCGGTGCGGTGCCGGCTCAGGTGCTGGTCTGCGGGCCGACAACCCTCGCGTCCGGCGCGGACCTGACCGTGCACGTCACGAGCGCGACGACCTCGGCCAGCTGCAAGGCATACGACAACACGGCCAGCGTCACCGTCACGAACGAGCCGAACGTGCCTGGCGACTCGGCGACGACGACCGTGCAGTGCGCCGCGCTGACGCTGACGAAGACCGAGGACGCGGCCACCGTTGTCGCCGGCTCGCCGATCGGCTTCACGATCATCGCCAGCAACACCGGCACCGGCACGGCGCACAGCGCGACGATCAGCGATCCGCTGCCCACCGGCTCCGGCGTCAGCTGGTCGATCTCACCGGCGACCGCCGGCTGCTCGATCACGAGCAACGTGCTGACGTGCAACCTCGGCGACTTCGGTCCGGGTGACCACGTCACGGTGCACGTCGTCAGCGGGACCTCGTTCGCGAGTTGCGCTACATACCCGAACGTCGCGACGTTGACATCGTCCAATGCACCTACCCTGCAGGCCAATGCGTCGACGACCGTGCTCTGCCCGGACGTGTCGCTGGTCAAGACGGCCGACGATGCGACCGTGAATGCCGGCGAGCAGATCGGGTTCACCATCACCGCGACGAACAGCGGCGACGGCACGGCAGTCGGCGTCCTGATCAACGACCCGCTGCCGAGCGGCACGGGCGTCGGCTGGTCGATCTCACCGGCGACGGCCGGTTGCTCGATCACCGGTGCGCCGCCTGCGCAGGTGCTCACTTGCGGGCCGGTCGATCTCGCGCCGCATGCGCACCTGACGGTGCACGTGATCAGTCAGACGACGGAGGTCAGCTGCAGCGCGTACGACAACACCGCGAGCGTCACGGTGGTCAACGAGCCGAACGTCCCAGGTGACTCGGCCACCACTACCGTGCAGTGCCCTGCGCTGAGCTTCGTCAAGGTGGCCGACGACGCGACGGTGAGCGCGGGTAGCGACATCGGGTTCACGCTCACCGGCAGCAACAGCAGCGCGGCGGGTACGGGTACGGCAACCGGCGTCGAGCTCAACGACGTGTTGCCGACAGGCACAGGTGTCAGCTGGACGATCGAGTCTCAGTCGCCTGCAGGCGCGTGCTCGATCACGAACGGCATCTTGACGTGCCACGTCGCCAGCTTCGCGCCCGGCCAGAGCCTTGTCGTGCATGTCACCAGCCCGACCGTCTTCGCGAGCTGCAAGGCGTACCCGAACACGGCGTTGCTGGATGCGACCAACGCAGCGCCGATCGAGGCAAGCGCGACGACGTCCGTGCTCTGCCCGGACGTGGTGCTGGTCAAGACGCCGGACTCCCTCGTCCCGGTGGATGCCGGCTCGGACATCGGCTTCACCGTTACCGCCACGAACAACGGTGACGGCCAGGCAACCGGCGTTGTCATCAACGACCCGCTGCCCGCCGGCGAGGGTGTCGACTGGCAGCTGGATCCGGCGGCGCCGGCAAACTGCTCGATCACCGGTGCCGCTCCGGCTCAGGTGCTGGTCTGCACAGCGGTCGACCTGGACGAGGGCGGCGCCAGCGAGACGGTGCACGTGACCAGCGGCACGAGCTTCGTCAGCTGCGGGCTGTACGACAACACGGCGAGCGCCACGGTGGCCAACGAGCCGGACGTCGACCTGGCCTCGGCAGATACGACCGTGCTGTGCTCGGACTTGACGTTGCTCAAGACGCCCGACGCCGACCTGGTGAACGCGGGCGATCAGATCGGGTTCACGGTCACCGTGAGCAACGCCGACGAGCAGGACACGGGCACGGCGCACGGCGTCTTGCTCAACGACCCGCTGCCGATCGGCTCGCCCGATTCGGGTGTCAGCTGGACGATCGAGTCCGAGTCGATCGACGGCGCATGCGCGATCACGGACGGCACGCTGGAATGCGAGGTCGGCGACCTGGGGCCGGGTGACAGCTTCACGGTGCACGTCACCAGCGCAACCGAGTTCGCGAGCTGTGGGGTGTACCCGAACGAGGCGACCCTGACTGCGACCAACGCGCCGGGTGGGATTGCCGACGCGACCACCACGGTCCAGTGCCCGGCCGCGTCGCTGATCAAGGTCGCGGACGCCGACACGGTCGCCGCGGGCGAGCAGATCGGGTTCACGGTCACCGCCAGCAACAGCGAGGCCGAGGGCACAGGCACGGCAACCGGCGTGGTCATCGACGACCCGCTGCCGGCCGGGCCGGACGGTAGCGGCATCGACTGGCAGCTCGACGACACGGCGCCTGCGAACTGCACGATCAGCGCGGCACCGCAGACGCTGACCTGCACCGAGATCGATCTGGCCGCGGGCGCGAGCGAGTCGGTGCACGTGTTCAGCGATACGAGCGAGGCGGCATGTGCGGTGTACGACAACACGGCCAGCCTGACCGTGCTCAACGACCCGGACATCCCTGACGCCTCAGCCGAGACGACGGTCATCTGCCCGGGAACCACTCCGGTGCAGAACCCGCCGCCGACTCCGGCGCCCGGGCACTCACCGGCGCGGGGCACGTCCTCGCAACTGGCCGCGACCGGAAACACCGCGCTGCCGGCACAGCTCGGCTGGGCGGTCGGACTGGTCACCCTCGGCGGCTTGCTACTCGCCTTCGGCGCTCGCCGGCGTCGCGAGTACTGAGCCACCGCCGTCAGGCAGCCTGCCCAGCGGGAGGGCAGGGCAGGCTGCCTGTCGGGATGCGTAGAGTCCGGCGGCAGTGACCCGCCCTGACGACGCGCCTGACCGGACGCGGCACGACTCGCCGCGTCCGGTTCTGCTCGGCCCGAACCAGCCGATCCGGCGGCCCTACCACGGCGGGGCCGGCATCGCCCGTTTGCGCGGTCTCGAGCACGTTCGCGACGACGTCCCCGAGGACTTCATCGGCTCGACCACCGAGGTCGCGTCCGGTGGCGGGGTCGGGCTGACCGTCATGCCGGACGGCCGGACGCTGCGCGAGCACATCCGGCTCGATCCCGAGGCCTACCTCGGGCCGCGGCACGTCGCCGCCTTCGGAGCCGAGCCCGCGCTGCTCGTCAAGGTGCTCGACACTGCTGAACGACTGTTCGTGCACTTTCATCCGGACGACGCGTTCGCGAACCGCCATCTCGGCAGCCGGTTCGGCAAGACCGAGGCGTGGTACGTCATCGACGGTGTGGGCGAGGCGTTTCTCGGCTTCAACCGCGAAATCGATCCGGACGAGGTCGCGTCCTGGGTGGCCCGCCAGGACGTCGACGCCATGCTCGCTTCGCTGAACCGGATTCCGATCCGGCCGGGCGACTCGCTGCTGGTGCCCGGCGGCGTCCCGCACGCGATCGGCGCCGGCATCACGCTCGTCGAGCTGCAGGAGCCGACCGACTTCTCGATCCTGCTCGAGTGGACCGGCTATCCGATCGGGCCCGACGACGGGCATCTCGGTCTCGGCTTCGACACCGCGCTCACCGCCCTCGATCGATCCGGGTGGGACGCCGACCGGCTGGCCGCCCTCTCGGCCCGGCGTGCCTCGCCGGCAGGAGTCAGCCGGCTGTTCCCGCCGGACGCCGACCCGTTCTTCCGCGCCGAGCAGGTCGTGGCGCCCGTGGCATTTCCGGCCGGGTACTCGCTGCTCGTCGTCCTCGCCGGGCAGGGCGAACTGCTTTGCGATCTCGACAGGTTGCCCCTGGGCCGCGGGTCGACGGTCCTCGTCCCCTACGCCGCCGGCGACACCGAACTGACCGGGACGCTGCAAGCTGTGCGCTGCCAACCGCCGGAGCCGGCCTAGCGCCCAGGGGCACTTCACGTCCGGGCTGCTGAGCGCCCTGGCCCGCGCCGGGTCGCACGACGCCGCGACGCTGGCCGCCACCGACCTGACCGCGGCTCTGGACGAGGCGATCCTGGTCGCAGCGCTCACCTGCGAGCGGGCCGGCGCCGATCCGCCCACCGCCGCCGAGGTTGCCGCCCGCCGAGGTTGCCGCCCGCCGCGGCTAAGCGACCGAGGCGGCCAGATCCTGGGCGGCGCTCAGCCCGGCGGCGATCAGGTCGTGGCCGCGCCAGCCGAGCACCACGCCGGTCAGGTCGCCGCCCGCACGCCGCACGCGGAACATGAAGCAGCCGCCGGCGGCGTCGTCCGAGCCGGTCTTGATGCCGACGAAGCCGTCCTTGCCCAGCAGCGAGTCAGTGTTGTGGACGGTGCCGGCCACCGGCAACTCGGCGCTGCGCAGGGCCACCAGCGACGCGAACTCGGGCACCTGCATGGCGCGCTGGGCCAGGATGAGCTGGTCGTCCGCTGTCGAACGGGTGCCCTCGTCGAAGCCGCTCGGATCGGTGTAGATCGTGTGCCGCATCCCCAGGGCGTGGGCCATGTCGTTCATCCGCGCGACGAAGGCGTCCTGCGAGCCCGCCGAGGCCCGGGCCAGCATCGCGGCCACGTTGTTCGCCGACGGCAGCAAGATCGCGATCAGTGCCTGCCGCTCGGTCAGCGTCTCGCCGGCGGCGACGTGGACGATCGACTCGTCCTGGCCGGCCCGGCGCTCGGTGTCCGCGACGTCGTCGTCGGTGACGGTCACCGTCACGTCGTGCGGGTCGCGCAGTACCAGGTAGGCGGTCATGACCTTGGTTACGCTGGCGATCGGCACCGGCTGCTGGCCGAGACTCGACACGACCGCCCCGTCGCCGATCTGGTAGGACGTCTGACCCGGCCCGGGCGGGCCGTACACGCGGTGGCTGTGGATCACGAAGCCACCGGTCATGCCGGCCACCGCCAGCAACGCGGCGACCGCGACCGTCGTACCCAGTACGCGCCGCCCCCGGGACCGGTGCCGGTGGTACGTCGTGGTACCGAATTGTTCGTTGATCATGAACGGGACGCTCGCAAATGATCGCTATCGTCAACGTTCGAGTCGTGCTTATGACGCCCTTATGCCCGGCCGACGATCCTGGTGCGGGTCGACGATCAGATTCAGGAGTTCGAACCGTGCGCGTACTACTGGCCGACGACGAGCGGCTGCTCGCCGACACCGTCGCCGACGGGCTGCGCAAGCTGTCCATGGCGGTCGATGTCTGCTACGACGGCGACGCCGCCCTGGAGCGGCTCGGCGTGAACCAGTACGCGGTGGCCGTACTCGATCGCGACATGCCGGGGCGCACCGGCGACGAGGTGTGCCAGTGGATCGTGCAGTCCGAGCTGGGCACCCGGATCCTCATCCTGACCGCGGCCGGGGGCATCCGCGACCGGGTGGACGGCTTCAGGCTGGGCGCCGACGACTACCTGACCAAGCCGTTCGCGTTCGCCGAGCTGGCCGCCCGGGTGCAGGCGCTGGGCCGCCGACCCCCGGCCGGCTTCGCCCCGGTGCTGGACGAGCACGGCGTGGTGCTGGACACCCCGCGGCACCAGGCCTTCCGCGACGGTCAGCTGCTCGACCTGACGCCGAAGGAGTTCGCCGTCTTGTCGGTGCTGATGCGCTCGAGCGGTCAGGTGGTGAGCGCCGAGGCGCTGCTGGAACAGGCCTGGGACGAGCACGCCGACCCGTTCACCAACGCCATGCGGGTGGCCGTCATGACGCTGCGCCGCAAGCTCGGTGATCCGCCGCTGATCCACACCGTGCCGCGGGTCGGTTACCGGTTCGGCGGGTAGCGGCATGCGGCTGACTGCCCGCCTGCGCGTCCTGGTCGCGTTCGTGGTGGCGGTACCGGTGGGGTGGGTCTACATGGTCTGGGGGCTGCAGACCGGCCGGAACATCTTCCGCGAGTACCGCGGCGGGTACAGCATGTGCAGCGACAGCTACTGGCACGACTTGGGCAACAACTGCGGCCGGTCGTTCAGCGTCGGGCTGGCCTGGTTCGAGCTCGTCCTGGTCGGGCTGATCGTGCTCGGCGTCGGCTGGCTGCTGGCCCACTGGGCGCTCTTCCCGGTACGGGCGATGGCCGGCACGGTCGCCAAGCTCGGGCCGACCAGCCTGGACGTACGGCTGCGCGCCACCGGGCCAAGCGACGAGACCCGGCAGCTGTCGGACGCGATCGACCAGCTGCTGGACCGCGTCGCGGTCGGTTACGAGGCCCAGCGCCGCTTCGCCGCCAACGCGTCGCACGAGCTGCGCACCCCGCTGGCCACCCAGCGCACCCTGATCGAGGTCAGCCTGGCCGACGCGCTCACCCCGGAGCAGCTGCAGCTACTGTCCCGGCAGCTGCTGGCCACCAACGAGCGTAACGAGAAGCTGATCGAGGGCCTGCTGGTGCTGGCCGAGACCGAACGCGGCCTGGCGTCGGCAGCGCCACTGCGGCTGGACGAGATCGCCGACGACACGCTGACCACGCTGGCCAAGGCCGCGGAAGAACGCGGCGTGCACATCGCCACCGACCTCGCACCGGCGTGGGTCGTCGGCGAGCGCCCCCTGCTCGAGCGGCTGGTCAGCAACCTCGTCCAGAACGCGATCAAGTACAACGTCGACGGCGGGCAGGTACACGTGGCCGTCGCCCAACCGGGCCGCCTCACCGTCTCCAACACCGGCCCGCTGGTGGCGCCGGATCAGGTCGGCGGGCTGTTCGAGCCGTTCCGGCGCCAGTCCGGCGACCGCCTCGACCACGGCGGCGGCGTCGGCCTCGGCCTGACCATCGCGCGCTCGATCGTGGCGGCCCACCACGGCCGCATCGGCGCCGTCGCCAACCCGGGCGGCGGACTGACCGTCGACGTCGCGCTTGCGACGAACCACTAGGGCGTGTCCCGCGATTGGAGCCGTTGCTGCCTGGCGCGACCCGGCGGCGGGGCTGCGGTCGGCCGATCACCGCGCGGTGATCGATGGGGTGTTGTGGCGGGATCTGCCGTGTGGGTAGAGGAATTGGAAGACGGTGTACCACCGGCATCGGCGTTGGTCGGCTGACGGCACGTGGGAGCAGATCCTTGCGGTGTTGCGTACCGGCGCTGACGAGCAGGTCGGCGGGGAGTGGCAGTTGGCGGTGGATGCGACGGTGATCCGGGCGGGCGCACCAGCACGCTGCGGGTGCTCGGCACAAAGGCGCCGAAGGACGTGGCTGCCGAGAGGCTCGCCCCGACCGTGTTGGAGGGCCGCATCTGGCTACGCGACCCCGTCACCGATCAGTTACGGGACATGCCCTAGTCGGCGTCGGTGATGTGTCGCAGGTAGGCGTCTGGCTTTTGCAGGTATCGGCGCCAGTGGTCGACCACTGCAAGGTCGTCCCACGACGTTCGGCGCATGCCGTGCTCGCCGACCTCGACGATGTCGGCGCCGGGCGTGGCGGCAAGCCTTGCGGCCGGCCCTGCCGCCTTGGGCGTCCAGGCCGAACGCCTCCGCGAACGCCTCGACGAGTGTCGACTTGCCCGAGCCGTTCTCGCCGAAAAGAAGCGTGATCGGTCGGGTGAACGCGAGGCCCTCATCGAGCAGTTCGGCCAGGCAGGGCACCGAGAACGGCCACACCGATCGGTCCAGCCCGTCAGCGATCCGCTCCGGCACGTAGGCACGCTGGACGAGCATTGCTCCCCTTCACTTGCTCAGCGGTACCGCGGAACGCAGGCGCGTTCGTATTATCTGGCCGCGACGACCGCGGCATTCAGCGGATGCCCAGGTTCGCGCCGTACCGTCGGCGCCCGGCGTGACGGCGGGAGGTCGAGTCGTGGCACGTCAAGGCTTCCGCGGTGTGCTCGCGCAGTTGCCGACCCGCAACTGGTCATTGCGGACGCGACTGCTAGCCGGCGTCGTCGGGTTGGTGGCGATCGCCCTGGTCGTGACGGGAATCGCCGGTACGGCGTTGCTGCGCAGTTATCTGGTGAACCAGGTCGATGCGCAGCTCAAGGTCGGCGTCGGCGCAGTGGGCAAGGCAGTGGCGCGTCCCTTGCCGGGACTGCCCGGGGGTCAGCTGCAACTGCCGACTCAGTTCTGGTTCACCGTGCTCGGCCCGAACGGCGGGGTCGAACGTCAGGTGGGCGGTTCGCTCGGGAAGGACGACCCCGGGCCGGATCTGTCCGGAGTGGACGCCGCCAAGGTGCAGAGCGCGGCCGACAAGCCTTTCACCGTTCCGTCGACGAGCGGCGGCTCGGGCTTTCGGGTCCGTGCGGTCGAGTTGCCCGACGGGACGGGCATCACTGCCGTCGCGATCTCGCTGCACTCCGTCGACGACACCGTGCAGCGGATGGAGACGATCACCTGGTTCGTCGCGGTGCTCGTGCTCGTCCTGCTGGCGGCGCTGGCGACAGTGGCGGTGCGGGTCAGCCTGCGCCCGCTGAACGCCGTCGAGCGCACCGCCGAGGACATCGCCGCGGGCGACCTCTCGAGAAGGGTGCCGGCCGGGCCGCCTGGCACCGAGATCGGCAGGCTGTCCAACACGCTCAACGCGATGCTCGTCCAGATCGAATCGGCCTTTGCCGCGCGGGAGCACAGTGAAAGCACGCTGCGCCAGTTCATCGCGGACGCGAGCCACGAACTGCGCACGCCGCTGACGACCGTCCGCGGATACGCCGAGCTGGCCCGCAAGGGCGCGTTCGTCGACGAGGTGACCGAGCAGCGGGCGATGGGGCGGATCGAGTCCGAGGCGATCCGCATGGGCGGGCTGGTCGACGACCTGCTGCTGCTGGCCTATCTCGACCAGCAACGCCCGCTGATGGTCACGACGATCGACCTGGGCGCGCTCACGTCCGACGCGGTGGCCGACGCCCGGGCGCGCGATCCGCACCGCCAGATCGACAACACCAGCCCAGCCGAGCCGGTGCTGGTCGACGCGGACGCCGACCGGATGCGACAGGTGCTGGGCAACCTGCTCGGCAACGCCCTCGTCCATACGCCCGACGGCACGCCGGTCCACGTGTCGCTCGTGCGGCTGGGGCACAAGGCCCGCCTGGTCGTGGCCGACGAGGGGCCGGGCCTGGAGCCGGATCACGTGGCTCGCATCTTCGAGCGGTTCTACCGGGCGGATGCCAGCCGGTCGCGCGCACAGGGTGGCAGCGGGCTGGGCCTGGCGATCGTCCAGGCGGTCGTGCAGGCCAGCGACGGATCGGTCGCGTGTACGAGCGCCCCCGGAGAAGGCACGTCTTTCGAGATGGTCCTGCCGCTGCACGGCTGATCTTCTTAGCCGGCGTCCAGGTTCCTTCCAGCTTCAGTGCAGCGGGCCGCGGTCTGCTTATCCCCGGCCGAACGCGGCCATGTTGCGACAGGAGCAGGCATGACCCGCACGCGATCACCGTACGAATCGGTTCCCGACGCGTCCCGGCCCAGCGGCGAGCGGCTGCTCGTCGTCGAGGACGAGGCCAATATCGCCGATCTGGTCGTGACCGGACTGCGCTTCGTCGGCTTCGACGTCCGGGCGGCGAGCACCGGCGCGGAAGCCCTTGCGGTTGCGGCTGACTTCCGGCCACACCTGCTCGTCCTGGACGTCATGTTGCCCGACATCGACGGCTTCGAGCTGTGCCGGCAGCTCCGGCGTGACCGCGCGGGTGTCGGCGTGGTGTTCCTGACCGCCCGGGACCGTACCGAGGACGCGATCGCTGGGCTCACCGTCGGCGGCGACGACTACATCAACAAGCCGTTCAGCCTGGACGAGGTGGTGGCGCGCATCCGCGCCGTCCTCCGCCGCATCTCGGACCGTCCGGCGGAGAGCGCGGCGGACGGCGTGCTTCGCTTCGCTGATCTGGAGCTGGACGAGGTGCGGCACGAAGTGCGGCGCGCCAACACGTCGATCGACCTGTCGCCCACCGAGTTCGCGTTGCTGCGCTACCTGCTGCACAACAGCGGCGGCGTCGTGTCCAAGGCACAGATCCTCGATCACGTATGGCGATACGACTACGACGGCGACGACGGGATCGTCGAGTCCTACATCTCCTATCTGCGCAAGAAGATCGACCGTTTCGATCCGCCGCTCATTCATACGCTGCGCGGCATCGGCTACAGCCTGCGCGTCGGCCGTGAAGCGATGCCGGGGGCAGTCCGATGAGGATGCTGCCCAGGCGGGTGCGCGCCCACCCGTGGCTGGCTGGGGGAGTCGCCGTTGTCGTCCTGGCGGGAGGCAGTTCCGCCGGATACTTCCTTACCCGTAACGACAAAGCCGCCGCGGCGACGACCACGACCACGCAGACGGTGGCCACCGGGACGGTCCGGCAGAGCGTCTCGGCGACCGGGACGCTCGCGCCGGCGTCCGAGGAGAACTTGAACTTCTCGGTCTCCGGCGAGGTGACCAAGGTGGCCGTCTCCGAGGGCCAGCACGTGAAGAAGGGCCAGACGCTCGCGACGATCGACTCGGCGTCGCTGCAGGCGACCGTGGCCCAGGCCGAATCCACGGTGGCCAGCGACGAGGCGAGGGTGGACGACGACAGCAGCAACGACGCGAGCGACACCCAGGTCGCCGCGGACAAGGCCGCGCTCACCGCCGCGAAGAACCAGCTCGCGTCCGCGAAGAGTCAGCTCGCGTCGGCGACGATGACCTCGCCGATCAACGGTGTGGTCGCGGCCGTGAACCTGACGGTCGGCGAATCGGTGTCCGGTAACGCTGCGTCCAACCCGAACGGGTCATCGGACTCCTCGTCGAACGACAACAGCTCGTCCGATCCGCAGATCCTGGTGATCAGCACGAACTCGTGGCTGGTGAACGCGACGGTCGACGCGACGTCGGTCGGCCTGATCAAGAAAGGTAATCAGGCGCAGCTGACGGTGACCGGTGCGAGCGACACCGTCTACGGGACGATCTCGTCGATCGGCCTGGTCTCGTCGTCCACGTCCGGCACGGCCAGCTACCCGGTGGTCATCGACGTGACCGGTTCGCCGAGCGGGCTGCACGACGGGGCGAACGTGACGGCCACGCTGATCTACAAGCAGGTCAGCAACGTCCTCGTCGTGCCGACGATCGCGCTGCACCGCAACGCCAACGGCGGGCAGTACGTCGAGCAGGTGAAGAACGGCAAGACCGTTCAGACGACGGTGCGGGTCGGGATCGCGTCCGGTGGCCAGACCCAGATCGTGTCCGGGCTGTCGGCGGGCGACAAGATCATCGTGCCGCAGGTGACGCTCGGCCGTGGCGGGGCGGGCAACAACGGCACCGGCAACATCCCGAGGGGCGGCTTCACGTTCCCCGGCGGCGGCAAAATCCCCGCGGGCGGCGGCCCGATCTTCATACCCGGTGGTGGGGCGGGTGGCTAGCCCGGTGATCGAGCTGGACGAGGTGCGCAAGACGTACCGCACCGGCGCGATCGAGGTCGAGGCGCTGCGCGGGGTGTCCCTGTCGATCGCGCAGGGGGAGTACGTCGCGGTCATGGGACCGTCCGGCTCCGGCAAGTCGACCCTCATGCACATCCTCGGCTGCCTCGACGTGCCGAGCTCGGGCCAGTACCTGCTCGCCGGCGAGGACGTCAGCGCGATGGACGAGATCGACCTGGCCGAGGTGCGCAACCGGCGGATCGGCTTCGTGTTCCAGCAGTTCAACCTGCTGGCGTCGATGACGGCGCAGCGCAACGTCGAACTGCCGCTGTCCTACGCGGGCGTCCCGCGCGAGAGTCGCCGGCAGCGGGCGCGCGACGCGCTCGAACGGGTCGGGCTCGGCGACCGGGTCGACCACCGTCCGGGTGAGCTGTCCGGCGGGCAGCAACAGCGCGTCGCGGTGGCCCGCGCGCTCGTCACAGACCCGACGCTCGTGCTGGCCGACGAGCCGACCGGGAATCTGGACTCAGCGGCGGCCGAGGACGTGCTGCGGTTGTTCGGCGAGCTGCACCAGCAGGGCTGCATGGTCGTGCTGATCACGCACGAGGCCGAGGTCGCCGCGCGGGCCGATCGGGTCATCCGCATCCGCGACGGCGCGATTGCCTACGACGAGGTCGGTGTCCGATGACCTGGTCGGACGTCTTCGGCAACGGCTGGGACGCGATCCGCACGCACAAGCTGCGCTCGATGCTGACCTCGCTGGGCATCCTGATCGGCATCGCCGCGGTCGTGCTGACCGTCGGGCTCGGCCAGGGCGCGCAGCAGAAGGTGGCCAAGCAATTGGCCGCGCTCGGCGGCAACCTGCTGATCGTCTCGCCCGGAAGCTCGACGAGCGGCGGCGTCCGCGGCGGCTTCGGCTCCGCGTCGACGTTGACCATGGCGGACGCGACCGCGTTGACGTCCAAGACCGCGGCCCCGGACGTCAGCGGTGTGGCGCCGGTCCTGCAGAGTTCCCAGGAGCTCGACAACGGCTCGACGAACTGGACGACGACCGTCGTCGGCACCACGTCGTCCTGGCTGCCGGTGCGCGGGCGGACTCTCGAATCCGGACGCTTTATCAACGCGTCCGACCAGGCGAGCGCGGCCGCCGTGACGGTGCTGGCGTCCGACACGGCCAGCGAGCTGTTCGGGCCGATCGATCCCGTCGGGCAGACCGTGACGATCAACAGCGTCCCGTACGAGGTCGTCGGCGTGCTCACGTCGGCCGGCTCGGACTCCACCAGCAACCTGGACGACCAGGCGATCGTGCCGTTCAGCACGGCGTCGCAGCGGATCGTCGGCGGCACGAACCGCACGTCGGTGCAGACCATCTACGTCAAGGCGTCCTCGCCGGACCGGCTCAGCGCCGCATACCAGGAGACGAACGCGATCCTGCAGTACCGCCACTCGATCACCGCGTCGTCGACGACGGACTTCTCGATCACGACCCAGCAGTCGGTGATCAAGACAAGCTCGTCGGTGGACAACACGCTGACGACGCTGCTGATCGGCGTCGCCGCGCTGTCGCTGATCGTCGGCGGGATCGGCGTCATGAACATCATGCTGGTGTCGGTCAAGGAGCGGACCCGCGAGATCGGCCTGCGCAAGGCACTCGGTGGCACGCCTGCCTTGATCCGGCGGCAGTTCCTCTCCGAGGCGTCCATGCTCGGGCTGACCGGCGGCCTGCTCGGCGTCGCCGTCGGCGTCGGTGGCGCGCTGGTGCTGCCGCACTTCATCTCCAACCCGATCGCCATCTCGGTGCCGTGGATCGCTGTCGCCATCGCGGTGGCGATCGCGATCGGGGTCGGCTTCGGGGTCTACCCCGCCGCACGCGCGGCGAAGCTTTCGCCCATCGACGCATTGCGCAGCGAATGAAAGGCGTTCACATGATCCAGCTCGCCCGGCGTGCGGTATTCGTCGCCGCCGCATCGGTTGCCGCCGCGCTCGTGCTGAGCGCATGCGGCGGATCATCCGGCGCCAATCCGCCGCCGTCTTCGGCTGCGTCGTCGTCCTCGTCCGCGGGTGCTGGCCAGGGGGCTCCCAGCGGTGGTCCGGCCGCCGCGGGCAAGGTCGCCGCGATCTCGGGCACCACGATGCAGGTGCAGAACGAGCAGACCGGCCAGGTGGCGGTGTCGTGGAGCGCGTCGACGAAGTTCCGGCATCAGGTCGCGGTCACCATCGCGGACGTGAAGGCCGGCGACTGCGTGGCCGCCGTCGCGCCGTCGGGCACCGACACGTCGGCGACATCGTTCACCGCGACCACGCTGACGATCAGCCCTGCGGTGAACGGTTCGTGCACCGGCGGTGCTGCCGGGCCCGGCGGATCCGGCGGGCCCGGCGGCGGGCGCTTCACCGGCGCGCCACCTTCGGGCTTCCCGTCGGGCAAGCTGCCGTCCGGGCTGCCCTCGGGGGTGCAGGGCCGCCCGATTGCCGCGGTGGCGGCGGGCAAGGTCACGTCGGTGTCGGGTTCGACGCTCGTGGTCGCCGCACGGCAGTTCGGTTCCGGCGACACGTCCACCACCAACAAGACGGTGACCGTCGACGGGAAGACGAAGATCACCGCCGAGGCGGCCACGACGTCGAAGTCACTGAAGGTGGGCAAGTGCGTGACGGCACAAGGCAAGGCCGACTCGGCAGGGACCGTGGCGGCGACCACCGTGCGGATCACCGATCCGGTCAAGGGGGAGTGCGGCATCTTCTTCGGCGGATTCGGGGGGAAAGGCAATGGCTGAGCGGGCGCGGTCACGTCGTCGGCGCCGGGCCAGGCGGCGCCGAGCGATCGCGCTCGTCGTCGGACTCGCCGTCGTCGCGACGGGCAGCGCGGTCGGCATCGCCGCCACGAGCGGCAACGGCCCGGCGCGCCGGCTGGCGACCGTTGCTCGCGCGTCGGTGACGCAGACCGTCGAATCGTCCGGCACGATCACGTCGTCGCTGAAGTTGACGCCGTCGTTCTCCGCGGACGGCACCGTCAAGTCGGTGGATGTGCAGGTCGGTGACACCGTCCGCAAGGGCCAGACCCTTGCCAGCCTGGACACTACGTCCCTGCAGGCGGACGTCGACTCGGCCAACTCGACACTCGCCAACGCCAAGCAACAGCTCGAGGCGGACAAGACCGGCCAGACGAGCGTCACGCCGAACAACTCGTCGGCCGCGAGCAACTCGTCCGACGTGACCGCGAAGTCCTTGGACGCGCAGGAGATCTCGCCGTCGCCGTCCCTGTCGCCATCGGCGGCAGCCAAGCCCACGAGCGCCGATCTGAGCGGGCTGATCCGGCAGGTCGAGGCCGCGCAGGCCGCCGTCATCACCGCGCAGCAGCACGTCGACGCTGCCCAGACCGAGGTCGACGCCGCGCAGCACACGGTCGACGCCGACGTCACGCAGAACACGAAGCGCCGCGACGCGCAGCATGCGGCGTGCGCGACGTCCGGCGAATCGCCGAGCCCGTCGCCGACCGACTCGGCGTCGTCCGATTCCCCGGTTTCAGCTGCCTGTTCGACCGCCATGGCCGACTACGAGGCGTCGGCCGACACGCTGTCGGCGGACATGGCGATCCTCGACGCCAAGATCAGCGCCCAGGACGGCAACCTCGACGTCCTCGACAGCGCCATCACCGCACTCGACAAGCTCGTCGGCCAGCTACAGGCCGCAGCGGCCAGCAGTACCGGCCGGTCGACCAGCCCGAGAGGCTCGGCCACCAAGCCCAGCGGCTCGAACCGCACCGCGGCCCCGAACGGTTCCAACAAGTCGAACAGCCCGAGCCAGCCCGCCCAGGACAGTTCGTCGCCCAGTGCGAGTGAGCCGGCGAGCGCCGCGCAACTCGCCGCCGACCAGGCCGCGATCGACGCCGCCGAGGCGCAACTGAAGGCGGCCGAGCAGGATCTCGCGGCGGCGACGCTGAAGAGCCCGGCCGCCGGTAAGGTCGCCGCCGTCGGGCTGACGGCCGGCGCGTCGTCGAGCGGCAAGACGATCACGATCGTCGGAACCGGCGTGCCCGGCGTCGAGGCCACGGTCTCGCTGTCGGAGGCCAACCTGGTGAAGGTCGGCCAGTCGGTCAGCGTCGCGGTCGACGGCGTCGCGAAGAAGCTACACGGGACGGTCGAGTCCGTCGGCCTGCTGAGCAGCACGTCCGATTCGACGACGACGATCCCGATAACCGTAAAGCTCGACGCGGACAGCCCCGATCTGTTCGACGGGTCGGGCGCGGACGTGGTGATCACTACCGGGACCGCCGCCGATGTCGTCGCCGTCCCCAACTCGGCGATCCACTCCGGTGCGGGCGGCAGCCACACGGTCACCGTGCTGAACGGCGGCAAGACCTCGACCGTACGGGTGACCCTGGGCATCGCCGGGCGCGACCTGACCCAGATCAAGAGCGGGCTCAAGGTCGGCGACCAGGTCGTCCTCGCGGACTTCTCGCAGTCGCTGCCCAGTTCGAGCACGAACAGTTCGAACAACGGCGGCTTGAAGCTGCCGGCGTTCATCCAGTTCGGCTCCGGCCCGAACGGCCAGAACAACGGCTTCGGCAAGAACGGGCGATAGCGGCGGGCAGGCCTCGGCTGTCCGACGTCAGAGCAGGAGCGCGAGCGCGCGGAAGATGGGTTCGCCCAGGCTGCCGAGCCAGCTGGCCAGCGTCCGCAACGGACCGGCGATCGCGGCGCCCGCGGAAGCGAGCGATCCGGTCGACGCGAGCAGATCGGTCAGGCGGCGCAAGCGGTCGGCGACGGTGGGGCGGTCCGGCGCGTCCTTGCGCATCTCGGCGTCGACCTCGTCGAGATGGCCGCGTGCCTCAGCTGCCACGCTCTGGCTCAGCGGCGCCGCTGCGATGGCCTGTTCGAGCCCGCGAACCGCATCTCGCGCCGCCTCGATGCTGACGATCGTGCCTTGCTGACCGCCGGCGATCCGCTGGTCGCCTGCGACGTTGTTGATCACGCCGCCGGTCTGCGAGTTGATGTTGAACGTCACGATTGATCCCTTCGATCGGTCAGTACGGAGGTGGCGGGTACGGCATTGGCATGTCGCGGTCTGCTCGGCGGCGCTTCGCCGACGCCGAGACGTGCAGCACGAGGCCGACGATGAGCAGGACCATGCCGATGACCGCTACGGCGAGGCCGATAGCGCCGATCGGGACGCCGGCTACGTCGGGACCCAGCAGTTGCGGGTCCTGCGGATTGGTGTCGGCGCCGATCCGCTTGATGAAACGGAGAATCGTCGCGCCGTACACGATCACGCCGGACACCAGGAATGTGAAACCGAGCCACGCCAGCACCCGTGCCTTCGTCTTCGTGCCTGCGATCTCGCGTAAGAAGCTCTCCCGTTGTTGCACGTAGGCGTTGTACTGGTTGCCGCCGATATTGCTGATCACGCCGCCGTGCTGTTGGCCGATGTCGTACCGGACTTGCGGCTGGGGCTGGGGGTTGGATTGTGGTGGGCTGAATTGTGGTGCTAAAGGCGTCGCTGGTGGCTGCGCGTGGAAGATCTGCGTTTCGGCACGACTATCCTGTGCCGTCTCGTAACGCATCTTCACCGTCGCGAGCGCGATTATGTCGCCGTCTCGCAGCGGTCTCGCCGCTGTGGTCGGAATGCCGTTTACCGTTGTTCCGCCGGCCGATCCCAGATCCTCGATCACGGTGCCGTTACCCTCGCGCCGGATGGCGGCATGCGTCCGGCTGACCCGCGGGTCGTCGAGAACGAATCGGGGATTTCGTCCCCTGCCGACAAGCACATTCTCGTCGCGGATGTCGAGCACTTGTCCCCGCAGATGTTCGGGAGACACGACGACGAGGCGGGGCGAACTCGGGAAGTGATCGATGGACATGATCCCTGCCTTTTGCCGCACGCATCCAGACGGCGAACGGTTCGGCGGCGACACTCAGTATGAGACGCCGGGAACCGGATAGATACATGGATCAAGCTGGAAATGGAATTGCCGATTCTTCGTGCTGATCGACATTCCGATCTGCCGGGATATGCGTATTGCCCGCGGAAGAATGCGGGCCGCTCGCGCTCTGCCTACAGCAATGTGAGCAGAGCACAAGCGACCTGTGCCGCCCACCATCGCGCTCCGCGGCGGCGTTGCCCGCTTACCTTCCGGGCTGGCCAGACCTCGGGGGGGTCGGTCTGGCCAGCCCGCAGGGCAAGCGATTCCCTCGCTTCACAGGGGGACTCCGCCGCCGATGCGGCGGCGGAGTGCCCCCCTCGGAGGGTGCCGCTCAGTGGCTGTGTGTCGGAACAGGGTGGCTCGGAGTGGTCCCCGCGCCGGACGGGTGCGTGGGCTCGCCGGACGGGTGCGCGCTGGGCGAGCCGTGTGAATCTGCCTCGGTCGGATGCGCCGCGGATGCGCTGGCGAGCACCTTCGTGCAGTAGCCGGCCACCTTGTCCTTGCCGCCGGCTGTGGTGATCAGCACGGTGAACGCGGGGTTGTCGAGTGCCTTGCCGGGGTTGTCGCCGGCTCCGGCGTTGAAGGCGGTACACAGTCCGTGCAGGTTCGGCGATGGCGTCCCACTCGGCGCGTGGGACTTGCCCGCCTCGGCGCTCTTCGTGCCCGCGGCGGCAGCAGCCGTCGAGTGGGAGGCGTTCTCGCTAGCCGTGACGCTGATACTCGGCCGACCGGTCGGGTGACTGTCGGGTGAGCCGACCCCCGGCAGGTTGCCGCTGCCGGCGGCAAGGGCCACACCGCCGCCACCGACGGCGAGCAGCGCGATCGCGACTTTCGCAGTGGCCAGATTGGCCAGCGCGGTCTTGAGCATGGAACGTCTCCTCAACTCAGGGATGGGTGAGAGACGAGCCGCCCGGAACGCCATCACGGCGGCCTCTTCGCCGCCCAGCTCGCCGTCGCGCGCGGAGACCGCGGTCGCGGCGAGCAGATCGGCGAGTGGGTCGGAACCGACGCGCCCGCCCGCCCACGCGCCGCTGACCATCAATTCAGCGGCGAGCCGGTCGAGGCGCTCTCGATTCTCGCTCATCTCACTTCCCTCAGCGTCGGAGGATTCGGATTTGTCACACCTGGCGTGGTCGAGCCGCGGGCATCGCGGGCATCGAGACGTTCCGCGAGCCGGTTCAGGCCGCGGTAGACCGCCGTGCGCACCGCGCCCGGGCGCTTGCCCAGCACCTCCCCGACCGCCTTGGCGTCCAGGCCGATCACGACCCGGAGCAGGATCGCCTCGGCCTGGTCGGGCGGCAATGTCGCGATGAGGGCGAGCGCGGCGTCGGTGCTGAGCGCTTCCAGCGCCGCATCGGCGGTGTCGTGATCGGCCGGCAGGTCGGTCAGCTCGTCGAACGACTCGCCGGTCGGCGGGCGACGGCGCTGGCGGCGCAGGTGGTCGAGCGCCCGGTGCCGGGCGATCGTCGCGGCCCAGCCCCGGAAATCGTCGATCTCACCGCTGAATGTCGCGAGATCGCGGGCGATCTGCAGCCACGTCTCGGACGCGACGTCCTCGGCATCGTCGCTCACCAGGACGCGCAGGTACCGGAGCAGCCTGGGCTGGACGTCGCGATACAGCAGGCGGTACGCGTCCTCGTCGCCCTGCCGCGCGGCGAGCAGTGCCGCCGAGACGTCGGACGGCCCGTCGCGCATCGGGCCATCGTCTCACCGCACTGGGCGTAGTCGAGAGCGGGTGCGGCGAGTCGCGCTACGTCCCGCCGGACGGGCGGCTGCGTGCCGGGCCGGACGGGTGCGTGCTCGGCGGGCCGGACGGGTGCGTCCTCGGCGCGCTGGTCGGCGACGGCGTACCAGGCGGCGGGCTGGTCGGCGAGGGTGTGCTCGACGGGCTGGTCGGGGAGCTCGAGGGGGGTGTGCTCGACGGCTGGTACGACGGGTCGCCCGGATGCGCTGACGAACTGGCGGGTTCGCTCGCCAGCACTGCCGCGCAGTACGCAGCCACCTGGTCCTTGCCGCCGGCTGCGGTGATCAGCACCGTGAACGCGGGATCGTCGAGGGCGCTGGCGCGGTCCGGGGCGGGCGTAGTGTCGATGGCAACGCACAGATCGCGCACGTTCGCCGGCGGCGGCGCGCTCAGCTGGCCCGACGTGCTCGGCCAGGCACTCGGCGAGCCGCCCGTGCTGGTCAAGTCGCCACCTGGCGACGAGTCCGACGCGCCGGCCGTTATCTCTGCGGGCAGCCGTGCGCCGTGGTCATTGCCCAACGAGCCCAGGCCCGGCATGTGTCCGGTGCCGGCGGCCAATGCGGCGCCACCGCCCACCGCGATCAGTGCGACAGCTGCCTTCGCGGTGGCCAGCCTGGCGATCGCGACCGCGACGATCGAGCGTTTCCGGGTCGCCCGGCCCGGTGAACGATGCGCGCCGCGCACGACCTCGACCCGTTGATCCTCTCGCGCGGCAGCCGCCTGAGCAGCGAGCAACTCGGCGAGCGGATCCGAGCCGACACCCCAGCCCACCCAGGTGGTGCTGAGCATCTGTTCCGCGGCGATGCGGTTGATGCGATCTTCGTCCTCGCTCATCTCACTTCTCTCAGGCGAGGGACGCCGTCGATCCCCGTATCGCGTAGCGCCCGGCGGCCGGGGCAGGCCCGGCGGCCCGTCGTGCATGGATCATCCTCGACCATCGGCCGCGCCGCTGTCGAGGCAGGGGGCGTGTCAGATGCGGCCACTGCTCGTGTCGTCGCTCAGGCGCTGCGACAACCACACCGGGACGATCGCCAGCACGATCAGCACCGCCGCCACAACGTCGACGATCGGCGCCTGGTTCGGACGGAACAGGTTGCCGAATATCCACAATGGCAGGGTTTGCACGTCGGGGCTCGAGGTGAACGTCGTGACGACGATCTCGTCGAACGACAGGCCGAACGCGAGCAGGGCACCCGCCACCAGGGCGGTGCGCAGCGTCGGGAACGTCACGTAGCGAAACGTCTGCCAGCCGGTCGCGCCGAGGTCGGCCGACGCCTCCTCCATTGACGCGCCCATACGCCGCAGCCGCGCCTGGACGTTGTTGAAGACGACCACCACGCAGAACGTCGCGTGCCCGATGATCACCGTGGTCAACCCGAAGCCGATGCCCAGCGGGTCGAGCACAGTCCGGAATGCCGCATTGAGCGCGATACCGGTGACGATGCCGGGCAGAGCGATCGGCAGGATCACCAGGAAGCTGACCGTGTTGCGGCCGAAGAACCGGTAGCGCTGCACCGCGAAGGCCGCCATCGTGCCGAGTGCCAAGGCGATCACGGTGGCACCGAGACCGGCGCGCACACTCGTCCACAATGCGTGCAATGCCCCGCTGCTGTGTGCGGCGGCGTGCCACCACGACAGCGTCACGCCAGTTGGCGGGAACGCGAACGTGCGCGATGTGTTGAACGAGTTGACGATGACGAGCAGCAGCGGGACGTACAGGAACAGCAACACGATCCAGGTGATCGCTCGCAACGTCCACCGCAGCCCGGCTGACAACCGCATCAGACGTTCTCCAGCGCGCCCGTGCGGCGCATCGCCAGTAGATAAAGGACGATCGCGATCAGCGGCATGGTCGACAGCGCAGCGGCAAGTGGCTGGTTGTTCGCCGTGACGAGCTGGCCGTAGATGACGTTGGCCAGCAGCTGGGTCTTGCCGCCGACGATGCCGACCGCGATGTAGTCGCCGAGCGAGAGCGAGAACGTGAAGATCGACCCGGCGGCGATCGCCGGGAACACCATTGGCAGGACGACCGATCGGATCGTGCGGGCGGGGCGTCCACCGAGGTCAGAGCTTGCCTCGAGCAGTGACGCCGGCAGTCGCTCGAATCCCGCGAAGACCGGCAACACCATGTACGGCAACCAGAGATATGCCAGCGTGATGATCGTGGCGGTCAGTCCGTACCCCGGCGTATGTCCGCCGGTCAGCCAGGTCAGCGGGCCGTTCGGGGCGAGGACGCTGCGCCACGCGTAGGCCTTGACCAGGTAGCTCGCCCACAACGGCGTCAGGATCGCGACGACCATGAACAACCGAGTGCGCCGCGACGCGACCTTGCTCATGTAGAACGCGACGGGGAACGCGATGATCGCGTCGATCAGCGTGACGCCCGCTGCCACGCCGACGGTACGCAGCGCCACGCGCCGGTAGACCGCGTCGGTGTAGACGTCCTGCAGGTTCTGGCCGTTGATCGTCTTGACGACGTTGCCGGTGAACGAGTCGGTGGTCCACAGCGCGGATATGAACATCACCGCGAGCGAGCCGAGATAGGCCACGACGAGCCACAACATCGGCGCGGAAAGGAGGATCGCCAGCCGCGTTCGTCGCTTCGTTGCGAAGAACGCGGACAGCGATCCCCTGCTCGTGGTGTGCGCGGTCACCTCTGGCTAGCTCGTGATCTAGCTCTTGATCGCCTGCCAGTCCGTGACCCACTCGGAGTAGTCAGTGCAGTTGTTACCGCTGCCGTCGACGCACACCTTGCGCGGCGTCGTCCAGTACGCGATCTGATCCGCATAACTCGCGTCGAGCGCATGGTAGGTCGTGCAGAACTGCTTGTCCGACGTCTCGTCGCATGCCTTGGTCTGTGCGGGTGCCTCACCGAACCACTCGGCCACCTGGGCGTTCACCGACGGCGACACGATCCAGTCCATCCACTTGTACATGCAGTTCGGGTGCGCCGCCTTGGACGAGATCATCCACGTGTCGGACCATCCGGTCGCGCCTTCCTTCGGCAGGACTGTCTTCACGGTCGTCTTCTTGCCGCCGTTGATGGTGTTGGCGATGACCTGCCAGGTCGTGCCGACCTCGGACGTCCCGGACTCGAATGCCTGCACCTCCTTGGTGTAGTCGGCCCAGTACTCGCCGACGTTCGCCTTCTGCTTCTTCAGCAGGTCGACGGCGGCGTCGAGCTGCTTCTGCGTCAGTGCATAGGGATCCTTGATCCCCAGGTCCGGCTGGGTGGCCTTCAGGTAGAGGGCGGCGTCGGCGATGTAGATCGGCGAGTCGTACGCGGTGACCTTGCCCTTGTACGGTCCGGCCTGGTCGAACACGGCGGACCAGGAATCAAGATCGGTCGAGACCCTCTTCGTGTCCCACATCAGCAGGTTGGCGCCCCACCCGTGCGGGATGCCGTACATCTGGCCGTCGACCGAGTTCCACGACTTCTTCTTGAGGAACTCGGAAACGGTCGCGTAGTTCGGGACGAGCGCGGTGTTGACCGGCGCGACCTCGCCCCCGTAGATCAGCCGCAGCGTCGCGTCGCCCGACGCGGACACGCCGTCGTACTGACCGGACTTCATCAGCTGCACCATCTCGTCGGACGTGTTGCCGATCTTGGCGTTGACCTTGCAGCCGGTCTGCTGCTCGAACGGATGCACCCAGTCGACCTTCGGGTCGTCCGTCCCGTCCTCGGCATAGCCGGCCCAGACGATGATGTTCAGCTTGCCCTCGCCGTTGCCCAGGGACGACAGCTGCGTGCCCTTCGGGGCCTTCTCGCCGCCGCCGGACTTGGAGCTGCTACACGCCGCGAGCGAGGTGGCGGCGAGTGTCGCCACCGCCAGCACGCCGACCGTGAATCGACTGATCCTCATTGATACTCCTCGAGTCATGCACTGGTGAGTTTCGGCGAGTGCCTCACTCATGAACCAAGCGAGACCGCCTGTTGCCGGCTCCAGGAGAGCCAGACCTGTTGCCCCCGCGAAAGATCGTGGTGACCGTCGGCCGTCAGATTCGGACGAAGGGCCACCACCGTGTCACCCGTGTCGAGCTCGACGACGACGCGCGTCTCGGCGCCCGCATAGACCAGCTCACGCACCGAGCCCGCGACCTGGATGTCGCCGACCGCGCCGGCTGATTGTTCGGAGACGCTGATCCGCTCGGGACGGATCGCGAAGGTGCCCACCTCGCGGTACACGACCTGCGCGGAGTCGCCGCTCAGCACGTTGGACGTACCAACGAAGCCGGCCACGAACGCGGACGCCGGACGCTCGTACACCTCGCGCGGGGTGCCGACCTGCTCGACGCGTCCCGCGTTGAACACGGCGAGCCGGTCGCTGAGCGTCAAAGCCTCGTCCTGGTCGTGCGTGACGAACATGAACGTGATGCCGACCTCGCGCTGGATCGCCTTGAGTTCGAGCTGCATCTGCTCGCGCAGCTTGAGGTCGAGCGCACCGAGCGGCTCGTCGAGCAGGAGCACTTTGGGCCGGTTGACGAGGGCGCGGGCGAGGGCGACACGCTGCCGCTGCCCGCCGGAGAGCTGGCTGGGCTTCCGCGCGCCGTAGTCGGGCAGCCGCACCATCTCCAGCGCGTCCTGCGTGCGGCGCCGGCGTTCGACGCGGTCGGTGCCGCGCACCTTCAGCCCGTAAGCGACGTTGCCGGCGACGGTCATGTGCGGGAACAGCGCGTAGTCCTGGAAGACGGTGTTCACGTCACGGCGAAACGGCGGCTGGCGCGTCACGTCCACGCCGTCGAGGTAGACCGCGCCGGCGGTCGGCTCCTCGAAGCCCGCGATCATTCGCAGCACGGTGGTCTTGCCCGAGCCGGACGGACCGAGCATGGCGAAGAATTCCCCGGATCCGACCTCGAGATCGACTCCGTCGACCGCGGTGACGGATCCGAACGTCTTGCGCAGTTCACGCAACTGAATCCGTGGTGCGTGCCCGCCTTCGCTCACCGGACCCTCCGTCCCCCATGTGGTGTGCAGCCTAGGCGTGAGCGATGCCTGAGCGCATCAGGGGGAAGATCCGTTGTGAAGGTGTGACCGGGCTACAGCAGGGGACGGATCAGGCGTCGCGCACACCGACGAGTACGAAGCCGACGATCAGCGCAGCGACGGCGTACAGGCAGAACACGCCCAGCCCGGACCACGGTGACAGCGCGTCGTGGCTGGGCACGATCGTGAAGATCTGGCTGCCGGCGTTGGCCGGAAGGTACGGCATGATGTCGTTGCGCCAGTTGGTCGGCAGCAGGGCGGTGATCACGCTGGCCCCGAACAACAGCCCGAAGAATGCCGAGAGTGCGCCCGCGGTGTGCCGGATCATCGCGCCCAGACCGAAGCCGAGCAGGCCCACCGCCGCGAGATAGAGGCCCGCGCCGAACACCGCGCGGAACACGCCCGGGTCCGCGAGGGACGCGCTGGTGTGCAAGCCGGGGAAGTCGCGGGCCAGGTCGATCGAACCGCCGTCCGCGCCGATGAAACCCTTGGTCAGGTCGGGGTGCGCGCCGGACAGGATCGCCTGGCCGATGCCGAACGCGGCGAAGCTGATCACCTCGCCGAGCACGAACGTCGCGCCAGCGAAGACGAGCGCCTTCGCGGCGAGGACGGCGCGCCGTCGCGGCACGGCGGAGAACGTCGCGCGGATCATCCCCGTGGCGTACTCCGAGGTGATCACCAGGACGCCGAGGGTTCCGATCGCGATCTGCGCAAGGTAGATGCCGTTCAGACTGGTGAGCGTCGGGTCGAAGCCGTCGAGCTTGCCCGGGCCGTCCTGGCCGATGAGCTGCCTGAATCGGATGCAGATGACGACGGCGAGCGCGACGGTCGACAGCGCCGCGGCGATGACCGTCCAATAGGTCGAGCGCACCGAACGGAGCTTGGTCCACTCCGAGTGCATGAGGTTGCCGAACCCGATCGTGCCGGCCGGGGCTGGCCGCGGGGCTAGTTGGGTCGTCATGACACCTGCTCCTGGACGCGGTAGTCGACGCTGTCGTGGGTGAGCTCGAGGAACGCTGCCTCGAGCGATGCCTGGTGTGGCGAGAGTTCGTGCAGGGTGATCGAGTGCCGGGCGGCGAGCTCGCCGATGCGGGCGCAGTCGATGCCGCTCACCTCGATGGCTCCGTCGTCGCGCTCGCTGAGCGAGCCGCCTGATGCGCGAATCAAACCGTCGAGACGATCGGGGTCCGGTGTGCGGACCAGCACGTGACCGGACGCGCTCTGCGCGACGATGTCGGCCACGCTGGCGTCGGCGATGAGCTGGCCGCGTCCCACGACGATGACGTGATCGGCGGTCAGTGCCATCTCGCTCATCAGGTGGCTGGACACGAACACCGTCCGCCCTTCGGCGGCGAGATCGCGCAGCACCGTCCGGATCCAGCGGATGCCCTCGGGGTCGAGCCCGTTGACGGGCTCGTCGCACAGAACCACCTGCGGGTCGCCGAGCAACGCGGCGGCCAGCCCGAGCCGCTGGCTCATGCCGAGCGAGAAGCCCTTCGCCCTGCGCGCTCGCACTCCGGCCAGGCCGACCAGTTCGAGCACCTCGTCGACGCGCCGGCGGCCGATGCCGTTGCTCTGCGCGAGGCAGAGCAGATGGTTGAACGCGCTGCGTCCACCGTGGACGGCCCGCGACTCCAGCACCGCGCCGATCTCGTGCAGCGGCCGCCGGTGCTGCGCGTACGGCTTGCCGAGCACGCGCGCGGTACCGCTCGTCGGATGGTCCAGGCCGAGGATCATGCGCATCGTCGTCGACTTGCCGGCGCCGTTCGGGCCGAGGAATCCGGTCACCCGGCCAGGCAGCACGTCGAAGGAGAGATCGTCGACGGCCAGCGTGGAGCCGAATCGTTTCGTGAGTCCGCGCCCCTCGATCATGAGCTTGCTCGCTGTGTCTGCATGCCAAGATCGTCGGTGCGGACGGACGGTCGGCGCATCCGTTACCGACCCTGATTCGACCCTGAACTCGACCCCGAGACAGACACGAGGATTTCCCGATGGATGACGACAGCCGGCTCGGTCGGGCGAACGCGCTGTACGAGCAGGCCGTCTTCGGCGGCGACGCCGAGGCGTTACCAGCCGCCGATCGCGAACTCGACGGCGTCGAGGCGGACTTGTCGCTGGCCCGCGGGCGCGTGCTGCACGCCCGGTTCCTCTCAGAGCGGCAGGACGATCCCGGCGAGCTGGCCCTATTCGAGCGGGCGGCCGAGCTGTATCAGCGCCTCGGCGACGTAAGGGGCGAGAGCGAGGCCGCGTTCTGGGTCGGCTGCTTCCACCAGGTCGTGCGTGGCGACTCGGACCTGGCGTTGCCGTTCTTCGAGCGGTCCTACCAGCTCGCCTCGCAGGTCGGCGACAAGCTGACGCTGTCCTATGCGGCACGGCACCTGGGGTTCGTCTACGCCGAGGCCGGCACGCTGGACGCCGCGCGCGAGAAGCTGGACGAGTCCGTGCGGCTGCGCCGCGAGATCGGGTTCGACCCGGGCGTCGCCGCCGGCCTGCTCGCGCTCGCCGAACTGGCCGATCGCGACGGCCGTCCGGACGATGCCGGCGCGCTGCTTGACGAGGCAGACGCGATTGCCGTCACGAGCGGGGCGGCCGGCATCCGCCGCTGGATCGCCGAGGCCCGGGCCGAGCTCGCCGAGGGGTGAGCCGGCCCGGATTTCGGATGATCACCTGCAGTTCGTGTACTGCGCGCGGTGCAGAAAGTGCAGGTGATCCTGGACATCGCGACAACTCCGTTCATCCGCCGTGCACCGGTGCGGGCCAGTCCAGTCGCTGCAAGGGACCCGCCACTGTCCGGAAGCAGAGAACGGATGAACTGCTGTCAAAGGCCGCGTTCTGCACTTGCGTTACGAGACGCTGACGGCTTGACGCCCGCGATCATGTGCAGATCGGCTCGCGGCAACCTGCCGATCTGCACATGATCGGATCGCTTACTGCGGGCGGTCCCTGCTGGTCACCACCGCCGGCACGCCGCCGGTCGCATGTACCGGCCGGTTGGCCACCTCGGGCAGGCGCGACTCCGCAACCGGAGCGGACGGGCTCTCGTCGTGCGCCGCGACCCGGGCCGCCTCGGCGGAGGCGGACGCGGCACCGGCCGGGATCGCCGACCCGGTCGGATACAGGACTCCGTTCAGGAAGAGCCGCTCCTCGCCGGTGATCCAGCCGCGATACCACGGGTCGAAGCCGAGCAGGATCGCGTGGCCCGCCCCGAACGGCTGGTCGACGACTGCCGGCCGGCCGGGCAGGTTGGCGTTCGCGTTCACCTCGTAGCCGTAGCAGTTGCCGAAGCCGGCCGGTCCGCCGCAGTCGCCCGCGGGCGCGTACGTCGCCACCGCCGTCGCCGCCGGGATTGTGGAGCCGTTGCCGGCCAGCGTCGCAGGGTCGAACGCAGGGTCGTTGCTCGACGAGCGATAGATCCAGCCGCCCGCGTCCATGCCCCAGCCCACCGGATTCGCGGTACTCCAGGTCGCGTCGAACGTCGACCCCGGCGTGTTGAGGCCGCTGACCGGGTTCGTGTTCAGCGTGGTGATCCCGGCATTGCGCGCACTGGTCGCGCCGTTCGCCGCGGTGCCGATGAACGTCCCGCCGGCGTTGACGAACGCCTGCACGCCCAGCGCCGGCGTGCCGGCCGAGCCGACCGGCGCGGTGGCCGAGATCGCCGAGGCCGGGTCGATCAGCACGGTGTAGCCGCCGCTGAGCAGCGCGCCGTTCGCAAGATCGGCCGCCGTCAGCTGCGTGATCTGCGACGTGGGCACGCCTTCGTTCTGCGTGAGGTCGAACATCGCATCGCAGTAGCTGGCCGTCGTGCAGTACCCGTCGCCGGTGCCGTGGAATGCCGGGTTGGTCGGAACGGTTGTCGCGCCCGCATAGATCGCGATCTTCGGCAGGGTGACGGCGTAGTGGCTGACCGGGTAGCCGGCCAGCCCGTGCACCGGCGTCTGCCAGTGCGCCGCGTCCGCGGCCAGCGTGCTGAGCGCGATCGACGGCCCGGCGACGAGCGCCGCCCCGCTGTCGTAGTGGACGCCGTCCGCGTCGAAGCCGGTCGCCGCACGGGCGACGCTCGCGCCCTGGCCGAGCAGCTGGTTGACCATCGCGAGCGCTGACCTCGAGTCGGTGTTGAACGCGTACACATTCGCGTCCGCGGCCGGAGCGCTGCCCTGCGCCGGATCGCCGATCAGGCTCATCGCGGTGCCGCCGGGCAGTTGCCGGGTCAGGAAGCCGTCGCCGGCGAAGCCGCGCACCAGCGAGTACGACCACGTCACGACGTCGTAGTTGTAGTTGAACGGCAGGAACGGATTCTCGCCGAGCACCGCCTGGATCCAGTGCTTGTTCGTCTGGTTCATCGGGATGTACAGCGTGCCGGTGGGCAGCGTCACGGTCTCGGTCTGCGCGGGCGACTGGCCGGCGACCGCGTTGATGTCGAAGTTGCCGAACCGGTGCGCTCCGGCGACTGTCACCGGCGCGTCCAGCTTGTACGCGCTCACGCCGACGAACTGAAGATCCTTGATCGTCTGGGCGACATCGCCCGAGTGCTTGCCCGGCAGGTAGTAGTAGCCGCAGACGTCGACGTTCGGGTTCTGGTCGATCTCGCTCTGGCCGATCTCGTACTGGTCGACGATCGGCGGGCTGACCTGGGTGTTCGCCTGCACCGTGCAGCTCTCGCCCTGCGCAACGGCTTCCGGCCATTGCTTGATCCAGTCGGTGAGCAGGCTGACCTTCTGCGACGCGACGACGTTCACCGTCGTATCCATCGCCAGGTAGTGGTCGTAGACCTGCTTGCCGTAGTTCTCGTCGTTGCCCTTCTCGTAGGTCATCCCGGCGCCGCCCATCAGCAGCGACGGCACGGTGTCGCCGTACTCCGGCACGAATAGGTCGTAGGTGTTGTAGTTGCGGTACTGGCCGGTCTGGTCGTTGAACGCTCGCTGGATCGCCGGGCCGATCACATTCTGGATCTGGTCGAGCGCCGGATGCGAGATCTCGTTCAGCACCGCGTCCTGGTCGGGCGGGAAGAAGTAGCCGGACGACTGCTGGTGCGCGTCGATGAAGAACAGGCCGGGGTACTTGGTGATCGCAGCGGTCAGCGCCCTGTTCTCCGGCATGAGGAACGTGCCGCGGTCGCGGTTCGGGTCGAACGCCCAGGCAGTCGCGCGGCTGTTGTGGTCGCGGTCGTCCGGAGCGGTCACGGGCTGCACGAACACGTCCAGGTTCGCAAGGCGCGCGGTGTTGTCGCAGTCGGTGCGCGCTGCGAGTTCGTAGAGCTCCTTGACCGACGCCTCGCCGCCGGCCGGCTCGTTGCCGTGCGGCGCGCCGGTGACCCAGGCGAAGGCTGGGCGGGCGTTGACCTGCGCCTGGGCCTGCGCGGGCGAGGTGGTGCCGTCGATGACGCCGCGCCAGAACGCCTGGTCGTTGCGGCCGGAATCCAGGTTGGCGATGTTGTCGGGCGTGCCGATGACGACGTAGCTGAACGGCGTGCCGAGCACGCTCGTCCCCTCCTGGACGATCTTGGCGGCAACCCGCGCTCCGGTCGTGCCTGCGTGGCTGTTGATCGCGTCCACGATCGCTTGCATGTACGCGGTCAGCTGGACGGTCTTCTTCGCCGACGGAGTCGCTCCGGACAGGCCGTCGCCCGTGATGCCGCTGCCGAGCGTCGTGCCGAAGAACGCGTCGTAGCTCGGGATGTTCGGGTCGTACTCCGGTCCGCTCGTGCAGTTCGACGGTTGGTTCGCGGCGCCGGGCGCCGTCGGGATCGGGAACTCGCCGGCGACCGAGTCCGCCTGGTCGCTGCTGCGGTACGGGCAGAAAGTCACGGCCGAGGAATCCACGCCGTTCGGGCATGCGGGGTCGGCTACGGGGGAGCCGTTGACCGGGTTCTCCGGCACCGGCGGGTTCGCGGTGGTGCCCGGGTCGGCGACGTCCGGCCAGATCGCGGGGCCGGGCGTCGGCAGCGTCACCGTGCCGGTGCGCAGCCCCCACCAGTTGTTCGTCGCCTGCACCGGAGTGCTGCTCGCCGTCGTCCCGTCCGGCGCCGTGTTGATGACGCCGAACGCGTTGTCGGTGATGTTGCTCTTCTCGATACTCGACGCCGCGGCGCCCACGAGCCGGATGCCGGCGCCGAGGTGCAGGTTCTGGTTGCCCTCGGTGTGGCTGCCCCGCGGGTACGGGTCGTTGTCGGGCGTCGGGGCGAACACGCTCTGCACCGGGGACCCCTGGCCGTTGACGAGGTTGGACGAGACCGTGTCGCCCGTCATCTGCACGGAGGCGCCGGCGCTGACGCGCACGCCGTCCTGCCCGAACAGCGGGCCCGTCGTCAAGGGCAGCGGCGGCGGGATCGGCGTGCTGCCGCCGGTCGCCTCGCAGTCGCCGTCGATGACGGTGGGCCCGCCCGCGGTCGGGTCGTTGTAGTTCTGGCAGAGATTGCGGCCGGCGATCTGGTCGTTGGTCAGGACGGCCTTGCTGCCCGCGCCGTCGACCAGTACGCCGACTGCGTTGTATCGCTCGACGCGGGTGTGGTCGATGGTGAGTGTCCTGGCCCCGGCGCCGCCCACGTGCGCGATGCCGTAGCCGAAGGCGTTGCTGCGGAAGCCGCCGGGCTTCTTGTATCCGTCGGCGCTCTCGTCGATGTCCAGGCCCGCAACCCGCGACCGGTTGACCGAGCCCTGGCCGTCCACGTACACCACGCCGGCTGTCGCGTAGATGCCGTTCGCGTCGAACGTGATGCCGGAGATGTTGACCGTCGCGCCGATGACGGCGACGAGATCGCCCTTGCCGTGACGGATGTCCGGGTGGGTCTCGGCGATCGGGCCGGCCGGGTTCTTGCGTGGCTGGACGGTGACCTGGTCGGCGCCGACCCCGACGAGGTTCACGTCTTTGGTGATGGTCAGCGCGTTGCTACCTCGCACGCCACTGCCCTCGACATACGTGCCCGCGCAGACCGCGACGGTGTCGCCGGGCCGGGCGGCGTCGATCGCCGACTGGATGGTCTGGAAATGCGGGGCCGGGCAGCCGTCGCCGACCGACAGCGTGGCTGGTGGTCCCGCAGCGTTCGCGTGCCCGTTGGTGGCCGCCACGGCCATCGCGATTCCAAGGGCCGCCGCGGACGCGACGTACTTCAGCTTTCGACCGTTCATCTCGATCATCCGCCCAACACGCCACGATCCGATGCGGGAAGCCAGAACGTAGCGCCGGGCGATCGGTGCGCACAAGCAACGATTTCGGCATTTGCGCGCGTCGGCTCGTCCAGACCAGCCGCGCGCCTCGGTTCTGCCACCCGCTTCCCGCTGGAATATCCACCGCGCGGGCGGTTCCTCGCGATTCCAGCGGGGAAGCGGCGCGAGGCAGCCGTTGCGGACGCCCGCGCGTCCTCGTTGGGGGAGACTGATCGGCTATGGATGCGGACGGGCTCGACGAGGATCTGCGAACGCTCGATCGTGAGGCTCTCGTGGCCGAGGTGCGGCGACTGCGCGCGGGCATCCGCCAGCATCGCGACAACTCCGGGCACGACCTGTGCTGGTACAACCCCGAGCTGTGGGACCTGCTGCCCGAGCGGGTGCCGGCCCAGGTCGCCGTGCCGCCGTGGCCGGTGTTCCTTCGCGGCTGCCTGCGCTACCGCCAGTCGCTGGACGAGCAGCTACAAGGCGCGCCCGTGCATCCCGACGAGTTCGACGCCCGGCCGAGCACGTGACGGAGGCTCATGCCGCCGGCGAGCCGGCTTCGTAAACCGCATCGTCGACAACCGACCACCGCGCGACCAGCTCGATCTGATGGTCGAGGTCGCCCAGGGCTGGGTTCCACGGGGCGGCCCGGTACGCGACGCCCTCACGATTCGTCCGGCGCGCGTCGCCGGTGGCCAACCCGTCGGCCACGACGCTGGCTGCGGGCTCGCCGTCCAGAACGCGTTGCCGCAGCGCCCAGAGCTCGGCGGGCACCATGCCGGCCCACACCCCGTGCAGCACGTCGACACTGAGCGCGAAGAGAAGGCAGGAGCGGCGCACCGGGCAGTCGGCGCAGATTCGCAGCACCGGCCCGGAGATGCGCTCGTGCGGGTCATCGGGGAACCACCAGTCGCCGCCGACCTGTGCGCATGCCGCGTCCTGATGCCATGCCGGTGTATGCCCGGGTGCACGGCTGATCACCTGACGTCCTGTCTGATCCATGATGCGGTCTCCTTCCGACCAGGCAGCGCCCGTGCGCCAACCGCGAAGCGGACGCGCGAACCACGCACGTCCGATTCGGCGTCCTAAGCACACATCTCGTTCACCTCTGCGACCAGGCTAGGAGTAACGGGCGGCTTTCGGTCAATCACTTCGCGCACCGAATTTCGCTGAAGTGACTCCTGATTGCCCCGAATTGGGATATTTTTCCGCAGCGGAGCCGCGCAGCACCGTCCTAACGGAGGTCGCTCACGTGATCGCTCGCCGATTCGCGGAACGTCCGGGCGGCCGCGCCGGTGATCGACTCGACCGTGAGACGAGCGTCATCCGTCCGACGCGAGAAGCTCAAGTCAACTCGACGGCGCGGATGACCGGCAGGACGTCTCGCAACGCGGCGACGTGGTCGTCGACTGTGTCGAGCCCGAGCCCCATCGTGTTGACGCACAGGTGGGTGGCGCCGAGATCACGCCAGGCTGCGACGAAGTCCGACCGCTCGTCCTCGGGCACGCCCGCGAGCGTCAGTCGAGGCTCGAAGCCGATGTCGCCCGGCGCCCGCCCGGCATCGACCGCATATGCGCGCACGCGCTCGACCATGCCACGCGCAACGTCGTCCGGAGCGCGCTGCGGCAGCCAGCCGTCGCCGATCCGGCCGACCCGGCGCAGCGCCGCCTCGGCATTGCCGCCGAACCACACCGGGATGCGTCCACGGATCGGACGCGGCTTGATGCCCGCGTTGTCGATGTGGTGCCAGCGTCCGGAGTAGCTGATCGTCGGGTTCGCCCATAGGGCCTGCAGCACGTCGACCTGCTCCTCGCTGCGGGCGCCCCGGTTGTGGAACGACTCGCCCAGTGCGTCGTACTCCACGTCGTTCCAGCCGACGCCGACGCCGAGCCGCATCCGTCCACCGCTGAGCACGTCGACCTCGGCAGCCTGCTTCGCTACGAGCGCCGTCTGCCGCTGGGGCAGGACGAGCACGCCCGTGACCAACTCGAGCGAACTGGTCACCGCGGCCAGATAGCCGAACAGCACGAAGACCTCGTGGAACAACGTCTCGCTGTCATAGCGACGGCCCCAGTCCAGCCGGGTGTCGCGGCCGGCGCCGAGCACGTGGTCGAACGCCAGCACGTGTTGGTAGCCGAGTTGCTCGACCGCCTCCGCCCACGCGCGGACTGCGGAGCGATCCGCGCCGATCTCCGTCTGCGGAAACACCGCTCCGATACGCATCCTTAGTTCCTAGCACCTTGCTGACAGCGGTTGTCCATCGTCGGCACTTGGCCGGTATCCGACAGCGCGACACGTAGACCGTGCGCGTCGGCATGCAGTCGGCTTACCAGCTGCCGTCGGCCGGCCGCGGCATCGGGCAGACGGTGGCGATCGTCGATGCCTACGACGACCCGCAGGCCGAGGCCGACCTGGCCGCCTACCGCGCGCAGTACGGTCTGCCGCCGTGCACGAGCGCGACCGGCTGCTTCCGCAAGGTGAACCAGTCCGGCATCGCCGACCCGCTGCCGTTGCAGGATCCCGGCTGGGGCCTGGAGATCTCGCTCGACCTCGACATGGTCTCGGCGGCCTGCCCGAACTGCCACATCCTGCTCGTCGAGGCGAACTCGAATGACCTGAACGATCTGGGCGCCGGCGTCAACACCGCAGTGCGCCTCGGCGCTGACGTCGTGTCGAACAGCTACGCCGCTAACGAGTTCTCCGGCGAGAAGCGGTTCGAGAAGTTCTACGACCACGACGGCGTGGCGATCACGGTCAGCGCAGGCGACTTCGGTTACGCCGCAATGTTCCCCGCCGCGTCCCACTTCGTCACGGCCGTCGGTGGGACGAGCCTCGTCGCCGCTGAAAACGCGCGCGGCTGGGCCGAGACGGTGTGGCAGGGCACCGGATCCGGATGCTCGGCCTACATCGGCAAGCCGTCGTGGCAACGCGACCCGGACTGCCCGATGCGCATGGTCGCCGACGTGTCGGCCGTCGCCGACCCGGCAACCGGTGTCGCCGTCTACGACACGTTCGGCTTCGGCGGTTGGGTGGTCGTCGGCGGCACGTCCGTCGGCTCGCCGCTGATCGCCGCGACGTACGCGCTCAACGGCCACGCCAGCACGTTCGATCCGGCCAACCTGTACCGGAAGGCGTCGCCGAGCCAGTTCTACGACGTCACGAGCGGCACGAACGTCCCGGGCCAGATGGCCAGCACCTGCCTCGGCGACTACCTGTGTACCGGCCTGCCCGGCTACGACGGACCGACCGGCCTCGGCACGCCACACACCGAGGCGGCGTTCTAACGGGTCGCTACCAGACGTCGCCGCCGCGCCAGTCGCAGGCCAGGTCGCCGTCCAGATCGAGCTTCGCGCTGACCGGCAGCACGAAGATGCAGCCGTCCTCCTCCGGTGTCCGCTCGATGCCGCCGGGTGCGACAACCGAGACGGTGCCCGTCCACAGCTTCCAGCCGCGCGTCGGGTAGAACAGCGCGCCCTCGTCGGTGGCGCCGAGCGCGCCGACCTCGTACGCGGCGTGGACGATCCGCTCCAGTTCGGCCATCAAGGCCGCGCCGTGCCCGCGGCGGCGCCGGTCCGCGCGCACCACGACGCCCTCGACGTAGCCCGTCCGCAACGACTGCCCGCCGTGCAGCATCCGCCGCATGATCACCGAGCCGTGGCCGATCAGCTCCGCGCCCTCCCAGACGAGTGCGTGCATGCCGCCCAGCGTGTGCTCGTAGTCGTGGTCGGTCATGTCGTCAAAGGCATCGTCGAGCAACTTCCGGATCGCGCGCCGCACATCCGGGCTCAGCGACGCAGTATGGGCAACGCGCACCTCGGTCATTGCGGCATCTTGCCTGATGCCGGCGCTTGCAGGACAGCGGATTAGTTTGCCTATTTACCTAGGTACTATAGATTGATCGGATGCTGGACTTCCACCTCGACGCGGCAACCGGCCAGGCCCCTTACCTGCAGCTCGTGCAGCAGGTCAAGCAGGCGCTGCGACTCGGTTGGCTGCAGCCGGGCGACAAGCTGCCGACCGTCCACGAGGTCGCCGCAAGCGTCGCGATCAATCCGAACACCGTGTTACGCGCGTACCGGGAACTGGAACGCGAGGGGTTGGCGGCCGGCCGCCCCGGGCAGGGCACCTTCATCCAGCGCAGCCTCAGCCAAGTCAGCCCGAGCGCCTACGGCACGCTGCGGCGCCGGCTGGAGCGCTGGATGGTCGCGGCTCGCGAGGCGGGGCTCGACGACGACGGCATCATGGACGTGGTCCGCGCGACGATGCGCAGCGCAAGCGCCGAGGAGACGGCGTGAGCGTCGAGGCGGTCGGCGTAGGGCGTCGCTACGGCCGGTTCTGGGCATTGCGCGATCTGACGCTGCAACTTCCCGCCGGCTCGATCACTGCCGTCGTCGGCCCGAACGGCGCGGGCAAGACGACCCTGCTGAACCTGCTCGGCGGGCTGCTGCCGCCGTCCGAGGGCGAGCTCAGCGTGGTCGGCCAGCGTCCGGGCAACGATCCGGGCTTCCTGGCGAAAGTCGGTTTCGTGGCCCAGGACTGCCCGCTCTATAACGAGTTCACGGCCGAGGATCTGCTGCGCTTCGGCCGACAACTGAACCCGAAATGGGATGACGCACTGGCCCGCGATCGGCTGGACGCGGCGAACGTCCCGCTCCGGCGGCGGGCCGGGCGGCTCTCGGGCGGCCAGAAGGCCCAGGTGGCGCTGGCGTTGGCCGTGGCGAAGCGTCCCGAGATGCTCGTGCTCGACGAGCCGCTCGCCAGCCTGGACCCCCTTGCCCGGCGGGAGTTCCTGCAGTCGTTGATGGCGATCGCAGCGTCCGCGGAGATCACGGTCGTGATGTCGTCGCACCTGGTCGGCGAGTTGGCCCGGGTGTGCGACCACCTCGTCGTCATCTCCGGCGGGCACGTGCTGATCGCCGGCGAGCTCGACCAGGTGGTCGACGAGCACCGCTGGGTGACCGGGCCGTCGGCTGACATGGCTACCCTCCCGGACGCCGTCGACGTCGTCGCCGAGTCGCAGCACGATCGGCACTCCCGGAAGCTGGTGCGCTCGCCGGGCCCGCTGCTCAATCCCGCGCTCACGGTTTCGCCGGCCGATCTCGAGGACATCGTGCTGGCCTATCTCGAGCATGTTCCCGCTCGGGAGCCGGCCCCGGCGGTCGTCCGATGATCTGGCTGACCTGGCGGCAGCATCGCGCGGAAGCGGGCGTGGGCGCGGCGCTTCTGGCCGCGGCGGTCGCGGCGTTGGTGGTGATCGGCCAGGGTGCGCACCATCTCGCGCGGCAGCTCGGCATGCCCGGCTGCACGCAGTCCGGCGGAGGCTGCGGGTCGGCACTCGAGGAACTGCACAGGCACTACCACTGGCTGCCCCCGGTCACCGGCTCGCTGATCGCGGTGCCGCTGCTCGTCGGGATGTTCTGGGCAGCTCCTCTGGTCTCGCGCGAGTACGAGTCCGGCACGCACCGGTTGGTCTGGACGCAGTCGATCAGCCGACGGCGCTGGATCAGCACCAAGGTCGCGATCATCGCTGCCGTCGTGGGCGGGGCGGCGGCCGTGCTCGGCCTCGTCGCCACATGGGCACTCGACCCGCTGGCGCCCGCGTTCGGGACGCGTTTCAATAGCACGTGGTACGACATCACGGGCGTCGTGCCGGTCGCGTGCATGCTGTTCGCCTTTGCCGCCGGAGTGGCTGCAAGCGCCCTCACGCGGCGAACGATTCCGGCGATGGCGACGACCCTTGTCGTGTATGCGGCGGCGCGCTTCCCGGTCCACTTCTTTCGCAGCTACTTCGGGCCGATCGCTCACCGTGCGGTGACGTATCCGCTGAGCGCCCTGCTGAAGGATCCCGACGGCGACAACCCGCTCCCTACCGGCCTGTCGCCGAACGACTGGATTATCAGCACGGTCAGACTCGATCCCGCCGGGCAGCCGATCATCAACAGCAACCGCGACATCCTGCTCAGGTACTGCCCTGACCTGCCGCCGCGGGGCGAGATCGGTGCAGGCGCGGTTCAGGCCTGCCAGGCCAGGGTCAACGGCCTCAGCATGAAGGACGTCAGTCGCTACCATCCCGCGAGCCAGTTCTGGAGCATGCAGCTCGTCGAAACGCTGCTGTTCGTCGCGCTCGCGGCCGTCCTTGCCGCGGCCGCGATCCTCGCTGTGGTTCGGCGCCGCTCGATCTGACGGCTACTCCTCGGACGGATCGGGCGCCAGGGGCCGCTCGAACAGCGTCCGGAGCACGATCGTCGTGCTGGTGCCCGCGACCGTCGGGATCGCCCTGATCCGGTCCAGCGTGTCGGCAAGTGCGGTCGTGGACGCGACACGCAGCTTCACCCAGTAGCAGTCCTCGCCCGCGATCTCGTGAGCCTCGAGGACGCACGGTTCGGCCCGCAATGCGGCGTGCAGCTTCGTGCGGTCGCGCCGATCCGGGTTGAGGCGAACGGCGACGAACGCCGCGGTGCCCGCCTTGACTGCCGCGGGGTCCAGGCTGGCGTGGTAGCCGGTGATCACACCGGCATGCTCCAGCCGCAGCACACGGTCGCGTACCGCGGGCTCGGAGAGGTTGACGGTGCGGGCGAGGGCGCGGACCGTCTGCCGGCCGTCTTCGGCCAGTGCGCCGATCAGTGCCCGGTCGGTCTCGTCGAGTCGGCGTGCCTCGGCGGGCTTGCCCTTCGTCACGTAAGGCTCCTAATGTATCAAGGTGAACACTGCGATCGTCCACGATTAATGAATCGAGCGAACTGCCTTGCCGTCTTTAAAGAGTAGCCGAGGACTGCTGCCCTGGGTGGCACTGCTCACCGTATGGGTCGTATGGGGATCTACCTACCTCGCCATCCGCGAGGCTGTCGACACGATCCCACCGCTGACCATGGTCGGCATCAGGTACGTGGTGGCGGGCGCGGTCATATACGCGATCGTCGGCCCGCGGCATGCACGCGGCGAGCAGCGCCCTACGTGGACGCATATTCGGTCGGCGCTGCTGATCGGTGCGCTACTGCTCGTCGGCGGTAACGGCCTGCTCAGCATCGGTGAGCAGCGCCTCGCTTCGGGGCTGGCCGCACTGCTGGTGGCCACCGTTCCGATCTGGATGGTGATCATCAACGCCGCGCTGACCAAGACCCGGATCACCCGGACGATGCTGCTCGGCATCGGTCTCGGCACCGCCGGGGTCGCCGTGCTGATCGGCTGGCATGGTGGCGACGCGATCGACGTCGGCTCGGCCGCGCTCGTCCTGGTGGCGTCGTTGTCGTGGGCGTCCGGCTCGGTCTTCGCGCGACGCGTCCCGCTGCCGCGGCACCCAATGGTCGTCGTGTCGCTGGAGATGATGGCCGGCGGCCTGCTGATGCTCGTCGGCGCAGCGGCAACCGGCGAGTTCGGCCGGTTCGATGTCGGCGCGATCTCGACCGCGTCGCTGCTCGGCTGGCTCTGGCTGATCGGCCCGGGGGCGATGGTTGGTTTCACCGCGTACATCTACGCCAACAGCAGGCTGCCCAACGACGTGGTGGCAACGTACGCGTATGTCAACCCGGTCATTGCGGTGTTCCTGGGCGTGCTGATCGGCCGCGAGTCGTTCAGCATGAACATCGTCGCCGGCGGCGCGATCATCGTCGGCTCGGTCGCCATCATCGTCACCGGCCATCGGCGCTCGCGCCCGCCGAGGCCAGCCGCCGTCGCTCCCGCGCCCGCGCAGCCAGCGACCGTCGCCCCCGCGCAGCCAGCGACCGTCGCGCCCGCGGCCGTCTCCGACGTGACCGCGTCCTGACAGCTGCCCCTTCGGCGACAACCGCCTCCGACTCAGCTTCCCGCCGAAACCGAGCGCTTCTCTGACGACGGATGGCGATATCAGCGGGGAAGCTAGGAGTTCGAGCAGGCGACGCGCAGACTGGCCACGACCCGGTCGCCGTGATGAAAGTTGACCTCGCGAAATGGTTCCCAGGACCGGGAAGCAGAGGCTTCTGAGGATTCACTCCGACCCGCCCCGGCGTCCGGCGAACTCGGCGAACGCAAATACAGCCCATTGACGCATCCGCCATCGCATGGTTACGTAACCGGTTAATCAGAGTAACCGCTTAACCGTGCATAGAACGGGGCCTGCGTGCCGGAACGCTCGACGATCTACGAGGTCGCGCGCCGCAGCGGGGTATCGACCGCCACCGTCTCGCGCGTAATGCGCGCCGGTGTCGGCTTCTCGCCGGAGACCCGAGACCGCGTCCTCGCGGCTGCTCGCGAGCTGCGCTGGGTACCGAGCGGCCCGGCCCGCGGGCTGGCGGTCCGGCGGGCCGGCATCGTCGGCCTGCTGTTCCCCGATCTCGATCAGGCGGGCGAGGCCGAGAACGAGTCCCCGCTGTTCGTCGACCAGGTCATCCGCGGAGCGGAACGAGCTGCCACGGCGGTCGGCGACGCCGTGCTGATCGCCGCCACGCGCAACGCGCCCGGGCACGATCTCGCACTGTCGGTCGCCGGCAAGGTCGACGGCCTGGTGGTGATGGCGCGCAGCCTGTCCGACCGCGACCTGGCGAGGATCGCGCGCAGCGTGCCAGTCGTCGTGCTGGCGGCCGGCTCGGCGCCGCGCCGGCTCGACTTCGTCGGCGCCGACAACCGCGGGGGATCCAGGCAGGTCACGTCCCACCTCATCGAGCAGCATGGCTATCGCGACATCGCGTTCATCGGCGGGCCCGCGCAATCACCAGACTCCATCGAGCGATTCAGCGGATTCGGCGAGGCGCTGCGCGCGGCCGGGCTGTCGGCTCCCGACGTCCCCGACGCCGAGGGCGGGTTCACCGAAGCGGGCGGCGAACGCGCCATGCGCGCGGTACTGGCCGCTCGCAAGCGCCCGCGCGCGGTCGTCCTCGGCAACGACGAGATGGCGATCGGCGCGCTGGCCGCGCTGCGTTCGATGCGGCTGCGCGTGCCCGCCGACATCGCGATGACCGGTTTCGACGACATCGCCTCGGCCCGTCACGTCCGTCCACCGCTGACGACCGTCCGGCAGCCCATGCGCGACCTCGGCGAGCAAGCCGTGCGGGTATTGCTCGACCGCCTGGCCGATCCCGGTGCGCCGCGGCGGTCCGTCGTGTTCCCGACCGAGCTCGTGGTCCGGCGCAGCTGCGGCTGTGCCGGACGGGTGACCGGCAAGCCGATGGAGAGTTCGCCATGAGTGAGGCTGTCCGCGAGGACTTCGAGCAGCGGATCTACCGGCGCCTGACCGACACGTCGCAGGCCGATCCGCGAATGGCGCTTCCTGCGCCGAGCGGGCTGATCGCGGTCGCGGCGGTCGGACACGTGCGGCTGGGTTGGGATCCCGTTGCGGGTGCGGCCGGCTATCTCGTCGAGCGGACGGACGGCCCGGACGGGCAGCCACACATCCTCGACCACGGCGGCAGCGACGTGCCGGCCGTGCCGGCCTGCGAGTTCGCCGACACCGGCGTGCGCGACGGCGTCGAGTACCGCTACCGCGTCGGCGCTGTCGTCGGTGCCGACTACCCGGCCTGGGCGTGGTCGGACGAGGTGCACGCAGCACGCTGGCCGGTATCGCAGGCGCGGTCAGCGTCGAGGTCGACGCCGCAACCGTGACCGGACGGCTCGACCGCGTATGGCACATGGTCGGCGCGGAGCGCCTTTCCCAGCTGCGCCTGACCGCGAGCGAGAACGGGCACGACATCGGCGCCGAGTTCGCCGAGGCGTTGCGGCAGGCGCATGACCACCTCGGCGTCACGCTCGTCCGTGCGCACGCGATCCTGCACGACGACAACAACGTCGTGCAGCGCGAGGACGACGGCACGCTGCGATTCGACTTCGGCACCGTCGACGCGATCTACGACCAGCTGCTCGAGATCGGGATCCGTCCCGTCGTCGAGCTGTCGTTCATGCCGCGCGTCATGGCCCGCGATCCCGAGCAGACCGTTTTCACCTACGGAGGGATCATCGATCGCTGCCGATCGACTGGGACGAGTGGCGCTCGCTCGTGGCGGCTCTCGCCACCCATCTGGTCGAGCGGTACGGCATCGACGAGGTCGAGCAGTGGGCCTTCGAGGTATGGAACAAGGCCAACCTGCAGGTGTTCTGGACGGGTACGCGAGCCGACTACTTGCGCCTGTATGCCGAATCGGCGGGCGCCGTCAAGAGCGTCGACGCGAGGTTGCGGGTGGGCGGTCCGTCCACGGCGGCCGGCGAGTGGATCGAGACGCTTGCGGCGTACGCGGAAGAGGCCGGCCTGCCGCTCGACTTCGTCAGTACGCACACGTATGGAAACCTGCCGCTCGACCCGCGGCCGTCGGTCGCCCGGCATGGGTTCGACGGCATCCCGGCATGGTGGACGGAGTGGGGCGTCAGCCCGACACATTTCGGCCCGATCCACGACGGGGTCATCGGAGCGCCGTTCGCACTGAGCGGTTTCGCCGCCGCGCAGGGCCGGCTCGATGCCCTGGCCTACTGGGTGATCAGCGACCACTTCGAGGAGCTGGGCCGTCCGCCTCGGCTGTTCCACGACGGGTTCGGCCTGCTCAGCGTGGGCAATCTCCGCAAGCCGCGCTACTGGGCAGTGCACCTCGCGGCACATCAAGGCGACGACGTGCTGCGCAGCAACGTCGACGGCGACGGCGCCGGCGTGCTCGTCCAGGCCTGGGCTACCCGGCACGACGACGGCACGGTCGACGTCCTGGTGTGGAACGGCACGGTCAACTCCGACCTGGTGAACGGCGACCCGCGCCTGGACCGCCGGATCCGGCTGACCCTCTCCGGGCTCGGCGCGCCGTCCTACCAGATGAAGCTCGCTCGCATCGACCAGCGGCACTCGAACGTCGTGGCCCAGTGCCCCGAAGACGTCGACTGGCCCGACGCCGAGCTGTGGGCGCACTTGCGCGCCCAGGACGAGCTGTACGAGCAGCAACTGCCAGATGTCGCACCCCGCGGGAGGGCCCAGTTCGACTTCGCACTACCGATGCCGGGTGTCGCCCGGATCCGTCTGATCGCCGGGACGACCCCCGCCCGGCAGGGATGAGGAGAACGCACCATGACACGTCGAACACGCTCAGCGTTCGTGTGCGCAGCGATCGCTGCGCTGGCGGTGACTGCCGTCGCCGCCTGTGGGTCCAGTTCGAAGGGCGGCGGTGGCGGCACACCGAAGAGCGGCGGCACGCTGACCATCCAGGCTGGTGATTCCGGCAACCCCACCCTGGTCGAGGACTTCAACCCGTTCCAGGCGTCGACCACCGGACTGCACGGGACGTTCCTCCTCTACGAACCGCTCGAGTTCCGCAGCCCGATCGACGGCAGCTTCACGCCGTTCGTCGCTACCGGGCACAAGTTCACCGACCCGAAGACGCTGGTCTTCACGATCCGCCAGGGCGTGAAGTGGTCCGACGGCACGGACCTCACCTCGGCCGACGTGCTGTTCACCTTCAACCTGCTCAAGAAGTTCCCCGCGCTCGACACGAACGGGATCTGGGCGCAGGTGGCGAGCGTCGCCGCGTCGGGCAACGACTTCACGGTGACGTTCAAGGCGCCCAACGTGCCGTTCGCCGGCGTAGTCGCCAAGACGCTGATCGTCCCGGAACACGTGTGGTCGTCGATCCCCGACCCGACGACGTTCACGAACAACACGCCGGTCGGATCCGGCCCGTTCACGCTCGACAAGTTCGCGCCCACGCAGTACTCGCTGAAGAAGAACCCGAGCTACTGGCAGGCAGCGAAGATCGCGCCGTCCGAGGTTCTCTTCCCGGCGCCGGCCACCAACCAGAACACGAACCAGCTCGACGTGACGAGCGGCAAGTTCGACTGGTCGTACACCTTCCTGCCCAACGTGCAGAAGACCTACGTGTCGCGCGACCCGAAGCACAACATGTACTGGTTCCCGCCTGGCGGCGTGATCACGCTGTACCTCAACCTGACGAAGGCGCCGTACAGCGACGCGAACTTCCGCAAGGGCGTGTCGCTGGCGCTGGACCGGACGACCATCGCCGCGAAGGCCGTGAACGGTTACCTGGACGCGGCAAGCCAGGCCGGCATGATCCTGCCCAACTTGAAGAAGTGGCTCGACCCGAGCCTGCCCGATCAAGGCATCGTCAAGCAGGATCCGACTGCCGCGCAGGCCGCGTTCACGCAGGCGGGCTACACGTCGCAGGGCGGCAAGCTCGTGGGGAAGAACGGTAAGCAGGCCACGATGAGCATCGTCATGCCGAACAACTTCAGTGACTGGGTCGCGGCCGCCAAGGAGGTCGCCAACCAGCTGGGCAAGGTCGGCATCAAGGTGACGTTGGACCTCCCGCAGTACGCGCAGTACTCGTCGTCCACCCAGGCGGGCACGTTCGATGCGGCGATGGGTGGCTTCGGCGGCACGGGCGACCCGTACACCGACTTCAACAACGCGCTCAACAGCAGCTTCGCGGCGCCGGTCAACAAGCCCACGGCGAACAACTTCGAGCGGTTCAAGGACCCGACCGTCGACCAGGCCCTGGGCACGCTCGCCGCGGCGACCGACCCGGGGGCGCAGTCGCAGGCGACGTACACGCTCGAGCACGTGATGTACGACAAGGTGCCGGTAGTGCTCATGTACTACGGCGGCAGCTGGGGATTGTTCTCAACCAAGAACTTCACCGGCTGGCCGTCCGCCGACAACCCGTACACGCTGCCGACGAGCTACGACAACTCGTTGCTGCTGGTGGTCACGCATCTGACCAAGTCGTGACGTCGTGAGGTATCTCGCTCGCAAGACGGGGATGTTCGTCGTCACGCTCTGGGCGGCGATCACGCTGAACTTCGTCCTGCCGAGGCTGATGCCCGGCTCGCCGGTCGACGCTGCGCTGGGCAAGCTCGCGTCGTCCGGCGTGCCGATCACCAATGCGCAGCGCCGGGCTGTCGAGATCGAGCTCGGCGTGCCGCACGCGAGCTGGTTCACGCAGTATTGGGACTACCTGACGAACCTCGTCCAGTTCAAGTTCGGGAAGTCGTACTCGTTCCCGAGCGAGACGGTCGCGCACACGATCAGCAATGCGCTGCCGTGGACGCTGGTGCTGGTCGGCGTCACCACGATCTTCGCGTTCGTCGTCGGGACGCTGCTCGGGGTGTTCGCCGGCTGGCGCCGGGGCACTGTCGCTGACTCGTCGGTGACGCTGGGCGCGACGTTCTTCGCGGCGTTCCCACCGTTTTGGCTCGGCCTGCTCCTGCTGTACTTCCTGGCGTTCAAGTACGGGTGGTTCCCGATCAAGGGCGGGTACGCCGAGGGGACGAGCCCGAATCTGAGCGCGTCGTTCCTCGGCGACGCGTTCAAGCACAGCGTGCTGCCCGCGCTGACGCTGGCGATCACGACGTTGTCCGGCTGGGTATTCGGCATGCGCAACAACATGATCAACACGCTCGGCGAGGACTACGTCACCTTCGCCGAGGCGAACGGCCTGCGCACGAGAACCGTCGCCCTGCTCTACGCGGCACGCAACGCGTTGTTGCCGAACGTCACCGCGTTCGGGTTGTCGCTCGGCGCCGTGGTCGGCGGATCGGTTCTGGTCGAGGGCGTGTTCAGCTACCCCGGCGTGGGCAACCTGCTCTACATCGCGGTCGCGAACCATGACTTCCCGCTGATGCAGGCGCTGTTCCTGGTGATCACCGTGAGCATGCTCGTGGCGATCTTCATCGTCGACCTGCTCTACGTCCGTCTCGACCCGAGGGTGCGCCGCGCATGACGATCATCACCGCCGTACCGCCGCCGCAGGCGCCTGGCGATGCAGCGCTGATCCCGCTCGGGTCGAGCCGGATCGTCCCGGGCCCGCTGCGCTTCCTCGGACGTGCGCTGCGCACGCTGTGGAGCAACGGCAAGGCACGCATCGGCCTGGTCGTGCTGGGCCTGATCATCCTGGTCGCCATCTTCGCCCCGTTGATCGCACCGCACTCGCCGACCGCCACGACGTTCACCCCGTACCTCGACCCGAGCGGCGACAACTGGTTCGGCACGACGGGCGACGGCCAGGACGTGTTCTCGCAGATGGTGTACGGGTCTCGGGTGTCGCTGCTGGTCGGGCTCTCCGCGGGCGTGATCGCCACGCTCGTCGCGATGACGCTCGGCCTGATCGCCGGCTACCGCCCTGGTGTGATCGACGAGGTGCTCAGTTTCGTCACCAACCTGACCCTGGTGATCCCGGGGATCCCACTGATGATCATCCTCGCGGCATACATCCAGAGTCGGTCGGTGTGGACGATCATCTTCGTCGTCGCGCTCACCAGCTGGGCGACGGGTGCGCGCGTCATCCGCAGCCAGGCATCGACGCTGCGCGCTCGCGAGTTCGTCACCTCGGCGGTGTTCTCCGGTGAACGCCTGTTCCGGGTGGTGTTCCGCGAGATCCTGCCGAATATGACGTCGCTCGTCGCTGCCAGCTTCTTCTCTGCAGCCACAGCGGCGGTCATGGCACAGGCCAGCCTGGAGTTCCTCGGACTGGGCGACCCGAACACGGTCAGCTGGGGCACGATCCTGCACGACGCCGAGCAGCAGAGCGCGCTGCTCACCGGGCAGTGGGTGATCGCCTTCGCGCCTGGCCTCGCGATCGCGTTGCTGGCCATGTCGTTCACGCTCATCAACTTCGGGGTGGACGCGCTGTCCAACCCGCGGCTGCGGGAGAAGTGATGGACCTGCTCGAAGCGCGCGGCGTCAACGTTGCCTACGAACCCGCCCGGGGCCAACGGATCTGGTCGGTGCGCGACGTCGACATCAGCCTCGAACAAGGCGAATTCGTCGGCCTGGTAGGCGAATCCGGCTGCGGCAAGACGACGCTCGGTTACGCGCTGACTCGGATGCTCCGCCCGCCGGCCCGCCTGGAAGGCGGCGACATCCGTTTCGACGGCGTCGACATCGGCACCCTCGACGGCGAGGAGCTACGCCGGCAGCGGCGCAACGGTTTCGCGCTCGTGCTGCAGAGCGGCATGAACGCGCTGAACCCCGTCCGCACCGTCGAGCACCACTTCGGCGACATCCTGCGGGCCCATGCGCGAACCGGCGAGGATCTGTCGGGCGACGCGATCCGGCATCGCGCCGAGGAACTGCTGGCCAGCGTCCGGCTCGAACCCAACGTGCTCGGCAGGTTCGCGCACGAGCTCTCGGGCGGTATGCGGCAGCGCGTCTCGATCGCACTCGCACTGTCGCTTCAGCCGCGGCTGATCATCTTCGACGAGCCGACGACCGCGCTCGACGTCATCGTGCAGGGCGCCGTCATGCAGACGATCAAGGATCTCCAGCGCGAGAAGGGGTTTACCGCCATCCTGATCAGCCATGACCTCGGCGTCGTCCTCGACGCCACGGACCGGGTCATGGTCATGTACGCCGGCCGCATCGTCGAGGATCAGCCCGCACGTGCCCTGCTGTACGGCGCGCATCACCCGTACACCGAGGCGCTCCTGTCGTGCTACGCCGACCCGCGTGCCGACGACGTGCAGCTCGGCGGCATTCCGGGCTCACCGCCGGACCTGTCGCTGCCACTGGCCGGCTGCTCGTTCGCGCCTCGATGCCCGCTGGCCGAGCAGGTGTGCCTGGACGTGGAGCCGCCACTGGCCCCGCTCGGCGCGGGCCACGCAGCGTGTCACGTACGCGCGCGTATGGCGAAAGTGGCCGCCGATGTCCATTGATCTCGAGCGGGCCACGGGGGTCGAGCCGCTGTCCGTCGACGGTGTCTCGAAGATCTACCGCGTGCGCGGCAAGGGCAGGCGGACCGTCACCGCCGTCGACGACGTCTCGTTCACGATCGCGCCCGGGGCGGCTGTCGGGCTGGTCGGCCCGAGCGGCAGCGGCAAGAGCACGATCGGCAAGCTGATCACCGGCTCGGAGCGGCCGACCCGTGGGTCGATCAGGTTCGGCGACCTCGCCGTGGAACGCCTGCGAACCAGACGGCTGCGCCGATTCCACACCCGCGTGCAGATGGTGTTCCAGGATCCCTACGGCGCGCTCAACCCGCTGCACACCGTCGAGTACACCGTCATGCGGCCGTGCCAGAACTTCCTGGGCATGTCGGCACGGCAAGCCAGCGGCCGCGTCCACGAACTGCTTGAGACGGTAGGCCTCACCCCGCCGAGCCAGTTCGCGGCGAAGCTGCCGCATCAGCTCTCCGGCGGCCAGCGCCAGCGCGTCGTCATCGCGCGGGCGCTCGGGTGCGACCCGGAGCTGGTTGTCGCCGACGAACCCGTGTCTATGCTGGACGTGTCGCTGCGCGCCGGCGTGCTGAAGCTGCTGACCAGGCTGCGCGAGGAGCGCGGGCTGAGCCTGCTTTACATCACCCACGATCTGCTCAGTGCGCGGGTCGTCACCGACGAGATTCTCGTACTGCACAAGGGGAAAATCGTCGAGCGGGGTGAGACCAAGGACGTTCTGCAGCACCCCCAGCACGAGTACACCGTTCAGCTGCTCAATGCAGTCGCCAATCCGTTCAAGGCGGATCCCTTGAAGACAGAGGCAGGTGCGTGAGATGAGAAGACGACGAGCACCGTGGATCGCAATGGCCGCGACCCTCGCGCTCATGCTGTACCCACTGCAAGCGGTGGCGAGTCCCGCCGACTCGGTCAAGTCCTACACCGGCTTGACCGGGGCACAGCGAGCCGACCTGCGCGCGATCGCGCGCGACACGTGGAACTTCTACAGCGCCGACGTCGACCCGAACACCCACTTGCCACTGGACAACATCACCTACGCCGGTGGCTCGGCGACGCCCACGAGCTATGGCAGGTACACGTCGGCGTCGAATGTCGGCGTCTACCTGTGGGCGGTGGTGTCGGCCAGTGACCTCGGCCTGATCAGCAAGTCCGAGGCGAGCGACCGCGTCGCAGCGACGCTGCACACGGTGGCGAACCTGCAGCGCGACAACGGGTTCCTCTACCAGTGGTACGACACGAGCACCGGGCACGTCATCAAGAACCCCGGCGACGTCGACTGCTCGACGGAGCCGACCCCGACGTTCGACAACTGCTACTTCATCTCCAACGTCGACAACGGGTGGTACGCGTCCGGCCTGATCGTCGCGCGGCAGGCACTGCCTGCCATCGCGCCACTGGCGAACAGCCTCGTCGCGCAGATGAACTTCGGAAAGTTCTACGACGGCCGCGCCGAGACGCACTGCAACGTCAACCCGGCCATTCCCGGCAACCAGCCGACCGGGCAGATGTTCGGCGGCTACTACGTCGGCCAGCCACCGGACGTCGGCGACAACTGGCAGCACTACTACCACAACGGCGCGTTCTACAGCGATCCACGGATCTCCGCGTACATCGGTATGGGCCTGCACCAGATGCCGGGCAACGTGTGGTGGCGCAGCTGGCGCGAGTTGCCGCCGCCCGCCCCGTTCGCGGACTGCGCGACGACCGACCCGGACTTCTCCTGGCAGGGCCAGTGGCCGATGGAGGGTTCGTGGCAGACCTACACAGATCCGCAGTCCGGGCAGCGATTCCCTGTGTGGGAAGGGCATTACACCTACAAGGACTCCGACCTGACGTTCATCCCGACGTTCGCCGGGGGCATGTTCGAGGGTCTGATGGCAAACCAGGTCGTGCCCGAGACGTCGTGGGGTCAGCACAGCTTCGGTCTCGCCGACGTACGCACCGCGCAGGTGCAGATCAAGTACGCGACCGAGGTAAAGCACTTCCCGGTCTGGGGCATGTCGCCGTCCAGCACTGCTGACGATACGGGTGGGTACGGTGGCTTCGGTGTCGAAGGCTTGCCGTTCCCGTACTACGGCTTCGGCGCGAATGCCGACCACCCGAACCTCGCCCTGTCGCAGTGCTATGCCTGCGCGAGCGAGGACGTCGTGACACCGCATGCATCGTTCATCGCGCTGGACGTGGCGCCGCAGCAGGCGTACGCAAACATCGCGGCGCTACGGTCGCATTACCCGGACGTGTACGGCGCGAACGGCTTCTTCGACGCGGTCAACCCCGCGACGGCATCGGTCGGGCATCGCATCCTCGTCCTCGACCAGTCGATGATCCTGGCGTCCCTGGACAACGCGTTGACCGACCGCGCCATGCAGCGGCACTTCGCGAACGATCCCGTCTCGAAGGTGGCGCACACGTATCTCGCGATCGAGCACATGTCGCTCGGCTGAGCCCTTGCGCTTTTGGCCGTCCGGACCGGTTGGAGCGGTCCGGACGGCCAAAACCGGCTAGCTTTCGGCGAGCACCAGTTGCGGGGCGATCACCTGCGCTGGCTGCGAGTGCGGGGCGGTGAACAGCGCCGCGACGACGCCGACCACCGAGAATCCGACGGCGACCCAGAGCGCTGCGGTGAAGCCGTCAACGAACGCCTGTGGTGACCTGAAGACGCCGCTACGAGCGAATACGGTGGCCAGTACTGCGACGCCGAGGACTCCGCCGAGCTCGCGGATCGTGCTGTTCGTGCCGGACGCGACGCCAGCTTCCTTCAACGGGACGGAGCCCATGATCGCGTTGGCCACGGTGGGGAAGCAGAACGACGTACCGGTGCCTGCGATCAGCAGCGCGATACCGATCGGCAGGTAGCTCACGGTGGGCGACGCGATCACGGCGACCCAGCCGAGCCCGAGCCCTTGCAGGGCTAAGCCGAGCGCCATGAACGGGCGGTTGCCGTAACGGTCGGCGAGCACGCCCGCGATCGGGGCGATGAACATCGGCGGCAACGACCACGCCAGCAGCCGGACGCCTGCGCCGAGCGGCGAATACCCGAGGCAGGTCTGGAAGAACTGCGACATCAGGAACAGGGCCCCGAACAGCGCGGCGTACATGAAGAAGCTGACCGCGTTGGCGCTGGCGAACGTGCGCTCGCGGAACAGGGCGAGCTGAACCATCGGGTTCCGGGCACGGCGCTCCCACGCGATGAACGCGCCGATCAGCATGACTCCGGCGAGCACGGTCGTGACGACCTCGGTACTGACCCAGCCGACGCTGTTCGCCCGGACCAGACCCCACGTCACGCCGAGCGCGCCCGCGCCGGCAAGAACCAGTCCGACGATGTCGAGTTGCGGACGTGCCCCGAAGCTCTCGCTCAGCCGCGAGATCGCGAGCGGGATCAGCGCGATGCCGACCGGCACGTTGAGCCAGAAGATCCAGTGCCAGCTGATCCCGCTCACGACCGCGCCGCCGACGACGGGACCGATCGCCACGCCCAGCCCGGTGATGCCGCCCCACAGCCCGATCGCCGCACCCCGCTTCTCGACCGGGAACGCCTCGCTGATCAGCGTTAGGGTCAGCGGCATGACGATCGCGGCGCCGGCGCCCTGCACGGCGCGCGCGCCGACCAGTGCCGCGGCGTTCGGCGAGACCGCGGCTGCGGCCGACGCGGCGGTGAACAGCAACAGGCCGAGGGCGTACATGCGTCGCCGCCCGAACCGGTCGCCCAGCGCCGCGCCCGTCAACAGGAAGCAGGCGAACGCGAGGTTGTAGGCGTTGACGGTCCACTCCAGGCTGGCCAGGCTCGCGTGCAGGTCGACTCGCAGCACGGGCAGCGATGTCGTGACGACGAGCGTGTCGAGCGCAGTCATGAACACGCCGAGAGAGGCGAGGACGATCGTCCACACCTTGTGCGGCTGGTGAGTTGTCTCGGTAGGCATGACGCCCTCCTGGTCGGATACGCCGCTCCTTCGGCGGCTTCAACCAAGACGACGCAGCTCGTCTGCGGATTTGGACAGGCGGCTCAACCTGATTGCAGCGCGGCCAGGCGGCGTTCGAGCTCCGCGCGGTCGACGGCGTTGGCGCTCAGCGCGATCGCCCGCTCGTAGGCACGCGCCGCGCCGACCGCGTCGCCCGCCTGCCGGAGCAGCTCGGCGTGCGCGGCGTGCAGCGGCTGGTAACGCTCGAGTGCGGGATCGCCCAGCAGCCCCTCGAGCAGCTCGAGACCTGCCTGCGGCCCTGCCGCAAACCCGACCGCCGCCGCGCGGTTGACTTCGACGACCGGGGACGGGCTGAGCATGGCGAGCGCGCCGTACAGCTCGGCGATCTGTGCCCAGTCCGGAGCGTCCTGCATGTGCAGCGCGGTGATCGCCGCCTGCAACTGGTACTGCCCGGGCGGGCGCAACCGCACCGCGCGCCCGAGTGCCTGCATGCCCTCACGAGTCCGACTCTCGTCCCACAGCGAACGGTCCTGCTCGCCGAACGCCACGTAACGCCCGTCCGCGTCGACGCGGGCCGGCCGCCGCGCATCGTGCAGCAGCATCAGAGCCAGCAGGCCCCACGCCTCGGAGTCATCGGGCATCAACTGGCACAGCAACCGCCCAAGGCGGATCGCCTCGCTGCACAGCTCGTCGCGTACCAGGCGCTCGCCCTCGGTGGCAGAGTAGCCCTCGTTGAAGATCAGGTAGACGACCCGGCGTACGCCAACCAGCCGGTCCGGCAGTTCGTGGTCGGGCGGCACGCGGTACGGAATGTGCGCGTCGGCGATCTTGCGCTTGGCGCGCACTATCCGCTTGCCCATCGTCGGCTCGGCGACCAGGAACGCGCGCGCGATCTCGCCGGTCGTCAGGCCGCCGATCACGCGAAGCGTCAGCGCCACCCGCGTTTGCAGATCGAGCGCGGGGTGGCAGCAGGTGAAGATCAGCCGCAGCTGATCGTCGACGATCGCGTTCGCTTCGCTCATCGCAGGATGCTCCTGTGCGTCAAGGCTGATCAACTCAGCCAGGCGCGCCGTGCGGTCGGCCACCGACCGGTCGCGGCGCAGCCGGTCGATTGCCCGCCGGCGCGCCGCGACCGTGATCCAAGCCCCCGGATTCGCCGGAATCCCGTCACGCCGCCACGAGGTGATCGCGTCGGTGAACGCGTCCTGCAGTGCGTCCTCGGCCAGCTGGAAATCGCCGACGTGCCGGATCAGGGTCGCGAGCACGGCCGCCCGCTCGTCGCGGTACGCCGAGGCGACGGCCGCGGCGGCCGGGTCGTCCGACCCTGCGCTCACCCCTGCGCGTCCGCCTGGTCGGGTGTCGCGTCCACGTCGAAGTACCGGACCGGACGCACCTCGACCGACCCGTAGCGCGCCAGTGGCAGGCGCGCCGCCTGCGCCAGCGCCTCGTCGATGTCGCTGCAGTCGAGCAGGTAGTAGCCGGCTAGCACCTCCTTCGTCACCGCGAACGGGCCGTCGGTTATCTCCGTCTCGCCGTTGCGCACCCGCACGGTCGTCGCGGTGTCGACGGGATGCAGCGCGTTGTTCGAGACGAGCAGCCCCGCCTCTTGAAGACTCGCGTTCAGCTCGTTCCAGACGGGCATCTCGCTCAGCCGCTCCGCCATCCCGGCCTCGTCGGTCTCCTCGGTGTAAAGCAGCAACAAGTACTCAGACATGACGCCTCCTGGCTCGTCGTGGCCGCACGACGCGCGGCCCTTACCGATACGTCGCCGGGCCAGCCGCGATTTGGACAGCGTGCCACCGACTGGGCAGACGGGCCGGCGCGGGCCACAATCCGTGCGTGGGCACCGTGCGGCGGATCCGGCTGGCGGTGCTCGCGCTCGCGCTGGTGATCGTCGGCGGGACGGTCGGCTACGTCATCCTCGGATTCGACGTGCTCGAAGGGCTGTACCAGACCGTCACGACCGTTACGACTGTCGGCTTCCGCGAGGTACGCCCACTGAGTGCGGCCGGCGAGTTGTTCACGATCGCGCTCATCCTGGTCGGAGTCGGCACCGCCCTGTACACGTTCGGCGTCCTGCTCGAAGCGCTGATCGAGGGACACTTGCGCGAGCACCTGGAGAGGCGCCGAATGTCTCGTGACATCGACCGGATGACCGACCACGTCATCATCTGCGGCTGGGGTCGCGTCGGCCGGGCCTGCGCCGACTACCTGCGCGCGACCGGCCGGCAGGTCGTCGTGGTCGATCGCGACGCGATCCGGCTGGACGGCATCGAGTACCCCAGCGTGCAGGGCGACGTCACCGACGACGCCGTGCTCGGCTCTGCCGGCATAGCCCGCGCGCACGCGCTGGTCGCGGCGCTGGACACCGACGCCGACAACGTCTACGTCACGCTGTCCAGCCGCGCGCTGCGTCCGGATCTGGTGATCATTGCCCGTGCCCGCAACGAGGCGTCGAAATCCAAGCTGGTGCGTGCTGGTGCAGACCGTGCCGTCAACCCGCAGCTGATCGGCGGCCGCCGGATGGCGGCGTTCGCATTGCAGCCGCACGTCGCCGAGTTCCTCGACGTCGTCATGCACGACGAGAGTCTCGACTACCGGATGGAGCAGGTCGAGGTGTGCCCGCGGTCCCGGCTCGCCGGCGAGAGCCTGCGCGACGCGGCGCTCGGCGAGAGCACTGGCGTGCTGCTGCTCGCCGTCCGCGACGGGGCGGACGCGTCATTCGTCGCGAACCCGCCGCCGACCGCGCGGCTCGAAGCGGGCGCCATCCTGATCGCGGTCGGCACGACGAGCCAGCTCGACGCGCTACGAGCGCAGGCGTCAGGCGGCTGATTGTTCCTCCTTGCGGCTATTGACCCGCTACCGTCGCGATCATGAACGGCCGAGACACCCGCTCTTACGTGACCACTGCACTGACAGCGGCCGCGCTGGTCCTGGCGGCACTCGCGTCGATTCTGGCCGGGACGAGCCACGGCAGCGCTCGCGTCTGGTGGATCGCAGTCAACCTGCTCTCAGTGGCCGGCGCCGTCGTGGCGCAGGCGATCGAGCAACGGCGGCGCGAGCGCGAGCGCCGGGCCGTCGAGACCGTCGCGATCGACATGCGGGTCGCGATGAACGACGCGCTGGACCCGATCGTCCGCCAGCTCGGCAAGATCGCGGTGTCGGGGCGGCGCGATCGCGACGAGCTGCGCGAGCAGACCGTCCCGATGGTGCTGTACTCGGCGGCGTTGCTGATCGGCCCGGACCGCGTGCGGGCCTGCTGGTTCGAGCTCGACGAGCGATCGCCACGCGCGCTGCGTCCCGTGCTGCACGAGGGGCGGGCCGGGGGGCCGCGTACGACATTCGTCGAGGGCACGGTCGCCGGCGACTCGGTGTTCGAACTGCTCACCGCCAATGCGCATCGCTTCTGCAAGGACGTCCGCGTGGACCCGCCGCCCGGATGGGATCCTACGCATCCGCACGAGTACCAGACATTTCTGGCAGTTCCCGTCGTTGCGGGCACGAAGGCATACGGGCTGCTCACCGTGGACTCGCTCGTCGCCGGCGATCTCACGGAAGGTGACGTGCCGCTGCTCCGGCTGCTCGCCGGCTTGCTCGCCGATGCCCTCGCGTATGGCTCGTGAGGCGTTACCCTTTGGGGGAGTCTTCGACGATGACGGGACGGGGTGCGTGACGTGGCCGAGGGCATCGTTGTGAACGACGACGACGATCGCGCCGAACGCATGCTCGCCGACCCTCGGGGCTACTTCCAGCAGGCCCGCGAGCGCGCACGGGTGCAGGTCAAGCGCGAGATCGAGGGCGGCCTGACCGAGCGCCGCACACGCTCGCACGCCGGCTAAATCCGCTGTATCCATTCATGTCTGGGATGGATCCGGGTCAATGCGTCCCGCGGCCACTCGCGCTGAGCCGCTGACAGCTGGGGCAGCGCGGTAGTGAAGTCGGCTTCGTCCTTGTCCCGCGTCGCCTTTGCCTTGAACAGCAGCACAACTTCGGGCGTGAGGTGCGGGACGCCGTCCGCGATGTGCCGCACGATCTGCGCGATGGGCGCACGGATCGTCTCGTCGCGCCGGCAGATCCAGACGTCGCCGTCACGCGGTTCGCGGAAGACGTCGAGCCGGTAGACGCCAGTAGCGCGCTCCCGGGCCCAGGTCTGGTGCGACTCTTCGAACGCTTTGCTGTCGAGTGGGTTGACGCGGCGGCATCCGGCACGTCGAACTCGTAGCGCGTGTGCGACCTCCGTGGGATGCCACGGCCGCCACGTCCACGGGTCAACGGTCACGCCCCGGGCGCCGCATCGGGACATGCGCGATCCCGTCCTCGACGAACTCGTCCCCGTCCACGGTGTAGCCGAATTTCTCGTACCACCGCTGCAGGTAGGACTGCGCATCCAGGACGGTGTCGCGCTTCGCAGTCAGCTCCAGGGCGCGTGACATCAGCCGCCCGGCCAGTCCCGCCGCCCGCGCAGACGCCGCTGTCGCGACCCGGCCGATGCGCACCGCGTCGCCGTCGTCGACCAGCCGCAATGTGCCGACGACGTCGCCGGCGTCGTCCGCGCGCTGCGCCCACACGAGCCGCGCACCCTGCTCGAGGTCGCGGCCGTCCAGTTCGGGATACGCGCTGTTCTGCTCGACCACGAATACGTCAACGCGCAGCTTGAGGATCCGGTACAGCGTCACCGCGTCCAGCTCGGCGGCGTGTGCGTCATGGATCGCGATGTCGTTCACCCGACCGAGCATGCCAGGGCGCGTCCCGACGCCCGCTTCCCCGCTGATATTTGGCAATTTCGACGCGACGAGTGGCTACCTCAGCGGGGAAGCGCGCGTGCCCAGGTAGTAGCGGACGCGCTGCGCGAGCTCGTCCGGCTGCGCTGTGACGTCGTTTCACAGTGCGCGCACCACCCGGTAGCCCAGGCGTTCGAGCCGCTCCTGGCGCAGCTTCTCGCGCCATAGCGCGCGGTCGGTGTACTTGAGCTTGCCGTCCGCTTCCAGCACAACCCGTGCTGCCCGCCAGAGCATGTCGACGCGGCACCGCCAACCGTCGGCGGGATCGATGATCTCGACCTGCAGCTCCGGGGCGGGAACCCCGGCATCGACGAGGCACAACCGAGTGAGCGACTCCAGCGGCGACTCCGCCAGCGGTGACACGAACGGGACGACCTCGCGCACCGCACGGATGCCCGGCCAGCCCGAGCGCGCGACAGCGGCATCCAGGGCGGCCGCGGTCAGCAGGCCCTCGTGCATGGCGGCGTCGGCGGCGACCAGGGCGGCGCCCGACCGTGGCGGCCGAGGTCGACGACGGTGCGCGCGATTGTCGTGACCGGCGCACCGAACCAATCGGTCACCTCGTCGGCCGCGAGCGTCGCGCCGTGCACCCGGCACGCCGTACGAACGCCGAGTGTCGACGCCCGGAGTGCGGTCAGTTCGGGTGTGTGCGGCGTTGCGAGCAATGGCAGGCCGTACAGCAGCGCAGCGCTGCGATGACTGATCACATGACCGGGACGGACGAGCGCGGCCGCCGTCGCACGAAGCGACCCGTCGATCGCGTCCGACCGCGGGAGCACACCGAGAACCCCGTGTCTCGGCAGAGACCAGGTTCCGCTGCGGACATGGCGGCGCAGGTGTGACTCGGTCAACCCCGCTGAGAGCGCTTGACGCCGCCGCAGAACGAAACCCTGCCGCAGCGCCTGATCGACGGCGCTGGCCACCGGGCAGTCGGGTGCGATCCGTCGCAGCTCGAGCGCCCGTGCCTGTCATTCGCCCTGCCGGCCGCGTATGGGTCCGAGTCGGGTCGGCGTCCATCCACAGGCCGCGCTCGCCGACCCCGCTTCCCCGCTGATATTCGCCAAGAATCGACGCGACAAGCGCCTATGTCAGCGGGGGAGTGGAGTCGAGCAGGCGCTGGGCGTCCACACCCGAGGCGACGCGGACGAAGCTCAGGTGCTCGTTCGCCGGATCGGTGGCGGCCGCCGCGTAGCGGTCTCGGTACTTGGCGTGGTTGCGCCACGCCCACAGGGTGATGTTCGCGGACGGGTCGCGGGAGAACAGGTTGCGCAACGACTCGCGGTTGTCGTTCCACAGCGGCTCGCGGGTGACGCCACGCCGCACGGTCCGCCACAGGACGCGCCGCATCACGGTGCGCCGCGGCGGATCCAGCCAGACGACGGTGTCGGCTCGCTCCCAGACAAGCCGCCGCACCGCGCCGTAGTTGCCGTCGATCACCCAGCCATCCCCCGCCGCGGTCTCGCGGACGCGAGCGGCGAAGGCATCCGGAGAGATAGGCGTCCAGCCGGGCAGGTGGTGGACGGCGTCGAGCTCCAGGTACGGGACGCCCAGGCGCGCCGCCAGCGCGCGCGAGAGCGTCGACTTGCCCGAGCCGGCATTGCCGACGACGGAGACCCTGCGCACCGCTACGGCGCCAGCGAGAAGTCGGCGAAGTCGAAGCCGGGCGAGACGACGCAGGCCACCAGCGTCGCAACGTCTGAAAGACCAGGCGCAGCCGTCTGCCACTCGTCGGCCCGCACGAGGTACTGCCCGCCGGTGCCCAGCTCGCAGGAGAAGCTCGCCACCGGCGACGAGTCGAAGCCGCCGACCGTCAGCAATGCCGGGCCGCCGCCTTGCCACAGCCACAGTTCTTCCGAGCGAACCCGGTGCCACGCCGAGCGCTCGCCGGGCAGCAGCAGGAACGAGACGCATGTCGCCAGCGACCGCTCACCGCGCTCGGTCGCGACCGTGGACGGGTGCCGCCACGTCTCGCGATACCAGCCACCTTCGGGGTGACGCTGCATGCCGAGCGCCTCGGGATCGGCGACGAATTCGTCGGACGGCACGGTGTCGACGCTAGTCGCCAGGCCGCCTGTGCGGCAGGGAATGCCGCCCGCTTAGACTCGGCACGACGAGCTCGTGAAGCCGTTCACAAGGTGGCAGGGCGCGAGGGGAGAGTCGCGATGACGGAAGCTACGGTCCGTCCGGCACGCGCCTCTGACTCGCAGCGCTACGACGCGGACGTGATCGTGGTCGGCGCCGGTCCGGCCGGCAGCAGCGCCGCGTACTGGCTGGCCGGCGCCGGGCTCGACGTCGCGTTGGTGGAGAGGAGCAGCTTCCCGCGGGAGAAGGTCTGCGGCGACGGCCTGACGCCGCGGGGCACGCGGGCGCTCATCGACATGGGCATCGACGTCAGCGAGGACGCCGGCTGGCTGCACAACCGGGGCCTGCGCGTCATCGGCGGTGGGCTGCGCCTGCACCTTGACTGGCCCGAGCTGACCACGTTCCCGTCCTACGGCCTGGTCCGGCCGCGCGCCGACCTCGACGCGTTGCTCGCGCTGCAGGCCGTCAAGGCGGGCGCGATGCTGCACGAGCACACGGCCGTCACCGAGCCGGTCTTCGACCGGGCCGGACGCGTCGCCGGTGTCGCCGCCACCAAAGGCCCGGACAAGCGGCCGGTCTTCTACCGCGCGCCCGTCGTGCTGTCGTGCGACGGCGTCTCGGGAAAGCTCGCCCGGCAGCTCGGCCTGCACCGCAACGACAAGCGGCCGATGGGCGTCGCCGCGCGCCGCTACTACAACAGCCCGCGCACGCATGACGACTACCTCGAGTCCTGGCTCGAGATCTGGGACGGCCCGCCCGGCGACGACACGTCCAAGCTCCTGCCGGGCTACGGCTGGATCTTCGGCATGGGCGACGGCACGGTGAACGTCGGCCTCGGCGTGCTCAACTCGTCGGCGAGCTTCCAGCGCACCGACTACCGGGCGATGCTGACGCGCTGGCTCGACGGCACGCCGGCCGACTGGGGACTGCGCGAAGCGAACGCCACCGGCCCGACGAGGGGTGCCGGGTTGCCGATGGGCTTCAACCGCACACCGCATTACACGCGCGGCCTGCTGCTCGTGGGCGACTCCGGCGGATCGGTCAACCCCTTCAACGGCGAGGGAATCCCGTACGCGATGGAGTCGGGCAAGTTCGCGGCCGAGGCCGTCGTCGCGGCGCTCGGAGCGCCCGAGGGCCCGCAGCGTGAGCACGCGCTGCGGCAGTATCCGGCGCGGATGGCCGACGAGTGGGGCGCGTACTACCGGCTCGGGGCGACGTTCGTGAAGCTGATCGGACGGCCGGCCGTGATGCGCGCGTGCACCCGTCATGGACTGCCGCATCCCGCCCTGATGCGCTTCGTGCTCAAGCTGCTCGCCAACCTCCATGACCCCCACGACGGTGATGCATCCGACCGGATCATCAACGTCCTCACCCGGCTAACCCCCGCGATTCGCTGACCCTGCCAGGCGTCTAGCCTGACAACCCGGATTACTTCGAAGGAGAAAGGGAACGCAGGTCCCAATGCTCGCGCCGTACCTGCCGATCGTGCTGCTGTTCGCCTTGGCCTTGGCGTTCGCTACCTTCTCCGTCGGCATCGCCCCGTTCGTCGGGCCGAAGCGCTTCAACCGCGCCAAGCTCGACTTCTACGAGTGCGGCATCGAGCCCACTCCGCAGCCGATCGGGCCGCACCGTTTTCCGATCAAGTACTTCCTCACCGCGATGATCTTCATCATCTTCGACATCGAGATCATCTTCTTGTACCCGTGGGCGGTCGCCAACCGTGCGCTCGGCTTGTTCGGGTTGGTCGAGATGGGGCTGTTCATCGTCACGGTGTTCATCGCGTACGCCTACGTATGGCGGCGCGGCGGCCTGGATTGGGACTGACAGACATGGGGCTCGAAGAGAAGCTGCCGGACGGCGTGCTGCTGGCCAGCGTCGAGAAGTTGGTCAACTGGACCCGCAAGTCATCGCTGTGGCCGGCCACGTTCGGCCTTGCCTGTTGCGCCATAGAGATGATGACGTTCGGAGCGCCGCGTTTCGACTCGGCGCGCTTCGGCATGGAGGTCTTCCGCCCGTCGCCCCGGCAGGCCGACCTGATGATCGTCGCCGGCCGCGTCAGCCAGAAGATGGCGCCGGTCCTGCGCCAGATCTACGACCAGATGCCCGACCCCAAGTGGGTGCTGGCGATGGGTGTATGTGCGAGCTCCGGCGGCATGTTCAACAACTACGCGATCGTGCAGGGCGTCGACCACGTGGTGCCGGTCGACATGTACCTGCCCGGCTGTCCGCCGCGTCCGGAGATGCTCATCGACGCGGTCCTCAAGCTGCACCACAAGATCATGAACGAGCCGCTCGGCCCGAAGCGCACCAAGAAGCTGGCCGATCAGAAGGTCGAGCTCATCCCGTCCAGCCAAAGGTTCGCCCGATGACCGAGCCGACCGACCAGCCCGCCGGCGAGGTCGAGAAGTCGACCGTCTTCCGCGACGCGCCGGGCGACCTGCCCGCGCCGCGGCACGGCATGTTCGGCGTCGAGGGCTCGGGCGACACGAGCGGCTACGGCGGACTGGTGCGCGAGCCCTGGGACGCCCCGGCGGCGGAACGTCCCTACGGCGGCTACTTCGACGAGATCGTCGACGCGCTGGCCGCCGCGTACCCGAGCCTCGACGACGCGCTCACCAAAGTGGTCGTCGACCGGGACGAGCTGACGCTGCACGTCAAGCGCGAGCACGTGCTGGAACTGGCGAAGGTGCTGCGCAACGACCCGGCGCTGCGCTTCGAGCTGCTGTCCAGCGTGTCCGGCGTCGACTACCTCGGCGCCGAGCACCGGCTGCACGCCGTGTACCACTTCACGTCGATGACCTACCGGCGCCGCGTCCGCGTGGAGGCCGAGGTCAGCGTCGAGGATCCGCACGTCCCGTCGGTGACGCCGATCTACCCCACGGCCGACTGGCAGGAGCGCGAGACGTACGACATGTTCGGCATCGTCTTCGACGGACATCCCGCGTTGACCCGGATCCTGATGCCCGACGACTGGGACGGTTTCCCGCAGCGCAAGGACTACCCGCTCGGCGGGGTTCCCGTGCAGTACAAGGGCGCCACGATCCCGCCGCCCGACGAGAGGCGGGCCTACCGATGAGGCCCGGCTCCACCCGCGAGACGACCGAGGGCCGCGTCTACAACATCAACGGCGGCGACTGGGACGACGTGATCGGCGATGCGCGCGATGAACGCATCCTGCTCAACTTCGGCCCGCAGCACCCGTCCTCGCATGGTGTGTTGCGCCTCGCGCTCGAGCTGGAGGGCGAGACCATCAGCGACTGCCGGCCGGTTGTGGGCTACCTGCACACGGGCATCGAGAAGAACACCGAGTTCCGGACGTGGACGCAGGGGGTCACGTTCCTGACCCGCGCCGACTACCTGTCGTCGTTCTTCAACGAGACGGTGTACTGCCTTGGCGTCGAGAGACTGCTCGGCGTGACGGCCCCGGAGCGGGCGCAGCTGATCCGGGTGTTGCTGATGGAGATGAACCGGGTCTCCTCGCACTGGACGACCATCGGCCCCACCGGCATGGAGCTCGGCGCGATCACCGTCATGACGAACAGCATGCGGGCGCGCGAGAAGTGCCTGGACGTGTTCGAGCTGATCACCGGGCTGCGCATGAACCACGGGTACGTCCGCCCCGGCGGGGTCGCGCAGGATCTGCCCGACGACGCGCCGGATGCGATCCGCGGCTGGATCCGCGAGATGCGCCGCGAGCTCGCCGACCTCGACAAGCTCGTCCACGGGCAGCCGATCTGGGTGAACCGGCTCATGGACGTCGGCTGGCTCGGCGTCGACGGATGCATCGCGCTCGGCGTCACCGGGCCGCTGTTGCGAGCCGCCGGCCTGCCGTGGGACCTGCGCAAGACCGAGCCGTACCTGGGCTACGAGACCCTCGACTTCGAGGTGCCCACCGACGACCGTGGCGACTGCTGGGCCCGGTACGTGGTGCGCATCGCCGAGATGCACGAGTCGCTGAAGATCGTCGAGCAGGTGCTGGCTCGCCTCGAGCCGGGGCCGACGATGATCGACGACCCGAAGATCGCCTGGCCCGCGCACCTGTCGATCGGCCCGGACGGGCTGGGCAACTCCGTCGAGCACGTCCAGCACATCATGAACGAGTCGATGGAGTCGTTGATCCACCACTTCAAGCTCGTCACCGAAGGGTTCCGTGTGCCTGCCGGGCAGACCTACACGACGGTCGAGTCGCCACGGGGCATTCTCGGTGCGCACGTCGTGAGTGACGGCGGCACCCGCCCGTACCGGGTGCACCTGCGCGAGCCCTCGTTCGTCAACATCCAGTGCCTGCCGGCACTTACCGAAGGCGGCATGCTCTCCGACGTCATCGCGTGCGTCGCCTCGGTCGACTCGCTGATGGGGGGCTGCGACCGATGACCGACATCTACAGCCCGAGCCGCGAGACGACAGAGGGTCGTGTCTTCAATCTCGGCGGCGGCGACTGGGACGCGGTGATCGGCGGCGGCGACCCGATCAGCGAGGAGCGCATCGTCCTCAACATGGGCCCGCAGCACCCGTCCACGCATGGGGTTCTGCGGCTGGTGCTCGAGCTCGAAGGCGAGACCGTCACCGACGCGCGCGTCGTCGTCGGCTACCTGCACACGGGCATCGAGAAGAACACCGAGTACCGCACCTGGACGCAGGGCGTCACGTTCCTGACCAGGGCCGACTACCTGTCGCCGATCTTCAACGAGACGGTGTTCTGCCTGGGCGTCGAGCGCCTCCTTGGCGTGACGGCCCCGCAGCGCGCGCAGCTGATCCGGGTGCTGCTCATGGAGATCAACCGGATCTCGTCGCACTGGGTCTGGTTGGCCACCGGCGGGTTGGAGCTGGGCGCGCTCACCGCGATGACGAACGGCTTCCGCGCCCGCGAGCGCTGCCTGGACGTCCTGGAACTGATCACCGGGCTGCGGATGAACCACGCGTTCGTCCGGCCCGGCGGCATCGCGCAGGATCTGCCCGATGGGGCCGAGGCGAAGATCCGCGAGTGGATCGTCGCGACCCGCACGGAACTCAATGGCGTCGAGCGCTTGCTCCGCGGCCAGCCGATCTGGGTGAACCGGCTCAAGGACGTCGGCTGGATCGGCGTCGAGGGGTGCCTGTCGCTCGGCATCACCGGCCCGATCCTGCGCGCGGCCGGTCTGCCGTGGGACCTGCGCAAGACCGAGCCGTACCTGGGCTATGACACGTTCGACTTCGACGTGCCGACCGACGACCGCGGCGACTGCTGGTCTCGGTTCGTCGTGCGCGTGGCCGAGATGCACGAGTCGGTGCGCATCGTCGAGCAGGTGCTCGCCCGCCTCGAGCCCGGCCCGACCATGGTCGACGACCCGAAGATCGCCTGGCCGGCGAAGCTGTCGCTCGGCCCCGACGGCCTCGGCAACTCCCTCGAGCACGTCCAGAAGATCATGACCGGTTCGATGGAATCGCTGATCCACCATTTCAAGCTGGTCACCGAAGGATTCCGCGTCCCGCCCGGGCAGGTGTACTCGAAGGTCGAGTCGCCGCGTGGCGAGCTCGGCGCGCACATCGTCAGTGACGGAGGCACGCGCCCGTATCGGGTCCACCTGCGCGAGCCGTCGTTCATCAACCTGCAGTCCACGGCGACGCTTGCCGTCGGCGGGCTGATCGCCGACGTGATCGCCTCGGTGGCCTCGATCGATCCGGTGATGGGAGGTTGCGACCGATGAATGTCGCGCCCAACCTTATCCGCCGGAGGCGGATCGCCTCGTGGACCACTCGCTGCGCTCGGGTCAGTCGCCGATCCGCTCGCAAGCTCGCTTCGCTCGCGCGGCCGGCGGGCTCTTCGCGCGAGCGCTCATCGCGTGGGGGTACTTGTGACTAACTTCCGTACCGCTGCATTGACGCTTGACCGTCCCGGCGACCCGTCGGTGTTCGGCGACGACGTGCGTGCCGCCGCGGCCGAGCTGATCGCCCGCTACCCGGCCGGCCAGGAGCGGTCAGCACTGCTGCCGTTGCTGCATCTCGTGCAGTCCGAGCAGGGTTATGTGAGCCCGGACGGCATCGCGTTCTGCGCCGACACTCTCGGTCTCACCAAGGCACAGGTGGCCGCGGTCGTCACGTTCTACACGATGTACAAGCGCAAGCCGACCGGCGAGTACTTGGTCAGTGTCTGCACCAACACGCTGTGCGGCATGCTCGGTGGCGACGAGATCTACGCTGCGCTCTCGCAGACGCTCGGCGTGGGCATGAACGAGACGACGCCCGACGGGGCGATCACGCTCGAGCACGCCGAATGCCTCGCGGCCTGCGACTACGCGCCGGTTGTCACCGTCAACTACGAGTTCTTCGACAACCAGACTGTCGAGGCAGCCGGCGATCTAGTCGCGCGGTTGCAAGCCGGTGAGCGGCCGCTGCCGACGCGCGGCGCGCCGCTGTGCACATTCAAGGAGATCGAGCGGCAGATCGCCGGGTTCCTCGATGAACGGCCGGAATCTCTCGACGCCGAGGCGACGGGCGCGCCGACCGAGGTCGGCGTGAAGCTCGCGATCGAGCGCAAAGAGAGCGCGCCGTCCTACTCGATCGGGCGGGAGTAGCCGTGCCGCTCACGCCGGTCCTCACCAAGCGCTTCGGCACCAACCAGCCGTGGAAGATCGACAACTACGAGGCGCTCGACGGCTACGCCGGCCTGCGCAAGGCCGTCGGCATGCCGCCCGAAGAGGTGACGGCAATCGTCAAGGACGCCACCTTGCGCGGCCGGGGCGGAGCCGGCTTCCCGGGCGGGATGAAGTGGCAGTTCATCCCGCAGGACGGTGCGAAACCGCACTACGTCGTGGTGAACGCCGACGAGGGCGAGCCGGGCACCTGCCGCGACCTGCCGCTGATGATGAACGATCCGCACTCGATGATCGAGGGCATCATCATCGCCTGCTACGCGGTGCGGGCCGAGCGGGCGTTCGTCTACATCCGCGGCGAGGCCGTGCACGCGATCCGGCGGGTGACGCGCGCGGTGCGCGAGGCGTACGAGCGCGGCTATCTCGGCGCGGACGTCCTCGGCGCGGGCTTGGCCTGTGACATCACCGTGCACAACGGCGCTGGCGCCTACATCTGCGGCGAAGAGACCGCACTGCTCGACTCGCTGGAGGGCAAGCGCGGCCAGCCACGGCTCAAGCCGCCGTTCCCGGCGACGAACGGCCTCTACGACGCGCCGACCGTGGTGAACAACGTGGGCACGCTGGCCAGCGTCCCGTACATCATCCTGGGCGGCGCCAACTGGTTCCGCGAGATGGGCCCGGAGGGTTCGCCGGGGCCGTCCATCTACTCGCTGTCCGGACGGGTCGCGAATCCAGGGCAGTACGAGGCGCCGATGGGTACCACGCTGCGCGAGTTGCTCGACCTGGCCGGAGGCATGAGCCGCGGCAAGGAGCTGAAGTTCTGGACGCCCGGCGGCTCGTCCACGCCGCTGTTCACTCGCGAGCACCTGGACGTCCCGCTCGACTTCGACTCGGTGGCCAAGGCCGGCTCGATGAACGGCACGTCCGCGCTGATGATCTTCGACGAGGGCGACAGCGTGGTGCGCGCCGTCTACAAGTGGTCGAAGTTCTACGAGCACGAGTCCTGCGGCAAGTGCACGCCGTGCCGCGAGGGCACGTACTGGTACGTCGGCATCTACGAGCGGCTGCTCGACGGGCGCGGCACGAAAGAGGACATCGACACGCTGCTCGACGTCTCCGACAACATCCTCGGGCGCGCGTTCTGCGCGCTCGGCGACGGAGCGGTCAGCCCGGTCGTGTCGTCGATCCAGTACTTCCGGGAGGAGTACGAGGCCCTGATCCGTCAACCCGTAGAGGTCGCCTCATGAGCGCGCCCGCCAAGGAGGACTTGATCACCGTCACCATCGACGGGTTCGAGATCTCCGTGCCGAAGGGCACCCTGCTGATCCGGGCGGCCGAGCAACTCGGCATCCAGATCCCGCGGTTCTGCGACCACCCGCTGCTCGAACCCGCAGGTGCCTGCCGCCAGTGCCTGGTCGAGGTCACCGACATGGGCAACGGACGCGGCATGCCGAAACCGGCGGCGTCGTGCACTACGACCGTCATGCCGGGCATGGTCGTCAAGACCCAGCTCACGTCGGCCGTGGCCGACAAGGCCCAGCAGGGCGTCATGGAACTCCTGCTCATCAACCACCCGCTCGACTGCCCGATCTGCGACAAGGGCGGCGAGTGCCCGCTGCAGAACCAGGCCATGAGCAACGGCCGGGCCGATTCGAGATTCCACGACGTCAAGCGAACGTTCCCGAAGCCGATCGCGATCTCGACGAACGTGCTGCTCGATCGCGAACGCTGCGTGCTGTGCCAGCGGTGCACGCGCTTCTCCGACGAGATCGCCGGCGACCCGTTCATCGACCTGCTCGAGCGCGGCGCCGAGCAGCAGATCGGCACGTCCGCCGAGGTGCCGTTCCAGTCGTACTTCTCCGGCAACACCGTGCAGATCTGTCCGGTCGGCGCGCTGACCGGTGCGTCCTACCGGTTCCGGGCGCGTCCGTTCGACCTGCAGTCGACCGACTCGGTGTGCGAGCACTGCTCATCGGGATGCGCCCAGCGCTCGGACTGGCGGCGCAGCCGGGTTACCCGCCGGCTGGCCGGCGAGGATCCCGACGTGAACGAGGAGTGGAACTGCGACAAGGGCCGCTGGGCGTTCCACTACGCGACTCAGTCCGATCGCCTGACGACGCCGCTCGTCCGCAACGCCGCCGGCGCGCTGGTTGAGGCGAGCTGGCCGGACGCGCTCGAGCGCGCCGCCGCCGGACTGCGCGAGGCCGTCGACCGCGGTGGCGTGGGCGTGCTGCCCGGCGGGCGGCTCACCGAGGAGGACGCTTACGCCTACGCGAAGTTCGCCCGCGTCGCCCTTGCGACCAACGACGTCGACTTCCGCGTCCGGCCGGGCAGCGACGAGGAGCTCGCGTTCCTCGGCTCGCACGTGGCGGGCGTGACGCCGTCGCACGTCTCCTACGCGTCGCTCGAAGCGGCGCCGGCGGTACTGCTCGCGGGCTTCGAGCCCGAGGAGGAGTCGCCGATCGTCTTCCTCCGCCTGCACAAGTCCGCGCGCCGGGGCCGGGTGCGCGTGTGGTCGATCGCGGCGCTCGCGTCCAACGGCCTGGCCAAGCTCGGCGGCGTTCTGGTCGCGACCGTGCCGGGCGCGGAGGCTGCCGCGCTGGGGTCGCTCGACTCCGACGTGGTCGACGCGCTGGGTGCCGACGGCGCCCTGATCCTCGTCGGCGAGCGGCTCGCGTCCGCGCCGGGAGCGCTGAGCGCCGCTGCTGCACTCGCCGAGCGGACCGGCGCAAAGCTCGCCTGGGTGCCGCGCCGGGCCGGCGAGCTCGGGGCGATCGAGGCCGGCACGCTGCCGACGCTGCTTCCCGGCGGGCGTCCGGTGTCCGACGCCGCGGCTCGCGCTGAGGTCGAGAGCGTGTGGGACGCCAACCTGACCGGCGTCCCGGGACGCGACGCCGCAGCCATCCTGCAGGCAGCGCGCGACGGAGCACTCGCCGCCCTGGTCGTCGGTGGCGTCGATCCGGCCGACTTCGGCGATCCCGCGCTCGCGTCCGAAGCCCTCGACCGTGCCGGCTTCATCGTCAGCCTCGAAATCCGCCACAGCGCCATCACGTCGCATGCCGACGTGGTCCTTCCGGTCGCACCGGCCGCCGAGAAGGCGGGCCGTTACGTCACCTGGGAGGGGCGCCGGCGCCCGTTCGACCTCACCCTGCACGGCACCGGCGCGATGGCCGACGGCCGCGTCCTGCACGCGCTGGCCGAGGAGCTCGACATCGACCTCGGCCTGCCCACTGTCGAGGCGGCACGCGACGAGCTGGTGCGCCTCGGCCCGGGCACCCGGCGCGCGGCGGCACCGACGGTCGCGCCGGGGCGGCCACCCTCGGTCGGCAAGGGCGAGGCCGTCCTCGCGACCTGGCACGAGCTGCTCGACGCCGGACGCATGTCCGACGGCGACGACAACCTCGCCGGAACCGCCAAGCCTGCGCGCGTGCTCGTCTCCGCCGTGATCGCGGACGAGCTCGGCGTTGCCGACGGCGACGACGTCAGCGTCGCGTCGGAGCACGGCTCGATCGTGCTGCCCGCGGTGATCGCCGAGCTGCCCGACCGCGTCGTCTGGTTGCCGACGAACGCTCGCGGGTGCGCGGTGCGCGCCTCGCTCGGCGTCAATGCGGGCGGCGTCGTCACAGTCTCGGCCGGAGGTGCCTCGTGAGTGTCGTTGCTGCTCCCGACGTGCCGGGCTTCGGTGGCGAGCCGATCTGGATCATCCTGATCAAGGTCGTCGGCGTATTCGCCTTCCTGGTCGTCATGACGCTGTTCTCGATCGTGTTCGAGCGCAAGGTCGTCGGCAGGATGCAGAACCGCATCGGCCCGAACCGCACCGGCCCGTGGGGCACGCTGCAGTCGCTCGCCGACGGCGTCAAGCTGGCGTTCAAGGAAGAAGTCATCCCGCTGCTGGCCGACAAGCCGGTCTACTTCCTGGCGCCGATCCTCTCGGCCGTGCCGGCGTTTCTCGCGTTCTCGGTGATCCCGTTCGGGCCGCAGGTGTCGATGTTCGGGCACCACACCGCCCTGCAGCTGACCGACCTACCGGTGGGCGTCCTCGTCGTGTTCGCCTGCTCGTCGCTCGGCGTGTACGGCATCGTGCTGTCGGGCTGGGCGTCCGGCTCGACGTACCCGTTGCTGGGCGGGCTGCGCTCGGCGGCGCAGATGATCTCCTACGAAGTAGCGATGGGCCTCTCGTTCGTCGCGGTGTTCCTGTTCTCCGGGACGATGTCGACCTCGGGCATCGTCGCGTCGCAGAACCACACCTGGAACGTATTCCCGCTGGTCGTCTCGTTCGCGATCTACGCCGTCGCGGTCGTCGGCGAGACGAACCGCGCGCCGTTCGACCTGCCCGAGGCGGAGTCCGAGCTGGTCGGCGGCTTCCACACCGAGTACTCGTCGTTCAAGTTCGCGATGTTCTTCCTGGCCGAGTACATCAACATGGTCACCGTCTCGGCGCTGGCCACCACGATGTTCCTCGGCGGCTGGCACGCGCCGTTCGGCCTGGTGTCGCTGTGGCACGGCGCGAACTCGGGCTGGTGGCCGATGCTCTGGTTCGTCGTCAAGGTGGTTGTGATCATCTTCGTGTTCGTCTGGCTGCGCGGCACGCTGCCCAGGCTGCGCTACGACCAGTTCATGCACCTCGGGTGGAAGGTGCTCATCCCGATCAACCTCGGCTGGATCCTCGCCGTGGGCACCATGCACGTGCTCAACGACCGCGGCTGGCCGTCGTGGAAGGCCGCGACCGTGGTCACCGTCCCGGTACTGCTCGTTATCCTCGCGGTGTTCAGCGCGCAGGAATCGGCGGTCGCTCGACGCCGCGCTGAGCGTCTCGCCGAGGACGAAGCCGAGTTGCGCCTAGGGCCGGCCTTCCCGGTACCGCCGATGGATCTGCGCATCCCCAGGGCGCCCAAGCTGGTCCGCGCGTCCGCACCGGCCTCCGTACTCGATGCTGCCGATCACGAGAGGGGCGACGATGGCTGACAAGCCCGCGCGACCAGGCGCGAAGCCCACGCGACCGCCGGCCAAGTCCACGGTCCGTCCGCGGCCGGCGTCCAATCGACCCGCGGCGCGCGAGTTCCCGGCGCCGCCCCGGCCCGGGCAGCCGGTCGACGAACCGACCGGCAGCCTGCTGGGCTTCGCCAAGGGCTTCGGGCTGACCTTCGCGACGATGTTCAAGAAGGTCTACACGCAGCAGTACCCGTTCGACATCTACCCGACGGCGCCGCGCTATCACGGCCGGCACGTGCTCAACCGGCATCCGGACGGCCTGGAGAAATGCGTCGGCTGCGAGCTGTGCGCCTGGGCCTGCCCGGCCGACGCCATCTACGTCGAGGGTGCCGACAACACCGAGGCCGAGCGCTACTCGCCGGGTGAGCGGTACGGCGCGGTGTACCAGATCAACTACCTGCGCTGTATCTTCTGCGGGCTGTGCGTCGAGGCGTGCCCGACCCGGTCGTTGACGATGAGCAACGAGTACGAACTCGCTCTCGACAACCGCGAGGAGCTGATCTACACCAAGGAGCAGCTGATGGCCCCGCTGCTGCCGGGCATGGAGGCGCCGCCGCATCCGATGCGCCTCGGTGACAGCGAGAAGGACTACTACATCGCCAAGACGCAGGAGCCGCTTGCCCAGGGTGAGCCGCAGAGCGCGGCCAACGCGGGCGGCAAGCCGATCACCGGCCGCGCGATCGAGGTGGGTGGGCACCATGCTTAACCGCGCCTATTTGTCTCCCGATCTCCCCCGCTCGCTGCCGCTCGGAGGGATCTCGCGAGCCACACGCGCCTTCGGCGCGACGCCGTCTGCGGGCGCGGGCTCTTCGCGCGAGCGCTCATCGCGTGGTGGCGTCTTATGAGCGCGTCGATTGTTGCGGCCGCTCCGCTTATGAATGGGCAGGTACCGCTGGGCGAGGCTGTGGCGTTCTGGGTGCTCGGGCCCATCGCGCTCGCCGGCGGCATCGGCATGGTTCTGCTGCGCAATGCCGTGCACTCGGCGCTCTCGCTCGCCGCGACGATGATGGCCCTCGGTGCGATGTACGTGGTCGAGCAGGGCCCGTTCATCGGCCTCGTCCAGATCATCGTATACACCGGCGCGATCATGATCCTGTTCCTGTTCGTGTTGATGCTGGTCGGCCGCGACTCGTCCGACTCGCTGGTCGAGACCCTGCGCGGGCAACGCTGGGCCGCGGCTCTGGCCGGCGTGGCATTCGCGCTGCTCGTCGCACTGACCATCGGACGCGCGTTCCGCGGCATCAAGCCCGCCAACCTCGACGCCGCCAACCAGGGCGGCACGAACGTGAACTCGATCGCCGAGTTGATCTTCACCAAGTACTTGTTCGCGTTCGAGCTCACGTCAGCGCTGCTCATCGTGGCCGCCCTCGCCGCGATGGTTCTCGCGCACATCGAACGCGACGAGCCGAAGCCGACCCAGAAGACCCTCGCCCAGGCGCGCATCCGCTCCGGGCGTCCGCAGCCGTTGCCGGGGCCGGGCGTGCTCTCGTCGGGCAACTCGATCGGCACGCCCGCGCTGTTGCCCGACGGCTCCAACTCGCCGGAGTCGGTCATGGCCTCGACGCCCGGTGTGCGCGAGCGACCGGCGTTGCCAGCAGGGGAGGACGACGAATGACGCCGACCTATTACCTGGTGCTCTCTGCCGCACTGTTCACGATCGGCGCGGCCGGGGTACTCGTGCGGCGCAACGCGATCGTCGTTTTCATGTGCATCGAGCTGATGCTCAACGCGGTGAACCTGACGTTGGTCACGTTCTCGCGCATCAACGGCTCGTTGGACGGCCAGGTCATCGCGTTCTTCGTGATGGTCGTCGCCGCGGCCGAGGTCGTGGTCGGCCTCGCGATCATCATGTCCATCTTCCGAACCCGGCGGTCGGCATCCGTGGACGACGCCAACCTGCTCAAGTATTAGGAGCGCGCAGTGATCGTGCCGGACGGCACTTCGCATGAGGCTGCCTCGTGACCACGGCCCACGGGATCCAGACGGGCGTGTGGCTGCTGGTCGCGATCCCCGCCATCTCGGCTGCGATCTTGCTGCTCGGCGGCAAGCGCGCCGACAAGTGGGGGCACCTGCTCGGCGCAGGCGTCCCGGTGGTGCTGTTCGCCTACGGCGTCATGCTGTTCTTCTCGGTCAAGGGCGAGTCCAACCGCGAGGTCCACAGGCACCTGTTCAGCTGGATCCCGGTGGCCGGCTTGAAGGTCGACGCCGGCATCCTGCTCGACCCGCTGTCGCTCGCCTTCGTCTTGCTGATCACCGGTGTGGGCGGGCTGATCCACATCTACGCGGTCGGCTACATGGCAGGCGACGAGGGCCGGCGCCGCTTCTTCGGCTGGTTCAACCTGTTCATCGCGGCGATGCTGCTCCTGGTGCTCGGCGACAACTACCTCTCGCTGTACGTCGGCTGGGAGGGCGTGGGCCTCACGTCCTACCTGCTCATCGGCTACTACTACAACCGGGCGTCGTCCGCGACGGCTGCGAAGAAGGCGTTCATTTTCAACCGCGTCGGCGATGTCGGCCTGTTGATCGCGATCATGATCATGTTCGCCTACTTCGGCACGACGACGTTCTCCGATGTCTTCGCCGCCATGGGCGGCGCCAGCCAGGGCGTCGCTGCGGCGCTGGGTTTCATGCTGCTGCTCGGCGCGTGCGGCAAGTCCGGCCAGTTCCCGCTGCAGGGCTGGCTGCCGGACGCCATGGAGGGCCCGACCCCCGTCTCGGCGCTGATCCACGCCGCAACGATGGTCACCGCCGGCGTGTACCTCATCGCCCGGTCGGCGCCGATCTTCGACCAGTCGCAGGCAGCGCGGACGGCGGTTGTCGTCGTCGGCGCGATCACCCTCCTCTACGGGTGTATCTGCGGATGCGCGCAGGACGATCTCAAGCGCGTGCTCGCCTACTCGACGGTGAGCCAGATCGGCTACATGTTCCTGGCCGTCGGCCTTGGCCCCGGCGTGTACGCGATCGGCATCTTGCATCTGCTCGGTCATGGCTTCTTCAAGGCCGCACTGTTCCTCTCGGCCGGTTCGGTCATGCACGCGATGAACGACCGAATAGACATGCGCCGGTTCGGCGGCCTGGCCAAGGTCATGCCGATCACCTATGCCGTGTTCGTCTGCGGGTATCTCGCGATCATCGGCTTCCCGCTCGCCACCGGCTTCTGGACGAAGGACAAGATCATCGAGTCCGCGCTGGACAAGGGCGGCACGTCAGGCTGGACGCTTGGCGTCGTCGCGCTCCTCGGCGCCGGCCTCACCGCGTTCTACATGACGCGCGCGCTCGTCATGACGTTCCACGGCGAGCGGCGCTGGGAGGACGACGTCCATCCGCACGAGGCGCCACGCGTGATGACCTGGCCGATGATCGCGCTCGGCGTGCTCTCGCTGGTCGGTGGCTACCTGCTGATCTTCGGCGGCGGCCTGCAGCACTGGCTGTCGCCGTCGGTGGGCCCGAGCGGTGAGCTGGGCGTGCACACCGTCTCGCCGATCGTGCTCACCGTCCTGACGCTCGTCGTCGTCGCCCTAGGGGTGGGCGGTGCGTGGGTCGCGTTCGGCATGCGCCTGGTACCGGCGACGCAGCCGGTCGGCGTCTCGGTGGTGACGACCGTGTCTCGCAAGAAGCTCTACACCGAGTCGTTCAACGAGGTCATGCTCGAACGCCCTGGCCTGTGGCTGACCCGGGCGCTCGTGTACGTCGACGGCAAGGGCGTCGACGGCGCGGTCAATGGACTCGCAGCCGGATTCGGTGGCGGCTCGGGACGATTGCGCAGGCTGCAGACCGGATTCGTCCGTAGCTACGCGCTCTCGATGATGGGCGGCGCCGTCGCGGTGGTCGCCGTCCTGCTCGCAGTGAGGTTCAGCTGATGCACAACCTCACGCTGGTCGGGCTCGTGCTGCTGCCGCTGGTCGGCTCGCTCGTCGTGTTCGCGCTGCCCAGGGAAGACACCAAGCTGGCCAAGCAGGTCGCGCTGGCGTTCTCGCTGGCGGTCGTCGTCTACACGATCGTGGTCGGCGTGCGCTTCGACACGAAGGGCGCCCGCTTCCAGTTCGAGGCCAGTTGGGTGTGGATCAAGGCGCTCGGCGTGCACCTGGCGTTCGGTGTCGACGGCATTGCGCTCGTCCTCGTCGCGATGTCGGTCATCCTCGTGCCGGCCGTCATCCTCGCGTCCTGGAACTCGTTCGACTCCAGGCGCGACGCCGAAGACACCGGCATGCCGAAGCGCAGCGTGAAGACCTACTTCGCCCTGTTGCTGCTGCTCGAATTCTTCATGGTCGGCGTGTTCACCGCTACCGACGTCTTCCTGTTCTACGTGTTCTTCGAGGCGATGCTCGTGCCGATGTACTTCATCATCGGCAGCTTCGGCGGTCCGCGCCGGCAGTACGCCGCGATGAAGTTCTTCCTGTACTCGCTGGTCGGCGGCCTGCTCATGCTGGCCGCCGTCATCGGCCTGTACGTCACCGCCGGCAAGTCGACGTTCTCGTTCAGCGCGCTGATCGGCACGATCCCCGACAACGCCACGCAGAAGTGGCTGTTCCTCGGCTTCTTCATCGCGTTCGCGATCAAGGCGCCGCTCGTCCCGTTCCACACCTGGCTGCCGGACGCGGGCGCCGAGGCCCCGGCGGGTGGCGCCGCGCTGCTCGTCGGCGTGCTCGACAAGGTCGGCACGTTCGGCTTCCTGCGCTACTGTCTGCCACTTTTCCCTGATGCATCAAGGTATTTCGCGCCGACCATCCTGATCCTGTCGGTGATCGGCATCCTGTACGCGGCGTTCCTGGCGATCGGCCAGCGCGACATGAAACGTCTCGTCGCGTACACGTCGGTTGCGCACTTCGGCTTCATCGGCCTGGGCATCTTCGCGTTCACGTCCCAGGCGGGCACCGGCGCCGTGCTCTACATGGTCAACCACGGGTTCTCGACGGGTGCGCTGTTCCTTGTCGTCGGCCTGCTCGTTGCACGCGGCAAGAGCCGCAATGTCGCCGACTACGGCGGCACAGCGCGTGTCACGCCGCTGCTGGCCGGTGTGTTCCTGCTGGCCGGCCTGTCCGCGCTGGCGCTGCCCGGCATGAGCACGTTCGTCAGCGAGTTCCTCGTCCTCGTCGGGACGTTCACCCGACACAAGGGCCTGGCCGTGCTGGCAGCCACAGGCATCATCCTGGCCGCGATCTACGTGCTGTGGCTCTACCAGCGCACCATGCAGGGCGCGGTCAGCGACAAGGTCAGGAAGTTCCGCGACCTCAACGCGCGGGAGGCATTCGCGGTCGGACCGCTGATCGTCATCATCATCGCGCTCGGCATCTACCCGAAGCCGGTGATCGACGTGATCAACCCGGCGGTCAAGTTCACCTTGCAGAACGTCCACCAGACGGACCCGGCGCCCGCGTCCGGCACCGCGGTCGGAGGAGCGAAATGACCATCTCGGCCGCCCCGCTCCCGCAGGTTCCCACGCCGTCGATCGCGTACCACGCGCTCTGGCCGGTGTGGATCATCTTCGGCGCCGCGTGCCTCGGGGTACTGATCGAGGCGTTCGTGCCGCGCGCCGAGCGTTTCGCCGTCCAGGTCAGCGTCACGATCACCGCGCTGCTCGGCGCCTTCGTGTCGGTGCTCCTGCTGCACAAGACCTCGCTCACGACACCGCTGGGCACCGGTTCGCAGAAGGGCTTGTTCGCCGGGGCCATCGCGGTGGACGGGGTGGGCCTGTTCATCCAGGGCTCGATCCTGATCCTGGCGGTCATGTCCGTACTGCTCATCTCCGAACGCGCCGTCGAGGGCAGCCCGATCGTCGCGCAGGCCGCCGTCGTGGTGGGCTCGCCGCGCGATCGGCAGCTGATGCAGAGCGAGCGCGTCCAGACCGAGGTCTTCCCGCTGGCCCTGTTCGCCGTCGGCGGCATGCTGATCTTCCCGATCGCGAACAACCTGCTGCTGATGTTCGTCGCGCTCGAGGTGCTGTCGCTGCCGCTGTACCTGATGGCCGGCCTGGCCCGGCGGCGCCGGCTGCTCTCGCAGGAAGCGGCGGTCAAGTACTTCCTGCTCGGCGCGTTCGCGTCGGCGTTCTTCCTGTACGGGCTGGCGTTGCTGTACGGCTACGCGAACTCCGTCGACCTGCCGACGATCCTCACCGCCGCGCAGACCTCGACCAAGTCCGACGTCCTGCTCTACCTCGGCCTCGCGCTGCTCGTCGTCGGGCTGCTGTTCAAGGCGGGCATCGCGCCGTTCCACAGCTGGACGCCCGACGTGTACCAGGGTTCGCCCACCGCGGTCACGGCGTTCATGGCGTCGTGCACCAAGGTCGCCGCGTTCGGTGCGATCCTGCGCGTGCTCTACGTCGGCTTCTCCTCGACGCGGTGGGACTGGCGGCCGATGATGTGGGGCGTCGCCATCGCGTCCATGGCGATCGGCGCGATCGTCGGCCTGACCCAGACCGACGTGAAGCGCATCCTCGCCTACTCGTCCATCGCGCATGCCGGCTTCCTGCTGGTCGGGTTGATCGCGCTGTCGAAGGACGGCATCTCGAGCACGCTGTTCTACCTGCTCACGTATGGCTTCTCGACGGTCGCGGCGTTCGGGTTGGTGACCCTGGTGCGCGACGCCAATGGCGAGGCCACGCACCTGTCGCAGTGGTCGGGCCTCGCGCGCAAGAGTCCGCTCGTCGCCACCGTCATGACGATCCTGCTGATGTCGATGGCAGGCATCCCGCTCACCGCCGGCTTCGTCGGTAAGTTCGCCGTGTTCCGTGCGGCCTATCACGAGGCCGCCCCGCTGGTCGTGATCGCGCTGGTCGCATCGGCGATCGCGGCGTTCTACTACCTGCGCATCGTGGTGCTGATGTTCTTCGCCGAGCCGCCCGACAACGCGCCTACGATCGCCATCCCGTCACCGGCCACCGCCGTCGCGCTCACCCTCGGCACCCTCGTGACGATCGTGCTCGGCGTGTTCCCGCAGCCCGTCCTCGACTTGGCGCAACACGCCGCCAAGCTTCGCGGGTGAGTCCCGCCCAGACGACGATCGGGGTCGAGTTCGCCGACCCGCAGCTAGAGGCGTCCGTTCGGGCTGGTCTGGACGCCGTCGAGGCCACGCTGCGCACCGCGGTGCGGTCCGACGACCAGTTCATCGCCGAGGCGGCGCGGTATCTGGTCGACGCGGGCGGCAAGCGGTTCCGGCCGCTGATGACGGTGCTCGCGGCCCACTTCGGCGACGCGTCGGCCCCGCACATCGTCCCCGCCGCGGTGGTCGTCGAGCTCACCCATCTCGCGACGCTCTACCACGACGACGTCATGGACGAGGCGAGCGTGCGCCGTGGCGCCGAGTCGGCCAATGCACGGTGGGACAATACGATCGCGATCCTCACCGGCGACTTCCTGTTCGCGCGTGCGTCCGACCTGCTGGCCGACCTTGGCCCGGCCGCCGTACGCCTGCAGGCGCGGACGTTCGAGCGGCTGGTCACCGGGCAGATCCGCGAGACCGTCGGCCCCGCCGAGGGCGAAGACCCGATCACACACTATCTCGGCGTCCTCGCCGAGAAGACCGGTTCGCTGATCGCGACCGCCGCCGAGTTCGGTGCCGGGTTCGCCGGCGTCGAACCGTCCACTGTGGACGTCCTGCGCCGGTTCGGTGAGCAGATCGGCGTCGCGTTCCAGATCTCCGACGACATCCTGGATATTGCCGCTGAGCCTTCCGAATCGGGCAAGACGCCTGGCACGGACCTGCGCGAAGGTGTCGCCACGCTGCCGGTGCTGTACGCGCTGCGCTCTTCGGACGCCGCGTCGCGACGGTTGCGCGAGCTGGTCTCGCATCCGCTGGTCGACGATGCCGAGCATGCCGAGGCGCTGGCGCTGCTGCGGGCGTCGAGCGCGTTGGACGACGCCCGGCGCACGCTGCACAGCTACGCCGACAAGGCCCGCGCGATGCTGATCGACCTGCCGGACGTGCCGGCGCGGGCCGGATTCGAAGCGCTCACCGACCGGGTGATCGAGCGGACAGGCTGACCGAGCTGATCAGTCCGATGCGCTGCCGCCTCCGGTGATCAGGCGGACGGGCTGGCGCTCGAGCGTGGCGGCGGTCAGCATAGAGACGACCGTGAGGAGGCGAGAAGACGCCCCGATTCCGGGATCGTGACGCGGCCGGACGCGAGCTCGGCGCGATGATCGCCAAGCTCGATGGCTACGCCCGCGGCGATCTCGTCGCGCTCGGGTTGCCTCGTGGCGGCATTCCGGTCGCGGCGGCGGTGGCTGCGGTGCTCGACGCTCCGCTCGACATGTTCGCGGTACGCAAGCTCGGCGTGCCGGGCTACCCCGAGCTCGCGCTCGGCGCCGTGGCGACGGGCGGGGTGCGCGTGCTCAACGACGACGTGCTGGCGAGCGTGCCGGACGTCGACGCTCACGACATCGCCGAGATCACCGACCGAGAGCTCGGCGAGCTGCGCCGGCGCGAATCGGCATACCGGGGCGAGCGGCCACCCCTCGACCTCGCCGGTCGCACGGCAGTGCTGATCGACGACGGCATCGCGACGGGGGCGACGATGCGTGCCGCCGTCCGATCCGCGCACACACAGGCCAAGGCGGTGATCGTCGCCGCGCCGGTCGCGTCCTGGCAGTCGGTCGCGCAACTCGAAGAGGAGGCCGACGACGTGGTCGTCGTGTACGTGCCGAGACGTTTCGGCTCGGTCGGCGCGCACTACGCCGACTTCCGTCAGGTGAGCGACGACGAGGTGCGCGCGCTCCTCGGTTAGCCGTGCTGCGGTCCGCGTCGTCGCGCGGCAGACTGCGATCATGACCGGCCATTACAACGCGCTGTTGCGGCGGCTCGGGCACCGTAAGTGGTTCTCCGCACTCGGGCGTCGCATCGTGCCGATCGATCGATGGATCGAGCGCAAGACCCGCGGCAAGCTGACGATCCTCGGGCACAACGCACTGCCGCAGCTGCTCCTGACGACCACGGGTCGCAAGACCGGGCAGCCCCGGACGACACCCGTGCTGTACTCGCGAGCCGCCGGCGACTGGGTGGTCACTGCGTCGAACTGGGGCCAGCCGCACCATCCGGCGTGGTCGAGCAACCTGATCGCCGATCCCGACGCGACGATCGAGCTCGGCCCGGAGCGCATCGACGTCCGCGCGACGCTCGCCGAGGGCGCTGAACGCGACCAGCTCTGGGCGCTCGTCACCGCTGACTGGCCCGCCTATGACACGTACGCCGCGCGGACGGACCGCGAGATCCGCATCTTCCGGCTGACCCGCCGCTAGCGGTTACAACCAGGGGGTCAGCTCGGGGGTAGCGGTCACCGCACCGGCGGCAAGCATCGGGCGGCCGACCAGCCAGGCGAGCAGCGCCCAGTCCGGACCGCGCACCACGACCGGATCGCCGCTGCCCGCCGTCCACACCGTCCCGCCGAGATCGGTCGTCGTCGATCCGTCGGGGTCGACCTCGACGCGCACTGCCGTGTCGACTCGCGACCCGACCTCGTCGGCCAAGCGGGGGAGCAGGTAGTCGACGAACTCGGCGGGCCAGTCGGCAGCGGTGTACGCACCGGCCAGGTCGACGTGATGGATCTCGACCTCCTTCCAGCGAGCCTTCACCCACGCCCGGGCCGGACGGGTGTCGCTCGGCAGGTCCCATCCGTCGGCGTCGGCGACTGCGCCGAACAGCCGATCGATGCGGGCGGCCGACTCGCGGACGTCGTCGACCAGCTCGACGGCGCTGCGGCCGGCGCCGTCCTCGATATCGGCCGCCCGGCCGGCCGGGCCACCCGGGTACCGCAGAACGATCTCGCCGCGCAGCGCCCCGGCCAGGGTTGCCGTGATGCCGTCGGCGTTGCGCGCGATGTGGGTGAGCACGTGGCCGCGCGTCCAGTTCGGCAAGAGCGACGGAGCGCGCATGTCGGTGTCCGACCACTGCTCGGCCTCGATTCCGGCGAGCAGGTCGGCCGTCGAGGCGCGCAGCGCCGCGAGCTGTTGCTCAGTCGTACTCATGGGCAAATCATGCCGCTAGTGTCCTGAGTCGGAAGTTCCTGTCACGATCTCCGGCGCCCAGCTGCACGCTGGCGGCGATTGTCGTTGGGTACTAGCCGCCGATACGTATGGGCTCCTCGTCCGCCTTGCCGGCGCACACCTGGATCAGCGGATCTGGCGACGAACTTCCGACTCAGTACACTGGACCGCCCCGGCGATCAGGGCGGCCCAGCGAACACGACGGTCAGACCGTCTCGAACTCCGGCTCGGCGCCGGCCCGGACGGCGACGGTCTCGGCGTCGCGTCCGCGCCGGCGGCTGGCCAGTTCGTAGAGCGCGATGGCGAAGCCCACTGCGGCCACACCGGTCGACACGATCAGTCCAGGGCGGTAGCTGGCGAGCAGGGCGTGCGCGGTGTGCGCGGTGTTGCCGCCGTGCGACGTCATCAGCGCGGTGACCACGGCCAGGACGAGCGCCCCGCCGACCTGGAAGGACGTGTTGATCAGCCCGGAGGCCAGCCCCTGCTCGTGGTCGGCGACCCCTGCGGTGGCCTGGATGTTCAGCGACGGGTAGCACAGGGCGAACCCGACGCCGAGCAGCAGGATCGTCGGCAGGACGACGGCCGCGTACTGCGAGCTCTCACCGGCGCGCAGGAACAGCGCGTAGCCGGCAGTGAGCGAACCGAATCCGATGGCCAGCAACCGCGCCGTGCCGTACCGGTCGACGATCGGGCCCAGCCGGGTCGCGCCCAGCGCCACCAAGACGCCTGCCGGCAGGAAGCCGAGGCCGGTCTCGAGCGCCGACCAGCCCAGCAGCGTCTGCAGGTACTGGGTGACCAGGAACTGGAACCCGAAGTACGAGCCGATCAGGATGACCGCGCCGAGGTTCGCCCGGATCAACGCCGGCGACCGGAAGATGCCCAGGCGCACGAGCGGCTGCTCGACGCGCGACTCGATGACGACGAACGTCGCGAGCAGCGCCGCGGCCGCAACGAAGGACAGCAGGGTTTGCGCTGACCCCCACCCTGCCTGCGGCGCCTCGACCACGGCGTAGACGAACAACAGCATGGACGCGGTGGCGGTTACCGCACCGGTGACGTCGTAGCGCTGCCCGGCGCGATCGGGACGAGCGGCGCGCGGCACGTACCGGATCGCGGCGAAGAGCGCGGCGATGGCGATCGGGGCGGGCAGCAGGAATGTCCAGCGCCAGCCGACCTCGGTGAGCAGCCCGGACAGGACGAGGCCCATCGAGAACCCGCTGGCCCCGCATGCCGTGTAGAACGCGAGGGCGCGGTTGCGGACAGGCCCTTCGGCGAACGTCGTGGTGATGATCGACAATCCGGCGGGTGCCGTGAACGCGGCGCTGGCACCCTTGATGAACCGGGCGCCGATCAGCAGGGTCGGGTCGGAGACGAGACCGCCGAGCAGCGATGCCGCGGCGAAGACGCCCAGGGCGATCAGGAACACGGCACGGCGGCCGAGCAGGTCGGCGGCACGTCCGCCGAGCAGCAGCAGCCCGCCGTATCCGAGGACGTACCCGCTGACGACCCACTGCAACGACGAGGCAGACAGGTCGAGGCTCTCGCGGATGGACGGCAGCGCCACGCCCACCATCGAGACGTCCAGGCCGTCCAGGAAGAGGACGGAGCACAGCACGATCAGCAAGCCCCACAAGCGGGCGTCCCATCGAGTATTTGCATCAGTCTGTGAAGTCATGATCGTAAGCTACATGCGTGTGCATCTAATGTACAAGCAAATTATGTATGAGCACCTGTTGCTCGTGCATGTGCTAGGATGCGGCCGTGGCCGAGAGAACCGCCGAACGAGCCGTCGTCAAGCAATGGCGCGACGTTCTGGCGTGTCATGCCACGGTCTCATCCGCACTCGAGCACGAGCTCGGCTTGAAGCACGGGCTGGGCGTGAGCGAGTTCGAGGTGCTCGAACGGCTGGCCGAGGGGCCGGCCGACTGCGAAGGCCTGCGCGTCCAGGAACTCGCCGACGACGTCCACCTGAGCCAGAGCGCCCTGTCGCGGCTGATCGGCCGGCTGGAAAGTGCCGGCCTGGTCATCCGCGCGATCTGCGCCGCCGACCGTCGCGGCATCTTCGTGAACCTGACCGACGCGGGCCGTGAGCGCTACCTCGCCGCGCGGCCGACCCATCGAGCAGTGCTCAAGGCTTCGCTGCCCCACTGAGCGTCCGCCTCTACCCGTGGGTGGAGGCCTAGATCCATTCGCCGGCCGATGTGCCGAGCTGCCTGTCCGAGCACCCTGATCGTCATGAGCGAACAAGATGTGGTGACGGTTCGAGGTCTGCGCAAGAGCTACCGCGGACGTGCGGTGGTGGACGGGCTGGATCTTGCCGTCCGCGAGGGTGAGGTCGTCGGGCTGCTCGGCGCCAACGGTGCGGGCAAGACGACGACCGTCGAGTGCATTCAGGGGCTGCGCCGGCCCGACGACGGCATGTTGCGGGTGCTCGGTTACGACCCGACGACTCAGGCCGGCGACCTGCGGCCGCTGATCGGCAGTCAGCTGCAGGACTCGGCGCTGCCCGACCGGTTGCGAGTGCAGGAAGCGGTGGACCTGTTCGCCACGTCCCGCGCCCGGCACGGTGCAGAGCTGATCGAGCGGTTCGGACTCGCCGAGCGGCGGCGCTCTGCGTTCGGATCGCTGAGCGGCGGGGAACGCCAGCGGCTGTTCCTCGTGCTCGCGCTGCTCAACCGTCCACGCCTGGTCTTCCTGGACGAGCTGACCCAGGGCCTCGATCCCGCCGCCCGGCGCAACGTCTGGGCCGCCGTCGGCAACCTCCGCGACGAAGGCGCCACGATACTGCTCGTCACCCACGAGATGGACGAGGCCGAGGCGCTGTGCGACCGGGTCGTCGTCATGCGAGACGGCCGGGTGCTCGACGAGGGGCCACCGGCCGACCTGGTGGATCGCCACGCGAAGTGGGCCACCGTGTGCTTCGGGTGGCCGCAGGCATCCGAGCTGTTGCTGGACGAGCTGAGGCGGGTCGACGGCGTGTCGCGGGTCGAGCGAACCGGCCGTCGCGTGACCGTTCACGGCGATCGCCGGATCATCGCGCACATCGGTGCGGATCTCGTCCGGCGAGGATCGGTACCCGACGACCTGACCGTCGAGGTGCCCGACCTGGAGGCGGCTCTGCTGGAGCTGCTTGACTACGAGAGCGTGGAGGTCGCGTCATGAGTAGCGCTGTTGGTCGACTGGTGCGCGCGGAGCTGAAGCTGATGACGCGTGACCCGCTGGTGCTGACGTTCGTCTTCGTCTTCCCGATCGTCACCATGCTCATCATCGGTGGCTCGTTCGGGACGGATCCCGATCCCGATTTCGCCGGCGCGCGGCCGTCGCACTGGTACGTCGCGTCGTACCTGACCGTAGTCATCGCGGCCACCGGGCTGGTGATGCTCCCGGTGCACCTCGCGTCCTATCGCGAACGTGGCGTGCTGCGGCGGTTTGCCGCGTCCGGCTTCCCCCGGTGGTCGTTCGCGGTGGCGCAACTGGTGGTCGGGCTGCTGACGACGGCCGTCGCGTCCGGCCTGCTCCTGGCGGTCGCGGCTCCGGTGTACGGCGTGCCGGCGGTGCACATGCCGTGGCGCGTTGCGGCAGGCGTCGCGGCGGGTGCGCTCGCATTCGTGAGCGGCGGTGTGCTGCTCGGGTCGCTGCTGCCGTCCGCCCGGTCCGCGCAGGCGGTGGGACTGCTGCTGTTCTTCCCGTCGTTCCTGCTGGGTTCCGGCGGGCCGCCGCCGCAGGTGATGGGCTCGGCGTTGCGGCACGTGGCCGACGTCCTCCCGCTCACCCTGGTGACCAAGTCGGTACGCGAGCCCTGGCTCGACCTGGGAACGGCCACCACGTCGCTGGCTGTCATGTCGGTGCTGGCCGTGGTGGCAACCGTCGTCGCGGCGCGCCGCGCCGTCCTGTGAATTCTGCCGATCGCGCAGCCCGTGGCGGCCTCAGACCGCCACGGGTCGCGCGATTTGCAGTTAGCATCCGCGGGATGCGTCCCGAGATCCTGCCGCGGGGGAGCGGATGGGCGGCCCTGGGCGTCCTGGCCGTCTTCGCGGTGATCGGGGCGCTGCAGCATGCGCACAACCGCGTGCTCGTCCCCGTACTGGCCGGCCTGCTGACGATGGGCGCGGGGGCCCTGATGGTCCGCGCCAGCCGGCTGCCGCTGCTCGGCTACGCCGTCGTTGCCGCTGCGGGCTTCGCGGTGCTGTGCGACGGATCATCCAGCAACGTCGGGTGGTTCGGGGTTGCCGTGCTGGCCGGGTGGTGCGTGCTGGCCGGCGGCTGGACGCTCGGCCTCGTCTACTGGGCCGGTGCGATCGCCCTGTTCGGGGGCGAATGGCTCTGGGTCGACCCGGACCCGGGATGGGGCGCGTGGATGGCCGGCACGACCTTCACCGCGCTCGGCGCCCTCCTGGTGCGGCACGAGCTCGACCTGGTCGCCAGGCTGCGTGCCGCCCAGGCCGGCCTCGCCGACCGCGCGCGGGCCGAGGAACGCAACCGCATCGCCCGCGAGCTGCACGATGTCATCGCGCATACGCTGGTCGTCTCGCAGCTGCACGTCACCGGTGCCCGCCTCGCCGTCGAGACCGACCCGGCCGACGCCGCACGGTCCCTGGCCGAGGCCGAGCGGCTGGGCCGGGAGAGCCTGGCCGAGGTGCGCCGGGCAGTGGGGCTGCTTCGCGAGGACGCGGACGGTGGCAACGTCGCCCCGCTGCCCGGCGCCGCGGATCTGCCGGCACTGGTCGAGCGGTTCCGTTCGACCGGTGCGGACGTCACGCTCGGCGTGGCAGGCGACATCTCTGCGCTGCCGACGGTCACCGGTCTGGCGATGTATCGGATCGTCCAGGAGTCATTGACGAATGCCGCCAAGCACGCGCCCGGCACGTCCGTCGTCGTCGGCGTGCACGTCGAGCCGGCCCGGGTCGTGCTGACCGTCGACAGTGCCGGCTCGCCGGGGCACGGCAGCGGGCTGGGCTTGCTGAGTATGCGCGAGCGGGCCAGCGCGCTTGGCGGCCGTTGCGAAGCCGGACCGGGCGGGCGTGGCTGGCTGGTTCGCGCCGAACTGCCCCGCGGGCGGACGACATGATCCGGGTGCTGCTGGTCGACGATCAGGAGCTGGTGCGCGCCGGTCTGCGCGGCATCCTGCGTTCGTCGTTCGGATTCGACGTGGTCGGCGACTGTGCCGACGGCAGCGGCGTCGAGGCGGCTGTCGATGCACTGCATCCGGACGTCGTGCTGATGGACGTGCGGATGCCGGTGGTCGACGGCGTCGAGGCGACCCGCCGGCTGCGCCGCGTGCCGGGCCGTCCGCCCGTACTCGTGCTCACCACGTTCGACGACGACGAGGTGCTCGCCGCGGCACTTCGGGCCGGGGCGTCCGGCTTCGTCCTCAAGGATCTGCCTGCCGAGGATCTGCAGCGGGCCGTGCGTGCGGTCGCGGACGGCGGAGCGTGGCTCGATCCCGCGGTTACCGGCCGCGTGCTGCGCGTCTACCGGACGGCCTCGCCGGCACCCGCGCGCCCGGACCGCGCTGTCGGGGCGCTTACGGCGCGCGAACGCGAGGTGCTCGCGCTCATTGGACGCGGGCTGACGAACGGCGAGATCGCCGAGCGGCTGGTGGTCGGAGAGGGCACGGTCAAGACGCACGTCAACCACATCTTTGCCAAGCTCGATCTCCGCGACCGGGCCGCGGCCGTCGTGTTCGCGTTCGACCACGACCTGGTCGGCGCGGCGCCCCAGTGATGGTTTTGGCCGCCCGAGCCGCCGATGGCGGCCCGGGCGGCCAAAACCGGTGGCCCCTAGCCCTTGACGGCGCCTGCGGTGAGCCCGGCCGAGATGCGGCTCTGGAAGATGACGAACAGCACCACGACCGGCAACGACGTCAACGTGGCCGCAGCCATCAGCCCGCTCCAGTCGGCGCCGTGCACCGGGCTGCTCTGGAAGATGAGCAGGTAGATCATCAGCGTCTGCTTGTCATTGGTCAGCAACAAGGTGTTGGCGAGGACGAACTCGTTCCAGGCGAGGATCCATCCGTACACGCCCGTGGCGATCAGGCCCGGACCCACCAGCGGCAGGATGATCTTGTAGAACACCTGCCAGCGGCTGCACCCGTCGACGAGCGCGGCCTCGTCCAGCTCGGGCGGGACGTTCGCGATGAAGGTGCGCAGCGTCCACACCGTGTACGGCATCGAGAACATCAGATACGCGATGATCACGCCGAGCAATGCGTTCTTCAGGTGGACGCTGTCGAGCAGCAGTGACATCGGGATGGTCAACGCCAGCAACGGGATCATCTGCACGATCAGCACCGCGAAGATGAACACCTTGCGGCCGAGGAACCGGAACCGGGCGATCGCCATCGCTCCGAAGAAGCCGATCACCAGGCTGATCAGCACCGCCGACAGCGTGATGATCGCGCTGTTGCGCATGTCGTCGATGAAGATCGGGTCGTGCAGCACGTCGCTGAAGCCGCGCAGGCTCGGATGCGCCGGCCAGAACTGCGGCGTCAGCGTGGTGATGTCGGAGCTCCGCTTGAACGCGGTGATCAGCATCCAGTAGATCGGGAAGCCGATGACGACCGCGAGCACCATCGCCAACGTGTTCCACGCCCAGGTGGCATAGCGACGTCTCGCCCGGCGGCGCCTGACCGGTGCGGCGACCGCGGCACTGGTCGTCTGCGCGGACGTCACGTCCACGGTTGCCGTCATGCCGCATCACCGATCCGGAATAGCTGCCGGATGTAGAAGATCATCACGCCCAGCAGGCACAGCATCATGAGCACTCCGATGGCGGCGCCGAAGTTGTAGTGGCTGCTGCCCACGCCTTCGGAGTACATGTAGATGCCCAGGGTCTGGTAGCCGGGTTCGGGATGCCCATTGCGCATGAACCAGATCTGGTTGAACACGCCGAAGTCCCAGATGACCGACAGCGTCGTCAAGATGACCAGTAGCGGTCGCAGGAACGGCAACGTGACGCTGCGGAACGCCTGCCACGGGCCGGCGCCGTCGACACGCGCTGCCTCGAGCGTGTCGCGTGGCACCTGGGTGATCCCGGCGTGCAGCGAGATCGCGAGCAGCGGGATGGCGCCCCAGACGACCACGGCGGTGACGACGGCAAGGCCCTGGTGCGGGTCGGCGAACCAGTCGTGGCCGTGCATGTGCACGCCTGGGATCTCGCTGAGCAGGTAATTCACGACGCCGTACTGGTTGCTGAACAGCCAGTAGAAGATCTGCGTGGACACGGTCGACGGGACGGCCCACGCGAACAGCAGCACGGCGACCAGGATGATCCGGGCCCACCGCGACACCCGATTCAGCAACAGCGCGATGCCCATGCCGAGAAGCAGGCTGAGCGCTACGTTCACCGCGGTGAACGTGACCGTACGCAGCAGTACGGTCCAGAACGTCGAGTCGGAGAGGATGTTCGTGAAGTTGCGCAGTCCGACGAACGCGGTGGTGCCCCTGTTGTGGAACAGCGCGTACTTGCCGGACTCCTGCTTCTGCAAAGACAAGGTGATGATCTTGTAGAGCGGCCAGCCGGCCACCGCCAACAGCACGAGACTGGCGGGCAGGATCAGCAGGTAGGGCAGATTGCCGGCGCGAGATCGGCGCCAGCGGTCCGGAACGAGCCGGCGGCGCTCTGCCACCGGCTCGTCCGGAGCGATCTCAATGCTCATGAGCGGCTATGACCGGCCACGTGCATCAAGTCCGACGATCAAGTCAGCCCCCTGCGTTGAGGGTCTTCGCGATCTGGTCGTCGGCGGACTTGGCCGCGTCTGCGATGGAACTCTTCTTCGTGGCGATCGACTCGAGCGCGTTCTGCAGGATGTTGGCGCTCTCGACGTTGGCCCAGTTCGGCGTGTTCGGCACGAACCAGGTGTTCTTGGCGGCCTCGCCGGTGGATTCGTTCGCCTGCGCCTGGCTTTCGTAGACGCTCAGCAGCGACGTCGTGTTCGGGATGGCGAACTTGGCGAGTGCGGTCTGGCTCTGCGTGTCGGTGAAGATCTTGATCCACTCGGCGCCGAGACCGACGTTCGCCGACTTCTGCGGGACGGCCAGGTCGGAGCCACCCAGGAACGACGGCGTGTACTTGCCGGCTTCGGTACCGGGCAGCGGGAACGTCGCGAGCTTGGACGCCAGTGCGGGGTTGCCGGTCTTCTTGTCGATCACCGAGCCGACCTCCCAACCGTTGCCGAGGATCGCGCCGACGTGCCCCTGCGCCATGATCGCGTCCTGGTCGGACTCGTCCTTGGTCGCGCCACCGACGGAGTACTGCGTCGACAGCTTCTGCCACTGGGCGAGCCCCTGCTGTGCCTCAGGACTGCTCAGCGTGCCCTGCCACGTGCCGCCCTGCTGCTCGGCGATCTTGCCGCCGGCGCCGTAGACGAACGACATCGCGGCGTACCAGTTCTTGCCCGGTGAGTAGAACGCGGAGAAGTTCGGGTCGCTCGACTTCGAGGCCTTCACCTTGTCCAGGGCGCTGAAGAGCTCGTCGAGTGTGGTGGGCGCCGCCGTCACGCCGGCCTTCTGGAACAGATCCTTGCGATAGATCACCACGCGGCTGCCCGCATAGTAGGGGACGGCCTGCAGCTTGCCGTCCGGCGAGGTCCCCGAATCGGCCAGACCTTGCAGCCAGGTACCAGAGTTCTCGAACTGGGCCTTCGCCGCGGTGAGGTCGGCGAACGCCCCGCCGGCGATGTAGGACGCGGTCTGCGTGTTGCCGAGCTCGACGACGTCCGGGATGCCGGAACTGCCGGCGAACGTTGAGTCGAGCTTGGTCGTGTAGTTCGACCACTGCTGCCACTGGACGTTCACCTTCGCGCCGGTGGCTTGCTCGAAGCGCTGGTTGGCCTGGTTGACGACGTCCGGCCAGCCCTTCTGCGCGTCGCTCTGCAGCCACACGCTGATCGTCTTGCCGGCACCACTCGTGCTGAGCAGTCCAGCAGCTTTGGACGTGCTCGGCTGCGTCCCCGAGGGGGAGCTCGAACTGCAGGCCGACGCGATCACCGCCACGGCTGCGGCCAGGGTTGTTACCGCCACGATTCTGCGCTTCACGCCGGCCTCCTCGAGATTTGTTTAGACCAATCGGGAGATTGGCATAGACAACTTCCGGTGTCAAGGGAAAGTACGGCGAGAACGGCGGTCGTTACCGGACCGAGTTCAGCGCGGCTCGCAGAGTGCGATGTTCGGACGCCCGCAGCCGTGCGCTATCGGGTGAAAGGCCGCCCACCAGGTGCAGGACCGCGGCGCGGGCATTCCAGTCGCAGGCGACAAGCCCGGCGCGCGCGACATCGTCCGGGCAGCCGGCGATCTCGGCGACGATCCCGACCGCACGGCCGCGCAGCTTCGTGTTGGCTGCCACGACGTCGACCATGACGTCGCCGTGCACCCGGCCCATCAGGTTCAGCGCGGTCGTGGTCAGCGCGTTGAGCGCGAGCTTCTGCGCGGACCCGGCGGACAGCCTGGTCGATCCGCGCAGCACCTCGGCACCCACCACGACCTCGATGGCGACCTTCGCGAGCCGCGCCAACGGCGAGCCGCTCGTGTTGACGACCGCCACGACGTCGACGCCCAGTGTCGTCGCGGATTCGGCGAGACCGAGCGTGTACGGCGTGCTCCCACTGGCCGCGACTGCGACCAGCACATCGCCCGGCACGAGTGCGAGTTCGGCAAGATGCGTCGACGCCTGCGCGGTGTCGTCCTCGTCCCAGTCGGTTCCGGCCGGACCGCCGGCGACTCGGACGACGACCTGCCAGTCGGGCAGCCCGAACGTTCCGGGCAGCTCGGCCGCCTCGGTCAGCGCGATGCGTCCGGACGTCCCGGCGCCGGCGAAGATCAGCCGCCCGCCGTCTCGCATCCGGTACGCGATCAGTTCCGCGGCATGGACGATCTGCTCGGTGGCGTCGCGCACCGCCGGGACGACGCGGCGCTCGGCGTCCAGGAGAAGGGCGACCACCTGCTCGGGTGGCAGCTCGTCCAGTTGCGGGTTCATGGACGCTCCAGCAGCCGCGCGGCCTCGGCGAGCAGCCCCGGGGCAATCCCTCGCGTGCGTACGAGCGGGATGCCGGGCGGCAACCCGTCAGCAGGCCACCCGACGTCGACGATCACCGAGTCATGATGCCGCACCGCTGCGTCGAGCACGTCGCGCTGCCACGAGTGACGGCCCGGATCGCGCACGACGACGATGAGCGGGCGGCTGCCTGCCCGCGACAAGATCGCGTCGGCGCTGATCGGCCCGTCGACGGAGATGGTGTCGCCCTCGATCAGCTCGGCAAGCGACCACGGCAGCTCACCGGTGGCCACCCCGTTCGGCGACCGGCACTCGACCACGAGCGGGTCGTCCAGTCGCGGCACGACGCCACGAACCTCGACGCAGCGCGCGGCGACACCGTCCACGGCGGGCGCGACGGTCTCCGCGCCGGCCGCCGCGAGCGCTGCCGTCTGGCGCGCGGCGTCGGCCAGCCTTTCCACGGGCAGGCGGCCATCGTCAACTGCCTGCCCGCATGCGGCGACGATCGGCTCGACCAGCGGGCCGGCGTCCTGCGCGCCCGTCTCGATCGCGTCGGCGCCTGCTGCCAGCGCGCGGACGAAGCCCTCGACGATCCCGATCGTGTCGGCCACGGCGCGCATCTCCAGCGCGTCGGTCATGATCGTGCCGGTGAAGCCGAGGCGTTCGCGCAGCAGTCCGGTGGTGATCGGCCGGCTGACCGTGGCGAGCGCGTCCGGATCCAGCGCGGGCACGAACAGGTGTCCGGTCATGATCGCCCTCGTGCCGGACGCGATGGCTGCGCGGAACGGCTCGAGCTCGGCGACCTCGAGCTCTTCGCGGCTGCGCGTCACGGTTGCCACGCCGTGGTGCGAATCCGCGGCAGTGGCGCCATGGCCGGGAAAGTGCTTCGCGCAGGCGGCGACACCAGCGCGTTGCAGGCCCCGGACGGCGGCGGCGACGTGCCTGGCCGCAACACCGGGATCGGCGTTGAACGAGCGCACCCCGATGACCGGGTTGCGCGGATCGAGGTTCGCGTCCGCCACCGGGGCGAGGTCGACCGTTACCCCGGCTCCTGCGAGACGAGCGCCGATCACGGCGTAGACGGCTTCCGTCGCGACCGGATCGTCGAGGGCGCCCAGCGCGGCAGCACCAGGACTTGCGCTGCCGCGCCGGGCGTCCAGGCGGGTGACGTCGCCGCCCTCCTCGTCGAGGGCGACGACGACATCGCGGTCCGCAGCGGCACGCAGCTCGCGCGTCAGGCGCGCGACGCCGCTACCGTCGCCGATGTTGGAACCGAACAGGACGACCCCGCCAAGGCCGTCCGCGAGCGCCTGGGCCAGCCAGTGCGGCACGTCCGGCCCGGAGAAGCCGGCGAGCAGGCACCCGAGGGCGAGGCGGCGGACGTCGGCATCCAAACTGGCCCCCAGGCGAAAATGGACTAGACAAATTTCGATCATGTGCTTGGAGTCGGACTGTAAATGGTGTAGACATTTTCTGTCTAGGGGCTTGGGCGGCCGATACGGGCATGAGCACCGGATCCGTCGGACACGCCCTAGCGATGCCGTGGATCAGGAAAGGACCGCCGTGACTGCCGCAGCGAGCCCGATCGAGCCGCGTGAGCCGAAGTACTACCTCGTCAAGCGGCACCTGCTCGAGATCATCGAGACGCTCGAGCCAGGCGCGCCGGTGCCGACCGAGCGCGAACTCACCGTCGAGCTGGCCACGTCACGCACGACCGTGCGGCAGGCACTCAGCGAACTGGTCGGCGAAGGCCGGCTGATCCGGCGGCAGGGTTCGGGCACGTTCGTCGCCGAACCGAAGATCGTCTGGCCGTTCCAGATGACGAGCTTCACCGAGCAGGCGGCTGCCAACGGTTTCGTCGCCTCGGCGAAGTTGCTTGCGGCGGAGCGGATTCGCGCATCGGGCGAGATCGCGACCCGGCTGAACCTGCGATCCAGCGCGTTCGCCTATCGTATCGAGCGACTGCGACTCGCTGACGACGTCCCGATGGCCGTCGAGACGTCACACCTTTCGGTCGCGGCATTTCCTGGGCTGATCAAGCACCTGCGGCAGACGTCCTCGCTGTACCGGGTCCTGGCTGACGTGTATGACGTGGTGCCCGTCTCGGCGGAGGAATCCATCGAGACCGCCGCGGCGTCGCCCCGCGAAGCTGCCCTGCTCGGCACGGACACCGGGGCGCCCATGCTCATCCTGAGCCGGCACAGCTTCGAGATCGACGGCACGCCGGTCGAGTGGGTCCGCAGCTGGTATCGGGGCGACCGCTACCGGTTCGTCGCCCACCTGTCAACGGCCTGACGGTTACGCCGCGGCCGCTGCCTGCGCCGCGCGCACCAGGGCCTCCGAACGTCGCGTGCGCAGGCCGTCGGCGGTCAGCACCGCGAGCGCGACCCACACCAGCCCGAACCCGATCCACCGCTCCGGCGGCATCTTCTCGTGGACGATGCCGACGCCGACAGCGAACTGGATGACCGGAGCGAGGTACTGCACCAGGCCCATCACCGATAGCGGCAACCGGCGCGCGGCTGCGCCGAAGAACAGCAGCGGGATTGCCGTGATCGCGCCGGTCAGCACGAGCAGGGACGCGTTGCCGGCGCCGTGGTGAGCGAAAACCAGCGAGCCGTGCAGTTGGATGACGATCAGCGTCGCGAGCGCCGGCACGGCGAGGAAGCCCGTCTCGATCGCCAGCGACTCGACTGCGCCGACCGACACACGCTTCTTGAAGTACCCGTAGAGCCCGAACGACGTCGCCAGCGTGAGCGCGATCCAGGGCAGCCGCCCGTAGCTGACGGTCAGCACGACGACCGCCAGCGAGGCGATGCCGACCGCGACCCACTGCGTGCGGCGCAGCCGCTCGTGCAGCAGCACGACGCCGAGCAGGATCGTGAACAGCGGATTGATGAAATAGCCCAGGCTCGTCTCGACGACGTGCTTGCTGTTCACGCCCCAGATGTAGGTGCCCCAGTTCATCGACACGGCGACCGCAGCGCAGCCGAGCAGGATGCGCTTCTCGCGATTGGCCAGGATCGCGCGCACCGTCGACCATGCTCGCGCCCGCCAGAGCAGGACGCCCACGAACGCCAGCGACCACAGCATCCGGTGCGCGAGGATCTCGATCGCGCTGGCAGGCTTCAGCAGTGGCCAGTAAAGGGGAAACAGCCCCCACAGCAGGTAGGACGTGACGCCGTAACCGAGACCGCGGCGGCGCTCGGCCTCAGACTGCACAAGCAGATCGTCTCAGCTCACGGGAGCCGCGACGCGGGCCAGTTGCGTGCTGGTGGCCCGGGCAGGCCGCGACCCGCTTTGCCGCCCGGCCAACCACCGCAAGCGCGAAAATCTGGTCGTACGGGCGGCAAAGTCCGCCGGCGCCGGCCCCCTACCGGCCGATAAACAGCTTGATCAGCACGAGCAGATCGGTGTCGTGCAGTGGCTCGAGCAGGGCGTTCGACAGGTCGAAGTAGGTGCGCAACGGGCTGAGGTACCACTGCCCGCCCGACTGCGTCGCGTCGATGCCGATATTGGGGATGCCCTCGGCGAATCGCGTGAGCGCGGCCGTCTCCTCCGAAGTGAGCGGCTTACCGGTGAACGGCCCGGAGTTGAGCAGCGAGACGAGCTGGTTCGCGCAGAAGTTCCGGTAGTCGCCGTCGACCGTGATGCCCAGGCACTTGCCATTGATCGCGACTGTCGTCTCATGGTCGGGCACGGCAACGGTGATGCTCTTGAGCGACACCCTCGTTGCGTCGCCAACCTGCTTCGACGTCAGTTGCAGATCCTTGACCGTGAACGTCGAATCCGCCGACGCGGTGGCGCTCTTCAGGATCAGCCCGCCGTAGTCGTGCACGACTGCGTCCTCGTCCGGTGAGGCAAGCTCGATCAGCCGCCGGAAGTCGTTCTGGGACGAGGCTAGGACGGCTTGCTTCACTGCGTCTTCGGCCGAGCCCGCACCCTTGGGCGCGACGTAGTCACCGGGTCCGGGATTGCCGACGCCGCCGCTGTGCGCAGCGTTGTCGGCGATCGTGTACAGCAGGCTCGGGTACCACTTGCCCTTGATCTTCTGCGCAGCGATGCGGATCGGCTCGCCGTCATTTGTTGCGATGGCGTCGGCGATGTTGATCGTCTGGTGCGTCGCCGCGTTGCTCGGCACACCATTCGGGAAGGCGAGCTTGACGTACTCGTCGGTGAGGGGCACCTTGCGCAGATCGGCGTTGATCGTGATCGTCCCGCCGGTCAGCTGCACGACCTTGACGCGGTCGTTGATCGTCTCCTCGCCCTGACCGAACGTGAGGTTCTGCGCCGTGACGTCGACGCCTGACACGTTCGATGCGTCGGCCGTCGTCTTGAGCAGGTGCAGGCGCTTGGCCTGGTCGATCGACTCCTTGATCGGGCCGAGCAGTGACGCGCGCTCACCAGGCGGAAGGTGGTCGAGGATGCCGAGCAGATCGGACTTGTTCAGGTCCGCGACCAGCGACGTGATTGCCGCTCGCGGCGTCGCCGCGCCCTGATAGCCGGATTGCGTGTCTGACACCGCGAGATACGTCGCGGTGCCCCCGCCGATCACCGCGGCCGTGACGATGGCCGCGAGTAGCGGCGTGCGCACGCGACTCTTCGGGCGGGGCCCCATCACGGGTGGGCCTAGCCGGTCCCACGGTCCCTGCGGCGGCGGCATCCATGGCCCTCGCTGTTGCGGTGGCTGCCAGTGACCCGGCTGCTCCGGCGGCGGCCATTGTCCGGGCTGCTGCGGCGGCTGCCAGTAACCCGGCTGCGGCGGCGGCGGCCAGTGGCCGGGCTGCTGCGGTTGCTGTGGTTGTGCCGGCTCTGGCGGCGGCCAGCCGGATGGCGGTGGGCCCCACTGCGGTTGCTGTGGGCCCGATTCGCCCGGCGAGTCCGGTGGCTGCGTCATCGTCGATCCCCCTGGGGCTGCGATTGGCGGAATTGGAACATCAAAGTCAGGCTGGCTGCGAGGAGTACGGCGGTGTCGCCGATGAGCGTCACGGCGGGGCCCACCGCAACCACGCTCACCCCGGCGTCGCCGTGGTGGAGCAGCACGGCGCTTGCCACCGCCGCGGACCAGCCCGCAGTGACCAGAGCGAGCACGGTGGCAACCCGACGGGACGCGGCAACGACAGCGACGACGACCCCGGCGCAGCACAGGCCGATCAGCGGCCAGGCGCGGACGGCGAGGTCGCTCACTCCGTGGAATCCGATCAGCCGGTTGAGCACGCCGAATGAGGTGTAGCTGTTGCGCAGGACGTCGCCGGACCGTAGCCACGGCAGGAACGTGCCGAGCAACACGCCGACGAGACCGGCGGCGCCCACGGAGTATGCGAGCGTCGTCGATGTCCGCTCGGAAGTCATGGTCAGCATTCTGTGGTGATCACCGGCAAAGGGTATGCCTTGCCGCTGACGCGCGCCTGGTCGACGGGCTACCGGACGAGCGGTGAGACGTCTTCCGGATTAGGGCGATTGACTCGCAGGTCGAGCTCCATCCAGACAGCCGGGACGCGCAACGGAATGAAACCGACCCGCTCGTACACGCCGTGGGCGTCTCGCGTGCCGAGCAGGAAGCGTGGCACGCCGAGCCCTGTCAGGTGATCGATGACCGCCCGCATCAGCCAGGTGCCGATGCCCTTGCCGCGCCACGCCTCGTCGACGACGACGTCGCCGATCCAGGCGAACGATGCGAGATCGGTGGTGATGCGGGCCAACCCGATCTGCTCGCCGCCGGGTGCATACACGCCGTACGGTCGGGAATTGGCGATGGAACGCTCGATCGTCGCGCGGTCGCGGTCATTCGCCCAGTAGGACGCGGCCAGCCACGCGCAGACGCGGTCGATATCAATGCGCGATGCGTCGTCGCTGATGACCAGGCCGTCGTCGCGGGTCAGCGTGAAAACCGTGCCGCTCATCGGTCCATCGTGCCGGATCCGTTCAAGCCGGCTCGCGGGCCACTTGCGGCCGAATGGCTGCTAGGCGACTTGCCAGGTGTCGTTGCCGTGCAGCAGCTTCTCCAGCGCTGCCGCGTCGCCGGGCGCCTGAGCCCTCGCCTGGTCGAGCTGGCCGACCATCAGGGAGTCGTAGGTCGGACGTTCGACAGCGCGGAACACGCCCATCGGCGCGTATCGCGAGTCGATCGACGACAGCCGCGACAGCGCGAACGCGTAGGCCGGGTCGTCGGCGTGCGCGTCGTGGACGACCACTCGCGGATCATCCCCGGCGACGCCCTCGTCGATCGCGAGCGCTCCCGCGCCCGAGCGCACGACAGCCTTGGAACCGTCGGCGCCGAAGCGCAGCGGCTCGCCGTGCTCCATACGGATCGTCCAGTCGTCGCGGGTGTCGGCGTCCTTGAGGACCTCGAACGCGCCGTCGTTGAAGATGTTGCAGTTCTGGTAGATCTCGACCAGCGCCGTGCCCTGGTGATCGGCGGCCGCACGCAGCACCGACGTCAGGTGCTTGCGGTCGGAGTCCAGGGTGCGCGCGACGAAGGTCGCCTCGGCGCCGAGCGCGAGCGAGACCGGGTTGAACGGGTTGTCCAGGGACCCGAACGGCGTCGACTTGGTGATCTTGCCGAGCTCGGATGTCGGCGAGTACTGCCCCTTCGTCAACCCGTAGATCCGGTTGTTGAACAGCAGGATCTTGAGGTTGACGTTGCGGCGCAGCGCGTGGATCAGGTGATTGCCGCCGATCGAGAGCGCGTCGCCGTCGCCGGTGACGACCCATACCGAGAGGTCCGGACGCGAGGACGACAGCCCGGTGGCGATCGCCGGCGCGCGTCCATGGATGGAGTGCATGCCGTAGGTGTTCATGTAGTACGGGAACCGCGACGAGCAACCAATACCCGACACGAACACGATGTTCTCGCGCGGGATGCCGAGTTCGGGCATGAAGCCCTGCACCGCGGCGAGGATCGCGTAGTCACCGCACCCGGGGCACCAGCGAACTTCCTGGTCGGTCTTGAAATCCTTCGCCTTCAAGCCAAGATCAGACACTGCTGATCACTCCTTGCAACATGTCGCCGAGCTCGGTGGAGAGGAACGGCATCCCTCGCACCTGGGTGAAGCTGATCGCGTCGACGAGGAACCGCGACCGGACGAGCTGGGCCAGCTGACCGAGATTCATCTCGGGGATCACGACCCGGTCGTAACGCGCCAGCACCTCGCCGAGGTTGGCCGGGAACGGGTTGAGGTGGCGCAGGTGCGCCTGGGCGACCGGGTAACCCGCGCGGCGCACGCGACGGGCCGCGGCACCGATCGGGCCGTACGTGGAACCCCAGCCGAGCGCGAGGACGCGTGCTTCGCCGGACGGGTCGTCGACCTCGAGCGGCGGGATGGTGCGGGCGATGCCATCGACCTTCGCCTGCCGCGTCCGCACCATGAAGTCGTGGTTGTCGGGGTCGTAGCTGATGTTGCCGGTGCGGTCGGCCTTCTCGATGCCGCCGACGCGGTGCTGCAGCCCGGGTGTACCCGGCACAGCCCATGGCCGGGCCAGCGTCTCAGGATCGCGCAGGTACGGCAGGAAATCGCCGTTCGGCCCGTTCGGCTCGGTGGCGAAATCGACGCGCAGGTCGGGCAGGTCGTCGACGACCGGCACCTGCCACGGCTCGGCGCCGTTCGCCAAGTACCCGTCGGACAGGAAGAACACCGGCGTGCGGTATGTCAGCGCGATGCGCACCGCCTCGAGGATCGCGTCGAAGCAGTCGCCGGGTGAGCGTGGCGCCACGATCGGCACGGGAGCCTCGCCGTTTCGCCCGTACATCGCCTGCAGCAGGTCGGACTGCTCGGTCTTGGTCGGCAGTCCGGTGGACGGCCCGCCACGCTGGATGTCGCAGATGATCAGCGGGATCTCGAGCGACACGGCCAGCCCGATCGACTCGCCCTTGAGCGCGATGCCCGGCCCGGACGACGACGTGACTGCCAGCGCCCCGCCGAACGACGCCCCGATCGCGGCGCCGATGCCCGCGATCTCGTCCTCGGCCTGGAACGTCCGCACGCCGAAGCGCTTGTGCTTGGACAGCTCGTGCAGGATGTCGGAGGCTGGCGTGATCGGGTATGCGCCGAGGAACAGCGGCAGCCCGGACCGCTGCGAGGCGGCGAGCAGCCCGTACGCGAGGGCCATGTTGCCGGTGATGTTCCGGTAGGTGCCCGCGGGCAGGGGAGCGGGCTTGACCTCGTAGGTGACCCCGAACGCCTCGGTAGTCTCGCCGTAATTCCACCCCGCGTTGAACGCTGTCACGTTCGCCTCGGCGATTGCCGGCTTGCTGGCGAACTTCTGCCGCAGGAACGTCAGCGTGCCTTCGGTGGGACGCGAGTACATCCACGACAGCAAGCCGAGCGCGAACATGTTCTTGCTGCGCCCGGCGTCCTTGCGCGACAGCTCGGTGTCGGCCAGCGCGTCGAGCGTCAGTTGGGTGAGGTCGACGGCGTGCACGGTGAACCGGTCGAGCGTGCCGTCCTCCAACGGGTTGCTCTTCCAGCCGACGCGGGCGAGCGCGCGTTCGGTGAAGTCGTGCGTGTCGACGATGATCGTCCCGCCGCCGGGCAGGTCGGCAAGATTCGCCTTGAGGGCGGCGGGGTTCATCGCGACGAGGACGTCGGGACGGTCGCCCGGGGTCAGGATGTCGTGGTCGGCGAAGTGCAGCTGGAACGACGAGACCCCGGGCAGCGTGCCGGCAGGAGCCCGGATCTCAGCAGGAAAGTTGGGCAGCGTCGACAGGTCGTTGCCGAAGGTGGCGGTCTCCTGGGTGAACCGATCGCCGGTCAGCTGCATGCCGTCGCCGGAGTCGCCTGCGATCCGGATGACGACGCGGTCGAGCTGCTTGACGTCCTTGGACATCAGAATGTCCGCCTCCATGCTCTCCAGAGCTCTCAAGAGCCAATACGCCTGCCGCCAGCGTCAGCGTGCCGGCGCGAGCGTCGCGGGTACCAGCGCGCACGAGGCCGCGCGGTAAGAGCCGCATTGCTCCATCGTACGGAGGCTCACGTCGATTCCACCCGTGGCATGCCTCACGAGCGGTGGTGCCGTCGGTTGTGGATAACTTCCAACGCCACCGCGCGGAACTGCCTAGCGTGATCGTTTATGACCATGATTCGTGTGGACGCGGACACGTTGCGTCGCCTAGGTGCGGATCTCGTCGGGCTGGCCGGGCAGCTCGACGCCGATGCCAAGTCGCTCGCCGACAGGGTCGACGATCCGTTGATCGCGATCGCGCTCGCGGACGTCCAGCGCGATTGGTCGAAGAAACGTAAGGTGATCACCGGATACCTGACCGATGCAGGCAACACGGCAAAGCAGGCAGCCGACGCATACTGCCACGCCGACGGCGTGATCACGCGCGCCTCGACGCCGGGCGGTTCGCGATGATCCTCCGGTACCCGCACCTCGACCTGCCGCCGCATGGCCCCCTCGCAGCCGCGGTTTGCGCCGAGGCCACTCGGCCACCTGGGTCGTCGACCGACGTGCGCGCCGTGGCCGCCGCCCTCGCCCGCACGGGGCAGGCGCTACGCGACACGCTCGCGAGGTTGCAGGCGATCTCGACGGACGATTCGAGCTGGAGCGGTGCGGCAGCGGAGTCGTTCCGGGCGGTCGTCAAGGAGCCGGCGAAGTCCCACATCAACCAGGTGCCCGAACGGTACGACGGGTACGCACACCAGCTGATCAGCTACGCGTCGACGCTCGACGGCGCACAGGCGAGTTTCGACCTGCTGCGCGCCCGAGCCCAGGACGCGCTGAACACGTATCGGCTAGCCAAAGCTGGCGGGCATGCCGCCGACTGCGCCGAGCGGGAATGCCGGGCAGCCGCGCTCAAGTTCCAGGCCTCCTACAACGAGTGGATCGACGCCGCGAACCGATGCATCAACGGGCTCAAGAGCGTCGACAAGCACGACAAGCTGCACAACCCGCACGGCATTCACGTGGCTGCCGACGTTGTGTCGTCAGCAATGGGCGAGATGTCCAGCCTGTCGAGCGTCCTCGCCCTGGTCTCGCTTCCGATCTGCCCAGAGCTGGCCGTCGTCCTGCTGGCGATCTCCACCGGAGCGTCGATGGGAAAGCTCGGGGCCGACGCGACGCGCGAGGCCTATGGCGAGGACGTCAACTGGAAGACGTTCGCCTTTGACGCACTTGGCTCCATCCCGCTTGCCGCGAGTGCGAAAGGCGTGCTGGCAGCGACCCGGCAGGCCCGGGCGGTCGAGGGCCTGGGCGCCAGGTTCGGCGGTGCGGCCCGAGCATTCGGCAAGCACATGGGTCGGCACTACCGGCATTCGCTCGTCCGCGATCCGGCGCGGGCGCTGCACGAGCTCGATGACGGCGGCGGCATCGCCGCGTCGGCGCGCCGGGCGTCCTGGTCGCGAACTCGCGAAACGCTGCAGGACACCGACAAGCAGGAACTTCTCGTCGACCCCCTGTCGGCGGCGAACGACGCGTGGGAGAACCGCGAACGCGGCTGGGGCCGAGCGACCGCCGGTGGCGTCGTCCACGTGACGTGGCGTCCGGTCGAGGTGGTGGTGCGCGACGTCCGTGACCTCATCCCGCCGGTCGCCAACGTCGGGCAAGTGCGGTGACTGCCGTGACAGCCGGTCTCACCACCGGCCTGGCATTCGACCTGCCGGACGGGTGGTGGTGCCTCGCCCTACGCGGGCCACGCACAGCCGATCGTGTCGATCAGCTGCTCCGCGACGCGCTCGACGCGAATGTGTTAGGCGACGCCCGCGAGCGCGTGCGCTCGTCGGTGACACGGCTCGCCGCCCAGGGTGCGCACTGCCTGTTGCTGCGGCCCGGTGGCGATGTGCCTATCACTGCCGGGGTATTCGCGCTCCCTCCGTTCCGCGTCGCGGGCGCAGACCTGTACCGCGCCCTCGACGAGCGCGGCGAGGCGGTGGCACTGGGCGATCTCGACGGCGTGCCGGTCGTGTCGATGGTTCGTCGCATGCCACCCGGGCGCGTCGGCGCGATCGCGATCTTGCAGATCACCTACCTCGTGTGCGCCGACGGCGGCAGCGTCCTGCTCACGTTCGCCGCGGCCGACGAGGTCGAACCCGGCCGCGTGATCCGCGAAGTTGCCCGCATCGTCTCGGCTGCCCGCGTCGTCCGGTAGCAACGGGATGTCGGGTTTAACTGTGGGCACGTCAGGTCAGTCCTGTTGTTGCCCCGTAAGGGCCTTCCTTGCGCGATCAGCGAGCGGTTAACCTCGTCAAGCGGTTGTCCGACCGGTCACTGTCGTCGGCTGGCATAGTGATCGTGACCATGATGGCTGGACACGTGTGGATAGATCGCAATTCATGAAAGGGATTTCAAGCAACCCGCGATGAGAGCGTTCCCGACGATGGTTGCACGTCTCGTACAGCTATCGGCAAGCGCATTCCGGAGGAGCTGACGTCAATGCAGGGCGATGTGGTGTTGCCGGCTTTCGAGATGGACTGTCGCGACTGGTTGGTGGTTACCCCCGACGAGGCCGGCATTCCCGAGGAGGTCGGCGGCGCGCCGCTGCTGGCCGTGCTCAGCACGGCCGTGATCGACCGCGAGGACCTGGCGTCGGCCAGTGCCGTGCTGACGGTCGGCCTGCTCGACGACGACGCGCCTCCGGCTGTGCCTGCGTTCGACGACTCGGTCGCGGCCGAGGTGATCGAGATGGACCCGGACGATCGATCCGTGCGCTACCTCGCGCCGTCGCCGGACGGCCGCCTGGCGCTGCTCGCGGAGTTCAGCGTCGACAGCAACAGCGCCGAGGTACGCCGCCGGATCGAGGCGCTCATGTCGTCATTCCGCTGGACTGCGTGACAGTGTCGCGCCCTTCTCTATAGTAGCGATAGACATACCGCAGATTCGTCGGGCATACTGTCTGTCGTGGTGCCTACCGAACACGGATTCCCCGCCGCGGGTGGGCTACTCGGCGTGTTCTGGGTCAGCCGTCGGGCCAACAAGTTCGACGAGAGCTGTCGCTGCGGATAGCTGAGATCAGTCGGCGCCGGCGACGGCGCTGCCCTCCCGCATCGATTCGCTCACCATCCCTGGAGTTCTGGCTATGACTGCCGTTTCTCGCATCGAAGCTGCACCCAGTACGGTCCTCGATCCCGTCCAGCTCGTCGAGTTCACGCGCTTCCTCGCCGACGAGGTGCTTTCCGGCCATTACCCGTTCATCGACTTCGACCCGCACACCCGCTGGCACCAGCGCATCTATCGCGATCCGCGCGTCGACGTGTGGTTGATCAGCTGGCTACCCGAGCAGGGGACGCAGCTGCACGACCATGGTGGCTCGGCCGGGTCGTTCACCGTCATCTCGGGCGTGCTCGCCGAAGCGGTCTACATCCGTTCCGGACCCGACGCCGGCCTGCTGCGCGAGCGCGAGCACAAGGTGGGGCGCAGCGTCGGCTTCAATCGGCAGTACGTGCACGACGTCCGGAACCTGTCCGACGCGCCCGCGATCAGCGTGCACGCGTACTCCTCCCCGCTGACGTCGATGACGTTCTATGACGTCCACGCGGGGGAGTTGGAGAGGCTCGCCACGCTGGTCACGGACGACCCCGAGCCCGGCGTGCGGCCGACGCGGTTGCGATGAGCAAGCGGTTCGGCTCGGTCGAGGAGTTGCTCGCCGACGCGCGCTCTCGCCTCTTGCGGCTTCGCCCGGCACAGGCCGCCGAGGCGGTGAACGGCGGGGCGAGGCTCGTCGACATCCGCCCGTCCTGGCAGCGGGAACGCGAAGGCGAGATCCCCGGCTCGCTCATCGTCGAGCGAAACCACCTCGAGTGGCGGCTGCATCCGCGCTCTGACGCTCGGCTGCCGCTCGCCGTCGAGGGCCAGCAGTGGATCGTCGTGTGCGCGGAGGGATACACGTCCTCGCTGGCCGCCGATGCGCTGCTGTCGCTCGGCATACCGGCGACCGACATCGTCGGCGGCTTCGCCGCGTGGCGTGCCGATGGGTTGCCGACGGCGCGCGGTGGCACACCGGTCGAGCAGCTCGTCCCGGACTAGGTCGCGCGGCGGCCGCCGAACTCCCAGTCGTGGATCTCGATGCTGTCGAACAGGCCGGCGCGGGCGAAGGGCTCTCCCGCGGCGAAGGCGTCGACGCTCGCGCGGTCGCGCATCTCTACCAGCATCGCGCTGCCTTGCCACTCGGTGCCGTCGTCGGACAGCAGTGGCCCGCGCACGATGAACTCGTCGGCGTGCTCGGCCAGGTACTGCCGATGCTCGCCGAGCAGCGCGTCGTGTTGCGTGGTCATCCCCGGCACGGCTCGGCTGAGGATCAGGAACCGGGGGAGCCCCGCCGGGTCGCCGGCGAAGTCCCACATGGTGCGTCCCATGGCATTGCGCCATCGCCGGATGAGCACGTCCTCGTAGACGCCCGCTCGATAGTTCGGTTCGTCGAAGGCGAAGGCACGGACCGCGTCCAGGTCGGGCAGGTCGACGATGTGCATGCTGCCCGTGGCGGTCTCCCGGTCGGCCGCGAGGGTCGGGCCGCGCGCGATCATGGCCTCGGCGAACCCGTCCATATACGACCAATGTGCCTCCACGAGACCCGCCCACACCGTCTCGGCGTCCGGCCGGGCGCGGCAATACACGAAGTACTCCACGTCGGCGCCTCCTGGGTCTCTCGGCCGGGAGAGCGACCATATCGGGCCGGCGGGAACGCTTGGCGGCAGTTCGTTCGTTTGCTCGGACGTGCACAGTGCAACTAACGGACTCAAGACAGCCGTGCTGCTCGGAGCGTTGTCCGCGCTCCTCCTCGTGGGCGGGCAGGCAATCGGCGGAACGCGCGGGTTGACGATCGGGCTGGCCCTCGCGGTCGCGATGAACGGCTTCAGCTACTTCTTCTCCGACCGGATCGCGCTGCGGTCGATGCGCGCCCGGCCGGTGAGCGAGGCCGAGCAGCCGGTCATGTACTCGATCGTGCGTGAACTGGCGACGTCCGCCCATCAGCCGATGCCGCGGCTGTACGTCTCGCCGACGCAGCAGCCGAACGCCTTCGCGACCGGGCGCAACCCGCGCCACGCAGCGGTCTGTTGTACCGAAGGCATCATGCAGATCCTCGACCGTCGCGAACTGCGTGCCGTGCTCGGACACGAGCTCAGCCACGTCTACAACCGCGACATCCTGATCTCGTCTGTCGCGGGCACCCTCGCCGCGGCGATCACCTACCTCGCGCAGTTTGCGTTCTTCTTCGGCGGGGGTGGCGATCGCAACCGCAATCCGTTCGCCGAACTCGTGATGCTGTTCGTCGGGCCGCTCGCGGCCGGCGTCATCCAACTGGCCATCAGCCGGTCGCGCGAGTATCAGGCCGACGAGTCCGGTGCGAAGTTGTCGAACGACCCGCTGGCGCTGGCGAACGCACTGCGCAAGCTGCAGGCAGGTACGGCAGCCCTGCCGCTGCCGCAGGAACCGTCGCTCGTGACGACGAGTCACCTGATGATCGCCAACCCGTTCCGGGGTCAGGGCATGGCCAACCTGTTCTCGACGCACCCGCCGATGGACAAGCGCATCGCCCGGCTCGAGGCCATGGCGCAGGGCGATCCCCGCTACTGGTCCTGATCCGTTCCCGGTTTTGGCCGGCCCAGCCGCACATAGCGGCCTGGGCGGCCAAAAGCGGCGCGGTTATGCGCCGGCTTCGAAGGCGCGCGCGACGTCCATGACGTATTCGCCGTAGCCGGACTTCGACAGCGCCTCGCCGAGCCGGTACGCCTGCGCCGCGTCGATGAATCCCTGCCGGAGCGCGATTTCCTCCAGGCAGGCGATCCGCACACCCTGCCGATGCTCGAGCACCTGAACGAACTGGCCGGCCTCGACCAACGAGTCGTGCGTACCGGTATCGAGCCATGCCGTGCCGCGGCCGAGGTCGACGAGTTTCGCCGTGCCGTTCTTGACGTAGACGTTGTTCAGATCGGTGATCTCCAGCTCGCCGCGCAGCGACGGCTCCAGTGTCCGGGCGATCTCGACGACGTCGTTGTCGTAGAAGTAGAGACCGGTGACCGCAAGGTTCGACCTCGGTTTCGCGGGCTTCTCCTCGATCGACAGCAACGTCCCGTCGTCGGCTGCTTCGGCGACGCCATAGCGTTCCGGGTCGCGCACGCGGTAGCCGAACAGCACACAGCCGGATTCGACTAGCGCAGCCTCGCGCAGGCGGTTGGCCAGGCCCTGGCCGTAGAAGATGTTGTCGCCGAGCACCAGCGCGGCGGTGTCGTCGCCGATATGGTCCCGTCCGATGATGAACGCTTCGGCGAGTCCGTTCGGTTCGGGCTGGACCCCGTAACTGATGTCGAGTCCGAGGTCGGCCCCGTCGCCGAGCAGCCGAACGAACTGCTCCTGGTCGTGCGGCGTCGTGATGATCATGACGTCGCGGATGCCCGCCAGCATCAGCGTCGACATCGGGTAGTAGATCATCGGCTTGTCGTAGACGGGCAGCAGCTGCTTGCTCAGCGCGAGCGTGATCGGATGCAGACGCGTACCCGACCCGCCGGCCAGGATGATGCCTTTCACGTCAGGTGGCTCCCTGCTCGACTACCGGTAGTTGACGAACTGTAGAGCCACGCCGAGGTCGGCGCGCTTGAGCAAGGCGATGACTGACTGCAGGTCGTCGCGCTTCTTGCCGCTCACGCGGAGCTGGTCGCCCTGGATCTGTGCCTGCACGCCCTTGGGCCCCTCGTCACGGATGAGCTTGGCGATCTTCTTCGCCTGGTCGGACTCGATGCCCTGCTGCAGCGACGCGGCGATGACGTGCTGCTTGCCCGACGGCTTCGGGTCGCCCGCGTCGAGTGCCTTGAGCGAGATCGAGCGCTTGACGAGCTTGTCCTTGAACACCTCGAGCGCCGCGCGAACCCGGTCCTCGGTGTCCGCCTTCAACGTGACGCCGAGTTCGCCGGACCATTCGATCGAGGCATTCGTGCCGCGGAAGTCGAAGCGCTGCGCGAGCTCCTTGGCGGCCTGGTTCAGCGCATTGTCGGCCTCTTGCCGGTCAATCTTGCTCACGACGTCGAACGATGCATCGGCCACGATCTACTCCTCCTGGATCAGTTGCGCCGTTCGACCGTAGCGGAGGCGCAATGGCGGGGCCGAGCCGGCGCTTGGCGTCCGGTATGCTCTCGTGCCGTTGCCGCCTGCGCGGTGACACACTCAATGACACGCGGCGGGTTGCCCGAGTGGTCAAAGGGAGCGGTCTGTAAAACCGCCGGCTCAGCCTACGTTGGTTCGAACCCAACACCCGCCACCACGCCTAGAGCCCCCGGAATCCGGGGGCTTCATTCGTTCGCAGCCTCGTCTGTCCGTCCTGCGTCCGTCTCGTCCTGGCCGAGCACGGCGTCCAGGGCCTGCCTGCGCGCTCGTCATCGGTCGGCCACAGGTGCGCGTACGTATTGAGCGTCGGCGCGGCGTTCGTGTGGCCGAGCAGCTCGGAAACGACCTTGACCGAAAGGCCGGCGCTGATCAGCACGGAGGCGAAGTAGTGCCGCAGGGCATGCAGCGCCGTCCCGACCCGAATGTCGACAGCGCGAGCCGCAGGGTTCGAGTAGGAGCGCATGAAGTTCGTCCGCCTGATCGGCCCACCGGACGGCGCCGTGACAGGTAGCCGTCCGGCCCGCTCGGCGGGAACTGCCGAATGTGTTCCGCGATGGCCGAGCGCACGACAGGGTCACTCCAGGCCGCTCGCGACCACCTAACTGCCAGCGATCACGGTAGTTTCGGCCCGGTCGGAACGATTCCCAAGCTGTCTTGGGGTCCCTTCGGGGCGCCGCGGATGCGGGAAAATCCCGGGGTGGTTGCCCGCCGACGTCGGCACTTTCATGGCGCAGGTGAGGCCGTCAAGCTGTTTGACGCTGGGAGCCGCTTCGAGGG